>Ga0335085_10001707_pt1 | contig 44590 bp, 40 predicted proteins | sample Lox_Sample_45_FD_206712 | JGI IMG/M metagenome (GOLD analysis project Ga0335085, IMG submission 206712) | Soil microbial communities from Loxahatchee National Wildlife Refuge, Florida, United States - Lox_Sample_4.5 | ecosystem: Environmental > Terrestrial > Soil > Wetlands | place: USA...
TTGCGGAAGGCGCGCGAGGTGATGGAAAGCCGCCGCGCCTGCTCCATCATCGCCGCCAGGATTTTCGGGTGGCAATGGCCCTGATTGACGGCCGAGTAGGACGACAGGCAATCGAGATAGCGCCTGCCCTCGACGTCCCAGACGTAGACGCCCTCCCCGCGCGTCAGCACGACGTCGAGCGGCTTGTAGTTCGAGGCGCCGTAGCGTTCCTCAAGCTCGATGAAGGCCCTTGTCGAAAGGTCCGCATGCCCCGCGCGCGGAGCGGTTTTCACCAGGTCCATCTTAGCCTCCCAGGGCTGGTGTCGTGGTTTCGAAGTTCGCACCATCACCGATATCGACCGCTCGGCGAACTTCGGAATCGGGACACTAGACGGCGGCGGCAGCTCTGCGCATCGCCCTGGCCGCCGCGGTTTCGCGGTTCAGCCGCAAGGTCATGCAGTAGGCTCCGCCGCCCGACAGGATGAACGGGTCCAGATCGACGCCGGTCACGCGGTAGCCGCGCTCCTTGAGACGCGCCCTGAGCCCGTCGCGGGGCCGCGCCATCACGATCTCGCGCCCGAAATTCACGGCGTTGACGCAGAAGCCCTGCGCGTCCTCGTCGGAAGCTTCGATGAGGTTGTCCTTGCCCGCGACCGTGCGCATCTGTGCCTTGCCCGCTTCCGAGAAGGCGGGCGGATAGAACACGATCTCGCCGCCCGACAGCGCAAGGAAGCAGGTGTCGAGGTGGTAGAACTGCGGCGTGACAAGCTCGAGAGGCACCACGGCCACCTTGAAGAAGTCGCGCGTCACCTCGAGCGATTCCCTGACCGAGCGCTGGCCGTAGCCGCACCACAAAAGCTGGCGGGTGTCGTCCCAAATGGCGTCGCCGGCGCCCTCCTGGAAACAGCCGTCCGGATACTGCTCGACCTCGTCGAGCAGGCCGCGAGCCTGGAACGACCGGAAGACGCGCAGGAACAGTGGCTCCTCGCCGCGGCGTTCGGGATAACGGAAGCGGGCCACCAGCGCCCGACGGTCGAGCACCACCGCAGCGTTGGCCGGGAACACCATGTCGGGCAGGCCGGACGCGCCCGGAACCATCATCACCTGCGCGCCAGCCGCCGCCAGAGCCTCGTGCAGCGCGGCCGACGCCGCCAAAGCATCGCGGCGATGACCTTCCCGGTCCTGGCTCCAGGCCCCTGGCTTCATCCACGGGTTGATCACGTAGGAGACCTCGAAGTGAGACGGATCGACCATCAAGAGGTTGGGTTTGCCCGCCATTTTTGGTTTCCGCGCTGCGTTCGCGACTAATATGCGCGTCGGCGATGCTAACAAAAAGACAGCATGGTGTTGGAAATTGCGCTGAGAACTGTCATTATGACAACAGTGGTTGGCAAATCGTCAGGAGCGACGCAATGGACGACACGGACCGCCAGCTCGTGGCCCTGCTGCGCGGCAATGCGCGCCTGCCCGTTGCCACGCTGGCCAAGTCGCTCGGCGTCTCGCGCGGCACGGTGCAGAACCGCATCAACCGCCTTGCCGAGACCGGCACCATCCAGGGCTTCACCATCCGCGTGCGCCAGGAGGCGGAAGCGGCCCGCATCCGCGCCATCATGATGATCGAGGTCGAGGGCGAACGCTCCGACAAGATCCTTGCGGCGCTGCGCGGCAATCCCGAAATCACCGCCGTGCACACGACCAACGGCCGTTGGGACATGGTGATCGAGCTCAACACCGACACGCTTCAGGCCTTCGACCGCGTGCTGCACCGCATCCGCCAGATCAACGGCATCACGTCGTCGGAAACCAGCCTGCTGTTGTCGACCTACGCGCTCTGAGGCATCTGCAGCCGGTCGCGAAGGCGGACGATCTCGCACAAATTGGCGAGCTGGTTGGCCATCTCGTCGGGATCGACGATGTCGACCGACGGCTTGGGATACATGAACAGAAAGTAGTTCGTGACCTGGTCGAACAGCACGACGTTGGTGCCGACCTTGGAAATGTTATCGGCCATGTTGCGCAGCGAGGCCGAGATCGCGGATGCGCCATTCTCGTCCAGGATGGCGTTGACGATACGCTGCAGGGCGATGCGGATGTAGCCGGTCGAACCGTCGTGCAGCCGGTACAGGTGGCGCGCAAACTCGCGCTTGAGGCCGGCGATGTCGGACAGGTTGGCTCCGCCCCCGCGCCGCTTGGGCTCGGTGCCCTTCAGCACGCGCAGAACCTGCTCCAGGCGCTGCGGCGTCGTGCGCGAGATGATGTCGTAATAGATGAGCGCCTTCCATGCGAAGATGACATTGGACCATTCCGAGCGCGGAATCTGCAGCGCCTCCAGGAACGGGTTGGTGGTGGTCGCGGCGCTGACGTTCCACACCTGATCCACGAAGCGGGACATTTCCTCGGGCGTCGCGAGCTTGCCCAGCGCCTTCTGCAGCAGCGGGTTGAAGACCTGGAAGACGTCCGAGGAGGCCTTGCTGGTCATCGCGTAGCTGTCGGCGAAGAACGAGGGCTGAATCTCGACGCCCGAGGCACGCAGGCTCTCGGTCACGATGAACGGATCAAGCGTGGGCGCGCGACTCAAGGTCTCCAGCACCTTGATGTCGTGCAGCGTGTGGGGATGGCTCAGCGTGTAATCGATGTGGACCAGCTCTCTCAAGTGATCCTTGAACTGGTGCTCCTCGACGAAGAACGAACGGCCGCCGACATCCAGCCGCTTGGGGTCGAAGGGGATGAACACCTTGGTGGCGACCTGGACGCTGCGGGTGAACAGCTCCTTTTCGTGTTCGCGCACATTGTGCTTGGCGACGATCGAGTAGTTGAGGACATTGGCGTGGAACAGGCGCGCCGGACTGATCTCGCCTTCGCTGGCCTGCACCGCAGCCGACGCCGCATCGCTGAGGTCGATGAGGTTCATGATCCGTCCGGAGTTGCCCCGGCGAATCCGGTGGAAGCTCCTGACTTCCTTGCGTTCGCGAAATGCCATTGCGATGGTCATCGACCCGCCGCTTCTGCGCCCATCGCTGCAGATTGTCGTGCGCAGGAATTTCCGGTTTCTAAAAAGGGTAGTGGCGTCGCGCCGCAATTACGAAGTGCATGAATGAAAGCTCAACGCCGCTGCGACGCAGTAACGGTTCAGTAAGCTTAACGGCCCCAGTCCGGCCGCGGCAGGCGCAACCAGGCTGACCCATGCGCCACAAAATCAGCACGTTTGCCCTTACAGTAACGGCCGGTCGTTCCTATTTGATGGGCAGGTCCGGCTGCGGGAGGGGCGTGTGAACGAACAATCGCAAGATTCGCTGGCAGGCTCGGAGCTCGTCCAGCGCCTTGGCCTCGGCGCGCCCAAGCCCAAGCGCCGCATCAAGAAGTGGATGTGGTGGACCGGGGGTATCGCGGTGGTGCTCATTGCCGGCTATCTCGCTTTCGCCGGCGGCGGGCCGAAAAGCACCTACGCGACGCAACCGGTGACGAAAGGCGCCTTGACGCTGACGGTAAGCGCCACGGGCACGCTGGCGCCGCGCGTCCAGGTCGACGTGGGCGCGGAGGTGTCGGGCCGCATCGACGATCTCTATGTCGACTACAACGACCACGTGGCCAAGGGCCAGAAGATGGCCCAGATCAACACCGACCAGATCGTGGCCCAGCTCGACCAGGGGCGCGCCACCCTCTCCCAGAACCAGGCGACGCTCGTGCAGGCCGAGGCGACCTTCAAGCGCGACGAAGCGCTTCTCAAGGGCAAGGCCCTGTCACAGCAGCAATACGACACCGCCCATGCCGACTACCTGCGCGCCCAGGCGGGCGTGGCTCAGGCCGCCGCCCAGGTGCAGCAGTACGAGACCATGCTGCAGAAGGCGACGATCTATGCCCCCATCGACGGCGTCGTGCTCGACCGCAAGGTGTCGAAGGGGCAGACCGTCGTGGCGTCCTTCAACACGCCAGTGTTGTTCACGCTGGCCAGCGACCTCACCCAGATGGAGCTCGACGTCGACATCGACGAGGCCGATGTGGGCGAGATCCGCGCCGGCCAGAAGGCGCAATTCACGGTCGGCGCCTATCCCGATACGAACTTCGCAGCCAAGCTGATCATGGTCCATGTCGGCGCGCAGACGGTACAGAACGTGGTGACCTACAAGGGCGTGCTGCTGGTCGACAACGCCAAGCTCCTGCTCAAGCCCGGCATGACCGCGACGGCCGAGATCATCACCGGACGCCTGCCGACGGCCACGCTGGTGCCCAACGCGGCCTTGCGCTTCGTTCCGGCGGCGGACGCCATCAAGGGCATGCCCGCGGCGCCGGTCGGGCCGGGACTCGGGCGTGTTTGGACGACGGTGGACGGCAAGACGCTGAAACCGCATGACCTCCACCTGGGAGGCACCGACGGGCATTCCACCCAGGTCGTCAAGGGCGATCTCGTTCCCGGCGACAAGGTCGTCACCGACACCAAAACGCCCGGGACGCCATGAGCGCGCCGCTGATCGAGCTCAAAGACGTCTACAAGGTCTACGGCGAAGGCGAAGCCGCCGTGGCCGCGCTCGCGGGCGTCGATCTCGTCATCCGCGAGCATGAATTCGTCGCCGTGATGGGGCCTTCGGGCTCCGGCAAGTCGACGGCCATGAACATCCTGGGCTGCCTCGACACGCCGACGCTCGGCAACTACTTCTTCCGCGGCGTCGACGTCGGCTCGCTGTCGCGCGATCAGCGGGCGCTGCTGCGCCGGTACTACATCGGTTTCGTGTTCCAGGGTTTCAACCTGTTGAAGCGCACGACGGCGGCGGAAAATCTGGAACTGCCCCTGATCTACCGCGGCATGTCGCGCCGAGAACGCCACAAGCGGTCCAAGGCCGTGCTGCAGCAGGTGGGCCTGGGTGACCGCGGCAAGCACACCGCGGCCCAGCTTTCCGGCGGCCAGCAGCAACGCGTCGCCATCGCCCGCGCGCTGGTGAGTGAGCCGGCCGTGGTGTTCGCCGACGAGCCCACCGGCAACCTCGATACCACGATGAGCCACGAGATCATGAGCCTGCTGCGCTCGCTCAACGATGAACGCGGCATCACCATCGTGCTCGTCACCCACGAGGCCGACATCGCCGCCTATGCCAAGCGCCAGGTCCGCTTCCGCGACGGGCGCATCCATTCCGACACGGGGGCATCGTTCGCATGATCGGCAACGCTCTCGTGCTGGCCCTGCGCGAAATCCGCAACAACCTGTTGCGCGCCGCGCTGACGACTCTCGGCATCGTCATCGGCGTGGGCGCCGTCATCGCCATGGTGACGCTGGGCAACGGCGCCACCGCCAGCGTCACCAACACCATTTCCTCGATCGGCAACAACCTTTTGTTCGTCACGCCGGGCCAGCAGCGCCAGAACGGCACTCCGACCGCGGCGCCGCCCTTTGAGCTCGGCGATGCCGAGGCGCTGAGGCGTGAGGTCCTCAGCCTCTCGGCCGTGGTGCCGGTCAACAACACGACCGCCTCGGCCATCCTGGGCAACCGCAGTCACACCACCAACGTCAACGGCGCGACGGTCGAGTTCTTCGCGGCGCGCAACTGGAAGGTCGTATCCGGACGCCCGTTCAACGAGGCGGAGGACAGGAACGGCAAGTCGGTCTGCGTGATCGGCGAAACCGTACGCCGCGAGCTGTTCGGCGGCCAGGACCCCGTCGGCCAGCGCATCCGCCTGAACAACATCACCTGCGACGTGGTGGGACTTCTGGAATCCAAGGGTCGCAACACCTTCGGCCAGGACCAGGACGACTACGTCATCATGCCGATCCGCGCCGTGCAGCGAAGGTTGAGCGGCAACGACAAGGCGTACTACATCATGGTGTCGGTCCAGAATGAATCCGGCATCCCCAAGGCCAGGGAGGAGATTACCAAGGTGATGCGCGTCCGGCGGCACATCGCGGGCAATCAGCAGGACAATTTCTCGGTTCAGGACCTGCGCGAGATCGGCAACATGCTGACCAACATCACCGGCATCCTGACGGCGTTCCTGGCGGCGATCGCGGCGGTGAGCCTTCTGGTCGGCGGCATCGGCATCATGAACGTGATGCTGGTTTCGGTCACCGAGCGCACGCGCGAGATCGGCATCCGGCTGGCCATCGGGGCGCGCGAGCGCGACGTGCTGCTGCAGTTCCTGATCGAGGCGGCGGTGCTGTCCGCTCTCGGCGGCCTGGTGGGCATCGGACTTGGGCTGACGGGCGCCGCTGCCGGCACCGCGGCGCTCAAGCTGCCGTTCATCTTCGACCCCGGCATCGTCATCATCGCGGTGGTGTTCTCCTGCATCGTCGGCATAGCCTTCGGCTTCTTCCCCGCGCGCCGCGCCGCCCGGCTGGACCCCATCGAGGCGCTGCGCCACGAGTGACGGCTTGCGACGATTGAGCGGTTCGAAGCGCCCGGATACCTTTTGGGCGCGCGCGGGCGCGTGCTAGAAAGTCCCTGCGGCCTGTTTGATCGGCACGCAATCGGACGGCAAACCGGTATCCGCTCTGCCGGATTGCGCTCTAACGGAGAAACGTCGCGTGACCAAGGGATTTTCGAGCTGTCTGGTTGGCGACATCGGCGGCACCAACGTTCGCCTGGCGGTGGCGGACCTGTCGGAGGGAACACCGCGGCTTTCCCTGCCCAAGGCGTTGCCGCACGCAGGCGTGGCGACCTTCGAGGAAGTGGTGGAGCGCTATCTCAAGGAACTCGACGGCGCGACGCCCGATGCCATCGTGGTGGCGGTGGCCGGGCCGATAAAGAACGGCGAGGTCCGCCTCACCAACGGCCAGTGGTTTCTTTCCGAGAAGGCGCTGCGCGAACGCGGCTTCGGCTTTGCCAGGCTGATCAACGACTATGCGGCGCTGGGCTACGCGGTCGAGCATCTGAAGGGCGACGACCTGACGGCGATCGGCGGCCATCAGCCCGGCGTTCCGGGCGAGACCGTGGGCGTGCTGGGGGCGGGAACCGGCCTCGGCGTGGCCGCCCTGGTGCGCGACGCCCATGCCAGCGCGGTGATGGTGACGGAAGGCGGACACATCGCGTTCGCGCCGGTCGACGACCAGGAGCTTGAAATCCTCAAGGTGCTGCGGACGCGGTTCGTGCGGGTTTCGGTCGAGCGCGTGCTGTCGGGGCCGGGACTGGCCAACCTCCACTGGGCGCTGGGGCAGATCGGCGCCGTCAAGACCGACACGCTGACGCCCGAAGAGATCAGCCGCCGCGCGGTCGCCAAGTCCGATCCGCTTTGCGTTGCGGCACTGGACCGCTTCTGCGGCATCTACGGCCGGTTTGCCGGCGATATGGCGCTGGCCTTCGGCGCGCGCGGCGGCATCTACCTGGGCGGCGGCATCGCACCGAAGCTGCTCGACGAGCTCAACGCCGGCACCTTCCGCCGTTCGTTCGAGGACAAGGGCCGCTTCGTGGGATACCTCTCGATCATTCCCACCAAGGTGATCGTGGCTCCCTATGCGAGCCTGTTGGGTGCAGCGGAAGCCGCCTTGCGTTCGCTCGCCGATCTCGGCCGCTAGTGGGCTCGCCGATCGTTCTTCCGGGCTTCGTGCAGCGCCGCGTGGATGCCCTGGCACGCGCGTTGATGCGGTCGCCCGATCCGTTCGACTTCACCGAGCCGCGCGGCGAAGAAGCCCTGGTGCCGCCGGATTCGGTGTCGTGGCGGCTGTTCAAGAACCCGCTTTGCGTCTTCATCGGCGGCGTGGCCGCAGTGATCCTGGAACTGGCCGAGCCCAGGGTGCGCACCGGGGTGTGGGAGCATTCCTCGTTCCGCGCCGATCCCGTGGGCCGGCTGCAGCGCACGGGGCGCGCCGCCATGATCACGGTCTACGGGCCGCGCCGCGCCGCCGAAGCGATGATCGCCGGCGTCGTCAGGAGGCATGAGCGCGTGACAGGGTTGACACCTGCGGGAGAACCCTACCGCGCCAACGATCCCGAGCTTCTCACCTGGGTGCAGGCCACCGCCAGCTTCGGCTTTGCCGAAAGCCATCATGCCTATGTGCGCCCGCTCGGCGACCCCGAGCGCCGACGGCTCTATCGGGAAGCGATGGCGAGCGCCGTGCTCTATGGCGCCACGGGCGCGCCGCTATCGGATGACGAGCGCCTGGCCCTCTTCGCGGACGTGAGCCTGCGGCTCGAGCCGTCGGCGATCCTGCGCGAGTTCTTCGCGATCCTGCGCGCGGCGCCCGCGTTTCCGGCCGCGGCGCGCGGGCTGCAGCATGTTCTGATCCGCGCGGCGGTGGACATCATCCCGGCCGATCTGCGCGCCCGGCTCGAAATCGCGGGATACGGACTGAGGCCGGGCGAAGCCGCCCTGGTGCGCGGGGCCTGTGCGCTCGCCGACCGCATCGTGCTCAATTTCAGTCCGGCCGTGCAGTCATGCCGGCGACTTGGCCTTCCCGCCGATTATCTGTACCGCGCCGAGTAGCGTTGCGCGCTTCCAGGAATTGCCAGCCCGCAAGCCCCGGGATGGCGAGCACAAGGTCGCGCCCCCGCCGCGCCAGCGACAGTGCCACGGCCGAGGCCGGGCCGATGCCGAACAGCGCACAGACGAACACGTAAGCGCCCTCCTGCGCGCCGGCGGCCGAGGGGATGAAGAAGGCAAAGGTGCGAATGCCGTTGGCGAGACTGTCGACGACGACGGCCCGCGCCAGACTCGCATGGACGCCGAGCAGGCGAAACGCGACCCAGGTCTCGAACCCGCTCAACAGCCACGCCGTCAGATGCAGCGCGAAGCAGGCCGCGACCCCGCGCGCGGCGAAGGTGGCGGAAACCGCCGAAGCGACGTCGGCAGGCGGGGTCAGATGCGTCCACTTTCGCGCCAGCGCCAGCGCGGCGCGCTCCAGTGCGGCCAAGAGGGGTTCACGGAAAGCGAACACCGCGGCAAAGCCCGCGGCGGCAACTGCGATGCCTGCGCCGAGCGGCGTCAACAGGTGCGAGCCCGGCTGCACCGCGAACAACAGCACGACGCCGATGAGCGTGTAGGGCAGCTTGGCGGCGAATTCCGTCACCAGATCGGCGAACATGGAAAGACCGGCGCGGAACAATTCGACGCCGGTGAGCGCCAGCGCGCGCGCGCCGACCGCAAAGCCGCCGAGCTGCGAGAAGGGAAGAAACTCGCCCGCCGCATCGCGGATCAGTCGCGCCATCAGGAACTTCAGAACATGATCTTCCGGGCGCGCGTCGCGCGGCGCAGGCCCGCGCACGTGCCACCACGCCAGGCCCATCAGGGCCTCGTTGGGAACGTGCAGCGCCACGATCACGAAAAGCCCCAGCGGCCCCAGCACCATCAGGGTGCGCACCACCGCGCCCGCGCCCGCGTACCATACGAGCGCCACGATCGCCGCAAGCCCGAGAACGAACAGCAGGACGCGCTTCATGCCGCATTCTCGCGCCGGACGTCGAAAACGTCCATGTAGCGCGCGAAGGCTTGGCGCAACCAGCCCGGATCGAGCCCGAATTCGGAAAGATCGTAGCGCCGCTTTCGGTGCTTCCGCCTCGCCTCGAGCCAGCATTGCATGGCCCGATGCGAGCCCTGGTTCAGATCGAGGCCGCAATGGCCGTACACCGCCAAGACCGCCGACATCGGATCGGAAACCACGTCCCGGTAGTGCAGGTGAAGGATGCGTCCGTTCACGGTGCCCGCGGCTTCCGCCATGCGGTTCGCACTCTCGATCAGGCGGCTTGCGACCTGATGGCCAACTTCCTTGCGGTCCAGCCGGCGCGTGAACGGGCGCCGCAGCAGTTCGGTCAGCTTGGCGCAGGAGGCCACAACGCTCAGCGGATCGCGATGCAGGAAGACGATGCGCGCATCCGGATAGACCTCGAGGATGGCGTCGAGCGCGAAAACGTGATCGGGCGACTTCAGAATCCAGCGGCGATCCCGCGCATCAAGGTGCTGCAGAAAGCGGCGATGGAACCGGAACGCGTCGGCATGGCCGCGGGCGTCGAACCAGGTCTGGTAGGAGGGGATGTGATGGGTTGTATCGAAACGCAGGCTTTGGAATACCTGGGCCGTGATGTCGGTGCATTCCTGGGGCGTGTCGGCCGCCAGCGGATGCAAATCCGCCACGCCCGGCGACGACAGGCGGAAAAGGCGAAACTGCATCTCGACCCAGTCGCGCCGGAAATCGTGTCGGAAAAACCGCGTGTTCCACGGATAGGGATAGATCAGCTGCCAGCACAGCGGAACCACGTTGCCGGGGTCCTGGGCCATGAGCGTGTGCAGGAACGTCGTGCTCGAACGCGGCAGACCGGTGATGAAAACGGGTCGTTCGATCGGCCGCCGGACGATTGCCGGATCGGCTTCCTCCGCCGCATCGAAGCGCAACAGGTTGCCGAGGCAGCGCATCACGTCGAAGCGCGCCGCCACCCGCCCGAACCGGCTGAGCTGGGCCTCCTCTTCGTAGGCGCGCAGCAACCGCGTCAGCGGTTCGACGAAGGAAAGATCGGCAAAGCGCGCACGCCCGGCGCGACGCAGCGCGGCGTCCATCAGCGCCGGCGCCTCCAGTCGATCCTTGCTGCGTCCCGCATTCATCGCTTGGTGCTTGTCCGCTCCAGGGGTGAGCGCATGTGAGTTAGGGACATCTTCACGTTCCTGACAACTGGCAATCGAACATGGGTTTCCGGCGATCCGTCCGCAACAGGAGCGGCAACTGGCGGAGAGCTTCGCGAGCGGGCTCGCCAATTGCCGGCGTCCGCTCGAGATAAATCGCGTGCTCGCCTCGCATTTCCACCGCTCTGCGCGGCGCCGCTGGGCTCCGGTATTGACCACGCGCCTCAACCGCCGGCTTGCGGGATACCGGCCGGACACTGGCGGCAACACCCGGACCACCGCCGAGTGACGGCCGTTCAGGTTCGCCCCGCCGCGAGCGTCGGCGGCAGGCTTCAGCCCGCGGCGCGGTTGCGGGCAAGCCAGGCTTGCGCGGTCGCCAAATCCTGCGGCCGGTTGACGTTGAAGAAGGCGTCGCCCGATGGCCCGTCGCCGGGCGGGAAATCGCAGAACGCGCGCGACACGAACGATTCGACGTCGCGAAGGCTGCGGACGCCCCGTCCCAGCGCCTGCGCCACTTTGGGCGCGCTCTGCGGGCGCCACAGGCCAAAGGCGTAATGTCCGCGTCCGTTCGATCGCGCCATGACGCAATCCGCCGTTGCGATGGTCCGGCGCAGACGCGCCACGAGGTCGGCGGGAAAAAACGGTGCATCGCAGGCGAACGTGGCGACCAGCGCAAATCCGTTGGCCTCGGCCCAGGCGAGGCAGTCGGCAAGGGCAGCCAGCGGTCCCTGCCCCGGCGCGCGATCGGCAATCGCGGGAACGTCTGCCGCGCCCCAATCCCGCCCGCTGACGGCGATCGTGCCGACCTGCCGCCTTGCCCGTGCGATCACCCTTTCCAGCAGCGGCGTGCCGGCGAGCACGGCTTGCGCCTTGTCCGAGCCGAACCGGCGCGACGCGCCTCCGGCCAGTACGACGCCCAGCACGTTCACGGAAGCTTCCATGCGGTTCGCCGGTCCAGCAGTTGTGGCGCAATACTATAGCGCATCGCATCCGCCACAAAGCCGTTCACGGCGCGCCGTTCACGCGCCAGATCTGCAGCATCTCGCCGGGCGCGGTCAGCTTCGTCAGCCAGGCGGCGCCGCGGCCCGCCTGCAACTGCGCCACCAGCCCCGAAGCCGGACGGTCGAGCAGCTTCTCGCAATGCACGACATAGCTGGCCCCAAGGCGGCGCACCCGGGCTTCAGCCTCGGCGGGCGGAGCATGCATCGCGTCGTAGGCCGCCAGGATCTTCGGCGACATGCGATGGTAAGGCGCGGTGACGATGTCGTGCGGCGTGTTGGCGAGCACCGCCGGTCCGAGGTCGATATCGCCCAGCACGACGCCCTTCGGCAGGCGCGCGAGATGCGCGAATGAAGCCGTGTCGAGGCAGGCCAACGCAGTGCTTTCCCGATTTTCGGCCTTGTTGTGATGAAACGAGATGTCACCCGCCAGCGTGGCGCCGATATAGATGGGCGACAGGGCCGTCGCCGCCGCGACCGTCGGCACCAACAGGTCGCGCAGCCAACGCTCGGCCAGGAAGCTCATGGCCGCCGCCAGGATCGGAATGCCGAACCAGAGGGCGTAGTCCTCCATCCGTCCGTAGCGGAAGGCGCAGGCGCATGCGACCGCCAGGATGACGAGCGCCAGGCCTTCGGAAACGGCACGGCGCCGGCGCAACCACACGAATGCCGCGCCGGCCGACACCATCACCATGGCGGTCATCGAATAGATGGCAAGCGTGCGCTGCGTGGCGAAGGTCTGCGGCCAAGGCCGCAGTTCCTCCACATGGTCGAGCCAGACGCTGTGAAGGCGGGCGTCGAGATTGGCAAAGGGCCCGTGAATGCAGGCGGGCTCGATCGCAAGGTAGGTCGCCGCCGCGACGACGCCGACAATGCCCACCAGCGCGATGCGTGCAGTTTCCGGCAGCCTGTCGGACAACCAGGCGACGGCCCCAAGCCCGACGCCCGCGAGAACCACGCCCACCACGAGGTTGGCGCCCAGCGAATCGCACCAGATCAGTCCCCAGCGCCAGGGCGGCGTCTGAACGCCGTAGATCAGGACCGTGCAGGCGGCGAGCGCGAAGCCGTAAGTCCCCACCGGCCTGGCCGCAGCCCGGTCGCGCACCAGCCGCAAGGCATAGAAGGCGCCGACCACGGCATGGAACAGCATCGCCTCCAGGCCGATCGCCAGGCCCAGCGCGGAAACCAGTCCGGCCACCGCTGCCATCCGCGGCTTCAACTCGCGCAACGTCGCAATCGCCAGCGCGGCGACCGCCAGCGTGATCTGGACGTCGTGATGATCGACACGGCCGGGCGAGAACTGTCGGTAGAGCTCGAAATCCGTCGCCAGCAGCACCGCGGCGATCAACACCGCCGTGCGCGCGCCGAGATTGCGGGCGACGATCAAGGCGGCAAACACCGCCGGGAAGATCCACAACAGCGGCCAGACAAGGCGGACGGCGAGCTCCGCCTCGGCCGGGGGCGCAAACAGACCGGCCAGCCACATCAGGGCGGCGAGCGCGCCGTCGATCAGCCGCGACCAGTGGAAATACACGCCGTGCGGCGGATCGATCCGCGTCACGAGCTGATCGAACCAACCGCGCCCGTTGAGAAGATCGCGCACCAGCACCATGCGCATGGCATCATCCGTATCGCCGAGCGTGCGCACGGCGTCGGCGAACTTCCACCACAGCCCAAGCGCGCACGCCACAAGCGTGACAAGGCCCGCCACCGCCCCAACGCGGCGCGGCGACGACAGCTGCGGAACTACGGACCAGCCCATGCCAAACCTGCCCGACCGAGCGAAAGTGTTATGGCAGAACCGCGGCCAAATCCATATCGGCGGGCCACGGCTCGATCGGGTGGCGGCCGGTCCGCCGCGCGGATGCGTGCCAGGGCGCCGGGGATCGAGAGATCGCACGCGATTGTCGCCCCGGCGATGCTGGCGGAGGCAAGCGGCCTGCTCATCTTGCACCCGCCCTCGTTCAGGGGCTTGTCGAACAGGTCGCCGGCACTCCCCCCCAGCGGTCGTGCCCGCGACGCGCAGGTTGCGGCTCCCGGCCTCCTCGAGGGCCCCGACAACATGGCGGAAATCGAACCGGCCTTCTTGCCGAATTTTAGGCTGTGAGCGCGGGCCGAATCGGCATTATGAATGCCGGGCTCGAGGCGCCGGTGTCGTCAAGCTCGCCGCCGATCGCAAGGCAGCGCTTGGATATCGGATCGACGGACAATCCGGACGGGGTTTGGTATGGCGGAAAGTCGATTGCGCTTGGCTTCCGCGGCACGATTGAGGAATCTCCGCACCTCGACGGACAATCATGGGTCTTGCACGATGACGATCCTTGCCACGGTTCGAACCGCACCTGCGGCGCTGGCGGCATTGGCTTTCGGTGCGTTTTGTTTCGCCCTTCCTGCGCGAAGCGCCAGTCTTGCCCTGTACGACGGCAAGTCGGTTGTTTCGGTGGCTTATGACCAGAGTTCCGGCGTTCCAATCGCCAAGGCCGCCCGATTGCTGGCGCACGACCTTGACGCATTGTCGGGCCGCCAGACCGCCGTCGCGGCCGGCATGAACCTGGTCAAAGGGTCCGCCGTCATCATCGGTCTGGCGGACTCGCCTGCCATCGCCGCGATCCTCAAGGCCAACCGCATCAATGCGTCGCCGATCCGCGGCAAATGGGAAACCTATGGGCGCGCCGTCGTCCCCGCGCCATGGGACCGCAAGCGCAAGGCGCTCGTCATCTTCGGCTCGGACGTGCGCGGTACGATCTGGGGCGTCATCGATCTGACCCGCGAGATGGGCGTGTCGCCGTGGGAGTGGTGGGCTGACGTCAAGATCCGCAAAGTGAACCGCATCACCGTGGACGCGAGCCTGCGCTACTCCAAAGAGCCTTCGGTCAAGTATCGCGGCTTCTTCATCAATACCGGCCGCCTGCACGAGTGGGCGGCGGCCACCTTCGATCCGGCACAAGGCGGCATCGGCCCCAAAACCTATGAACGCGTCTTCGAGCTGATGTGGCGGCTCAAGGCCAACATGCTGTGGCCTGCGATGAATCCCAAAGACCCGCCATTTAATGCCTTTCCGGCAAATTACGACTTGGCGAAGGATTATGCGATCGTCCGCGGCAGCTCGCATGTCGAGATGCTGCTGCGCACCAACAGCTACGAGTGGCATGCCGACACCATGGGTCCCTACAACTGGCTGACCAACCGCCAGCGGCTGATCGACTACTGGAAGGGCGACGTCGAGAAGTTCGGCCAGTACGACAATCTCTACACCATCGGCATGCGCGGCGCCGACGACTTCCCGATGCAGGGCGCCGACACACCGCAGAAGATGGCCGACGTGCTGAACGACGTCATTGAACAACAACGCAAGATCCTCTCCGACACGCTGGGAAAGCCGGCCGATCAGATCCCGCAGGTGTTCACGCCCTACAAGGAGATCACAGCGGCCTACAATACCGGGCGCATCGCCCTTCCCGGCGACGTCACCATCGTCTGGCCGGAGGACAATTTCGGCTACGTCATGCAGCTCTCCACCCCCGAGGAGCGCAAGCGTCCAGGCGGCGCGGGCGTCTATTACCACGCCACCTTCTGGGGCGCGCCGGCGGGCTATCTGTGGCTCGGATCGACCGACCCGTCGCTGATGTGGGAGGAGATGACCAAGGCCTATCACTTCGACATGCGCGCGCTATGGGTGTTGAACGTGGGATCGATCAAGCCCGTGGAATTCCTCAACGAGTTCTTCCTGGCGATGGCCTTCGACATCGACGCCTTCGCCAAGCCCGAGAGCGTCGAAGCGTACTTGCGCAGCTGGGCGGCGCTGAACTTCGGGCCCCAGCACGCGGGCGAGATCGCGTCCGTTATGTGGCGCTACTACAAGCTCGCCTTCGACCGCAATCCGGAGTTCATGGCGTTCTCGACCACCTTCCCGGAAACCTCGGTGCAGCAGACCCGCTTCGACAGCCTGGACTTCGGCGACGAGAACGCGCGCCGCGCCGATGCCTATCGCTCGATCATGGCCGAGGCGGACAGGCTGATGGCGGCGATGCCGTCGGACCGCAAGGCGGCATTCTTCGAGCTGGTGCAATACACCGTGAACACCGGCGGCAACCTGAACCTGAAGCAGCTCGACCTCGACAAGTCCATCGCCTATGGCCTGCAGCACCGCGCCAGCGCCAATGTCTACGGCGAAAAGGCGGGCGAAGCGCAGGACAGAATCGCCGCCGATACGCGCCGCTACAACGAGATGATCGAGGGCGGCAAGTGGAACAAGATCGTCACCGATTACGCCCATGCGCTTCCCAACTACGAAGCGCCCTATGTTCCAAGCTGGAAGGCGCCCGATGACTGGAGCCGGTGCGGCGTGCAGGTGGAAGGCGGCGGCTACTTCGACGACAAGGGCTGGTGGACGCCGACGCTTCCCACCTTCAACCGCGAGCTGGGCGCCCGCAGCTATTATCTCGACGTCTTCACGGAGTTTCCGGTCGAGGCCGACTGGAGCGCGGTGCCGAAAGACCCCTGGATCAAGCTCGACCACACCTCGGGCCACTTCTCGCCGGCCACCAAGACGTTCGAGCAGCGGATTGAAGTGTCGATCGATTGGGCCAAGGCGCCGCAAAAGGGCGAAGGCATCATCACGGTCAAGTGCACCTCCGCCCAGCAGCCGATGGAAGTGCATGTGCGCATCGCCCCGCCGATCCCGGAGACGAACGTGTCGTTTATCGACGCCCAAGGCGTGGTGTCGATGGATGCGAGCCATGCCGATACGATGACCGGGGCCTGGCACGTGCTCGACGGCGTGGGCCACACCGGTGCGGCGCTGGAATCCGACCTCGACATGGCGCCGGTGGATGCGGGCGATGCCGTGGCTCTGGCCACCGCGCCACGCGCGGTCTACCGCTTCGCCACGCTGCCGCAGGACCGCGATTACAGCTTCCCGAACTACGTGATCGACACCGTGGCCAGCATCAAGGCGTTCGCGCTGCCGACGTTCCCGATCAACAAGGGCGGACACGTGCGCATTGCCGCATCGCTCGACGGCGGACCGGCGAAGGTGCTCGACTTCAGCGTCGAATATTACGGCGCCAAGTGGCGTCAGAACGTGCTCGACAACGTCACCATGGCCGAGATCATCGACCAGCCGGTCGCGCCCGGCGCCCACACGCTGACGGTCACCGCGCTTGATCCCGGCGTGGTGCTCGATCGCTTCGAGATCGCCTTTGCCGGCTCCTCGCCCTCCTACGGTCCGGTGCCCGAAACGAGGATTCGGCGATAGGCGGCATAGGGTGCTGCCCGACGCTGATTGCGGCCGGGGTGTTCTGCGAGGCGATGACCGCCGAAGCCATGGTAGAATGCGCGGCGGCCTCAGATAAACAAGGTCATGTTGGATTTTTCGGCCGCGGCGAGGAAGGTGCCCACTCCACCGATTTGGACCCCGTCGATCAACTCATCTTTCCTGATACCCATGACGTCCATCGACATCGAGCAGGCCACGATGCGCACGCCTTGCTCCTTCGCGCTGGCGATCAGTTCGGGCAGGAACATGACCTTCTTCTTCCGCATGACGTATTTCATCATTGCAGAGCCCATCCCCATCATATTCATCCGCGACAGCTTCAACTGGCTCGGGCCCCTGGGCATCATAAAGCCGAACATCTTGGACAGCAGGTCCTTGCCTTTCGAACTCGCCGGCTTGCGCAGGATGTTCAATCCCCAAAACGCGAAGAACATGGTGACCGGGCTGTCCATGGCCGCCGCTCCGTTGGCGATGACGAACGCGGCAAACGCCTTGTCCATATCATCTGAAAACAGCAGAAGCGTCTTGCCGTCGAGCTGTGTTGCCGGTTGTTCCTTTGACGGCTCCTGAGTGGCATTTTCCGTTCTGTCCATCATCCTCTCTCCAAATTGATATCGCGGCGACTTGCGCGCGTGAACAGCGAATCCTACTCCGCCGCCATAGCTTGAGTTGCGGTCGACGACGACGCCACCGACGTTTTCCGACGGCAATCGGCGAGCGTGCTCGCAATGTCGTTGATGACGAGTCTGCTTCCGGCCGCCTTGCTGAGATTCACCCAGCAGAACGGGCACATGGTGACGACGTTTTTCCCCGCCGCTTCGAGCTGATCCACGCGGTTTCGCGAAATCCGATGCGCCTCCGACGGGAAAAGCGACTCGATCGGTCCGCCGCAGCAGTGCATCGCCTTGCCGGATTGTGCGGGTTCCCGCACCGATACGCCCGCCGCCCGCAACAGCACGCGGGGTTGCTCGCAGATGTCCTCGTAGCGCGCATAGACGCAGGAATCGTGCAGCACGACTTCCCCGTATGCCGGCGCGGCGGCCTTGGGATGCCTCTCGGCCAGCACTTCCAGGTAGTTCCTGACCTCGATATCGAAATCCTTGACGAAATGCGGGTACGCCTGACGAAGCATCTTGGTGGTGTGGGGGTCCACGGTGATCAAACACTTCACCCCCAGCTCTTTCAGATGCGCAGTCACGCGGCGGGCATGTTCGCCGAAGGCTTCATCCTGCCCGTTGTCGTATAGCAGAGCGCCGGCGTAAAACTCGTCTTCATACAGGTAGCCGAACTCGACCCCCGCCCCGCGAAGCAGCTCGACAATGTCGCGCAACACCTGGTTGGAACGGCGCATTCTTTCCCGCGACGCCGTGAGCCCCATGAAGAAAGACAGGTCTATGACCTTGTTGACCAGCCGGCCCAGGCCGAAGAAACGGGTCAGGAAAGAGTTTTCGAGCAAGGCCAGCTGGCTCGACATGGCGTGGATGGCGGGCACCATCTGATACATGTGCCCGGTGTAGAGAACCGTCCGGCCGCCGCGCGGCAGATTGAGCCCGCGGGCCCAACCCGTCGCCTTCCTTTTCGACAGAGGCAGTACACTGCCGCGCTTGCGCACGTTGTCGGCGAATATTCCCAGAATGGGCGCGATCGGGATCGGCATACGATCTTCCTACTTCAGGCCAAACTCTTTCCGGTTGATCAGGTGACGCAGAGTCCGCATGTTCTCCGTGATGTGGACTCCCTGCGGGCAGTTCTCTTCGCACATGCGGCACAAGAGGCAGGAGAAGATCAGCGGGATATCGGCGTGGAGCTTGTCTTCGAGTCCGAGCCTGACCTCCTGGAACAGCTTGCGGGGAACGATCTTGTATCCCAGCGGACAAAGCGCCGTGCATGTGCCGCAGTTGAAGCACGCCTCGGCGTTGAATCCGCCGGCTTCCTTCGTGCCGGCCCCACGGGCTTCGGCGCCGAGGGCGGCGATCTCGCGGCGGAGCCCGGGATTAACGCGCGCCATCCTTTTGTCCTTCCGTGAGCTTGTACTGGAAGTAATCGTCCGCCTTGGGCTTGGGCATCTCCTCGAGCCGGCCGTAGCGCCGCATCGCCATCACCCATTGGGTGACTTCGCGCGAGGGCGCATCGAGCAGCGCCGAGATTTCAGGAATGGTCTTGGGCCCGTCGGCCAAAGCCTCCGCAATGCGGTCCTTCATGACCCATTCGTCGCGCAGAACCTCGCCGAAAGCGCGGGGATCGCTCATGCGGTCACCTCCCCGACGAGAGCCTTGGCCTCCGCCGTCACCTTCGGGGCGAGCGCGTCGATCATCGCCGTCACCTGGGCGTTGGTGTATCCTTCGACGTCGATGGCGGCCGTCGGGCAGACGGCGGCGCACAGGCCGCAGCCTTTGCACAGTTCGGACCGCACTTCGGCGACCCGCTTGCCGTCGCGTTTGGCTTTCACGATGGTGCCGTCATAGGGACACGCCTGCGTGCAGACTTCGCACCATGTGCAGGCATCGGCATTGACTTTCGCGACCAGCGGCGCCCGGTCGAGGTAACCCTTGAGCAGCATCGCGGAGCACTGCGCCGTCGCCGCCAGCGAAGAGGCGACGCTTTCCGCCAGGTTCTTCGGTGCCTGCGCTGCGCCGGCGATGAACACGCCGTCCACCACGGTCTCGACCGGCCGCAGCTTGAGGTGGATCTCATTGAAAAACCCGCCCGTGCCCGTCGGGAGCTTGAGCAGGCTTTGGAGCCGCTCGTTGGCGCTGGCGACCATTCCCGTGACCAGCACCACCAAGTCGGCGGGAATCTCGATATTCTCACTGCCCGAAAGCTCGTCGCGGACGCGCACCACCACGCCCTCGCCTTCCTGTTCCACCACCGGCGGCTCGCTCTCGCCGTAGCGCACGAACACGGAGCCCTTGTGGCGGGCCTCCTCGTAAAGCACCTCGTTCTTGCCGTAAGTCCGCATGTCGCGGAACAGGTGGAACTGATCGAGGGTGGGATCGATCTCGTGCGCCTTCATCGCGGCGTGCACGCCCGCCGTACAGCAATAACGCGAGCAGTACGTGTTGCCCTCGGCCTGCCGGCTGCCGATGCAGTAGACGTAGACAATGGCGTGCACGTCGCGCCCGTTGACGCGAAGGCCGCCGCGCGACGCGGTCAGCAGCTCGTTGAACTCGGGAAGCGTGACCACGCCCGGCAGCCCGTGACCGAATTCCCCGGGCTTCGGCGCGTAGGGATCGAAGCCGGTGGCGGCGACAATCGCGCCGACCTTGAGCGAGAACATGTTCTCGCCCGAACGCACCTTGACCTCGAAGCGGCCGGCGCTGCCGCTCTTCTCGACCAACTCCGCATTGGTGTAGACGACGACGTTCTCGCGGCCGGCAAGGCGCTCGTGCAGGCTGGCGACGAGTTCGCTGCCGGATCGGCCCGACGGGAAGAGCTTGCCCAGCCTGCGCACGCGCCCGCCGACTTCCGCCGCGCGCTCGACCAGGTGCACTGACAGCCCGAGGTCGGATAGGGCGATCGCGGCCCGCAGCCCCGCGACGCCGGCACCGATCACCAGCACGGCTGGAACCGTCTCGACGCGGATGTTCTCGAGCGGTCTGCCCAATTCCGCGCGAGCCACACCGGCCCGCACCAGTCGCTCGGCCTTCTCGCTCGCCTTTGCCTTATCGTGCCGATGCGCCCAAGAGCACTGTTCGCGCACGTTCACGTGGGCATACATATGCGGATTCAGCCCCGCCCGCTTCGCCATGGCACGAAACGTTTCCTGGTGCAGCTTCGGCGAACAGGAGGCGATGACGATGCCGTCGAGCCGTTCCTTGCGGATTTCCTCTATCATCTCCTGCTGCGCGGCGTCAGAGCACGCGAACATGAAGGTCTTGGCCACCGCGCAGCCGGAGCATACGCCGGCCGCCTCGCGCACCTTCTCCACGTCGACGTAGTCGGAGATGTTGCCTCCGCAATGGCAGATGAACACGCCGAGCCGTTGAGTGCTCATCGGACCTCCCTGCGCAGGTACGCAGCAACCTGTGACGCGGCCGCACTCGCATGCACGATGGTGTCGGGGATATCGCGTATCCCGGCCGCCGTTCCGGCGACAAACACGCCGTTCTGCGTGGTGCGCCCGGGCTCCAGGTCCTCGTCGATTTCGCGCACGTAATTGAACGCATCCGCCTCGACGTCGGCGCCTTTCACGATTCCGAAAGCCGCCGGGTTGGCGGTAAGCCCGACCGACAACACGACCAGATCGTGTTTCGCGGTCAGTTGCCCCGTGCCGCCGGCGATGTCTTCGTACCTGAGCTCCAGGTCGCCGTCGGGCGCCTCGTCGATCTTGGCGACCCGGCCCTTGACGAAATGGATGCCCATCCCGTCGGCCTGCTTGTAGAACTCCTCGTAACCCTTCCCGAAGGCGCGGATGTCGATGTAGTAGATGGTGACATCGGCCAGCGGCAGCGCGCCGGTGATGAGTTGCGCCTGCTTGATCGAGTACATACAGCAGACGCGCGAACAGAGGCGGTTGTCCACCGTGCAATCGCGCGAACCCGTGCACATGACGTAGGCGATGTTGGCCGGCACCTTGCCGTCGGAGGGGCGCAGCACCGAATTGTACGGCCGCGTGGGCGCGAGCAGGCGGTCCATCTGCATCGCCGTGATGACGTTGGCGTGGCGGTCAAATCCGTAGAGGGGCTTGCGCCTGGGATCGAAGAACTTGAACCCGGTGGCCAGCAGCGCCGAGCGCACCCGCACCGTCGTCTCCTCGGCTCTCATGTCGAACCGGATGGCATCCGCCGGGCAGGTGGAGACGCATTGGCGGCACTGCGAGCAAATCCCGCAGTCCAGACAGCGGGCGGCCTCGGCTCGCGCCTGTTCCTCGCCGAGCGTCATCTCGATTTCGGCGATAGAGCGGGCCCGTTCCTGCGCCGCAAGTTCCTGCATCTTGGCCGAGGCGCGCGCGCTGACCGCGCCGCGGGCCATCACCTGCTCGTGCTCGACCGCGGGCAGACGCGCCTCGAATACCGCGGCCCCTGTCTCACCGCGCAGATAGCGGTCGATGTGGAATGCGGCGCGTTTTCCTTGGCCGATCGCCGCGATGATCATGGAAGGTCCGGTCACCGCATCGCCGCCAGCAAACACGCCTTCGATCTTGGTGGCGAGAGTCTCGGGGTCGGCCACCAGGGTTTCATCGCGGCGGCATTCGAGCTCGCCGGCGAAAGGACCGGTGCTCGGGCGCAGTCCGATCGCCAGGATCGCAATGTCCGCCGGTCGCTGGTGTTCCGAACCGGCCACGGGTCGCGGAGAGCGGCGTCCTCCGCTGTCGGGCGCGCCCAGCGTGTTCGTCTGCAGCTCGACGGCCACGAGCTTGTTGTCCTGCCCGATAAATCGCACCGGCGCCTTCAACCCATGAAGCTCGACGCCCTCCTCCAGGGCCGCCTGCACCTCCCAGTCGTGCGCGGGCATTTCGCCGCGACCCCGCCGGTAATAGATGCACACTTCATGCGCGCCGCAGCGCAGCGCCATCCGCGCCGAATCGATGGCGACGTTGCCGCCGCCGAACACCGCGACACGCTTTCCGCCGAGATCGACCGCGCCCGAATTCGCCGCCTTGAGGAAGCTCATCGGATCGGTGACGCCGTCGAGATCGACGCCCGGAACGTCCAGCCTCTGCGCCTTCATGGTCCCGACCGCGACGAACACCGCGTCGAACCCCTGCGCTTTCAGACTGGCGACGCTGGCGACCGGACGGTCCGTCACGATCTCGACACCGAGCGCCGTGATGTTCTTCAGATCGCGATCGAGCACGGCGCGAGGCAGGCGATAGGGAGGAATGCCATAACGCAGCATGCCGCCCGCCTCGGCCGCGGCTTCGAACATCGTCACGGCATATCCGCGCTGTGCCAGGAAATAGGCCGCTCCCAGCCCGGCGGGCCCCGAGCCGACAACGGCGATGCGTTTGCCGTTGCGATCCGCCGGAACGCCGTACTCCGGCTCCGGATGCCGGTCGTAGTAGTAATCCGTCATGAAGCGCTTGATGGCGCGGATGCCGAGCTTGCCCTCGGCCTCTCCACGCGTGCACTGCTCCTCGCATGGCGCGTAGCAGGCGCGGCTCAGTACGCCCGGCAGCGGCGCGTCTTCCATGTGCAGGCGAAACGCCTCCTCGTAACGGCCGGCGCGCACGAGCGACACGTAGCCGTGCGCCTGGACGCCTCCCGGACAATTGAAGGAACAGGGGGAACTGCCCGCGCTTTCGATCACCGCCTTTTTCGGCACCGCCTGAGGGAATGGGATGTGGATGGCTCTGCTCGCAACCAGGTCGAAGTTGAAGCGGTCGGGCACCGACACCGAGCATACGCGCTCGCAATCGCCGCAGCCCGTGCAAGCCGCCGGATCGACAAATGTCGGGTTCTTGCGGATGCGAGCGACGAAGGCGCCACCGGGTTCACGTTGAATCTCGTCCACCTCGCTGGACGTCATCAACGTGATGTTGGGATGATGCGAGGTCGCCGCCATCTTGGGCGTGGAAATGCAGCTCGCGCAGTCCAGCGTCGGAAAGACCTTGCTGAGCAGGATCATCCTGCCGCCGATGCTCGGCTCCTTTTCAACCAGGAGCACGCGGAAACCCATGTCGCCGAGAGTCAGGGCGGACTGCATGCCCGCTGCGCCGGCCCCTATGATGAGTGCATCGTAATCCACATCATCCTCACAGTTTGCGTAAGGTCTCGGCGAACTGCTTCATGTGACTGACGAACGGTTCGGCACAGACCGAACAGATCGCGCCCATCTTGAGCCTTCGCGGGTCCAAGCCGCGTTCGGTGAGCGTCTTTTGGGCGCGCTCGACCGCAGATGCGGTCTTGGCGGTGCAGTCGGGCACCAAGGCGCAGTCGCCGCCGTCGGCCGCGACGAACACGCCGTCGAAGCCCCTCTCGATCGCATGCACCAGCCAATTTGGCCGGACGCCAGACGAGCACGGGACCGAGATCACCGTCACGCCAGGCGAATAGTTCAGGTGCGCGCTGCCGGCCAGATCGATTCCGGGATCGGAAATGGGGTTCGTCGAGAACACCAGGATGCGGGGATCGCGGCGCGCTGTGGCGACGGCGGTCATCACTTACCCCGCTTCACGAAAACTCGCCAATAGCCGGACTCTTCGACATTCCCCAGGTACTCGTGCCCGATCTTCTTGGACCACAGCGGTATGTCCTCGTTGGATCCCTCGTCGGACGACCAGATTTCGAGGATCCCGTTCAGGGGAACCGCGGCCATCGCGCGCTTGGCCTCAAGCAGAGGACCGGGGCAAGCCGTTCCCCTCGCGTCTACCGTCTTGGTCGAAGTGAGCGTTTTCAGGTCGATTGCCATGTATGTCACCGTTGCTGCCTTAGCGTTCCTGGCCCGCCTCGGTTGCCGCATGGGCGCTTCCATCGGCGCCTTCGACCTATCGCGGGTATATTCAAATGTTCGAATATGATACCGCCGAAAGGTTCGACCGGGCTAACGCACTTCGTCGCATGCCGTTCTGGCGGATGCGATGATTCAGGCGAGTTGGTAAGGGAACTCTTTGGCTAGCTTGCCGCCCTCGAAGCCTTTGCGGCCCGGCGGACGAGCTTGACCACAGGTCGGCGCCCGTATTCGCCGTGTTTTGGCTCGGCCCTGCCCTTCTTGGATGGCGGTCGGCTCGCGCCCGGCCTTGCTTCCTCGGCCCGTTCGCAAAAATGCTTGTGAAGCGTCAGAAGCAGGTCCGTCACGATCGCACTGTTCAGCGAATAGTAGATGTTCTGGGCGACGCGGCGGGTATTCACCAGATCCAGGTGGCGCAGCACCATCAGGTGCTGTGAAAGGGCCGATTGGCGCAAGCCGGTGACGCCCTCGAGCTCGCCCACGGTCTTTTCCCCGGTGACCAACTGGCAGACGACGAGCAACCGCCATTTGCTGCCGATGATCCGCAGAAGGGCGGAGGCGCGCTCGGCGTTGCGCTCGAGTACTTCGAGGTCCGCATGCTCGATTCTTGACGCCATCGTCTGTTGCTCCCGCCGTCCGCTGACGCTGCGGCTGGCACTTCATTACTCAACTTTGGTCCGGCGAGCCAGTATGTATCAAAAGCACCCCCGGTCCCGGCCGTGGGTGCATTGCCGCATACGGGCATTTGCCTAGCTGAAGGCATCGTTCGAGATGTCCCTCCAGGCGCGTCCGCTGTGGTTGGCTGCCCGCTGCGAATCGGTTTGCGCGGGCCCGACGCCAACGGTCGAATGGCCCGGTTTGCTGATGTCCCCGCAATAGAGCGTATGCGGCATCCGCATCGGGCGCATCCAAATTACCGAACTCACCCCGGATTCCGACCGAAGTAGTGCGTTTGCGTCGCGAGACCAACGGATACTGAAAGACCTGGGCAGGTTGCACTGGTTGTCGTCTCGCAAAGTCGCCTCGACGGGCTGCGCGCCGTTGTCGCCGATCGATCGAACGCCTCGTCGCGCTTTCCCGAAGCGCGCGTGGCCGGAGCGGCGCGCGGCAAAACGCTCTTTGGCGGCAGGCTCCGGGCGGATTTAATCTCGGGACTGGATTCGTATTATTCGAATATTCGGACGATCGCATATTCGAATGCAGTACTGCCTCGGGCAGACGGCGCGATGAAACGGTTGCACGGTGTTGTCCTGCTGTTCGCCAGTCTCCTGATCTTCTGGCTGATCCTGAACAGCGCTCTGGCGAGGGACGTCGCTCTCACCATGGCCGGATTCGTCGCGGCGATGGCGATGGCGGTCGCCGTCGCCGGCGGTTTCTGTTTCCTGACGCAGTGCAGGACGCCACGGGCGATCGCAGAAATGCTGCGGCGCATTTCGCCAAGAACATGGACCGGGGCCGGGCGAAGCCAAATGCAGATCCGCCGGACACTAGGAAAACAACCATGAGGGGGAATCAAATGAGAAAGATGGCGATGCTGTCGGTGGCGGCAGCCGCTCTTGCGTGCGGATCGCTGACGGTTCCGGCTCAGGCGACCGAAGGCTATTTCATGCCGGGCTACAGCGCGCCGCAGAAGGCGATGGCCGGATCGGGCGTCGCCAATCCGGAAGACGCCATGACGCTGGCGACGAATCCGGCCGGGCTGGCCTCGGTTGGTGAGGAATTGGAAATCGGTTTGTCGCTGTTCTCGCCGCATCGCAAGTACACGGCGACAGGGCCGGGGTTCGTGGCGCCGGGCGGCATGTCGTCGGGAACGGTCGAAAGCGACAACAATTACTTCCTGGTTCCGGGAGTCGCCTACAACCACCCGATCGATGCCGATTCGTCCTGGGGCATCGCCATGTACGCCAACGGCGGCATGAACACCGACTATCCCGCAGTGGCGAACGCGAGCTGCCCGCCCAGCTATTCAGGCGTGTTCTGCGGCGGCAAGACCGGCGTGAATCTCAATCAAATGTTCATCTCGGCGGGGTACGCGTGGAAGTCGGGCAACCTGTCGTTCGGCATCGCGCCGACGCTCGTCCTGCAGATGTTCGAGGCCAACGGCCTGGGCCTGTTCGGCCTGTATGGATTGTCGTCGGACCCCGCCAATCTCAGCGATCGCGGCATCTCCTACTCCTATGGCGGCGGCATCAAGGCCGGCATGATCTGGAGCGTGATGCCTAATCTGCGCCTCGCCGTCAGCGGTTCGACGCCGATGTGGATGACGAAGTTCTCGAAGTACAAGGGATTGTTCGCCGGCGGCGGTGCCTTCAATATTCCTGCGAACGTGACGGTGGGCGCGGCGTTCGATGCGACGCCAGATGTGACGTTGATGGTCGATTACAAGCACATCTTCTACGGCGGCGTAGAGTCGGTCTCCAATCCGATGACCAATCCGGACTTCTTCGGCTCCGACGACGGTCCCGGCTTTGGCTGGCATGACGTGGACGTGATCTCGGCCGGAATTGCGTGGAAGCTGACGCCCGATTTCACGCTCCGGGCCGGCTACGCGCACAACAACAATCCGGTCGACACGGATGACGTGACGATCAACATCCTGGCGCCGGGCGTCGTGACCGACCATATCTCGACCGGGTTCTCGGACAGGATTTCCGAGCATTCGACCATCGACTTCGCCGCTCTCTATGTGCCTGCGCATTCGGTGAGCGGAATCGAAGTCACGCCGTTTGGGGCCAACCCCAATCGTACGATCAAGCTCTCGATGTACGAGATGGATTTCACGATCGGCTATCGCTACCAGTTCTGAAGGCCTGCGGGCTTGGAGAGAGGCGTACGCCTCTCTCCGGTCATTTCATCTGATATGGAAGGGGGACTCCTATGCTTTGGGGAAGACTGCTTGCCGGTGCCGCCATTGTCGCCGCGATTGCCGCGCCGGCAAACGCCGCCGATCTGAAAGCGATGCTTGGCACGTGGAAGTGGACCGATTTCACGGTTCAGGCCAAGGAATGCACGACCAACCCGTCGGGTGCCGGCCTGTGCATGACGGTGATTGCCGGGCCGAAAAACGTCGGCATGGAGATGATCCGCTCCAAGCTCGCCCAGCAGGCGGACGGCAGCTTTGTCGGCAAGATCGGTCATCCGGCTTCCGGCGACACCTATAACACCAAGATGACGCTTCAGGGTGATGTCTGGCACATGAACGGCTGCACGGATGCGGGCGTTTGCGCCACCGGCGACTTCGTCCGGCAGAAATAGCGCGCGGCGAACAGGGGGCTTGGCTTGAAACAGACGATGCTCGACCTGATGGTCAAAATGATGCCGCTGATGATGCCGCTGGTTTACCTCGGCGGCGTGCTGCTGGCGATCGGAGTTCTTGGGGTGGTCTTCCATCTTGTGACCGGCAAGGCGGGCGGCCTCGCCCGCTTCGCCGGATGGCTCTTGGCTGGACTGGGTGTGTTCTTCCTCGTCTGCCAGGTGGCCGGCGTGTGGCTGGGCGCGACGCCTTCGATCAACTTCGCAGATTCAGCGAAGTTCGAGTTCGATCTCAAGCCGTTCTGGCAGATCGGGCTGGCGATGCTGGTTCCAGGCGTGCTGATCGGCTGGCTGGGCGGCCGCGAAAGGCGCGGCTAGGCGAGCCGTCATTCCCGCCAGCAAGGAGGCAGCAGTCGTTACGAAGCGCTGCGTGCCGACCGGCGTCACACGCTGCTGACTACGACTGCTCAAGCCCGGCATAACTCAGCCAATAACGGGGAATATGGGCGCGTCGCTTCGCCGGCGGCAAACGTCGTCTGCTGATCATGGAAAGCGAGAGCTACCGCACAACTGGAGACTCTTCGGATTTCGATGGCCAGCGCATCGTGTATTTCGAGACGATGGACGTCTGAAGAGCACGCAGCAACTGCCCTGCACGCTCGCACGCGTCCACCGACGCCTTGACGTCCGGCGACACGGCGTTGGCCCCCGGTCACACGCAGTCAAATGTCCGGTCGTGGCCGCGTTTCAGCCGAAGTGCGCAGGTCCGATCTTGGAGAGATTCCATTCGTACCGCGGAGGCGCAAAACACCCCAGAACTCGTCATTCGCCGAAGTCGCAAACGCAGCCGGGCGATGACGGCGCCGGATTCGACCATGAGCCATGACGCGAAGATGGGGTTGCGTCTTACCTGCGGCGGTCGCGACTGGCCTGGGAGCGCGGTATGATGCGCGCAGCGATTCTGCCAAGGGGGGAACTCATGATTCGTGCAAGTGTCGTGGCTGTGCTCGCCGCCATGTTGCTGGCAAGCGCGTCGGCGCAACCCGCCGGCTGGCCGGCCGGAACGCATCCCGGTCCGAGCAAGAACGTCATTTGCCCCGCACAGGTGATGGTGAAGTTCGTACCGAACAACCCGGTTGCGCTTTCCGTCACAGGGTGGCAGGCAAACGAGGGCCCATTCCCAGTCCAACTCGACCCGGCCAATCTGCCGCGCATCTCGGGTGGGAACATGGTCTGCTATTACAAGCTGCTGAACCAGCCGGGCGCTTTCAATATCCTGCAGCCTGTGGGCAATATGAAATGCTCGCCGATGTCGAACGGAACGGGCTTCGTTTGCACGCTCTGATGATGTGGACCGGCGGACGAACCTTTGGGGGCATCGTATGTCGAACAGATCGTTCCTTCGAGCGTACGCCGCCGTCGCGGCGCTGTCATTTGCAGCGACTTCTGCAGCAACGGCTGGCACCATTACGGTGACATCGGCGACCTATGGCGGCAACTGCCATCAGCCGCGCGGCAATGTCACCGTCCCGTTGAAACAAGCCTGCGACGGCAAGCAGAACTGCACATACATTGTGCGCTGGCAGACGCTCGGTGATCCGGCGGTGGGATGCGCCAAGGACTTCATCGTCGATTGGCAGTGCGGGGACGGTTCCGAAAGCACCGCTACAGCGCCCCCGGAGGCCGGTTTCGGCAAGAAGGTCGAACTTCGCTGCGTTGGCCAGCCCGCATCGAACCACACTGCGCAGGACTACATCAGCGTGACGTCGGCGACTTATGGTGCCACCTGCCATCAGCCGCACGGCAACGTCACCAATGCCCTGAGACAAGCCTGTAACGGCAAATCGAGTTGCAACTACGTCGTTCGCTGGCAGACTTTGGGCGACCCGGCCGTTGGTTGCGCCAAGGACTTTTCGGTTAGTTGGCAGTGTCCCGACGGATCGAACGGCACCGCCGGTGCGCCGCCGGAAGCGGGGTTCGGCAGCGGGGTGGCATTACGCTGTCCGGCACATCACTAGGCTGCACTGCCGGATCGGCGCTTGCAAAGGCGGCCGCGTAGGCCTCGGCACCGTCGCATCTGTCCGCGCGTCAGACCCGTACCGACAAACGCTCGATGGCGGTGCGCCCATCGGCGGACTGGCGGCTCATGGGCGTGCGGTCGAAGGCAGCATCGCCGCAACGGTGCGGAATCGAGATTGCATAGCGCGGCACAAAATCAGCGAGAAATCCACTTGGCACGCGGCGCATGCTCCTCTCACCTGCAAAGCCAATTGGTGAGGTTATGGCGAGGCTGAGACCTTTGGCGCTTCGCAGCAAGTGTTTGAAGTCAATGGTGGGTGATACAGGACTCGAACCTGTGACCCGCTGATTAAGAGTCAGCTGCTCTACCGCCTGAGCTAATCACCCACGGGAGGCGGGCCTATAGCAGAGCGTTCCCCCCCTGTCCATGCGCCCCAACGGGCCCATCAACAGGCGGATTGACTTAGATAATTCCGGCCGAATGGCGCGGAATTTCGACCTGCCGGTGCACGTGCACGCTGAGCAGCAGCCCGAAGCCGAACATCACCGCCAGCATCGCCGTGCCGCCATAGGAAATCAGGGGCATCGGGATGCCTACCACCGGGATCAGGCCCATCACCATCAGCCCGTTGATCATGATGTAGAAGAAGAAGTTGAGGGTGATCCCCATCGCCAGAAGCCGGCCAAACTGGCTGCGCGCGCTGGTCGCAGTCTGCACGCCGTAGCCGATCACCGCCGCGAACAGAATCAAAAGCGCGATACAGCCCACGAATCCGAACTCTTCCGCATAGTTGGTGAAGATGAAATCGGTCTGCTTCTCGGGCAGGAAGTTGAGCCGGCTCTGGGTGCCCTGCAGGAAGCCCTTGCCGGCCGCCCCGCCCGAGCCCACCGCGATCTTGGCCTGGGTGATGTTCCAGCCGGCCCCGAGCGCATCGGATTCCGGGTTGAGGAACGTCATCACGCGGGCCTTCTGGTAGTCGTGCAGCACGAACTTCCACGCCAGCGGCACCGCCGCCGCGGCAGAGCCCAGCGTGGGCAGGATCCACCACCACGACAGGCCGGCCAGGAACAAGAGTGAGGCACCATCGAGCCCCAGGATGATGGTGGTGCCGAGATTGGGCTGGATCGCCACCAGCCCCGCCGGAATGCCGATCAGGGCGAGCGGGATGAGGAGCTTCAGCGGCTTGGAAACATCTTCGACGCTCTGGCCGTGCAGGAACTTCGCCAGCGCCAGCACGAGCGCGATCTTCATCGGCTCGGAGGGTTGCAGCTCGAGCGGGCCGAGCGTGATCCAACGCTGGGCGCCGAGATGGGCCAGCCCCGCCAGCTCCACGCCGATCAGCAGCAGCAGCGAAACCGCATAGGCGGGATAGGCGAATTTGAGCCAGAAGCGGATGTCGACCAGCGCCGCCACGATCATCAGCGCGAAGCCGAGCACGAAGCGGAAGAGTTGCCGGTCGGCCCAAGGGTCCCAGGAACCGCCGGCCACCGAATACTGCATGGCGATCCCGATCGCCGCGATGAGCGAGATCATCAGCACCAGGCCCCAGTTGATCTCGTAGAGCTTGTCGACGATCGACAGCTGGCCGTGTGCGGCGGCGTAGGGACGAAGCGTCATGTTCCGCGCCCTCCCGCCTCGGCCTGCGCCGCGTGGATCGGATAGGCGGTCGGCAGCTTCACGGGATCGCGCTGCTGGGCGAACAAGAGGATGTCGCGCGCCATCTGCACGTGCGGATGGGCGCCCACCGCACCGTGCTCCAGCATGATGTAGATGGCATAGCGGGGCGCGGCCGACGGCGCGTAAGCGAAGAAATGGGCGTGGTCGCGCAGGTTCCAGGGCAGCGACTCGTTCTTGCGCACGCCCGCCTGGTGCTCTTCCTTGGTGATGACGCGGACCTGCGCGGTGCCGGTTTTGCCGCTCATCTCGTAGCCGGCTTGCGTGATGCGCCAGGCAAAGGCCGTGCCGCCCGGCTCGTTGCAGACCGCGAAAAGGCCCGAGCGCACCATTTCGAACGCCTTTGGCGAGAACGGCAGCGCGGCGGGCAACGGCCGCGGCTGCATTCGCGTCCCCACCACTTTGGTGACGCGTGGCGACAGCGCCTTGCCGCTGGCGATGCGCGCGGCCATGGTGCAGAGCTGGATCGGCGTCACCACCACATAGCCCTGCCCGATGCCGGCGCTGAGGGTGTCGCCCTGCTGCCAGGGAACGCCGTATTTGGCGAGTTTCCACTGGCGGCTGGGAATGAAGCCCGACACCTCGCCCGGCAGCTCGATGCCCGTCTGCGCGCCCAGGCCGAGGGCGCGGGCGGCGGCTTCCATGTTGTCGATGCCGAGCCGGCGGGCCACTTCGTAGAAGAAGACGTCGCACGACACCTGGATGCCGCGGTGCAGGTCCACATGGCCGTGGCCGTGCGGCTTCCAGCAATGGAAGGTGTGATTGCCGAGCGTGACTTGGCCGGTGCAGAAGACCTGAAGGTCGGCCAGGCCGTTGTCCATCGCCGCCAGCGCCATAGCGGGCTTGAAGCATGAGCCCGGCGGATAGGAGCCGCTGAGCGCCTTGTTGAGCAGCGGCTTGTGATCGCTGGTCGTCAGCGTCTGCCACTGGTCGGTGGTGATGCCGACGTTGAACCAGTTGGGGTCGTAGCCGGGCGTGGAGGCGAGCGCCAGCACGTCGCCGGTGGCGACGTCCATCACGATGCAGGCCGCGCTCTCGGTTTCTCCGATGCGCTCCTCGGCGAAGCGCTGCAGCTGGCAATCGATCGTGAGATAGACGTCCTTGCCGGGGACGCCGGGCTGGTTCGACAGCTCGCGGATGACGCGGCCATAGGCGTTGACCTCCACGCGGGAGGCGCCGGCTTCGCCGCGCATCTCGGCGTCATAGGCCTTTTCGACGCCGCGCTTGCCGACCCTGAAGCCGGGCTGCGCGAGCAGCGGATCCTCGTCGTTCTGCACGTCCTGCTGGCTTGCGGCGGCGACGTAGCCCAACAGGTGGCTCATCTCCACCCCATAGGGATAGGAGCGGGTCTCGCCGACATCGGTCTGCACGCCGGGCAGGTAGGGCAGATGCAGGTTGAGGCGGGCGAACTCGTCCCACGACAGGTTTTCCGCAATCGGCACCTGGGCGAAGCGCTTGTTGGCGCGGATGTCGCGCAATACGCGGTCGCGCTGGTGCGGCGGCAGCTCGATGATCCTGCCGATGGTGTCGATCGCCTCTTCGACGCCCTGGCTCGCCTGTTCGGCGACGATCACCACGCGGTAGTTGCGGCGGTTGGTGGCAAGCTCCACCCCGAAGCGGTCGAAGATGCGCCCGCGCGGCGGGAAGATGAAGCGCTGGCTGACGCGGTTGTCCTCGGCCTCCACCTTGTACTGGTCGCCGTTGAGGATCTGGAGCTGGTAGAGGCGGCCCGCCAGGATCGCCAGCACGCCCGTCATGCCGCCGGTGAGCATCAGCGAGCGTCGCGTGAAGCTGGCGTAGCGGCTCTTGTCCTTGCGGTCGAACAGCGGCATCAGAACTCGCTCCGCAGCGGACCGACGAAACGATGGTGAATGAAGGCAAGCAGGAACGCGACCGGAATATAGAGCAGTGACGTGACGGCGAATTCCTTGATCGAGCCCGACACCGGCATCAGTCGCCACCAATAGAGCGAATAGATAAGGTACTGCGCCGTGCAGGCCACCAGCGCGGCGGTGGCGAAGCCCAACAGCGCGCCCCAGCCGGAAAGCCCGGCGAACGCGTCGCGCTGCTTGTCGATCACCGCATAAGTCGCCACGAACGAGGCCGCCCAGATACCCGGCGGGCCGCCCGACAGCATGTCGTGGATCACGCCGATAACGAACGCCCATCCCGGGCTCATCAGGTCGGGACGCACCAGGCACCAGAAATAGATCGGCATCAGTGCGTACATCGGCGAAGGGATCCAGCTGCCCAGGATCGAGAACGGCAGGTTGGTGATCACCACGCCCAAAAGGCTCAGCAGCACCGGTATGCTGTTGGTGAGGAACCTGCCGCCTGTCACGCCACCCATCCGTTCCACGGCACGCCTCACTGATTGCCGCTGTCGGGCACGTCGTTGTCGTTTTCGTCCGCGTTCTGCGGCGCCTGGGGTGCCGTGGACGGCTGCAGGACGGGCTTCGGCATGACGGGCTGGAGTTGCGGCGGCGGCAGGCCCTGGTTGGCCGGCGGCGCAGCCGGCGCAAGGCCCGCGGCGGTCACCGGCAGGTCGTTCCTGGAGGCGGCGGGCGGGTGCTCGGGCTTCTCCTTGAAATCGAGAATCTGGACGTCCTGCGCCGTGGTCTGGTCGGCGAACAGCGCCACGCGGTAGCGCGCGCCATCGGTCGCGATCACGCCGATCGGGATGCCGGGGGGCAGGATGTCGCCGTCGCCGGAGGTGACGACCTGGTCGCCGTCGTGAAGCTGGACGCCACGCGCCAGCGTCTCGATCACGGGCATCGGCGAGTTGTCGCCCGCCATGATGGCCTGGTCGGTGTTGGGCTCGATCGAAACCGGGATGCGGCTGTTCAAATCGGTGAGCAGGATGACCCAGCTGGTGCGCTCGCCGGTGAGGAAGACGCGGCCGATCATGCCGCGCTGGTCCGCCACCGCCTGACCGGGCTTGACGCCGTCGGCCTTGCCGGCGTCGAGGATCATGGTCTGCAGGAAGGGATGGCTGGCCCGCCCGATGACGCGCGCCACGCTCGAGGACAGCGCCGGATCGGGCACGGCATGCAGCAGAAGCTGGTAGCGCTTGATGCGGTCCTGCAGCACCAGCGCGGTGTTGTGCCACTGGCGCAGGCGCGCGTTTTCTTCCTTGAGGTGGAGGTTCTCCTGGTAGATGACGAAAATCTCGCCGATCGATCCGACCCAGCGGTTGAGCGCCTCCATCGGCGTGCGCGTGGCGACCAGCGCCGGGCGCATCCAGTCGACGATGCCGGCGCGCGCGCGGTCGAACAGCGAAGACTGGGCCTTGCCGATGAGGATGAGGGCGACGGCAAGGGCGGCCACGATGACCAGCGGCAGATGCGCTCCGCCGCGCGACCGCGCAATCCTCCAGGTGCCGTTGCCCATACCTACTCCGACGCGCCGCTTTCCTCCGGGCTAGAACGCGGTCGACAGAACGTGACGCATGCCTTTCGTGTTCTCAAGCACCCGGCCGGTTCCGAGTGCCACGCATGACAACGGATCGTCCGCGATCGATATCGGCAAGCCCGTCTCCTCGCGCAGGACCTGATCCAGATTGGCCAACAGTGAGCCGCCTCCGGTTAACACAATGCCCTTGTCCACGATGTCGGCCGCCAGTTCCGGAGGCGTGGCTTCGAGGGCCACCTTGACCGCCTCGACGATGGCCCCGACCGGCTCGGCCAAGGCTTCGGCGATGTGGCGCTGGGTGATCGTAATCTCCTTGGGCACGCCGTTCAAAAGATCGCGACCCTTGATCTCGAGCGTGACGCCGGTTCCGTCCGCCGGGGGGGCCGCCGATCCGATCTCCTTCTTGATGCGTTCCGCGCTGGCCTCGCCGATTAGCAGGTTTTGATGACGGCGGATGTACGCAATGATCGCCTCGTCCATCTTGTCGCCGCCAACACGCACCGAGCGCGAATAGACGATGCCGCCGAGCGAGAGCACGGCCACCTCGGTGGTGCCGCCGCCGATGTCGACCACCATGGAGCCGGTCGGCTCCGAGACGGGAAGCCCCGCCCCGATCGCGGCGGCCATCGGCTCCTCGATCAAAAAGACCCGCCGCGCCCCCGCCGACAGCGCCGATTCCTGGATGGCGCGCCGCTCCACGGCGGTGGAGCCGGAAGGCACGCAGACGATGATCATCGGGTTGGCGAAGCTGCGGCGGTTGTGCACCTTGCGGATGAAGTGCTTGATCATCTCTTCCGCGACTTCGAAATCGGCGATGACGCCGTCGCGCATCGGACGAATCGCTTCGATGTTGCCGGGCGTGCGCCCCAGCATCATCTTGGCGTCGTTGCCGACCGCGCGAACCTGCTTCTTGCCGCCCCGATTTATCGTGGCGACGACCGACGGCTCGTTCAAGACGATGCCGCGCCCCTTAACGTACACCAAGGTGTTTGCGGTCCCTAGATCGATTGCCATGTCGCTCGACAGCGCGCCGAGAAGACTGCCGAACATGCTTGACCTGCCATTCCTTTTTGCGAGCCGGGCACCCCTTGACGCCGCCGCGTCGCGAACGCGGGCCCCGGCGGACAACCGGCGGGGCCCACCCGTTCATCGCGCGACGTTCAGAGCCTCGGGGACCTGCTTCTTGCGTTTCACCAAGAGCTTGTTGAGTGCATTAACATAGGCGTAAGCGGACGCCACCAGCGTGTCGGTATCCGCCCCCCTTCCGGTAACCGTGCGTCCGTCCTCCTCGAGCCTGACGCTGACATTGGCCTGCGCGTCGGAGCCTTCCGTAACGGCGTGAACGTCGTAGAGCTGTAGGTTCACGGTGTGCGGATAGAGCTCGCGGATGGCGCTGAAGATGGCGTCCACCGCTCCGTCGCCGCTGACTTCGGTCTGCTTTTCCTCGCCGTTGATCAGAAGCGTCAGCTCCGCCGACGGCGGAATGCCGACGCCGGTCATGACCCTCAACGCCTTCACGACGATGGTGTCCTGCGCGCGGCCGATCTCGTCGTCGACGAGCGCGATGATGTCGTCGTCGAAAACGTTCTTCTTCTTGTCGGCTAGCGCCTTGAAGCGGCGGAAGGCGTCCTCGAAGGCGGCGTCGGCCATCTCGTAACCGAGCTGAGCCAGCTTGTCGCGGAAGGCGTGGCGGCCGCTGAGCTTGCCCAGCACCAGCGAGGTCTCCTTCACCCCCACTTCCTCGGGGCGCATGATCTCGTAGGTCTCGACGTTCTTCAGCATGCCGTCCTGGTGGATGCCGGATTCATGGCTGAAGGCATTTTTGCCGACGATGGCCTTGTTGTACTGGACGGGGAAGCCAGTGACGTTCGACACCAGCTTGGAGGCCTTGGCCAGCATGGTGGTGTCGATGCCGGTGACGAACGGCATCAGATCCTTGCGCACCTTGAGCGCCATCACGATCTCTTCCAGCGCCGCGTTGCCGGCGCGCTCGCCGATGCCGTTGATGGTGCATTCGACCTGCCGCGCCCCGGCCAGCACGCCCGCCAGCGAATTGGCGACCGACAGGCCGAGATCGTTGTGGCAGTGCGTGGCAATCACCGCCTTGTCGATGTTCGGCACGCGCTCGAACAGCATGCGGATCAGCTCGAAAAACTCCTGCGGCGTGGCGTAGCCCACCGTGTCGGGAATGTTGACCGTGGTGGCGCCGGAGCGGATGGCCAGTTCGACGCAGCGGCAGAGGAAATCGCGTTCGGTGCGGGTGGCGTCTTCGGCGCTCCACTGCACGTCTTGCACCAGGTTGCGCGCGTGGCTGACCGAGGCGCCCACCGCATCGAGCACGGCGTTGGCGCCCATGTTCAGCTTGTGCTTCATGTGCACCGGGCTGGTCGAGATGAAGGTGTGGATGCGCGGATGCCGGGCGTGCTTGACGGCTTCCGCGGCGCGGTCGATGTCCTTGAAGCCGGCGCGCGAAAGTCCGCACACGGATGCATTCTTGGCACGCTTGGCGATCTCGCTGACCGCTTCGAAATCGCCTTGCGAGGAAATCGGGAAACCCGCCTCGATGATGTCGACGCCCATGGAGTCGAGATATTCGGCGACCTGGAGCTTCTCCTCGAAGGTCATCGCCGCGCCCGGCGACTGTTCGCCGTCGCGCAGTGTGGTGTCGAAAATCCGTACCCGTTCCGGTCTTGTCGTGGTGGTATTCATGGCCAATCAATCCTTCCGTTCACCGCGTTCAGCGGCTTCGATCTCTCCTTCGCTCGAAATCCCCTAAACACCCGGCGCGAACACGCGCCCGCCGGCGTCTAGGGGCTGCTAAGGAGGAGAAGCCGGCCGTGCGGCAAACCGAGGGAAGGACGGGGCGCGACGGGCGCGCGAGAGCTTGCGGAGAATCCGCACCTCGCGTCATGCTTTCTCGCGCCTTGCGCCATCGCCGGATCGCCGTTCCGCCGAGTTTCCTGCTCGCTAAAACTTTAACGAATCGCCGTTAAGCACCCGTAAAGGCGCTGTTTTCCGACCCGCCGGCGGGTTGTACGCCGAATTTGCCGGAACGCGCAATAGCCGCTAACCCTGATTGGTGCCAAAGCGAAAACGGCGACGGCGCGGAGCCCTTCGTGCGCCCCGGCTCTGTGGGGCGGATGCGCGACCCGTTCATGGGGTCTGCCGTGGCGCGCGCTGGCCCTGCCGCCCGCCCGGACCGGCGTGAAATCCCCTCCGGCGGGCGTACGCCCTTCAAGGTACTGGTGTTTTCGGCCCACTCTGGCGGTTCTGCGCGGTCCCGGGCCGCGCCTGCCGGTGTGGCCGGCGACCGGAACGCAAAACGAGCGCTGCGCCGATCGCAGAACCCCCGCGACGAGTTGTCAGCGGAGGCCAGTCATATGCCCCGCGCTCGCCGCCCGGATCGCCCGCGGGCAGGCCAACGTCGCGGCGTGCCGAGAAAATGCGGCACGCACCATCGAGTCGGCCATCGCGGGGGAGGCCTTACGACGAAGTCATACGGGGAGGCGCAAAACTCGCCTCGGCTCGACGCGCAGGTGCCGACGCGCGTCGAATTCCCTGCTGCGAAGCGTCAGATTCGTTTTGCCTTGCGGCGAGCGGCGTGGTTCTGTGCCGGCCAATCCCGCCGCGGATCAGCCCGCATGAAGATATTTCCGCCCGTCTCCATCGAGACCCGCCGTCTGCTGCCCTCATCCTGGGATCTGATGGCGGCGATCTTCGTGGCCGGGCTGATCATCCTGTTGGCCGAAGCCAGCCACGACGTGGCCCAGCCGATCGCGACGCTGGCGCCCAACCACATCTCGCTTGATCCCGCAAACCTGCCGGCATACGCGCTGCGCACCGCGCTGAGGATGCTGGTGGCGCTGGGCGTGTCGCTCATTTTCACGTTCACCTATGCCACCTGGGCCGCCAAAAGCCCGCGTGCGGGCACGCTGCTGGTCCCGCTGCTCGACATCCTGCAGTCGATTCCGATCCTGGGCTTCCTTTCGGTCACGCTGGTGTTCTTCCTGGCACTGGCCCCGGGGCGTGTGCTGGGCGCCGAACTGGCGGCGGTGTTCCTGATCTTCACCAGCCAGGCCTGGAACATGGCCTTCAGCTTCTACCAGTCCCTGCGGACGGTGCCGACAGAGCTGACCGAAGCCGGACGGCTGTTCGGGCTCAACGCCTGGGCGCGCTTCTGGCGCATCGAAGTGCCTTTCGGCATGCCGCAGCTCATCTGGAACATGATGATGTCGATGTCGGGAGCCTGGTTCTTCGTGGTGGCCGCCGAAGTGTTCACGGTGGGCAATACCGAGATCACGCTTCCCGGCATCGGCTCCTATGTCGCCGCCGCGCTCGCCGCCAAGAGTCTGACGGCCATCGCTTGGGCGATCCTCGCCATGTTGATCGTCATTCTGATCTTCGACCAGCTGCTGTTCCGGCCGCTGGTGGCGTGGGCCGACCGCTTCCGCATCGACGCAGAGCCGGGCGACGAGGCGGAGGAATCCTGGGCGCTCAAGATGTTCCGGCGCTCGCGCATCTTCGAGGCGCTGGGGGCGCCGTTCGACCGATTGATGCAGAAAACCTACCGGCTGGCGCCGCCGGCGCACGGCGTGCCCGCACCCCGTATCGCGATCCCGTCGCGGATCAGCGGAGTGCTGTGGTACCTGATCCTGGTCGTGCTAGGCGCCTACATCGTCTGGCGCGTGGCGACGTTCGTGGGCGCCTCGCTGGGCCTGTCCGAACTGGTCGCCGCGAGCCTGCGCGGGCTCGCCACCATGGCGCGCGTGGTGGTGCTGATCGCGCTGGCCAGCGTCATCTGGGTGCCGATCGGCGTGCACGTGGGATTGCGGCCAGGTCTTACCCGAGTGGTGCAACCGGTGGCGCAGTTCCTGGCGGCCTTTCCGGCCAACCTGCTCTATCCCGTCGTGTTCTTCCTGATCGTGCGCTACGAGCTCGACCCCGACATCTGGCTTTCGCCGCTGATGGTGCTGGGCACGCAATGGTACATCCTGTTCAACACAATTGCCGGCGCCAGCGCCCTGCCGCGCGAGCTGCGCGACGCCAGCGACAACCTCGGGATCAAGGGCTGGCTGTGGTGGCGCAAGGTGGCGCTGCCGGCCGTGTTCCCCTATTACGTGACGGGGGCGATCACGGCCTCGGGCGGCTCGTGGAACGCCGCGATCGTGGCCGAGGTGCTTTCCTGGGGCAACAAGACCCTGCACGCCTACGGCCTGGGCGCCTATATCACCGATGCTTCGGTGAAGGGCGACTTTCACCGCGTCGTGCTGGGCATGTTCGTGATGAGCTTCTTCGTGGTGGTGGTGAACCGGCTGTTCTGGCGGCCGCTCTACTGGTATGCCGAACGCAAGTTCCGCCTGACATAGGATCGAGACATGGACGCGGTCACCCTGCTCGACGTGCACAATGTACGGCGTTCGTTTCCGCGCTCGGGCGGCGAGGACCTTCTGGTGCTCGACGGCGTCGAACTGACGCTGCACGAGGGCGAGATCGTGGGCCTCTTGGGCCGCTCCGGCTCGGGCAAATCGACGCTTCTGCGCCTGATCGCGGGGCTGGCCAGGCCGCAGGGCGGCACCCTCACCTATCTCGGCCATCCGATCGACGGGCCTGTGAGCGGCATCGCCATGGTGTTCCAGAGCTTCGCGCTGTTCCCCTGGCTGACGGTGCTGGAGAACGTGCAGCTCGGGCTCGAGGCGCTGGGCCTTCCGGAGAAGGAGATCCGCACCCGGGCGCTGGCGGCCATCGACCTGATCGGGCTCGACGGCTACGAGAGCGCCTACCCGCGCGAGCTTTCGGGCGGCATGCGCCAGCGCGTGGGATTCGCCCGCGCCCTCGTAGTGCATCCCAGCATCCTCCTGATGGACGAGCCGTTCTCGGCGCTCGACGTGCTCACGGCGGAGAACCTGCGCACCGACCTGATCGAGCTGTGGGGGCAGAAGAAGCTGCCGATCAAGTCGATCCTGCTCGTGACCCACAATATCGAGGAAGCGGTGCAGATGTGCGACCGCGCCCTCATCTTCTCCTCCAACCCCGGCCGCGTGACGACCGAGATCCGCATCGACCTGCCGCATCCGCGCGAGCGCACCGATCCGCGCTTCGAGGATTACGTCGACCGCATCTATGTCGAGATGACGGCGCGGCGCATCGAACGGCAGCGCGCGGTGCAGGCGGTGGGCGCCATCGCGGATGCGCCGCTCACCCATGTTTCCTCCAGCGCCGTCGCCGGCCTGATCGAGACCGTCAATGCCGCGCCTTACGACGGCAAGGCCGACCTGCCCGACATCGCAGGCGACCTGCAGCTCGAGATCGACGAACTGTTCCCCATCACCGAAGCGGTGCAGATGCTGAGGCTGGGCGACGTCGAAGGCGGCGACATCAAGCTCACCCACATGGGCAAGCGCTTCGCCGAGGCCGACACCAACGAGCGCAAGGAAATCTTCTCCCGTGCACTGATGGCCAACGTGCCGCTGGCCGCCCACATCCGCCGCGTGCTCGACGAACGCGCCAGCCACATTGCGCCCAGGCGGCGCTTCATCGAGGAACTCGAGGACAAGATGACCGAGGAGGCCGCGGAGGAAACGCTGCGCGCGGTCATCAGCTGGGCCCGCTTCGCCGAGCTGTTCAGCTATGACGACGAAAACGAAGCGTTCAGTTTGGAGAATCCGACGTAGGACGTCTCTTCCCCTCCCCCTTGCGGAGAGGTGAAGCCTGTTTCTTCACTTCGGCACGTCAGGCAGCGGCTTTTGCGAGATTAGCTTGAAGTCGCTCAACGAATAGATCGCCACGTTCGCGGCCTTGCCATCCTCGTAGGTCACGACCAGCCTGTCCGTGCCGATCTGTCGGGTGCCAAGAATGAGGTCGGCGGACACGATCTTGACGGCGCGGCCGGTATCGAGGCGATAGCCATACAGCGTGTGTCGGTCCCTTTCCGTAAGCTTGCCGTCCTTGTCGGTGTCTGCGTCGACGGCGTCGATGATCAGACCGACCGTCGTGCGGACCTGCGTGCCGGGGATCAGATTGGGGCCGTCGATCGACTGTTCTGAGGCGATCAACCGCTCATAGCCCGGAAAAAGCCAGCGAGCGTCGCCGGTATCGTCGTCGACCAGCAGCAGGTTCACGTCGTCGATGTCGATTCCGCGATAGGAGGAACTCACCTTGACGTCGGCAAGGCCGAACTCCTGCGGATCGCCTTCCCAGCGGCGGAGCACGAACAGCTGCTCGTGCGTTCCGGCGAGCTGGTCGAGCGGCTCTGGGGCGAGCCGGTAGGTGTATTTCTGCTCCGCTGTCTTCGGCACCGGCGCAAAGTGGCCGGCCGGCGCTTTCCAGTCGTAAGGTGCCCCGAACTGCATCCAGGCGCCGATGCCGACCATGGCCAGACTTCCGAGCGCGACCAGCGCGATTACGATGGCATTGAACCGCCATACCGAGCGGAAAAACCTGTTATCGTCCGACATTGGATTTCCCCCGCAACGCGCCGCTACTTCGGCATGTCGTCGATCTTGATGGTGCTGAGCAGCGTGAAATCCGGCACCGAATAGGTGGCGATGTAGCCCGCACCGCCGTCGCGATAGGTGACGGTGTAGGTCTTTCCGTTCTGGTCCGTGGTCCAGATCTGGTCGGCGGAGAGGATCTTGGTCGGGTCCTTGCCGTCGAAATGGCAGATGTAGAGCGTCTGGCGGTCGTCTTCGGTGAGGTAGCCGTCCTTGTTGGTGTCCTCGTCCACCACCCGCATCACGATCTGGTGGATCGGCGCGATCTCGTCCACCTCGTATTCGTCATAAGCCCAGCGGCCGAACAGGAGCGGCGTCTGCGACAGGATCACCCGGTCGAAGCCCTTGAACAGCCAGCTCGTCGAATTGGTCCTCCTGTCGACGATCAAGACGTTCACCGCGGCGGCGGCATCGTTCTCGGCGCGACGGTTCTTGGTCTTGCCCCAGCGCACCAGGCGATAGAGCTCGAACGGGTTGTCGCGGACGGCGCCGCCCACCACGAGATCGGGCTCCAGCACATAGGTGTAGGTCGGGCGCGGCTTCGCCTTCTGCTCGACCGGCGGGATGACGTAGTTCAGCAGCGGCCGGTCGATGCGCTCCTTGGAGAACAGTGCCAGGAACACGACTGCCGCAGTCAGCGCCAGGAACGCCAGCACCGCGTTGAGCCGCCACAGGAACTTGAAGAAACCCGCCATACCCGCACCACCCCGCCGTCATCATAGCCGAACTCGGGCGGCCGCGTATGACAGAGCCGCGCTAAATGAAAAAGCGTTGCACGCCGGCAACTTGCCCCCTTTCGTGCACCGCGGTAGCGGCTATTGCGGCACGTCGGGCGCCGGCTTCTCGGTCAGGACGCGCAGGTCGATCAGCGAATAGACGGCGGCAATCGTATGCGCGCCGTCACGGTAGACCGCCAGGTAGCGGTCCGGGCCCGCCTGATCGGCCGCCACGATCGCATCGGCCGTTAGGAAGCGCACAGCCGGGCCGCCGCTGACGCGATAGTAATAGAGCGACTCGCGCTGCTTCTCGCCGTCCGTGTTGGCCACCGTGAGGACGAGACCCGAGACCGGTGCGAGCGCCCCGTCGCTGGTTCGAATCTCGTCGCGGGTAAGGATGGTCTGGCCGTTGTCGGGGAACATCCATCGGCTGGAGGCATCGCCGGTGTCGACGACGAGCAGATTGACGCTGGCGCCGCCGGCTTGATCGGAACCGGTGTCCCAGCGCTGCAGCACGAACAGCTTTTCGCGCGTGCCGCTCAGCGCGATGGCGTCGTGCGACAGGCGGTATTCATGCGCTGGCTTGCCGCCGGCCTGCGTCCTGCCGAACAGCGGTCCGTGAAAGAAGAACACGAGCGCGAGTGCGGCAAGGCCCAAAACACCCAGTGCGCCGATGCCAACCGTGTTGGTGCGCCACTGGTCCCGCAAATACAGGTTCGGCTGCCGCAAGGCCGCCCCCGCGCTGTTCCGCATCGAGTTTGATACCGCGGGCGGGGGCTTGGCAATGCTCCGCCCCCGGACTGGATCGTTCAATCCGCCGGTTTCGCCCGGAAATCCACGTTCGAATCGGCCACGAGGAAGACCAGGCTCGCCCAGACGGCCACGTTCTGGTTAAGCCCGCCGCGATCCACCACCGCAAGCGTGTCGTCCGCCGAATGATGGATGTCGAAATAACGGGTTGCGTCCTGACTCACCAGGAAAATGGGCACGCCCGCCTTGTGCAGGCCGGCGACGTCGGAACCGCCGTGCTCGGGCGCCTCGTGCGAGACGAACACCCGCAAGGGAACCATGGCCGGCGCCAGCGGCATCAGAGCGGGCGCCGTGGCCTGCGGCAGCTTGATCTCGTAGGCATGATCGGCGCCCAGATCGGATTCCGATGTGATCACGATGTTCTTGAGTTCCCCCTCGTGCGCCGCCACATACGCATCCGACGAGCCGCCCGATTCCTCGGATCCGAACATGACGACGCGGATGGTGCGGCGCGGATGGAGCGGCAGCCGGTTGATGAGGGCCGCCGCCGCGGTGGCGATGGCGACGCCGGCGCCGTCATCGATGGCGCCGGTGCCGGGGTCCCAGCTGTCGAAATGACCGCCTATGACGACGATCTCGTTCGGCTTGGCGCTGCCCGTCACTTCGCCTGAGACGTTCCAGGCGACCGATTTCTGGTCCACCCAGTTGGCGAGCTTGAGGCGGACGCGCACGGCCCCTCGCGCGGCCATGTGCTCAAGCAGATCGGCATCGGGAACGCCCAGCGCGGCGGACGGGATCTTGCCCGTGTCCTTGCCCCAGATGGCCCCGGTGTGCGGCGCGCGCGTATTGGCGGTCGACACCGAACGGATGAGATAGGCGACCGCGCCGCGCTTGGCGGCCTCGCCGTCGCCGTTGCGCGTTTCCACCGCCGCCCCGTAGCCCGAGCCGTCCATGGTGCGCACCATCGGCTGGTTGACCACGACGATCTTGCCCTTGAAGGCGCCGGGCCTGGCGGCCAGCAGTTCGGCATAGGTCTTGAGCACGACGATGGGCGCCTCGATGCCTTGCGGCGGCGTCGACGGCGAATTGCCCAGCCCGAT
>Ga0335085_10001708_pt1 | contig 44572 bp, 39 predicted proteins | sample Lox_Sample_45_FD_206712 | JGI IMG/M metagenome (GOLD analysis project Ga0335085, IMG submission 206712) | Soil microbial communities from Loxahatchee National Wildlife Refuge, Florida, United States - Lox_Sample_4.5 | ecosystem: Environmental > Terrestrial > Soil > Wetlands | place: USA...
CACGCCGTTACAGGTTCATGAGACCGCAGCGCTCACCTGAGACCGCGCTCGCCGAGCTCGAACGTCAGCATCTCCTGAGAGTGCGGCATACCGTCGCCGAATTCGGCGAGCCGCACAGCACGACGCACGTCGTCGTCGAGGGTCGTCGGCTGCTCAATTTCTGCGGCAATGATTACCTGGGACTCGCGCGCCATCCCGAGGTGGCTGGCGCACTGCGCGCAGCAGCCGCGCGCTATGGTGCCGGCAGCGGTGCGTCGCATCTGATCAGCGGGCATGGCCGCGAGCACGCGCTTCTCGAGGCGGAGCTGGCGGCCTTCGCGGGCCGCGAGCGCGCGCTGCTGTTCTCGACCGGCTACATGGCGAACCTTGCAGCGCTCACGACGCTCGCCGGGCGGGCCGATCGCGTGCTGCTCGACCGTCTGAGTCACGCCTCGCTGATCGATGCGGCCCTGCTAAGCGGTGCGCGGCTACGCCGTTTCCCGCATGCGGACGCCGCCGCTGCCGAGCGGCTGCTCGGCGATCGCAACGCCGCGCTCGAGCCGCAGCGAGCGACGGTCATTGCTACCGACGGGCTCTTCAGCATGGATGGCGACCTCGCACCTCTCACGGCACTCGCCGCGGCCGCGCGTGCCCACGCGGCCTGGCTCGTCGTCGACGATGCTCATGGCCTGGGTGTCCTCGGGGAGAGCGGCCGCGGCACGCTCGAGCACTGCGGTGTCGACGCGCGCGACGTTCCGGTGCTGATCGGGACCCTCGGCAAAGCCTTTGGCACGTTCGGTGCTTTCATCGCAGGCTCGGTGGAGCTCATCGAGCTGCTGATCCAGCGCGCGCGCAGCTACATCTATACCACCGCGCTGCCGCAGGCCATAGCCGCCGCCACGCGGGCCGCCCTCACGCTCGCACAGCGGGAGCCTTGGCGGCGCGAGCGCGTGCTCGCGCTGACGGCTCAGTTTCGCGCCGCGGCGAATGCGGCCGGCATCGTGCTCGGGGACTCCTTCACGCCCATTCAACCGCTCTTGCTCGGAGGTGCGCGGGAGGTGCTGGCAGTGAGCCGCCGGCTGTTCGACGCAGGCTTCTGGGTCGCGGCGATCCGCCCGCCGACCGTGCCGAGAAATACAGCGCGTCTGCGCATCACATTCTCGGCAGCGCACACGGAAGAGCAGGTGCGAACGCTGGTGCAGGCTCTTGCGGAAGCCCTGCACGCAGTTGCACGCGCGACATGACCCTGCGCCCGCCAGCCGCCGCGCAGTCCTGGCAGCTCGACAAGGCGAGCCTGCGCGAGTCGTTCGACCGCGCGAGCGCGGGCTACGATCGCGCAGCGGTGCTGCAAACCCGCGTGCGCGGCGAACTGCTCGAGCGACTCGAGCTGGTGGGCACGCGCCCTCAGGTGATCCTCGATCTCGGTTGTGGGACCGGCCATGCAGCGCGCGAGCTCAAGCGCCGCTATCGGCGCGCAACGGTCGTCGCGCTCGACATCGCGCCGGGCATGCTGCGCGAGGCCGCTCGGCGCAGGCGACTGTTCGCGCGCTTCGCGCGCGTGTGCGGCGATGCCCTGCGTGTGCCCTTGCGCACGGGGAGCGTGGATCTGCTCTTCAGCAATCTCATGCTCCAGTGGTGCGACGAGCTCGACACCGTGCTCGCCGAAATGCGCCGCGTGCTCAAGCCAGAGGGCTTTCTGAGCTTCAGCACCTTCGGCCCCGACACCTTGCGCGAGCTGCGTGCCGCGTGGTCGGCAGTGGATGCCGCCCACCACGTGCACCAGTTTCTGGACATGCACGATGTGGGAGATGCCCTTGGGCGCGCGGGCCTCAGAGAGCCGGTGCTCGATGTCGAGCGGCTCGAGCTCACCTATCCCGATGTGCGCACGCTGGTGCGCGATCTCAAATCTATCGGCGCCCACAATGCGGCGGTCACCCGCCGCCGCGGCCTGACGGGCAAGGACGCATGGCAGTCCATGACGGCCGCCTACGAAACGTTCCGACGCAATGGGACTCTGCCCGCCAGCTACGAGGTCATCTACGGCGCGGCGTGGGGTGCTGCCGGCGCCCCCGTCGCTGCAGGAGAGGTGCACATCGCCGTGGATGCGATTCGCCGCGCGCCGCGCACGCGTGGCTGAGCGCATGTCCGCGTACGCCGGATGCTTCGTGACAGGTACCGACACGGGCGTCGGCAAGACCTACGCTGCCGTCGCTCTGGTGCGTGCGCTCGTGCAGCAAGGGCTGCGTGTCGCCGTCATGAAGCCGGTCGCGGCGGGCGCGCTTTCCACTCCGGAGGGTTTGCGCAACGCCGACGCGACCGCGCTCATGGCCGCCGCCAATGTGATCGCCGAGTATGCCGACGTGAACCCTTACTGCCTGCGCGCGCCGGTCTCACCCCACATCGCCGCTGCCGAGGATGGCGTGCGCATCGATATCGGCCACATCCTGCGATGCTTCGAGGGCCTGGCGGCACGCGCCGACTGGATCGTCGTCGAGGGCGCCGGCGGCTGGCTCGCGCCGCTTAACGGCCAGCAGACGGTTGCCGATCTCGCCCACGCCCTCGGGCTGCCGGTGGTGCTCGTCGTCGGGCTGCGCCTTGGCTGCCTCAATCACGCGCTCCTCAGCGCGCGCGCCATCGAGACGGCACGCGTGCCGCTCGCCGGCTGGATCGCCAATCACGTGGATGCGCATTTCGAGCGCGCGGCCGAGAACCTCGCAACCCTCGAACACCTCCTCGGCAGCGCGCTCGCGCGGATTCCGTACGCAGGGGCTGCCGAGCCCAACGCTGTGCCGAGCGAGGCCGTGGCAGCCTCGAGCACGGCAGTCGCGCGCCTGCTGGCCATGTAGGGCACCGCTCGGTTTGCCGGGCCCGAGAACCGTGCGGTACCATTTCGCGTTTATCTGCACCGGCTCTAGATCGAGGGCTCCGAGCTCGTGGACCCCGCGCTGCAGCGCATTGAGATCGCTCCGAACTGCTCTCTGAGCGTCCAGGGTGCGCTGCTCCTGTTCGCCAGCCTGTGCCTGATCTCCTTCGGCATCGCCGGCTTCCTCGCTCTCCGGGGCTACTGGCCCATCCTGCCGTTCGCCGGCCTGGAGATGGTGCTGCTGGGGGCACTGCTCAAATCGAGCCTCAAGCGTCGCTGGCATCGCCAAACGATCACGGTCTCCGACGACGATATCCTCGTGGAGTCGCGCACGGGGGGGCGCTGCGTGCAAGTCGTGTTTCCGCGGCACTGGGCACAGGTTAAACTGCGCCGCCCCGCATCGCGCCTCCATCCGAGCCGCCTGGTGATCGAGTCACACGGCCGGCAATGCGAGGTGGGGGACTTCCTGACCGAGGAAGAGCGTCGCGGGCTTGCTGCAAGGCTCAGTCGCCTGATCGGCCGCATCAACGAGTCGCCCACGCTGGCCTGAGTGCTCGCGGCGCGAAGCGCCGCGGCTCGTCGGCGGCCGCAGCGTGGTCGGTCGAGTCGGTGCGGCACGGGCCGGGGAATGACAGGGCGCAGGCCCACGAGACGTACATGATGATCTGCAAAGCTGCCTCCAAGCTCACCGCTCTTGCGGCCCTCGTCTGCGCCGGCGCGCCGCCCGCACGGGCGGAATCAGGCTGGAGCTTGCTCAACATGACCCCGGGGGTCACCGAGATCTCGAGGAAGATCTACGACCTGCACATGCTCATCTTCTGGGTGTGCGTCGTGATCGGCGTGCTGGTGTTCGGTGTGATGATCTACTCGATCGTGACCTTCCGGCACTCCAAGGGCGCGGTGCCTGACACCACCATGGTGCACAACACCCGCGTCGAGATCATCTGGACCATCGTGCCCGTCGCCATACTCATCGCGATGGCGGTGCCCGCGGCCCGCACGCTCGTTGAGATCGAGGACCTGCGCAACACCCAGCTGACCATCAAAGTGACCGGCTATCAGTGGGGCTGGAACTACGAGTACATGGGCCAGGGCGTCAGCTTCTTCTCGCGCCTCGATCGCGAGAGCGACGCCGCGCGGCAGCTCGGCTCCGGGATCGACGTGGCAAGCGTGCCGCACTACTTGTTGAACGTCGACAATCCGCTCGTCGTGCCGGTGGGCGTCAAAGTACGGCTGCTCATCACGGCACACGATGTGATTCACTCCTGGTGGATGCCGGCCTTCGGCGTGAAGAAAGACGCCATTCCCGGCTTCATCAATGAAGCATGGTTCCTCGTGGACAGCGACAAGACAGGGCTCTACCGCGGCCAGTGCGCCGAGCTGTGCGGTCGCGATCACGGGTTCATGCCCATCGTGGTCGATGCGCGCAGCCAAGCGGACTTCAGCTCCTGGCTGAAGGCGAAGGCGACGGAGCAGAAGCAGCAGCAGGCTGCACCGCCGACCGCGCAAACGGCGGCGGCAAGTCCTCCCACGGGTTGAGGTTGCGATTTCCAAAGAGTAGAGACCATGGCAGAACACACGCTCGCTCACACCGCCCACGACGATCACGACCACAAGCCGCATGGTTGGCGGCGCTGGGTCTACGCGACGAACCACAAGGACATCGGCACGATGTACCTGGTGTTCTCCGGAGTGATGTTCTTCGTCGGCGGCTCGGCGGCGCTGGCCATCCGTGCCGAGCTGTTCAAGCCCGGACTGCAGCTGTTCGATCCCGCGTTCTTCAACTCACTGACGACCATGCACGCGCTGATCATGATCTTCGGCGCGATCATGCCGGCCTGGACCGGTCTCGCGAACTGGATGATCCCGATGCAGCTGGGCGCGCCGGACATGGCGCTGCCGCGGCTCAATAATTTCAGCTTCTGGATCCTGCCCTTCGCATTCACGCTGCTGCTGGCGACCTTCTTCGTGCCAGGCGGCGCCCCGGCGGGCGGCTGGACCATGTATCCGCCGCTCATGCTGCAGAGCGGGGCATGCTTTCCCATGACCATCTTCGCGATCCACATGATGGGCGCCTCCTCGATCCTCGGTGCCATCAACGTGATCGTGACCATCATGAATCTGCGCGCACCGGGCATGTCGCTGCTGCGCATGCCGCTGTTCGTGTGGACCTGGCTTATCACCGCGTATCTGCTCATCGCGGTGATGCCGGTGCTCGCAGGCGCCGTGACCATGCTGCTCACGGATCATTTTTTCGGCACTACGTTCTTCACGGCCGCAGGCGGTGGGGATCCGGTGATGTTCCAGCACATCTTCTGGTTCTTCGGGCATCCGGAAGTCTACATTCTCATCCTGCCTGCCTTCGGAGTGATCTCCGAGATCGTGCCGACGTTCTCGCGCAAGCCGCTCTTCGGCTACGAAGCGATGGTTTACGCGACGGCTTCCATCGCGTTCCTGTCGTTCATCGTCTGGGCGCACCACATGTTCACCGTCGGCATGCCCCTCGCCGGTCAGCTGTTCTTCATGCTCTCGACGATGCTGATCGCCATCCCGACCGGCGTGAAGGTGTTCAACTGGACGGCGACCATGTGGAAGGGTTCGCTCTCCTTCGAGCCGCCGATGCTGTTCGCGCTCGCATTCCTGTTCCTGTTCACGATCGGCGGGTTCTCGGGCCTCATGCTGGCGATCGTGCCCGCGGACTATCAGTACCAGGACACCTATTTCGTCGTGGCGCATTTCCACTACGTGCTGGTGTCGGGTTCGATCTTCGCGATCATGGCCGCGGTGTACTACTGGCTGCCGAAGTGGACCGGCAACATGTACGACCTCCGTCTGGGCAAGTGGCACTTCTGGCTGTCGGCGATCTTCATGAACGTGCTGTTCTTCCCGCAGCACTTCCTCGGGCTTGCCGGCATGCCGCGCCGCATACCGGACTATGCCGTGCAGTTCACCGACTGGAACATGGTGTCCTCGATCGGCGGCTTCGCATTCGGACTCTCGCAGTTGCTGTTCCCGTATCTCATCTGGAAGTGCGTCCGTGGCGGAGCACGTATCGGCAACCGAGCCTGGGAAGGCGCGCACGGCCTCGAGTGGGAGCTGCCCTCGCCACCGCCCTATCACACCTGGGAGGTGCCTCCGCCGGAGGCGGTGATCGCGCGGGGCGCCGAGCACTAAGGCGGAACCGGCGATGGTGTCGAGCGAAGACGGCGAGCGACGCAGGCGCATCCGGCGCACGACCGTGCTGCTCGCCGTGATCGCGCTCGCCTTCTATATCGGCTTCATCCTCATGTCGGTGATGAGGGGAATGCGGTGAGCAGCGAACCAGGCCGCGTCAAGTCCGCCAACCGCAGCCTCACCTTCAAGCTGCTGTGCTTTGCGATCGGCAGCTTCGGTTTCGGATTTGCGCTCGTGCCGCTCTACGATGTGCTGTGCAGCGTCACCGGCGTCGGTGACCAGAAGGTCCTCGCGCGTGCGGCTGTCGTCACCGAGAAGCCCGATCTCAAGCGCACCGTGACGGTGGATTTCATCGCCGATCTGCCGAGCGTCGGCAACTGGGAGTTCCGCCCGCTCGTGAGCTCGCTCGAGGTACATCCCGGCAAGCTCTACGAGGCACATTTCCTCGCGCACAATCTGCTCGGCCACGACACGATCGCACAGGCGGTGCCCAACATCGCGCCATCCAAGGCGGTCGCTTACTTTCGCAAGACGGAGTGCTTCTGCTTCTCTCCACAGCACTTTGCGATCGGCGAGCAGAAAGTGATGGCCGTGCGCTTCTACGTCGATCCGGCGCTACCCGGTTACATCGATCGCATCGCGCTTGCCTATACCTTTTACGATCCATCGACGATGGTTTCAGTCAGGAAGTGACCATGGAACAAGCTCACGCCCCGGAGACCGACTCCGAGCGGTATTACATCCCGGACCACAGCCCGTGGCCGATTTTCGGCTCGGTCTCGCTGTTCACGATCATGGCCGGGGCAGTCACGTACCTGAACGCATGGGCGGGGCCGTGGGTCTTCATTCCGGGGTTCGTGTTGCTGATCTCGATGTTCATCGGCTGGTTCAGCACGGTGATCGGCGAAGACCAGCACGGCACCTTCAACATGCAGGTGGACCGCTCCTTCCGCATGGGGATGATGTGGTTCATCTTCTCGGAGGTGATGTTCTTCGCCGCCTTCTTCGGCGCGCTCTTCTACGCGCGCATGCTCGCCGTCCCGTGGCTGGGTGGCCAAGGCGTGAAGCTGTTCACGAATCTGATCCTCTGGCCGCACTACGAGGGTCTGTGGCCGACGAATGGACCGGGCCGCATCGGCGGCAACGCCGGCGCGTTCCAAGTCATCCCCGCCTTCGGCGTACCCGCGCTCAACACGCTGATCCTGCTCTCGAGCGCCGTCACAGTGACGATCGCGCATCACGCCCTGCGCCAGGGCAAGCGCGGCGTGCTCATCGCCTTTCTCGCGGCGACCTTCCTACTCGGCTTCAGCTTCGTGGCGCTTCAGGTGCACGAGTACGGCGAGGCGTACCGGGAGCTCGGCCTGCGTCTCTCGACGGGCATCTACGGCTCGACATTCTTCATGCTGACCGGGTTTCACGGCCTGCACGTCACGATCGGTGCCATCATGCTGGTCACGATCTGGTTGCGCGTGCTGCGCGGTCACTTCACGCCCCAGCGTCACTTCGCCTTCGAGGCGGTCGCCTGGTACTGGCACTTCGTCGATGTCGTGTGGCTCGGGCTGTTTATCTTCGTGTACTGGCTCTAGGGTGCCGCTAGTGCGGCGGCGACAGCCCGTGCGGTGAGATCACGCCTGCATACCAGGCGAGCATCAGCAGCAGGAACAGCGCGAGCGACAGGCCGATGCGGATGGTGAGCGCGCGGGCCATTTTCGCCGATGCCTCGCCGCCCGGACCGCGTGTCAACTGATACAGCGCCGAGCCGAGGCTGACGATGATCGCGATCAGCACCAGGACGACGACGAGACGCACCAGGCTTTGCATTTGTTCGTGATGGCAGCGGCGTGTCTGGCTGCCCTGCAACGGCGATTATAGAAGGAGAGAGCAAGCGCTGTGCCCATCGTGCGCATCCCGGTCGGTGGACGCGTGTTCGCGCCCTCGTGGCGCATGACCGTGCTGGTGGCCGCGCTCTGCGCGCTTTTCGTGCAGCTCGGTCGCTGGCAATGGGACAAGGGCGTGCGCAGGCAAGCCGAATGGGATGCCTTCGCCCGCGGCGCCGATGCGACTATCGTGCTCGGCAGGCGCGCCGTGGCTACGTTACCGCGCTTCGCCCGTATCACGGTAAGTGGCCGGCTCGAGGGCCAGCATCAGTTTCTGCTGGACAATCGCACGCATGCGGGCCGCGCTGGCTACGAAGTGCTGACGCCGCTCGTGCTCGGGGATGGCCGCGTGCTCCTCGTCGATCGCGGTTGGCTTCCCTTTACCGGCTCTCGCAGCCACCTGCCTGACGTGCAGCTCGCACCGCTCGGACCACTCGAGCTCGTTGGGCGCATCGACCAGCTCCCGAGCCCCGGCCTTGCCCTCGGTCGGATGCCGCCCCCCGCGGGCCCCTCCTGGCCGAAGCTCACGAGCTATCCCGACATGGCGCAGCTCGCCGCCTCGCTCGGCGAGCGCCTCGAGCCGCGCATCCTGCTGCTCGATCCGCGGATGCCCTGGGGCTACGTGCGCGATTGGCAGCCGCCGGGGCTTCCGCCGCTGAGACATTTTGGCTACGCCGTGCAATGGTGGGGATTCGCGCTCGCGGTGCTCCTCATCTGGGGGATCGTGAGCGCGCCCCGCCGCGCAATCGCCTCGCGGCCCTCGCCGCGCTCGAGTCTCCCATGAGCACCACGCATGATCAGGTCCGCGCGGCGAACCTGCGCACGGTGACGGCGCTCGCGCTGCTCTTCCTGGTGCCATTGATCGCCGCCTTCTGGCTCTACTACGGAGCCGGCTGGCGCCCAGCGGGGCATATCAACCACGGCGAGCTCATCCAGCCGGTCATCCAGCTACCCGATGTGCGCCTGCCGATGGCTATGGAAGGCACCCCCGTTACGAACGTGTTCGCGCATCACTGGACGATCGTCTACATCGGTGACGGGCGCTGCGCGGAAGCCTGCCACCGTGCCCTCTATGTGATGCGGCAGGCCCGCTTTGCACTCAATAACGACATGGCACGCGTGCAACGCGTGTTCCTGGTGACGGGAGACTGCTGTGATCGCGCGTTTCTCCTGCGCGAGCACCCTGGATTGATCGTGCTCGATGCGAGCACGAGCGGCGGGACGAAGCTGCTTGCACAGTTTCCGCCCACCGACCTTGCGCATACCCTGTTCCTCGTCGATCCGCTCGGCAATCTCATGATGCGCTACGATTCGCGCCAAGACCTTCGGGGTCTGCTCGAAGACCTGAAGCGGCTGCTGCAGCTGTCCCACATCGGCTAGAGACCCTTGAGCTTCACTGCGCAATCGGACGCCATTCGCATTACGCTCTGGCTGCGCCGGCTTGCGCTCGTGGGGGTGCTGCTCGGCTTCGGCGTCGTGATGCTGGGCGCCTACGTGCGTCTCACGGCGGCCGGCCTGGGTTGTCCCGACTGGCCCGGCTGCTATGGGCATGTCACGCCACTCGGAGCCGCGCACAGCGCGGCGCTCGGCAATATTCCGTCCGCGACTCCCCTCGACCTCGGCAAGGCCTGGCGCGAGATGATCCATCGTTATGCTGCCACCACGCTGGGCCTGCTGATCGTGCTGATCACGGCACTCGTCATCGCGGCACGCGCTGAGGTGACGGTGAGGACGCGCTACGTCGCGGTGCTGCTCGGCACCGTCGTGCTGCAAGGAGCGTTGGGCATGCTGACCGTCACCTGGCAGCTCAAGCCGCTCATCGTGACGCTGCATCTGCTCTTTGGCCTGACGACACTCGCTCTGCTTTGGTGGTTGTGGCTGTCTCTGCGGGCGCCGGGCGCGGGGAATAGCGCCGAGCGGGTTCGCATACTTCCGGGAGCGCCACACGGCAAGCGGCAGCGGCTTCTAGCCGGCCTCGCGCTTGGCGTTCTCGTCGTGCAGATCGCGCTCGGCGGCTGGACGAGCAGCAACTACGCCGCGATTGCCTGTCCGGATTTCCCCACCTGCCAGGGCTCGTGGTGGCCACCGATGGATTTTGGGGATGCCTTCGTTCTCTGGCGTGCGCCGAGCATCAACTACGAGGGTGGAGTGCTCGCAAACTCTGCGCGCGTCGCGATTCACTTCACCCATCGAATGGGTGCGCTTGCAGTGACGGCCGTGTTGCTCGCCGCGGCGCTTGCGGTGTTGCGCGAGCGGGCGCTGCGCCCCCAGCATCTCGCGGCGGCCGCTGTGATTGCCGCGCTCGCGTTGCAGCTCACCATCGGGGTATCGATGGTGGTGCGAGGTTTTCCCCTGTGGCTTGCGACGGCGCACAATGGCGGCGCAGCGCTCACCCTATTGGCCGTCGTTGCGCTGCTGCACGGCGTGTACCGAGCCACGCCCTCCGCGGCCGATGCGGGAATCTGAAGGCGTGGCGACCAACTCCGAATTGACGCGGGCGACACAGCCATCCTGGCGGCTCTATCTCGCGCTCACCAAGCCGCGCGTCGTATCGCTCATCGTGTTCACGGCGATCGTCGGCACCCTGCTCGCGAGCCGTGGCCTGCCGCCGCTGGATGCGCTCGTGTGGGGCACGCTCGGCATCGCATGCGCGTCCGCGTGCGCCGCGACGCTCAACCATGTGCTCGACCGGCGCATCGATGCGCAGATGACGCGCACGCGCGGTCGGCCGCTGCCCCGCGGTCAGCTCACCGAACGCCAGGCGCTCGGCTTTGCCGCCGTGCTCGGCGTCACCGCCATGGCGATCCTCGCGTTCCTCGTCAATCTGCTCACCGCGGTGCTCACTTTCATCTCGCTCATCGGCTATGCGGTGATCTACACGGTGTGGCTCAAGCGGGCGACCTCGCAGAACATCGTGATCGGGGGGGCAGCGGGCGCGGCTCCGCCGGTACTTGGCTGGACGGCGGTGACCGGCACCGTCGATGCGAACGCGCTGCTGCTGTTTCTCATCATCTTCGTGTGGACGCCGCCGCATTTCTGGGCACTCGCGATCGCACGCCGCGACGATTACGCACGTGCCGGCATCCCGATGCTCCCGGTTACGCATGGCATCGCCTATACGCGACTGCAGGTGCTGCTCTACACGGTACTGCTCGTCCTCGTGACCTTGTTGCCGTTCCTCACGCGCATGAGCGGACTCATCTATCTGAGCGCAGCGCTCGTGCTGGATTCGATATTTCTGTATTACGCGCTCGCCCTGAAGATCACCGCGCGCAAGGAGCTGCCGATGCGTGTCTTCCGATTCTCGGTTACTTATCTGATGTGGCTCTTCGCCGCGCTGCTCGTCGATCATTATCTGCCGACGACTCAGGCGCTGCCGGCCTGAGACGCGCAGTGTCACGGCTCGTCAGCGCACGAGCGTCAGCTGCCAGGAGGAGAGGCGACGATCGTCCATCAGCAGCACGCCGTACGCCTCGTACTGATCGGGAGTGATCTGGCGCAGACACTCGGTTCCCTGATAGCCACCCTGCTGCGAGCGATACAGAGACAGGATGCTCGGTCCGACGACCGTGAATACGCCATGAAGCTTACCGAGAGTCGAGTTCTCCGAGGTCCACTTCGAGGCACGCGCATCGCGTCCCGGCACCTCGATGCTGTAGATGCTCACGAACTCCGCGGGCGGAGATGCGAGCACGCGCATGCGCCCGGCGAGCATCCAGCAATCCTTGCCATGCGAGATCTCGGTACGTCCGTCGACGGCGATACCCTGCCCATCGGCGCTCCAGAACATACCGGTCAGGGTCCACACACCGGGTGCGTACAGAAACGTGTGATTCATTTGTCACGACGCCGGCAGCCGGGCAGTGCTGCGTTTGGCTCCGATTATATGCCACTGCTCGCACTGATTTTGCTGTACGCATCGCGTCCGCGCGATGTCCTTTAGTCCGAGGGCTTCCCCATGCTGATAGAGCGCGTCTGGGCGGCAAACGAGTACCGCAACTTCCACTACCTGATCGCCTGTCCCGAAACGGGCGAAGCGCTCGCCGTCGACCCCCTCGAATGGCGCCGGTGCCTGGATGCCGCGGCGCGGCGCGGATGGCAGATCAGACAGATTCTCAATACCCACGAGCATCGTGATCACACCGGCGGCAACGCGGGTCTCAAAGCAGCTACCGGCGCCACGGTGCTCGCCCATGCCGAAGCGGCCGCTCGCATCGGCCATGTCGACCATGGTCTGCGGCGCGGCGACCGGGTGCGCGTCGGACGTACGGTGGAGCTCGAATGTCTCGACACGCCCGGACACACCCTCGCGCACATCTGTCTGTACGCGCACACCGAGGATCCCGCGCTCTTCTCCGGCGACACGCTCTTCAATGCCGGCGCAGGCAACTGCCATACGAGCGGCCGCCCGGACCTCCTCTACGAGAGCTTCGTGGGCCAGCTCGCGCGCTTACCGGACGCGACGCGGCTCTATCCCGGACATGAATACCTGGCGCGCAATCTCGAGTTCACCCTCGACCGCGAGCCGGACAACGAAGATGCGGCGCAGCTGCTGCGCCGCATCCGCGGGAGCGACCCAGCGGCTGCTCCGGTGACCACGCTCGGCGAGGAGAAACGGATCAACACGTTCTTCCGGCTGCAGAGCCCGACGATCGTCGCGCGCTTGCGCGCGAGCTTTCCGGAGCTCGGGCCGCAACCGGATGAGCGCGCGGTATTCCTCAAGCTGCGCGAGCTGCGCAACCGCTGGTGATGGCTCAGGACGCAGGCGGGCGATAGCTGATCGGGATGTGGTGCGGCTGCGCCGCGACTCGTGCGAGCCAGGCGCGCACATTGGCGAACGCGCTGAGCTCGAGCTGCGCCTCCTCGGCCACGTGTGTGTAGGCATAGAGTGCGATATCGGCGATGGTATAACTCTCACCGACGAAGTAGCGCCGCCCGCAGAGATGGGTGTCCATCACGGCGAGCGCGGCACGCCCCTGAGTCAGACGCTGCGGCAGCTCGGCGCGGCGCGGCGAGTCGCCCGGCAGGTGTTTGAGGATGAACCGCGGCGTCGCCACGTACGGTTCGTGGCTGTATTGCTCGAAGAACATCCACTGCAGCACTTGCGCGCGGGCGAACCGCGCATCGGGCAGCAAAGCGGTGCCTTCGGCCAGATACCACAGGATCGCATCCGACTCCGCAAGGCAGGTACCGTCATCGAGCTCGAGAGTCGGGATGCGCCCGTTCGGATTCTTGGCGAGGAATGCCGCCGTGCGCGTGCCACCGCTGAGGATATCGAGCTCAATCCAGCGGTACGGACGCTCGAGCAAGGCGAGCAGCAGGCGTATCTTGTAGCCGTTCCCCGAGTCCAGATAATCGTACAGGGTCTGCATCATCGTCCCTTCCAAGCAGCTGCCCGTGCGCTGGCGGATGCGCCACGCACCACTGTCAGTGCACAATTGACGCCGCCGCCGCACAGGTTACGCTGTTGCGGGCAAGGATAAAGGGAGGGGGCGCCATTGTCCGACTTTTATCGGCGCGCTTTCGCTGTCGCGACCATCGTCGTGCTCGGCTACTTACTGCTGAGGCTGCTGAGCCCTTTTTGGAGCGCGCTCGAGTGGGCAGCCGTGCTCGCCTTCGTCCTCTTTCCGCTGCAGGTGGGCCTGTCGCGCAAGCTCGCAGGTCGCCGCGGACTCTCCGCTGCGATACTCACGACCGCCACGCCCTTCGTGATCATCGCGCCACTCATCATCGTGGCATTGGCCTTCGCCCGCGAAGTCACCTCACTCATTGCCTACCTGCGCTCGCACGGCGAGATCGAGCTCTCCATGCCCGCGCTGTTTGCGCGCCTGCAGCACTACCCCGTCGTCGGCCCCGCCGCCGCGTGGATCCGCGACAATGTGCCGATCACTATGCAGCAGGTGCAGGACTCGCTCACCTCGGCGGCACGCTCGGCGCTCGAGTCGGTGGCCGCCGTCAGTGGCAGCCTCGCACTCGGGGTCGCGGGCACGCTCGTCGATTTCGTGTTCATGCTCTTCTTCCTGTTCTTCCTGCTGCGCGACGGCCGCGCCTTGCTCGAGCGGCTGCTGCGGCTCGCGCCGATCGACGGTGTACGGCGCGATCAGTTGCGGCATCACGTGGCCACCGTCATGCGTGCCGTCGTGTTCGGCACGGCCGCGACCGCCTTTATCGAGGGCATACTGATCGGTGTCGGCTTCGCAATCGTTGGGCTGCCCTCGCCGGTGGTGTTCGGCGTGCTGTCCATGATCGCCTCGTTCATTCCGGCGGTCGGCACGGCGGTGGTGCTGGTGCCCGCCGTGATCTATCTCGCCGTCACGGGCCGCTGGGGCGCTGCGGTGTTTCTGGCGCTCTGGAGCATTGCCATCGCCATCGCCGAGCAGTTCCTGCGGCCGATGCTCGCGGCGCGCCACGGCAGCGTGTCGACGCTCGCTGTTTTCGTGGGTGCGCTTGGCGGTGCGGCCACCTTCGGGTTCATCGGCATCGTGCTCGGGCCGGTGCTCCTCAGTCTGATCGCGGCGCTCTTCGAGATCGCCGAGGTCGCGGTGCGCACGAAACAGTGATCGAGGTATAAAATGCGCACCCCATGGATTTATCGCCGATCCTCGCACCGCTGAACGATGCGCAGCGCGCCGCCGTGAGCGCACCTCTCGCGCCGGTACTCGTGCTCGCCGGCGCGGGCAGCGGCAAGACTCGGGTGCTCACGCACCGCATTGCCTACCTGGTGCAGGCACTAGGTGTCTCCCCGCACGGGGTGCTCGCAGTTACCTTCACGAACAAGGCGGCGGGGGAGATGCGCTCGCGCATCGAGCAGCTGGTCGGCACGACCGGCGGCGCGCTCTGGATCGGTACCTTTCACGGCATCGCGCACCGGCTGTTGCGCCTGCACTGGCGCGAGGCCGGTCTCACGCCCGGCTTTCAAATACTGGACTCCGAGGACCAGCTGCGACTGTTACGCAAGATCATCAAGGCGCAGAACCTCGATGAGTCGCGCTGGGTACCGCGCGAGGTGCAATGGTTCATCAATTCGAACAAGGACGAGGGCCGGCGACCGCAGGATCTCAAAGACGGCAACGATGCCACGCGCCGCCAGCTCATTGCGCTGTATGCCGAGTATGAGGCGGCATGTGCGCGCGCCGGACTCGTCGATTTCGCCGAGCTGCTGCTGCGCGCCTGCGAGCTCTTCCAGCAGCATGCATCACTGCTCGCGCACTATCGGCGCCGTTTCGGACATGTGCTGGTGGATGAATTCCAGGATACGAATGCCATCCAGTACTCGTGGCTCAAGCTGCTCGTCGGCTCCGAGGGCCGGCTGTTCGTCGTCGGCGATGATGATCAGTGTCTCGCCGCCGGAACCCTCGTGACGATGGCGGATGGGTCCAAGAAGCCGATCGAGGCAATCGCGGTCGGAGAGCAGATCCTATCCTGCTACGGCTCGGGAGAATTTCGTCCGGCCGCGGTCACCAGAACCTTCATGCACCCGCGCAAGGGACGCTTGATATGCCTGCACCTGCGCTCGGGAAAGGTTCTCAAGAGCACCCCCGAGCACACGCATTTCGCTGGCTACCTGCCCGGCGAGACGCCGCAGAGCTATTTTCTGTATCTGATGCACCAGGAGGGCGTTGGCTATCGGTTGGGAACATCGCAGGTATACACGCAAGGACAGGAAAAGCCGCTGCTCGGCCTCAGGCAGCGGGCCATCCAGGAGCACGCCGATGCCGCGTGGATCATCCGCACGCATCACACGGCGAACGAAGCACGGCTCGATGAAATCGTCACCTCTCTGCGCTATGGGCTTCCGAGGTTGCCGTTCCTGCCGCGCAAAGCAGGCTCCTGCAACGGACTCGTTCACGATGACAGCTACCCAAGTCGGGTGTTTCAGGCGCTGGACACCACCACGGCAGGGCTGCGGCTGTTGGAGGACTCCGGCCTCGAGCCCGACAGACCACATCATTGCCCCCGAGCTCGCAATTCCAACCGCCACAACATCGTCGTCACGCTCTGTGGTGAGCGCCGTGGAATGAGCCCCATGCATTGCGTTTCGATCGGTGGAGTCGCTCGGGCGGATCGAGGTGCGCTCGAGGCGCTCGGCTTGAGGGTGCGTCCCGCCAAGAAGCGAAGCTGGCGCTTCGCAACCGCGCGCGCCGACTTCGGCGAGCTCATGAGCATTGCGCGGCGCATCCGGCTCGAACTCGGGGGACGTTACGTTCTCAAGGGCCGTCTGCTCGGTCGCTCGCTGCCCTTCGTGGCGGCGGCTGCCGTCCGGCCGGGAATGGTCATGGCGACCGAAAATGGGCGCTTTGACGTGGTCGAGCGAATCGAGCACGAGCAGATCGAGGGCACTGTTCACGACCTCAACATTGCGCGCACCCACAATTTCATCGCGGGCGGGGTCGTGACCCACAACTCGATTTACCGCTTCCGCGGCGCGCGCGTGGAGAATCTGGCGCAGTTCCGGCGCGATTTTCCGCACGCCGAATTCTATCGTCTGGAGCAGAACTATCGCTCGAGCGGGACCATTCTGAACGGCGCGAACGCGCTCATCGCGCACAACGCCGGGCGGCTCGGCAAGAATCTGTGGACGAGCGGGGGGGCCGGCGAGCCGATACGCGTCTACGCCGCGTTCAACGAGCGCGACGAGGCTGAGTTCGTGCTGCGCAGAATCCAGGACTGGGTGCAGCACGGCGGACTGCGGCGCGAGGTGGCCATCCTGTACCGCTCGAATGCGCAATCACGTGTGTTCGAGGAGCTGTTCTTTGCCGCGCAGGTGCCTTACCGGGTTTACGGAGGACTGCGCTTCTTCGAGCGTGCGGAAGTGAAGGATGCGCTCGCGTACCTGCGGCTGCTGGCGAACCGCCGGGACGACCCCTCCTTCGAGCGCGTGGTGAACCTGCCCACGCGCGGCATCGGCGCGCGCAGCCTCGATATCATCCGCGACCACGCCCGCAATCATGGGAGTTCGCTGTGGGAGGCGGCCGCCGCCTGTTGTGGACAGAGCCTCGGGGCCAAAGCCGCGCTCGCCGTACAGGGATTCATGGCGTTGATCGAGCGCTTGGCGCTCGAGATCCGCGATCGTCCGTTGCACGAGCAGGTGGATCACGTGCTCGAGGCGAGCGGGCTCATCGAGCATCACAAGCGCGAGAAGGCGGATCGGGGCGAGGCGCGCGTCGAGAATCTGCTGGAGCTCGTGAGCGCGGCGCGCGGCTTCGAAGGGGGAACCGCACAAGATCTGCCCCCGCTCGAGTCGTTTCTCGCGCACGCGGCGCTCGAATCCGGCGAGGGCCAGGCCGAGGCGTGGGAAGACTGCGTTCAGATGATGACGCTGCACAGCGCCAAGGGTCTGGAGTTTCCGGTTGTGTTCCTCGCCGGGATGGAGGACGGCCTGTTTCCACACCAGCGCTCGATCACGGACATCGACGGGCTGGAAGAGGAGCGCCGCCTGTGCTACGTCGGCATGACACGCGCCATGCGGCAGCTGTATCTCACCTACGCGGAGCAGCGCCGGCTGCACGGCATGGACAGCTATGGCCAGCCGTCGCGCTTCATCAAGGAGCTTCCCGATCGCCTGATCGAGGAGGTTCGTCCGCGCGTGCACGTCGCCCGGCCGCTGAGCGTCGGGCGCTTCCGCCCGGAGGAGCCTGCGGCCCCGGGAATGCGCCTCGGCGCGCGCGTACGCCATGGCAAATTCGGCGAGGGCGTCATTCTCAACGTCGAGGGCAGTGGCGCGCACGCGCGCGTGCAAGTCAGTTTCGAGAGTCAGGGTACGAAGTGGCTCATGTTGCAATACGCGAATCTCGAGCCGGTGTGAAGCGGCGGCGCGCGCCATGAAAATCGTCATACTCGGCGCCGGTCAAGTCGGACGCACGGCGGCCTACCAGCTCTCTCGCGAGGAGGCCAACGAGGTCACCGTCGTCGACATCAACGAGGAGACTCTGCGCGACCTGCAGGATCGGATTGACATCCGCACGGTCGTCGGCAATGCGTCCTATCCGACGGTGCTCGAAGCAGCAGGCGCCGCCGAGGCCGATATCATCGTTGCGCTGACCAACAGCGACGAGGTGAACATGATCGCGTGTAAGGTCGCGTTCATCCTCTACCGCACGCCGACCCGCATCGCCCGCATCCGCTCGGCCGAGTTTACGGGGCGGCCCGAGCTGTTCACCGAGGAGGCGCTGGCGGTCGATCTTTTCATCAGCCCCGAGCAGCTCGTCACGGAGTACATCGAACGCTTGATTCGCTATCCGGGCACGCTGCAGGTGCTCGATTTCGCAGACGGGCGCGTGCGCCTCGTCGGCCTGCGCGCGCGCAAGGGCGGCATGCTGGTCGGCCAGCGGTTGCGCGAGCTCAAGGATCACCTGCCCGACATCGACGTGCGAGTCGTCGCCATCTATCGCGCCGGGCGCATGATCCGGCCCGAGGGCGACACGGTCATCGAGGACGGCGATGAGATGTTCTTCCTCGCGGCCCGCGATGCCATCCGTCGGGCGATGAGCCAGATGCGCAAGGAGGAGCACGAGGCGCGGCGTGTCGTCGTCGCGGGCGGCGGCAACATTGGCCTGCGGCTCGCGAAGGCGCTCGAGAAGAGCAATCAGGTGAAGCTGATCGAGCGCGATGCACGCCGCGCGCGGCGCGTGTCGGAGCTGCTCGAGAACACGATCGTCCTCAACGGGGACGCTGCGGACGAGGAGCTGCTGCTCGAGGAGAATATCGACAGCACGGACGTGTTCGCCGCAGTCACCAACTCCGAGGAGGCGAACATTCTCTCGGCGATGCTCGCCAAGCGGCTCGGAGCACGCAAGGTCATGGCGCTCATCAACAAGCCCTCCTACGCCGAGCTCATGGAGAGCGGCAGCATCGATATCGCGATCTCGCCGCAAACGATCACCATCGGATCGCTACTGGCGCACGTGCGCCGCGGCGATGTGGTCAAGGTGCACTCGTTGCGGCGCGGCGCCGCCGAAGCTCTGGAGGCCATCGTGCACGGCAGCGAATCGAGCTCGCGCGTGGTGGGTCGGAGCGTCGAGAACATCCGCTTGCCCGAGGGCGCATCGATCGGCGCGATCGTCCGTGGCGATGCGGTCATCATGGCGCACCACGATACGGTGGTACGCGCCGACGATCATGTGATCCTGTTTCTCTCCGACCGCCGCCACATCGAGGCGGTCGAGCGTTTGTTTCTCGGCGCCTGAGCGCAACGAGCCGCGGGCATGCTCGGTGTAGCCAATGTGCTCGGGCTCATGCTTGCGGCTTTCAGCGCAATGTACGTGCTCCCGATCCTCGCGGGACTCGTGTACGGGGACGGCACCGCGCTGCACTTCCTCATCGCGGGCATCGTGAGCGGTGGAATAGGGTTGGCGCTCGCGGCAGCCACGCGGCGCCATGCACGCGAGCTCAAGCCGCGCGACGGTTTTCTGCTCGTGACACTCGGCTGGGTGCTGATGTCGGCCTCGGCCACGATCCCGCTTCTCACGCTCATGCCGCAGCTGAGCGTGACGAACGCATTCTTCGAGAGCATGTCCGGCCTGACCACGACCGGCGCAACCGTGCTCACCGGTCTCGATATGCTGCCGCCTTCGATCAACCTGTGGCGAGCAACGCTGCACTGGTGCGGCGGACTCGGAATCATCGTGCTCGCCGTGGCGGTGCTGCCCATGCTCGGAGTCGGCGGGATGCAACTCTACCGCGCCGAGGCGCCCGGGCCCGTGAAGGACGAGAAGCTCACGCCGCGCATCACCGAGACGGCGAAATCGCTGTGGCTCGCTTACTCCGGCATCACCGTGGTCGGTATCATCGCGTTGCGCATCGCAGGCATGTCCTGGTTCGATGCGGTGTGCCACTGCTTCTCAGCAGTCGGTCTCGGAGGCTTCTCCACGCACGATCGCAGCATCGCATACTTCAACTCTCCCGCGATCGAGCTCACCCTGGCGGCGCTCATGCTGGTCGCATCGCTCAGCTTCGCCCGGCACTTCGTCGCTCTGCGCCGCCTCTCGCTCGAGCCCTACACCCGCGACCCGGAAGCGAAAGCGATCTTGATCGTGCTGCTCGCGAGCGTGCTCGGCATCGCGCTGCTCTTGCGCTATCAGCACGTCTATTCGAGCTTCGGCCTGGCGCTGCGCCATGCGCTCTTCAATGTCGTCTCCATCGCCACCACCTCCGGGCTGGTGTCACAGGACTACACGCTCTGGCCGGCATTCGCTCCCTTCTGGATGCTGTTCCTGTGCTGCATTCTCTGCAGTACCGGCTCGGCGGGCGGCGGAGTGAAGATGTTTCGCACCTTGGTGCTGTCACGCCAGGCCGGCCGTGAGCTCAAGCTCCTGGTGCATCCGAGTGCCGTCGCCCCGGTGCGCATCGCCGGCAGGCCCATTCCCGACCGCGTGCTGAACTCGGTGCTCGCGTTCATCTTTCTCTACTTCATGACCATGGTGTTCCTGACCTTCGCGCTGCTGGCCACGGGACTGGACTTTCAGACTTCCCTGGGTGCGATCCTCGCCACGGTGAACAACACGGGGCCTGGGCTCGGGCAGGTGGGCCCGTTCAAGACCTATCACAGCTTGAGCGCGCTGCAGATCTGGGTGTGCACGCTCGCCATGCTGCTCGGCAGACTGGAGATCTTCAGCGTGCTGGTGCTCTTTACGCCCGCGTTTTGGAGAAAGTGAAGGAGCTAGGCGACTCACTGCTCTCAGCTGTGAATATAGCTCTCGAGCTGCGCGATCGTCTGCTGCTGATCCTCGATTACCGCCTTCACGAGGTCGCCGATCGATATCACCCCAACGACGCGGCGTCCCTCGAGCACGGGTAAGTGACGGATGCGGCGCTCGGTCATGAGGCGCATGCAGTCCTCGACGCTCGTATCGAGCCCCACGGTGACGACCGGTGAGCTCATGATCTGCCGCACGGCGGTATCGTTCGAGGATCGGCCCAGCAGGATCACTTTGCGCGCGTAGTCGCGCTCGGAGACGATGCCGAGCAGAGTCTCCTGCTGCATTACGAGCAACGCACCGACGTGGTGCTCGGCCATCGCCCGGACGGCCGTCAGAACCGGATCGTCCGGGGCTACGGCGTAGAGCGCTCGGCCCTTGCGATCCAATAAGTGTCGCACCCTGGTCATCGTAGGCCTCCCACTTGCGCTCGGAAGCCCTAATGATACTCCCGGCGTGGGGGGCTCAGTGCCAGTACCCCGGACGCTGGTAGTGCCGGTACAGCCGTTCCTCGTAGTCTCGCGATGGGAGGTGCGCCGCATCGTAAACGGGGCTCCTCTCCACCCCCGTGCGCGTCAAGTCGACCCGTACGAGCCGCTCGGCCCAGCTCACCTCGCGAATCCAGTGCTGCGAGAGCAACACGCGCTTGCCGGGCAGCCAGTTGCGCGTGTCGGCTACCACATAGCGAATGGCCCAGGTGCGGTCCTCGAACAGGAAGTCCTCCACGTGACCGATCGCATCATCGGAGGCCTGGATGTGAAAACCGACGACCTCGCGCGCGCTGTGCAGATGTACGTCGGCGGTCACTCCGGGATCGCTCCGCGCGCGCTCCGCGGCGAGCAGCTCCTCGCGCAGCACCGGATCGGGGGGCGTCACCACGGGCAAGGCACCCCAGGCCCACATCGTGGTGTAGGGCCAATAGACCGGATAGCCGTAATAGCCGAGATAGCCGGCTTCCTGATGCCTGGAGATGGGCTGCGCGGTATCGATGCTCGGGCTGTCCTGTATCTGCTTGCGCGTCAGTGCGGTCACGACCGCGCGGCGCTGCGCGTCGAGGCCACTGATCGCGTAAGGAGACACAAGGACGCTGCGCCCGCTCAGCCAGCCGCCGCTCCGCACGACGAGGTAGCGCAGCACCCAACGCTCGTCGTCGAAGTAGCCGTCGGTGATCTCGCCGATGTCGCCATCGGTCGCATGCACGTGAAAATCCCGGAGCTTGTTGAGGCTTTCGAGCATGTCGCGCACTCCTCGCAGTGCTTGCGGCCACTGCCAGCGAGCAGAAAGCGTGCCCGCTCGCTTGCATCTGAGACTGCGCCGTGGCAAACCTCTCCGTGAGCTCCGGGGCCTTCGGGAGCGGTTGTCGGTGATCGGCTACGGCGCGCGCGATTAAGTGCTTTGGCGCGCGGCGGTGCCCGCACCGGCGTGCGACAGTTCAAAGTTTGAGCATCGGAAGGCCGAGTCGCGCAGCGCGCTGCTGTATCCGCTGCCTCAAGCCGGTATACAGCTACCTATGGAATCACCTGCGGAAGTGAACGTTGCCCCCGACCGCTTCGAGGTCGTGAAGGAGGATGCCGTCCTGGCGGCCGAGCTGAGCTCGGCGATCGCGGTTTGCATCTATGATGCGGTCGAGGAGGCCGGCGCGCTCCTGCACCTGCGCTTCATCGCCCGCGGCACGCAGCCCGCGGACGTGACGGACACAACGCTCGCGACCGAGCTGCTGCTGCTCGATCGCTGCATCGAAGCGCTGCGCGATACAGCTCCCGGCGCCCGCAATCTTCAGGCAAAGATCGCTGCCCATCTTCCGGAGGATACGACCGCCCGGGGCGCCTGCGAGAACGTACTCACACTGGTCGCACATTTCCTGCGGGACATCGGCGCGACGGTTCCGAACCCGGACGTGGCCGTCGGCGCGCCGCGCCGGCTCAAGTTTCGACCCAGCATGGGCTGGCTGCACGTACGCTAGAGCGGCGCTCGCCCGAGCTCAGTGCGCCGCCGGCGCTGCGGTTCTCGGCCCAACGCTCAGCCCCAAGTCCTTCGAATAAAACACGTTCAGCACATTGTCGTACCAGCCCGTCACGCGTGGCTTGACGAGGTGCTTGCTGACGAAGAAGTAGATCGGGATGAGCGGGTGATCGCGCAGGGCGACGCGCTCGGCCTGCTCCAGCAGCGCCCGGCGCTTGCCGAGATCGGTAGCGGCCTCGGCGGCGCCGACGAGCGCATCGTATTCGGCACTGCGATAGTGGGGCAGATTCACGCCGAAGTCGCTTTTCAGATATTGCGCGAAGGTGTAGGGATCGTTGTAGTCCGCCACCCAATTGGAGAGAAATACCTCGACGTCACGTCGATCGATGTCCGCGAACAGCGACTTGAACTCGACCGCCGTGAGCCGCGCCTCGACGCCGAGTGCCTCCTTCCACATCGAGGCGACCGCCACTGCGACACGCGAGTTGACCTCATTGGCGCTGTAGCGCAGCTCGAACTGCAGAGGATGCGCCGCGGAGTAGCCGGCCTCGGCATACAGGCGCCGCGCGCGGGCGATGCGCTCGGCAAGCGGTAGAGCTCGATAGTCGAAGGACTGCGGGCTGTAAGCGTAAATGCCGGGCGGCACCCACCCGTAGGCTGGCTGCTCGCCGGCACGCAGCACCTCGGCCGTGAGGCGCTCGCGATCGATCACCATCGAGAGCGCGCGCCGCAGATTCGGGTGGTCCCGAAACGGGGCGCGATCGAGATTGAAGCCGTAGAAATACGTCGCGAGCTGCGGCGAAATGTGCAGCTCGCCTGCCAGATGGCCCCGGATCCAATCGAGCTGGCCGCGCGGCACCACGGCGCTGATATCGAGCTCGTCTGCGCGATAGCGTGTGAGCTCCGCGCTTTCGTCGGCGACGCTCACATAACGCACCACATCGATGTGCGTCGCAGCGTCGTTCCAGTAGCGTGAATTGCGCTCCGCGAGCACGTGCGAGCCGGGCACCCATTCGCGCAGCACGTAGGCGCCATTGGAGATCATCGTGCCCGGTCGGGCGAATCCCTCTCCGGCGTGCGCCAGCGTCGGACGATGGATCGGACAGGTGCTCGGATGCGCCAGCAACGCGGGCAAATACGGCGCCGGTGCCTCGAGGGTGACAACGACTGTGGTGTCATCGGGGCCGGCGACGCCCAGCGAAGCCGGCGGTTGCTTGCCCGTGATGATCGCGTGCGCGTTGGCAATCACCTCCACCACTTCGGCATAGGGCGATGCCGTCGCAGGGCTCACCAGGCGCTGCAGACCCGCGACGAAATCGGCCGCGACGACCGCATCGCCGTTGGACCAGCGCAGTGTGGGGCGCAGGTGAAAAGTGTAGGTGCGGCCATCGGCGCTCACGGTCCATTCGCGAGCGGCGCCCGGGGCGACCGCTGCGTCCCGGCCAATGGAGGTCAGGGTTTCGCACAGGTCCCGCAGAATGTCCTGCGCCTGCACACTGCGAGCCTTCTGTGGATCGAGCGAGTCGGGCTCGTTGCCGAGGCCACGCAGGAGGAGCGTCTGCTGCCGCGCAGCCGGCCCGGCACTCTGCGGCTCGCGACCACAGCCCGCACACATGAGCACGAGCGCGCCGAGCAGCACGCACGCCATCGTCTTCGCGAGCCCCGCACCCGCTCGCGCGCGCCGAGAGGCGACGCACTCAGCCGCGCGTGCCGGTCGCATCATGCCGGAAGCGATGACGATTGATCGCAGCGCGCAGCGCGCTGGTTGCATCCCGCGCGGCTGCGGCGAATTGCGCGTCGCAGGAGCCATAGAGGACCGCGCGCGAGGAGCTCATGATGAGTCCGGCGCCTTGCGCTGTCTGACCATTGCGGACGACCTGCTCGATGTCTCCACCCTGCGCACCGATCCCGGGCACGAGCAGCGGCAGATCACCGGCGATCTCGCGTATCTGCGCGAGCTCGCGCGGATAGGTCGCCCCGACCACCAGTGCGCAATTGCCGCGCGCGTTCCAGCGGCGCGCGACGAGCTCGGCGATCATCTGATAGAGCTTGCGTCCGTCCTGCAGCTGCAGATCCTGCACATCGCGCGCACCCGGATTGGACGTGCGGCACAGTACGAATATGCCTTTATTGGCGTATTCGAGGAACGGCTCGAGCGAGTCGAGGCCGAGGTAAGGGTTCACCGTGACGCCATCGGCACCGTAGCGCTCGAAGGCCTCGAGCGCATAGCGCTCGGCGGTGTTGCCGACATCCCCGCGCTTGGCGTCCAGAATGACGAGGATGCCCGGGTAGCGCTGATGAATGTATTCGATGGTGCGCTCGAGCTGGTCCTCCGCCTCGTACGCCGCGTAATGAGCGAACTGCGGCTTGTAGGCGCACACCAGATCGGCAGTTGCATCGACGATGGCGCGATTGAACTGAAAGATCGGCGAGGCTTGAGCGGCGACGCCCGGCGGGAAGCGCTCGATCTCCGGATCGAGGCCCACGCACACGAGTGAATCGTTGCGCGACCAGGCTGCGGTCAGCTGCTGCGCGAAGCTGCTCACGCGACGCGCCCGTGCGCGCCGAGGCTGCGCTTCTTCAAATGCACGAGCAGGATCGAGATCGCAGCCGGCGTGACGCCGGGGATGCGCCCGGCCTGACCGAGCGTCGCTGGGCGCACTTCATGCAGTCGCTGGCGCACCTCGGTGGACAACCCGGCGATCGCGAGATAATCGATTTGCTCGGGCAGCGCCGTCTGCTCGTTGCGCTGCTGCCGCTCGATCTCCTGCTGCTGCCGCTCGATGTAGCCGGCGTACTTGGCGCGCACCTCCACCTGCAGCCGCACCTGCGGCGCCAATCTCCCATCGATGTCGTCCCAGTCGGGTACGCCGCCGATCAGCTCGGCGATCCGCTCGTAGGAGAGCTCGGGTCGCCGCAGCAGCTCGAAGGCGCTCTGCTCACGCGTGAGCGGTGTACGCAGCACCCGTGCCGCCCATTCGGGGGGTATCGAATGTGGGCGCACGCGGGCACTCTGGAGGCGCTCGACCTCCCGATCGGCCAACGCCCGCTTGCTTTCGAAGAGCCGCCAACGCTCCTCGTCGACCAGCCCCAACGCACGGCCGATCGGCGTCAGACGCAGGTCCGCGTTGTCCTCGCGCAGCACCAGCCGATGCTCCGCCCGACTGGTGAACATGCGATAGGGCTCGCGCGTACCGCGCGTCACCAGATCATCGATGAGCACGCCGAGATAGCCCTCGCTACGTCGAGGTACCCAAGGCTCACGGTTGGCTGCGATCTGCACGGCGTTGATGCCGGCGATGAGCCCCTGTGCGGCGGCCTCCTCGTATCCGGTCGTCCCGTTGATCTGTCCGGCGAACAACAGGCCGGCGACCTGCTTGGTCTCCAGCGACGGCTTGAGATCGCGCGGATCGAAGAAGTCGTACTCGATCGCATAGCCCGGGCGTGTCAGATGCGCGCGCTCGAGCCCACGGATGCTGCGCACCAAGGCGTACTGCACGTCGAAGGGCAAACTGGTCGAGATCCCGTTCGGGTACACCTCGTTCGTGCTCAACCCCTCGGGCTCGAGGAAGATCTGGTGCGATGACTTCTCCGCAAAGCGCACCACCTTGTCCTCGATCGAGGGGCAGTAGCGTGGGCCCACACCCTCGATCACACCTGTGAAGAGTGGCGAGCGGTCGGTCGCCGCTCGAATGAGCTCGTGGGTTCGCTCATTGGTCTGCGTTATGTGACAATTGACCTGCGTGGGGTGCTCATTGATTCTGCCCAGAAACGAAAAGACGGGAAGCGGGTGATCGCTCGGCTGCATCTCGAGCACGGAGAAATCGATCGTGCGCCCATCGATCCGCGGCGGGGTACCGGTCTTGAGCCGTCCCACTCGCGGGGCGAGCTCGCGCAACTGCGCCGCGAGCCGCAACGAGGGTGGATCGCCTGCCCGGCCTCCGGCATGACTTTCGAGGCCAACGTGGATCCGGCCGGCGAGGAAAGTGCCCACCGTCAGCACGACGGCGCGCGCCTCGAACAGCAGCTCTGAGACGGTCGTCACCCCGCGCAGCTGCCCGTGCTCGATCAGAAGGCCCGCCGCTTCCTGCTGAAAGAGTGTCAGGTTCGGCTGATTTTCCAGCAGTGCACGGATAGCCTGCTTGTAAAGCTGGCGATCGGCCTGAGCACGTGTGGCACGAACCGCCGGGCCCTTGCTCGCATTCAGCGTTCGGAACTGGATGCCTGCCCGGTCCGTGGCACGCGCCATGGCACCGCCGAGCGCATCGATTTCACGCACGAGATGACCCTTGCCGATGCCGCCTACCGCAGGATTGCAGCTCATCTGGCCGAGCGCCTCGATGCTCTGGGTGAGCAGCAGCGTGCTCGCGCCCATGCGCGCGGCCGCGAGCGCAGCTTCGGTGCCGGCGTGCCCGCCGCCGACCACGATCACATCAAAAGAGTGAGCGAAACGCATGGAACACAAGATAGTTCAAGGGCTTAGAGCACCGAACGCCATTCTATGCCGCAGCTCCTGAAGCGCCAACTGGCCGCGCCCCGGCGCGGTGCCTGCACGTGGAGTTGCGCCGTGCTTGCAGCGCTGATCGCCCGCGCGGCCTGCGCCGGCGGAATCGTGCTCACTCCGTGTCGCTTGGAGCACCCCACCCACCTCATCGCGGTGCAGGCCGAGTGCGGAACGCTCAGCGTACCAGAGAATCCGGCCGCGCCCGGGGGCCGGCAGATCCCCTTGAGGGTGGCACGAGTGCCCGCCATCAATCTGCACAAGCGGCCGGATGCGCTTTTCGTGCTCGCAGGCGGCCCAGGCATGGCCGCGACCACCTTCTACACGACGGCGGCCGCGGCCCTTGCGCGCATTCATCGCGATCGCGACATCGTGCTCGTGGATCAGCGCGGCACGGGAGGCTCGAACGCCCTCGACTGCAGCATGGACGAGGACGCGCTGTGGCGCTCCTCGGGAACGGCGCTCGAGGAGCAGACGCGGCGCTGCCTTGCGACGCTGACTGCGCACGCCGCGGTTGCCTTCTACACGACGAGTGTCGCGGTCCAGGATCTCGATCGCGTGCGCGAAGCGCTCGGCCTCACGAGCATCGACCTGTACGGCGTCTCTTATGGCACGCGCGTCGCACAGCATTATCTGCGGCGCTTTCCGCAACACACGCGCGCGGTCATCCTCGATGGCGCGGTGCCCCCCGAGACCGCCCTCGGCGCCACGCTCGCGCTCGATGCGCAGGCGGCGCTCGAGAATATCTTCACGCGCTGTCGCGAGGTGGCTGCGTGTCGCGCGCGCTTCGGGGATCCGGGGCTCGCCTACCGCAAGGTGCGCGACACTCTCGCGCAGCATCCGCTCACCGTGCGTCTCGCCGATCCGACCACGGGTGAGCCGCGCAGCATGCAATTCACGCAGCTGCAACTGGCGAGCGTTCTGCGCCTCTCGAGCTACACCTCCGAGCAGGCCGCGGTTTTGCCGCTGATCCTCGCGGCCGCGGGCACGCGCGGCGACTATGCTCCGCTCGCCGCGCAATTCCTCATCGCCGAGCGCTCCTACGAGGATGTGCTCGCCTTCGGCATGCACAATACGGTGGTCTGCACCGAGGATGTGCCCGGCTATCCGCACGCGGGCATCGATCGGAAGCGGCTCGCGGCCACCTTCCTCGGCACCACGGAGCTCGATGCGCTCGAGCGGGTTTGTGCGCTCTGGCCGCGGGGGCCCATCGATGCGGATTTCCACGCACCCCTGCATTCCGCGACGCCTGTCCTGCTGCTCGTCGGCGGCAACGATCCGGTCACGCCTCCGGCGTACGCCCACCAGGCGAGCCTCGGGCTGCCCAACAGTGTGCTGCTGGAGCTCGAGGGCATGGGGCACGGTCAGCTCGCAGCGCCCTGCATCGATCGGATCATGGCCCGCTTCCTGGAGCGCGGCAGCGGCAGCGGGCTGGATCTCGCCTGCGCGCGGCGCGCGCGTCCCATGCCCTTCTTCACCTCATTTGCAGGGCCGCCGCCGTGATCGAGATTAGCGGGCTCTGCAAGCGCTTCGGCGCCGTGACCGCCATACGCGACGTGACGATGCGCGCCGCCGATGGGCGCATCACAGGACTGCTCGGCCCGAATGGTGCCGGCAAGTCGACCACTCTGCGCATTCTGTACACCGTGCTGCGTGCCGACGCTGGCGATGCCGAGGTCGACGGCGTGAGCGTCACGCGGGCGCCGCTCGAGGCGCGACGCCGCATCGGCGTGTTGCCGCACGCCGCGGGCATCTATCCGCACCTGAGTGCGCGCGAGAACATCCTCTACTTCGGCGCACTGCACGGCATTGCCCGTGCCGTGTGCGAGGAGCGCGCCGCGCAACTGCTCGAGATGCTCGAGATGCAGGACTACGCCGAGCGCCCGGCGAAGGGCTTCTCGCAGGGACAGCGGCTGAAGACCGCACTGGCGCGCGCACTGGTGCATGGTCCGCAGAATCTGATTCTGGATGAGCCGACCAACGGGCTGGACGTGATGGCAGTGCGCAACCTGCGCGCGCTGCTCGCGCGGCTGCGTGCGCACGGTCACTGCGTGCTTTTCTCAAGCCACGTGATGCAGGAGGTCGCCGCGCTTTGCGACGATGTGGTCGTGATCGCACATGGTTGCGTGGTTGCGAGTGGCACGCCGGATGAGATTCGCGCGCACGCGGGCCGCGACGACCTCGAGGAGGCCTTCGTGCGCATCATCGGCAGCGTCGAGGGACTCGCGTGAACGCAGCTCGAGCTGCAGGGCGAGCTATTTGGGTGGTGCTCTGCAAGGAGCTGCGCGAGAGCCTTCGCGAGCGACGCACGCTTTTCTCGGCGTTGCTGCTCGGTCCGGTGTTCGTACCGGCGCTGTTCGCGTTGATGCTCAATCTGATGATCCGGCACGGCAGCAGCGAGGCGGAAGCGCCGCTCGAGGTCGCCGTGTCGCACGCCGAGCGCGCGCCCAACCTGGTGAGCCAGCTGGACCAGCACGGCATCGGCGTGGTGCGCGTCGACTACGACGATCGCGCCGCGCGCGCTGCCGTACAGAGCCGCCGTCACAGCTTGGTGCTGCTGATCCCCGAGCTCTACGCGCGCCAGCTCGACAGCGCTGCCCCAGCTCCGTTACTGCTCTACGCAGACTCTTCCGACGGCTCCGACGAGCAGGGCCGTGCGCGCTTGCGAGCGGTGCTGAGCCAGTACAACAGCGGCCTCGCGCGGCTGCGCCTGCTCGCACGTGGGATCGATCCGCTCGTGCTCTCCCCCATCGCGTTGCAGGATGTGGATGTGGCGACGCCGGCGAGCCGCTCCGTGCTCGCGCTCGGCATGCTGAGCTATCTGCTGCTGCTCACGATGTTCACGGGCGGACTGTATCTGGCGATCGACGCGACTGCGGGCGAGCGCGAGCGCGGCTCGCTCGAGCCGCTGCTCACCGTGCCGGTGCCGCGCGCGCAGCTCATCTACGGCAAGATCGCCGCTGCGTGCGCCTTCATGCTGCTCTCGCTCACGCTCACCGTCACTGCGATCGCGCTGGTGCTGAGCCATGTCGGACTCGAGCGCTTCGGCATGAGCGCGAACTTCGGCCCGGCGACCGCGCTCGCGGCCATTGGCTGCTGCGCTCCCCTGGCACCACTTGGGGCTGCCCTCATGACCATCGTCGCCGCATCGACGCGCACTTATCGCGAAGCGCAGACCTACGTGGGGTTGATGCTGTTCGTACCGACCTTCCCACTCATCTTCGCCAGCGCGATCGGTCTCAAGCCCTCTACGGCGCTGATGGCCGTACCGTGTCTGAGTCAGCACTTCCTGATCACGAGTCTGCTACGCGCGGAGCCGATCCCGGGCGCGTATCTCGCGCTTTCAATCGGCAGCACGCTCGTCCTCGGCGCGCTCCTCATCGCTCTGGCAGGGCGTCTGTATCGTCGCGAGGCGCTGCTCGGCTGATGCTCGGCTCCTGAGCGCGCAACAGCAGTGAGCGAAAGCGCAGCAGGTTGTTGCGCGCGAAGGCGCGCGCCTGCACCTCGAAGCGATTCTCCCAGTAGCCGCGCCGCAGACACTCCCTGAGATAGCGCGCAGTCGTAAGCCGGCGCGGCTCCCACTGCAGCAGCACGTGACAGTATTCGTGCAGCATCAGCATCGGGTCCCCGAAGAAGTCCGCGGCCGTGCCGCGCAAGAAGATCCTGCGGCGGCGCGTCGTGGCCACCGCGCGCACGTGCAACCGCGCAAAGAGCGAGCACTCGATCACCCGCACCTCATCCAGAGACTCGGCCAGTGCGGCTCCGAACACTGCCGCGAGCGCGGCCCGCACATGCGGTGGCGGCGCGACGCTCGTTCCAAGGCGCAGACGCATGCAGCCGATGCTTCCCGCGTGCTACTTTCCCACGCAGAAGCTGGCAAAGATGCGCCCGAGCAGATCCTCGCTCGTGAACTCGCCGGTGATCTCGCTCAGCGCCTCCTGCGCCTCGCGCAGCTCCTGCGCGACCAGCTCACCGGCGCGCCGCTCGATGAGCTCGCGCGCGCCGCTCTCCACGTTCCTGCGCGCCCGCGCCAGCGCCTCGAGATGACGCTGACGGGCGGAGACGGTACCGGCCTCGAGCGTGTGATAACCCATGCAGGATTTGAGATGCTTGCGCAGCAGCTCGACGCCCTGCCCGCTCAGCGCCGAGAGCGTGATGCGCGGCGGGCCCGAGAGTGTATCCGCGAGCGGAATGCCGACACTCGCATCGCATTTGTTGAACACTAGCGTCACGGGGACGTTGGGCGGTAGGCGGGCCTGCTCCTGCAGATACGCTGCACCCGCGGGGTCCGCGATCGCATCGATCACGAACAGCACGCGATCCGCGCGCGCCATCTCGCTCTGCGCACGGCGGATACCCTCCTCCTCCACGATATCCTGCGCCGCGCGCAGACCGGCCGTGTCGAGCACGTGCAGCGGCATGCCGTCGATGTGAATGCGCTCGCGCACCACATCGCGCGTGGTCCCGGGAACCGCGGTGACGATGGCCGCATCGTAGCCTGCCAAGCGATTCAAAAGGCTCGATTTGCCCGCATTGGGCCGCCCGGCGATCACGACCGTCATGCCCTCGCGCAGCAGCCGGCCCTGGCGCGCACTCTGCTCCACCGCGTCGAAGTGCTCGCGGATCGCGCCCAAGCGCTCGGTGAGCTCTCGATCGGCGAGAAAATCGATCTCTTCCTCGGGGAAATCGAGCGCCGCTTCGACGTAGGTGCGCAAATCGACGATCGCCTCCGTGAGACCCTGCACCATGGCCGAGAACTCACCCTGCAGCGAACGCATCGCCGCGCGCGCCGCCTCGCGCGAGCCGGCATCGATCAGATCGGCGATCGCCTCCGCCTGCGCCAGATCGAGCTTGTCGTTGAGAAACGCGCGCTGCGTGAACTCACCGGGCTGCGCGCGCCGCGCCCCGAGCTCGATGACACGTGCGACCAGCTCCTCGAGCACCACGGCTCCGCCGTGGCCATGCAGCTCCAGAACGTGCTCGCCGGTATAAGAGTTCGGTGCAGGGAAGAACAGCGCGAGGCCGGCGTCGATCGGCTGCTGGTCGCGGTCGAGGAAGCGTGCGAACGTCGCGCGGCGCGCACGCGGCAGCTCACCGAGCAGGGTGGCCGCGATCTCTGGTGCCTTGGCACCCGAAACGCGCACGATGCCGATGCCGCCGCGTCCAGGCGGCGTTGCCGCAGCCACGATCGTGTCCGCTCGCGCCATGCGAGCACATCTTACCGCTCCGGCCTCAGCTCTTCTTCTTCGTCGAGGCCTCGATACGCCGATTGATGTTCCACTGCTGGGCGATCGAAAGAATGGTGTTGGTTACCCAGTAGAGCACGAGCCCGGCCGGAAAGAACGCAAACATGACCGACATGGCGAGCGGCATGATCATCATGACCTTCGCTTGCACGGGATCGGGCGGGGCGGGATTGAGCTTGTACTGCACGAACATGGCCCCGGCCATGATCGCGGGCAGGATGAACAACGGGTCGCGCGAGGACAGATCGTTGATCCAGCCAAAGAATGGCGCCTGGCGCATCTCGACGCTCTCGAGCAGCACCCAGTAGAAGGCAAGGAACACCGGAATCTGAATGATGATCGGCAGGCAACCCGCGACCGGATTCACCTTCTCGCGCTGATAGAGCTCCATCATCGCGCGCCCCGCCTTCTCGCGATCGTCCTTGTAGTTTTCCTGGATCGTCTTGATGCGCGGCGCGAGCGCTTTCATCTTCGCCATCGAGCGCCCGCTCGCCTCGGAGAGCGGATAAAAGAGCAGCTTCAGCAGAAACGTGACGAAAATGATCGCCAGTCCCCAGTTGTGCAGCAGCGCATGCGCCTTGCCGAGCAGCCAGAACAACGGTTTGGCGAGGATCGTGAGCTTGCCGTAGTCGGCGACCAAAACGAGCTCCGGAGCGGTCGCCTCGAGCTGCGCTTGCAGCTTGGGCCCAATGAACAGCTTGGCGTCGAAGCTCTCCGTGGCTCCGGCCGCGACGGTGCGACTCGGACCCACGGCGGCGAGGGCATAGGTGTTGCCCTCGACGTTCAACGTGTAGTGATACGGCACGCTCGCGGGAGGCACGACCGCGGAGACGAAATGATGTTGCGGGGCCGCCAGCCAGCCGCCGCGCACGTCGAGCGACAGGTGCTGATCGTCGCTGCTCGAGATGTTGAGCTTGCGGTACTTCATGCCGTCATAGAGTGCCGGACCGTGAAAGGCATAGCGCTCGGCGTTGAAGTTGAACATCGAGCTCTTGGTCGGGCGGTCGTTGCGCTGAATCTCGCTGTATTGCGCTGCCTGCCACGGCATGTCGGAATGGTTCTGCACGATCTGCTGCAGCCCGATCTCGTATGAACCGGGCCGGAACGTGAAGACCTTGCGAACGGTGACCCCATGGCCGTCCGTCCATGTCAGGGGCACTTGCAGCTCGCCCGCCCCGGGTTGCAGCGTGTAGGTGCCCTGTGAGCTCGTGAAGCTCGCGAGATGGTCGGGCCGCGGCTCATCGTCCGGACCGCTCAGGCCCGACTGGAGCAGATAGAGCGTCTCCGCGGAATCCGCGTTTTCGAGCCGCACGGGCTCCGGGCGTCCCTTCACCTGCGGATACTTAAGGAGATCGGCGCGGACGAGTGTGCCGCCCTGCAGGCTGATGGCGAGGTCGAGCACATCGGTGCGCACGTGCACCGTGGCCGCCGCAGCGGCCGTGCCGCCACCGACACCCGGTGCTGCGCTCTCGAGGGCCGGTGATGAGATGGCCCCGCTCGGGGCCGCGGCGCTCGCCTCGCGCCCCGCTGACTCGGGGCTCGATGTCGAGGCAGTCACTGCGGTCGAGCTGGAGGGTCGCGGTATTCTCAAGCCGATATCCGCGCCGGGGGCGCGCGATGCCTTCGCGGAACTCTCGGCAAGCGTCGTCGGTTGCAGCCCGTAATCGTGCATCCAGGCGTTGTAATTGGCGAGCAGCGCGAGGCCGAGCAGAGTCCACAGGGCAATGCGCAGATAATTACTAGTCATGGCGGTGAGGCTCGGCGCTGCACGCCGCTTGCGGCACGGGATCGACGCCGCCCGGATGGAAGGGATGACAGCGTGCGATCCGGCGCAGTGCGAGCCAGCCGCCGCGCGCAAGTCCGAAGCGATGCAGCGCCTGGAGGGCGTAATTCGAGCACGATGGGTAAAAGCGGCACGTCGGCCCGAGCAGTGGACTCAAGGTCCACTGGTAAATCCGGATCAGGCCTGCGGCGACCCGTGTGACCACGCCGCGGGACGGTGGCTGATGCCGGATCAACGCTCGGTGCTCAAGTTCGACGAGCCGCATTGCGCTCTCACTTTATCCCACAATCCCTCGAGACTCGCGCGCAGCTCGGCGCTCGTGGCCGCCCGAGCGCGCGGCCGCGCGCTCACGACCACATCCACGGCAGGCAGGTCGTGCTGACGTAGCCGGAACGACTCACGAATGATCCGCCGGATGCTGTTGCGACGCACGGAGCTGCCCGCAATCTTGACGGCGACCGCCAGTCCGAGTCGCGGCCTGCGCGCATTCCCGTCACGGTGCACGATGACGGCGAAATAGCCGTCGCCAAAGCGCCGACCGCGCGCGTACACGGCCTCGAACTGCGCCTTGGTACGCAAGCGCCCCTCGGCTTGCAGCCTGAGGCGCGCGTGTCCGGCGCCCTGTGCAGACACCGCCGGTGACTTACGGTATGAGCTTCCTGCGCCCTTTCGCGCGCCGCCGGCTCAGCACCTTGCGGCCGTTCGCAGTCGCCATGCGCGCGCGGAACCCATGCGTGCGCTTGCGGCGCAGCTTGCTCGGCTGATAGGTACGCTTCATCGTCCGCGCGCTCCGGGGAAGGGCGGCAAGGCTAAGCCCCGATGCTGCGACCTGTCAATACAGATCCTCTTCAGCACGCGCCGTCGCGGGTATAGACTGCGCCACCTTTTCCTCGGATGCACACGATGTCGCGGGAGGCAATGCTCGTGGAGGCCCAGCTGTGGTCTCGCTGCATGCGCACGCTCGAAGCCGAGCTGCCCGAGCAGCAATTCAACACGTGGGTGCGCCCGTTGCAAGCAATCGAAGGCATCGGCGCACTGAAGCTACTTGCTCCGAATCGCTTCGTCGTCGATTGGGTGAATGCGAATCTGCTCGCGCGCATCGGCGAGCTGCTGCGCGAGAGCTCGAGCGGCGGAGCTCCGATCGTCACCGTGGAGGTCGGCTCGCGCGGCAAGCCCGCGCCAGTGCCGGCAGCAAGTGGTGCGCCGGTGATGCCGCTGCCGCTCAAGGCGCGCCGCGCAGACGGGCTGGTCATCGGCGCGCGACTCAATCCCGACTTCTGCTTCGCGACGTTCGTCGAGGGCAAGAGCAACCAGCTCGCCAAGGCCGCCGCACAGCAGGTCGGCGAGAATCCGGGTCGCGCCTATAACCCGCTCTTCATCTACGGCGGCGTCGGCCTCGGCAAGACTCACCTGATGCATGCCGTCGCGCATCTCATCAAGGAGCGCGACGGCGAGGCGCGCGTCGCCTACGTCCACTCGGAGCGCTTCGTCGGCGATATGGTCCGCGCTCTGCAGCACAACAGCATGAACGAGTTCAAGACCGCGTACCGCTCGCTCGATGCGCTGCTGATCGATGACATTCAGTTCTTCGCTGGCAAGGAGCGCTCGCAGGAGGAGTTCTTCCATACCTTCAATGAGCTGCTCGAGGGTCAGCATCAGGTGATCCTCACCTGTGACCGCTATCCGAAAGAGGTGGATGGCCTCGAAGAGCGCCTGAAATCGCGCTTCGGCTGGGGACTCACGGTCGCGATCGAGCCTCCCGAGCTCGAGACTTGCGTCGCGATCCTCATGACGAAAGCGCAGGCGGCCGGCGTCGCGCTGCCGGAGGAAGTCGCGTTCTTCATCGCGAAGCGCATCCGCTCGAACGTACGCGAGCTCGAGGGCGCGCTGCGCCGCGTGATCGCCAATTCTCGCTTCACCGGACATGCGATCACGCTCGAATTCGCGAAAGATGCTTTGCGCGATCTGCTGCAATTACAGGCAAAGCTCATCACGATCGAGAACATCCAGAAGACCGTCGCCGATTACTACAAGGTGCGCATGTCCGACCTGCTGTCCAAGCGGCGCAATCGCTCGGTCGCGCGCCCGCGCCAGGTTGCGATGGCGCTCGCCAAGGAGCTCACCAATCACAGCCTGCCCGAGATCGGCGAGGCTTTCGGCGGACGCGACCACACGACGGTGCTGCATGCCTGCAAGCGCATCAAAGAGCTGCGCGGCACCGAGCAGCGCATGACGGAGGACTATTCCAACCTGTTGAGAACCCTGGCGGGTTGATGTGCGTTGCTTGGGGATAAGACACGCAGCGAAAATCACGCACAGCTCGCGCACAGGCCTTGGGCAGCTCATCCTCGCCTTGGTACACGTGCGCCGTGCCGCCAAGTGACTGATCACGCGGCTCGCAACGCGGTTTTCCCCATGTCCACAGGCCAAATAAATTCCACAATCATCTTTTCAAATCCTAAGATAACTACTCGGAGCCTCTGATCCGTGCACGCGTACGCAAGGTGCGCCTGTCGCGAATAGCGTCAATCATGAAAATCACTGCATCACGCGAAGACTTGCTCACTCCCCTGCAGAGCGTGATCGGCGTCGTCGAGCGACGTCAGACCATGCCGATACTCGCCAACGTGTTGCTGGCGGCGCGCAACGAGCGCCTCAGTGTCACGGGCACCGACCTCGAGGTGGAGCTCGTGGCTGCTCACAGCGTTTCGGTGCAGCAGCCGGGTGATGTGACGCTCCCCGGGCGCAAGCTGCTCGATATCTTTCGCGCGCTGCCCGAGAAGAGCTCGGTGAGTCTGAGCACGGAGGGCGATCGTGCGACGCTGCGCGCGGGGCGCAGTCGCTTCACGCTCTCGAGCCTCCCAGCCACGGAATTTCCGGTGGTGGACGAGATCAACTCCCAGCAGCAGCTGACCATTGCGCAGGGCACTCTGCGCCGCCTGATAGACAAGACCCACTTCTCGATGGCGCAGCAGGATGTGCGTTATTACCTGAACGGCATGCTGCTCGAGAGCGACGGTCGCTCGCTGCGCGCTGTCGCCACCGATGGCCACCGCCTGGCGGTCTGCGAAGCGCAGCTCGAAGGAGAGGCGAAATCCGGACAGCAGGTGATCGTGCCTCGCAAGGGCGTGCTCGAGCTGCAACGGCTCCTCGGGTCGGAGGGCACTGTGCAACTTCTCATAGGAAGCAATCACGTTCGCGCCCAGATCGACGACATTCGCTTCACTTCGAAGCTGATTGATGGTCGATTCCCGGAATACGGCCGCGTGGTGCCTACCAATCCGACCAAGGTGATCGCTGCCGACCGCGAGCTCCTGCGGCAAGGATTTCAGCGCACAGCGATTCTGTCGAACGAGAAGTATCGGGGCATTCGACTGACGTTGCGGAAAGATTTGCTCACGATGCAGGCTCACAATCCGGAGCAGGAGGAGGCCGAGGATCAGCTCGAGGTCTCCTACCAGGGCGATGAGCTCGAGATCGGCTTCAATGTGAATTATCTTCTCGATGCGCTGTCGGCTCTAGATACGGAGAAGATCGAGCTGGGATTGACCGACGCGAACAGCAGCTGTCTCATCCGGGCACCGGGCGCCGCGGACGCGAAGTACGTGGTGATGCCCATGCGGCTCTAGGACGCCGAGCCGCCCCACACGCATCCACGGTGGGCTGCCCCAAGCTGGGCGGCGGAGCATGGCGAATCGAAGCATTGCAGCGATGGTGGTCGATCGTGCGTTGACCCACCGTCCATGAGCTTGTCCACGCTGACCATCGGCAATCTTCGCTGCATAGCACGAGCGGAGCTCGAGCTGCAGCCGACGCACAATCTCGTCTGGGGAGCGAACGGATCCGGAAAGACCTCCTTCCTCGAGGCCGTTTACCTGCTGGGTCGCGGGCGGTCCTTCCGAACCCGAAACACAGAGCGTCTGATCCGGCTCGGAGAACAGCAACTTACCGTGGTGGGTCGAGTCGGAGAGCAGACCTTGGGTGTTCAGGTGGCGCGAGGAATGCCCACACTGGGACGAGCCGGAGGAGCTTACGTCAGCTCGCTCGCAGAACTCTCGCAGGCATTCCCCGTTCAGGCCATCGACCCGAGCGTCCACAAGCTCATCGAGGACACGGCGCAACGCCGGCGCCGCTGGCTGGACTGGGCGGTGTTCCACGTGGAACCTGGCTTCGTGGAGACCTGGAGTCGGTACACACGGGCCCTCAGACAACGTAATGCCGCACTGAAAGAACACCCTGAGCAGGCCTTTGTCTGGGACGTGGAGCTTGCCCGGTTGGGCGAACAGCTTGGCGAATCGCGTCGAGTGACCCTCGAGCGCCTGCAGCCGTACTGGTCTGCTCTCACGACGAGAATGTTGGGTGAGGTGCCGAGCCTGGCTTATGTTCAGGGATGGACCCAGGAGATGAGCCTCCTCTCAGCCCTCACCTCGGCGCGGCCGGGCGATCTGGCGCGGGGCATCACACAGGTCGGCCCGCACCGGGACGATGTGCGCATACGCCTCGAGAGAGCGGCAGCTCGGGACGTGCTATCGCGGGGTCAACAGAAGGTGGTCGCCATCTCGATGATCCTCGCGCAGCTGCGCATGCTGCAGGATGCAACGGGCATAACGCCGACGCTGCTGCTGGATGACCCATCGGCCGAACTCGACGAGGCTCGAAACGCAGTACTGATCGAGCAGGTCACGAGCTTGAATTGCCAGCTGATCGTGACATCACTGAACCCAGAATCCAGCCTTCTTGGCCGGCCCCAAGCGGCGTTTCACGTGGAACAGGGGAGGGTCGTACCGGTATAATGCCGTGTCCCAAAACTGAGCTTTTTCATGCCGGCAACCGACGTCTACGATTCCAGTAAAATCAAAGTACTAAAGGGCCTCGATGCGGTGCGGAAACGCCCCGGAATGTACATCGGGGACACCGACGACGGCACCGGCTTGCACCACATGGTTTTCGAGGTCGTCGACAACTCGATCGATGAGTCTCTCGCCGGGTTTTGCGACCGAATTATGGTCACCATTCACGCTGACGAGTCGGTCACCGTGGCGGATAACGGGCGTGGGATCCCCGTTGACATTCATCCCGAGGAAGGGCGCTCGGCAGCCGAGGTCATAATGACCGTGCTGCACTCGGGCGGGAAGTTCGACGACAGCTCCTATAAGGTCTCGGGCGGCTTGCATGGAGTGGGCGTTTCGGTCGTGAACGCCCTATCCGATTACCTTCTACTCACGGTCTGCCGGGAAGGACGTATTCACCGTCAGGAGTACCACCTGGGCGAGCCGGCTGCCCCACTCGCGGTGGTTGGTGAAACCCACGAGCGGGGAACCACCATCCGCTTCCGTCCGAGCACCACCGTCTTTACCCACATTCAGTTCAATTACGAGGTCCTTGCCAAGCGGCTTCGGGAGCTCTCGTTCCTCAACTCGGGGGTCCGGATCGAGCTCATCGACGAGCGCGAGAACAAGGCCGACGTCTTTCAGCACGAGGGTGGCCTGCGCGCTTTCGTCAAATACCTCAATCGTACCCGCACGCCGATCCACGACTCCCCGCTCTGGTTCCGGACCCAGGACGGCCCGGTGAGCGTCGAGGTCGCGATGCAGTGGAACGACTCCTATCTCGAGAGCATGTTCTGTTACACGAACAACATTCCCCAGAAGGACGGGGGAACCCATCTCGCCGGCTTCCGCAGTGCGTTGACGCGCACGTTGAACGACTACATCGAGAAGGAGATGTCGGCCAAGAAGGAGAAGATGATCACGACCGGCGATGATGCCAGGGAGGGCCTCACGGCGATTCTGTCGGTCAAGCTGCCCGATCCGAAGTTCTCCTCGCAAACCAAGGACAAGCTGGTCTCCTCGGAGGTCAAAGGCATTGTCGAGTCGGCGGTTGCGACCAAGCTCTCGGAGTTTTTGCTGGAGCATCCTCTGGAGGCTCGCTCCATCGTCGCCAAGATCATCGAGGCGGCCCGTGCGCGCGAAGCGGCCCGCAAGGCCCGGGAGATGACGCGCCGCAAAGGCGCCCTGGATATCGCCGGACTCCCCGGCAAGCTCGCGGACTGTCAGGAAAAGGACCCCGCCTTATCGGAGATCTTCATCGTCGAGGGCGATTCGGCCGGCGGCTCCGCCAAGCAGGGGCGCGATCGGCGCACGCAGGCGATCCTGCCACTCAAGGGCAAGATCCTGAACGTCGAGAAGGCCCGCTTTGACAAGATGCTCTCTTCGGCGGAAGTCGGCACCTTGATCACCGCGCTCGGCTGCGGCATCGGCAAGGACGAATTCGACATAGCCAAGCTGCGCTACCACCGGGTCATCATCATGAGCGTCGATGGCGATGACCATGTGTTCGTGCGTGATCCCAGGCGTGGTGTGCGAATGGTCCGCATTGGCCGCTTTATCGATGACGCACTGGGTGCGAAGGATGGCGTGTCGCGCATCGACCGGCGAGACGCGCATTCCTTGGGCGAAGTGTTGTGCTTTGGTCTATCGGATCACCTGGTTCGATTTCGGCCCATCAAGTCTGTCCTTCGCCATCCCCTTGAGGGCCAGCTCTACCGTATTCGCACGTCCCATGGCCGCTCCATCCGAGTGACATCCAGTCACAGCATCTTCGTGCATGAGGAAGGCTCCGTCCGACTGAAGCGAGGCGATGAGTTAAGGGTGGGAGACCGAGTGGTCGCGCCTCGTAGATTCAGATTGCCCACAGATGTGCCCCTGACAGTCGATCTGCTGCGCACCCTTCATGAGGTCCCAGCTGCCGCAGCACAGGTCTGGCTGCGAGGCCCTGCGGTCGTGGAGTGGCTGAAGGTCAAGCTCCTCAATCGAGCCCACGCGATGGACCTTAGGGCGCCGAGGGTAGAGCTGCCGTTGGACCTGCGTCGAGCGCTCGCCCAGCGTCGACGCGTGAGCGGGATTTCGAATGCAGCGCTCTGCGCCGCGGTGGGTATACGCCAGCCCGTAACGTTCTATGCCTGGGAGAACGGATTATCTCGACCGAGTTTGACGAATTTCGCCTCATATGTGAGCGCAATCGGCGCCGATACCGACGAAATGTTGAAGCGCGTACCGCTCGTGTCGAGCCGGCTCGAACGCTTGTGGGGAAAGGCGAGGGGAGCATCGGGCCCGAATTTCGTGAGGGACTGCGTGCGCTTGTCGGAACTCGACGCGCAAGACTTGGAGTGGTTCGGTCCCAGAGAAGACCTTCAGCTGTCGCCCGAACGCCATGCGTGCAACGGCGTGCGCCGATTTATTAAGGTCGACGCTGAGTTGCTCGGGTTGCTCGGCTTCTGCCTGGCCGCAGGATCCTGCTCCGACCGCAACGGAATTGGTCTCTCAATTGGCTCCGGAAATGAGCGTTTCAGCCGCGAGATGGCGAGCAAGCTTGTGGCTGTATTCGGCATCAATGCGATCTCGTACTCATCAGGCACGCGGTGCGCCGAACTCAAACTGGTCAATCGCGTCGCAGCTCTCGCCTGGCAGCACGTGTTTGGATTTGAGAATGCTGATTCAATTTGTAAGCGCATCCCCGACATCGTTTTCAACGTGAGCGAGCCGCTGAGGCTCGCATTTCTCAGGGGTTGCCTGCTCGGCGACGGTAGCGTCGTCAGGAATCGCATCGCATTTTCAACTTCCTCCTACGACATAGCGAGCGGGATCCTCTACTGCCTGAGTTCGTTGGGAATCGTCGCCTCGCTCTCGGAGCCTCAGCCCGATGGCGTGGTTCGCGAAGTGAACGGCGCCTCTGGTGAGACCAAGCACGCGCATTGGATCGTCAGTGTCACTGCGAAAGATGAGCTGCGACGACTGCGGCCCGTGTGGGAGGACCACGCCAATGCCTCAGATCTTGAGGATTACCTGGCTGCGCCGCAATCGAGGAGTGAGCGCGATTTCGAGATCATCGATGGCGATTTGATGGCTTTGCCCATCACGCATATCAGCGCCGTCCGACCGAGCAGCGGTTACGTCTATGATTTTTCCGTCGAAGGCGATGAGAACTTCATTGCCGGCATGGGGGGGTTGGCGGCGCACAACACAGATGCCGACGTTGACGGTAGCCACATCCGCACCTTGCTTCTCACCTTCTTCTATCGCCAGATCCCCGAGCTCATCGAGCGCGGGCACATCTACATCGCGCAGCCGCCGCTCTACAAGATCAAGCGCGGCAAGCAGGAAAGCTACGTCAAGGACGACACCGAGCTCAACGCGTTGCTCCTCAACACGGCGCTCGAGGAGGCGGCACTGCACGTGAACGTGGAGTCCCCTCCGCTCAACGGAGTCGGTCTCGAGATGCTCGCGCGCAAGTACATGGAGGTGCAGGCCATCATCAAACGCTGGTCGCGACGCTATGACGATCGCCTGCTCGAGCAGCTCATCTACGTTACGGAAGTGAAGCCCGCCGACTTCGCGCGCATCGATTGGCTGCGGGGCTGGGCACGCGATCTCAACGAGCGACTCAACGCGCTCAACGACGGCACGCGAACCTATCGCATCGGCGTCCAGGAAAGTGGCGACCGGCATGCGGTGCGCATCCTCGTTCACAAGACCGAGCATGGAACGCCGAGCAACAAGTATCTGCCGCCGGAATTTTTCGAGTCGGCCGAATACCACCGGATCGCCGATCTGGGGCGAACGCTCGCCGGTCTGATCGGCGGCGGCGCGTACGTTGCCCGAGGCAGCGAACGGCGTGAAGTCGGCTCATTCAAGGAAGCCGTCAACTGGCTCTTCGATGAGGCTCGAAAGGGGCAGACGATTCAGCGCTACAAGGGCCTCGGAGAGATGAACCCCGAGCAGCTGTGGGAGACGACGATCAATCCCGAGAGCCGCCGGCTGATGCAGGTGCGCATCGAGGACGCCCTGGCGGCGGACGATATCTTCACCACGCTCATGGGCGATCAGGTCGAGCCCCGGCGCGAGTTCATCGAGAAGAACGCCCTTTCCGTTTCGAACCTGGACGTCTGAGCAAGGTCGTTCCGAGCGTTGCCCGTCGCACAATCGGCGCGCTTTTGCCCCCGATTGTCTCAGTTATGAAGCAGTCGTCGCCTCGGTCGAGCGGTCCGCCCCTGGAGCGAGGCGCCGTACCTGCTGTTCGATCCACCCCTGGGCCTCCTCGTTGATGACGCGCGGATCGCGCCCCGCGCAGAGGATCGGCGGCCCGATCACCACCCGCACGACCCCGCGCTGCTTCATCCAGCCGCGCCGCGGCCAGAAGTAGCCTGCGTTGTGCGCCACCGGAATTATGAGCCGGGCAGATTCCGAGGCGAGCAGCGCCCCGCTCACCCCGTAGCGACGGGTCTCTCCCGGTGCCATGCGCGTGCCCTCGGGAAAAACCATGATCCAGGCACCTTCGGCGAGCCGCTGCTTTCCCTGCTCGACCACTTGCGTCACGGCCACGTGGCCCGAGCGGCGGTCGATCGCGATGGCGTGCAACTGCCTGATGCCCCAACCGACGAAGGGGATCCATTGGAGCTCGCGCTTGAGCACCCACACCTGGCGCGGGAAGATCGCGCTCATCGCGATGGTCTCCCACGAAGAGGAGTGCTTCCAGAGGGCGATGTGATTGCCCGGGGGTAAGTTCTCTCGTCCTTCGACGCTGTAGGTGAGGCTGCAGGTCCACTCGAGAACCTTCAGGGTCGAGCGCGCCCAGAAACGCGCGAAGCCGAAGCGGCTCGGGAACGGCATGAACACCGAGGCGATCGCGAAGACGACACCGACCATGAAGGTCCAGGCGAACAAGAATGCGGTGAAGAACAGCGAACCGATGAGCTGCATGGAGTTCGAGCTGTGGGGTTCGCCGCGGCGACGCCTCGGGCCGGATCGTGGGTTGCGAAGTATAGAGGCGGAGCATCGCTCCATGTCAGCCCAGATGGCAGCGTAATCCCGACCGATCGCGACATTCCATCAGCGATGAGCGAGCGCTGCACATTTCTGGTGCGCTTGCACCACGCCGTGCACTACGATATGGCAGAGCCCCTCGGGCTCACCCATAACCAATTGATTTCCCGACATAGGCATCTGGCACAGTGGCTGCAATGGCCCACCGCTCGACCGCGCGTCGAGCATCCTGACTCTCGGAGGCGATATGACAGCGAGTGACGTTCTGAAGCTCATCAAGGAGAAGGAGGCCAAGTTTGCTGACCTTCGCTTCACTGACACGCGCGGCAAGGAGCAACACGTAACGATTCCGGCGCGGCTGGTGGATGAGGAGTTCTTCCGTGACGGCAAGATGTTTGACGGCTCCTCGATCGCTGGTTGGAAGGGGATCAACGAGTCGGACATGATTTTGATGCCCGATGCGGGGACGGCGGTGATTGATCCGTTTTTTGAGGAGACCACGGTTGACATTCGCTGCGATGTGATCGAGCCGGCGACCATGCAGGGCTATGAGCGCGATCCGCGCTCGCTGGCCAAGCGCGCCGAGGCGTACCTGCGCTCCACGGGGGTGGCGGATGTGGCGCTGTTTGGTCCGGAGAACGAGTTTTTCATCTTTGACGCCGTGCGCTCGG
>Ga0335085_10001709_pt1 | contig 44562 bp, 41 predicted proteins | sample Lox_Sample_45_FD_206712 | JGI IMG/M metagenome (GOLD analysis project Ga0335085, IMG submission 206712) | Soil microbial communities from Loxahatchee National Wildlife Refuge, Florida, United States - Lox_Sample_4.5 | ecosystem: Environmental > Terrestrial > Soil > Wetlands | place: USA...
GGGAGACCATGAACGAGATCGTCCAGGCGGTCAAACGCGTCACCGACATCATGGCCGAGATTGCCGCCGCGTCGATCCAACAGAACTCCGGCATCGAGCAGGTGAACCAGGCGATCCTGCAGATGGATGAGGTGACCCAGCAGAATGCTGCACTGGTGGAAGAGGCGGCTGCTTCCGCGGAGGCGATGCAGGAACAGGCGCTGGCCCTGACTGCGGCCGTGCATGTATTCAAGCTGAACAAAGCCAGGGTTGGCACGCAAGCGGCGGTTGCCAAACCGGCCCCTGCACCGGCTGTCGAGCATAAGCGCCGCCCGGCGCTCGGCAAGGAACGCAAATCAGAGCGCAAATTGGTCAACACCAAAGAAGAAGAGGATGGAGACTGGAAGGAGTTTTAACAGCACAATATGACAGGGTGCTTTGAGGGCAAATCGAATAGCAAGAGATTGACTCGCCCCAACGTGCCTGTCATGCATGGAGATTTCTATTCTGGCGAGATGAAAGTATCATCCGGTACTGGGGATAATGGATAAACTGCAGGTGATATTGCTTTGCCTGGCAGGGCTTGATCGATCGATCGCATATGGAGGGCATCATGGAAGCAAATCAAGGACAAGAGGTGAATGGCGAAGGCCGTGAGTTGCTGACATTCACCCTGGGCAATGAGGAATACGGCATCGACATTCTCAAGGTCCAGGAAATACGCGGCTATGACTCCGTGACCACGATCGCCAACGCGCCCGAATTCATCAAGGGCGTGATCAATCTGCGCGGCATCATTGTCCCGATCGTGGATATGCGCATCAAATTCAAACTTGGCAATGTTACTTACAACGAGACTACCGTGGTCATCATCCTCAACATCGCGAAGCGCGTGGTGGGCATGGTGGTGGACGGCGTATCCGACGTGACCACACTGAAACCGGACGAGATCAAGCCGGCGCCGGAGTTCGGTTCCAGTCTGGATACCCAGTATCTGCTTGGCTTGGGTACCGTGGGTGAACGCATGATCATACTGGTGGATATCGAACGATTGATGTCGAGTCGTGACATGGAATTGATCGAAGCAACAGAGATGCCTGCCTAGCAGTCCGCTGACCGGGAAATCAGCTTCCCGCGACAGTCATCCCTTCGACCAGAATCGACCCGCACTGGCGCGAACCCTGCACCAACACGTCGTTGCCTGCCGCAATGACATTAAGGAACATATCCTTCAAATTTCCGGCGATGGTGATCTCCTGCACCGGGTACTGTATCTCGCCGTGTTCCACCCAGAAGCCAGCCGCACCACGCGAATAATCCCCGGTCACAGCATTGATCCCCTGACCCAATAACTCGGTGACGAGCAGACTGCGTGACATCGTGTTAAGCAGACCGGCAAAATCCAGTCCATCCCTTTGCAGCTTTGTAGGTTCCAGAATCAGGTTGTGATTGCCGCCGGCGTTGCCGGTGGTACGCAGGCCGAGCTTTCGCGCGGAATAGGAGTTGAGGAAATAGCCACGCAGTATCCCGTTTTCCACGATCATGCGGTTTCGGGTTTGCACGCCCTCGTCGTCGAAAGGACTGGAAGCCAGTCCCTTGGGTAGGTCCGGCACATCGCTGATATTGATATGCGGTGCAAAGATCTGCTGATCCATCCGGTCAAGCAGAAAGGACGATTTTCGATAGAGGTTCCCGCCGCTTACAGCACTGACGAAGCTGCCCAGCAAGCTGGATGCGATAGGCGCTTCGAACAATACCGGCACTTGCATCGTTTTGAGCTGGCGCGCGTTCAGGCGGCGCACGGTGCGTTCAGCGGCGATGCGCCCGACCTGCTGGGCGTCCGTCAAGTCGGTCGCGTCGCGCGCCACCGCGTACCAGTAGTCGCGTTCCATCGAGTCGCCTTCTTCGGCGATCACGGCACAGCTCAGGCTGTGCCGTGAGCTGGGAAAGCCGCCGATGAAGCCCAGGCTGTTGGCGGTAACGAATTGCACCTCGTGCAGATTCACCGTTGCGCCCTCGGAATTGGTGATGCGTTTGTCGGCGTTCAGCGCAGCCTGCTCGCATTGTTGCGCCAGTGCGATCGCCGCATCGACCGGCAGGTTCCACGGGTGATACAAATCCATGTCTGGACATTCACATGCCAGCGTGTCCGCATCCGGCAGGCCGGAACAATCGTCTTTCGCGGTATAGCGCGCGATCGACAACGCCGCGTCAACCGTGTCTCGCACCGCCTGCCGCGAAAAGTCCGAGGTGCTGGCATTGCCTCGTTGCTGACCGAGATAGACCGTGACGCTCAGGCCCTTGTCACGGTTGTATTCGATGGTCTCGACCTCACCACGGCGTACAGTGACGGATTGCCCAAAACCGACAGACACATCCGTGGAGGCGGCCGAGGCCCCGCGTTGTTTGGCGTAATCCAGCATATCCTGCGCGATGTTGCGCAAGTCGTCTTCAGAGTGTGAGAATCGCGGCGCAGAGGTAACCGGGGCATTCATAAGCAAGGCGTGGAATTATATTTAGCGAAAGGCAGTATCATATCAGTATCGCCCACTCACAATAAGACCGGACATTATTTGATATATGAATCGCCATAACAAAGGCCGCGACAAGACCGAACCCGCATTGATTCATCCGGGGGAAAACGCGGACGAACTGGATGGCGGAAAGATTGAAGCCATCCATCCTCATGCGCCCAACGCGGGTAACGTCTATACACGAGGACGCGGCTTGCGCAACCTTCCCGCGGCGGCCGGTGACCATGAGGAACTGCCCCCGAGCAAGACCCGGATCAAGAAGCAGATGCATGAGTTGCGCGACCTCGGCAAGGAGCTGACGGAACTGAGCAAGGATCAGCTCGCGCTACTCGATATTCCGGATAGCCTGCGCGAGGCGATTCACGGGATGAAGGGGATCAACAAGTTCGGGGCGCAGCGCCGCCAGATACAGTACATCGGTAAACTGATGCGTGAAGTGGACCCCGAGCCGATACTTGCCAGGCTCGATGCGTGGAAAGGCAAGTCGCAGCAGCACACCGCCTATCTGCATCTTCTGGAACGTTGGCGCGACCGGCTGATGGAAAGCGACATTGCACTGACCGAGTTGCTTTCCGCCCATCCGGATGCAGATGCGCAACGTCTACGCACGCTGGTACGCAATGCACATAAGGAAATGGAAGGCAACAAACCTCCCAAAAATTATCGGGAACTCTTTCAGGTTTTGCGTGAGATCATTCCCGAGCCGACCTGACGAAAAATGTCTGAAAATCGACCCCCGATCATTCTGCAATCCGGAAAACGACCGCAGTGCAGCATCATCTGGCTGCACGGTCTGGGTGCGGACGGTCAGGATTTCGTTCCCGTCGCGGAAGAACTGGACCTGCCCGTCGCGGTGCGCTATGTATTCCCTCATGCACCGATGCGTCCGGTTACCATCAACGGCGGATATGTGATGCGAGCATGGTATGACATTGTCGGACAAGTCAGGGATGCGCGACAGGACGAGGTTGGGATCCGCGCTTCACAATTGCTGGTCGAACAGCTCATGGCCCATGAGATGGAGAACGGTATCCTGCCCGACAAAATATTTCTTGCCGGATTTTCGCAGGGCGGAGCGATCGCGCTGCACACCGCACTGCGCCGGACTGTACCGCTGGCCGGTGTGCTCGCGCTTTCCACCTATTTGCCGTTGGCTGAAAGTGCCTCGCGCGAGGCACAACCGCGCAGCAGGATAACCCCGATTTTCATGGCACATGGGCGCAACGACCCGGTCATCCCCTTTGCGCTGGGGGAGGGTTCAAGAGACATGTTGCGGGGACTCGGCTATGTTGTCGAATGGCATGAATACATCATGCAACACTCGGTGTGTGAACAGGAGCTTCGTGATATCGAATCCTGGCTGACCCTTCAAATCAAGCGGGCATTTTCGTGAATCGTTGCAGATCGGTGCTCCGCCAAAACACGGCTAACCCGGGACCAATCAGGTTATTTCTTCGGAATTGCCTTCCTGCTCGATGATCTTGAATTTCGCCAAATCGTAATCAAGGCCCTTTTCCTGCAGCCCGACCGGGATCAACAGATAATTCTTACCTTCCAGCCGAACTTTCAAGCTGCGGCTGGATGAAAATGTGTCGGCTTTCATCAACAACAACTGTCCCCCGCCGGACGGCGCGCCCTGCTTTGCATATAGCCAAAGGGCCGTCTGGCCGTCACCAGGTTCCCCGCCATTCTGGTTCACGATCACGCCGGCCACCTGGTTGGCGAGGATTTCCGCGCCTGCGCGCAACTGGTTCGCGTCATCCCGCAGCAATCTCCGCACCACAGCCACGCCCCAATGTGATACGCCCTCCGGCTGTATCCCGAGCAAGCTCCCGATACCGATGCTATCGCTCCCCGGGGGCAATACACTGCTGAATCCGCCGACGCTGATCTCCTCGGTCACCCAGCGTGCCGGATCTTGCCCGCCGTGCGATTGTCCCGCATTGCTGTTCCCGACCACCGTTTCAAATCCGTTGACCACGTTCAAGGCCACATTGGCCATGCGCCGTACGTTGCGCCGTACAGGCGGAGCAATCAGATAACTCAGCAAATGTTCTGCGGCTTCCTTGACTACTGCTGCTTCATAATTGCCACCAAGATAGAGATCATCCGGAACGATATTCTTCTTCAGCGCGATCATCAGAACTTCCATCTTGGCTTGCATCGTTGGCATGCTGATAAAGCGCATGGCCAGATGTGTGGTGGCGCCCATGTTGATGCGCGTCGGCTCGGCCGGGCGGTTCAAATCGAAAGCGAGACGGCTGTTATTGCCAATCTCGGTATGGATGTCGATTGTTGTGCAAAACTGGGTAACGATGCGCTCGGAGAGATGGATGCACAGGGGACTCAAGGCGCTCAATCCGCTGTCGTACCATACCAGCAGGGCACCCACCTCGCATTTCACCGATGTGCTGCTGGTCAGGCCCGGGTACAGTCTCACAGGGGTGTCGAGATATTGCAGTTGTTCTGCATGTTTATACAGCTGGGCCAGGTTGGACCAGATCGCGTTCTCGATCTGCCCATAACGTGAACAGATATATTTCAGTTGGCAAATGATGGCATTTACCGCGCGAGCGGTAATCAACGGTACTTGCGATTTGATGGTGTTGCTGCCCTTTTCGGCGCTGCAAAAGCGATCGAACGCCGCGAAATAGGCATTGAAGACCTGGCGGTAATAATTGCTCAGTACCAGCCAAAGTCGATTTTCCTGGAATTTGTTTATCTCGAAAGGAGTAAAATATTCTCTGGTCAATTTGCGGGCATAGGATTGGGCGGCCTCGTCTATCATGCGCAACACGGCAAACTGGTGATCAAGCTTGAAATCGGCATTATCCGTCACCGACTCAATCAATTCGGTCAATTCCATGAGCGACTTGATCGCGTCATTTTTTGGCAAGTTGTCCAGTAATTCCTGCGCCGACTTGACGTCGGCCAAGGGATGATCAGATTTTTTCCCGAATATTCCCGCTAACATTCGCCGTCCCTAATGTCCTGTTTGTTCTTCCCTTGGCAATATAACCACAAAATGCATTTAATGAACAGATGCAAAAAGGAGCGAATTGATACCCTGGCTGAGCGATGATCGTCCGTTCCCGCCTGCCGAACAAGCGTTAGTGCATCCTAACGGCTTGTTGGCTGCGGGCGGAAACCTGTCCGTGTCGCGTTTGCTGGAGGCCTACCACGGCGGTATTTTTCCATGGTTCAATCCCGGCGAACCGATCCTGTGGTGGTGTCCGGACCCGCGCATGGTGCTGATCCCGCGCGAATTCATCGTATCGCATTCTCTCGCCAAAGCATTGCGCAGGCGTCGTTTTGAAGTGCGCTGCGATTCCGTTTTTGAACAGGTGATGCGTGGCTGTGCTGCTCCGCGCGCCAGAAATCGCATCCTCCAAGCCGGTACCTGGATCGGCGAAGACATGATCAGTGCCTATTGCAGGCTGCATAGTCTGGGCTACGCGCACTCCGTGGAAATTTGGCAGGATGACAAGCTGGTGGGGGGGTTGTATGGTGTCAGCATCGGGCGGATGTTTTTTGGCGAATCCATGTTCAGCGCAGTCAGCAACGCATCGAAGGTCGCGCTGGCGTACCTGTCCAGGCAGCTCGAAAGATGGGGATTCGGCTTGATCGATTGCCAGATGAGCACGTCGCACCTTGCCTCGCTGGGCGCGCGCGAAATTCCGCGCAGTGAATTTCTCGCAAAGCTGCAAGAATTGATACACTATGCGCCTGTGACCGACTGGAAATTCGACCCGGATCTGTTTACATGAGCCTGCTGAACGACATACCGCTATCCGCGCTGCACTTTTATCTGACCGCGCCCTATCCGTGCAGTTATTTGCGCGACCAGCAGGCGCGCTCGCAAGTGGCCACCCCGGCACTGCTGATCGGAACCCCGGTCTATTCGGAGCTGGTTCAACGCGGTTTCCGGCGCAGCGGGACCTATACCTATCGGCCGCATTGCGATCATTGCCAGGCATGCATCCCGCTGCGCATATTGGCGCAACAGTTTTCAGCCAATCGCACGCAGAAGCGTGCGTGGAAACAACACGAGCATCTCGAGGCCAGCCTGCATCCGTTGCAGGACGATCCCGAATACTACGAACTTTATCAACGCTATCAGCGCGCGCGCCACAAAGATGGAGGCATGGACAATGACGACCGCGAGTCATACCAGAATTTTCTGCTGAAAAGCCATGTCGATTCGTTGCTGGTGGAATTTCGCGAACAGGGCGCGTTGCGCATGGTCAGCGTGATCGACCTGCTCAGCGACGGTTTATCATCCGTGTACACGTTTTATGAACCCGATCTGCCTCGTGCCCGTCTCGGCGTGTACAACGTGTTGTGGCAGATCGAACTGTGCCGCAAACTCGGACTGGATTTCGTGTATCTGGGCTATTGGATCAAGGACAGCCGCAAGATGGCATACAAGACGCAATTCCAGCCGGCGCAAGGTTTGATCGAGGGCACATGGCGCACTTACGACAAGCATGCCGACAGCCCATTCGAGGTAACCAAAGGCGGAAGCGATCCCAGGTGAAATCGATGGCATCTTCTGCGAAGTGCTAGCAGCGTATTCATTGTTGCGACCCGCTTTGTTCCGGCTTGATCCGGAAACCTCGCACATCCTCACGCTCAGACTCCTGCGTTCCCTGCATACCACGGGCTTGACCGGCATCGTTGCGCAGCACATCGCGGACGAGCCGCGCAACGTGATGGGCCTGACCTTCCCGAACCCGGTCGGTCTCGCTGCGGGGCTGGACAAGAATGGCGAATGCATCGACGGGCTGGCCGCGCTCGGCTTCGGGTTTATCGAGATCGGCACCGTCACGCCGCAGCCGCAGCCGGGCAATCCCAGACCCAGGCTGTTCCGCATCCCGCAGGCGAACGCAATCATCAACCGCATGGGATTCAACAACGACGGCGTGGACAAGCTGATCGAGAACGTGAAACGCGCGGAATACCGCGGCATACTGGGCATCAACATCGGCAAGAACGCCGCCACGCCGATCGAAAAGGCCGCGGACGATTACCTCACCGGTTTGCGCAAGGTCTACCCGCTAGCCAGCTACGTTACTGTCAACATCTCCTCGCCCAATACGAAGAACCTGCGCGACCTGCAGGGCGGGGACGCGCTGGACGCATTGTTGCGCGCATTGAAACAGGAACAGCAGCAGCTCGCCGAAAAGCATGGCAAATACGTGCCGCTCGTCGTCAAGATCGCGCCCGATCTCGACGGGGAACAAATCAAGCAGATCGCGCGTCTGCTGATCGCGCACCGCATCGACGGCGTGATCGCCACCAACACCACCTTGTCGCGCGAGGGCGTAGAAGGCATGGCGCACGGCGGCGAGGCGGGCGGGTTGAGTGGCGCGCCGCTGTGCAAGCGCTCGACCGACGTAATCCGTCAATTAGCTGCTGAGCTGCAGGGCGCGCTGCCCATCATCGGCGTCGGCGGCGTGCTAAAGGGAGAGGACGCGGCCGAGAAACTCAGGGCCGGCGCGTCACTGGTGCAGGTCTACAGCGGGCTGGTGTATCGAGGACCCAAACTGGTAGGGGAGTGCTGCAAGGCGATGAGCGGGGTGAGGGCGAGAAAATGATATTTCAACAAACAGCCCATATGGTTCGGTACTCCGGCTCCGATAATTCTTTCTTACTTGGCGGAAGTGTTCCGGTTTCCAAAGGAATCATTGCAGACATACCTGATAAGTGCATTACAGTAACCAGAACTCCTTCGCATTCACGAATCTCGATTGCAGAATCAGAGGGATCATCTTTTTTCAATAGGTAATCCTCTGGGTTACTTCTGAGCAGGAACCACCAACTATTCCCTCGCTTAGGTCGGCGAGCAAAGTCGCACGCAGCCGCTACCCTATCCGATATGGCTACCTCGTAAAAATGTTTACCCAATAGCTCGAGACCGATCTTTAGAAGCATGCGACATACTGCTAATGGTTCAGTAACCTCCGCCAAGATTCTGAGTTGAGTTACTTCTCCCGCTCCAACGCGTTTCCCTAGTTCCACAGAACGGGGGTAAAGCTCGAATATACCGAAACGTCCAGTGGCTCGAATGGTACCGATTGACGCCTGAACTGATGCCATAGCTCCATGCTTAGATGGAATTCCTGCGATTACTTTATATCCCACAAAAGGAAAGCTTTGCAGCGCCTTAGCTTCAACCTTCTGGCCAAGGTATTGATTACATGCGTCACATGTAACGCCGGTTTTCCCTATTGGAGAGTTCTTTCCTCCTAAGGATTCGGGAACTATATGCCCAATGTTCCTGCTATCGCTTTCGTTCCTACAAAATATGCAGGTCACTGCTGCTCTATCCTTGCTATCCAACGTAATTTAGACGATGTATTCATCGGCAAACAATGTCATCCAAACCACCTCACTGTCAACACATCCTTCTACTTCATGCAGTTGGCTTAGCCATCCATTCTGGAACGAACACTTTGCTAACCAGACAAACCCACTGGGCCTTGACTAAACATTCTTATATTAGTAAACTCTAATATACATATTCATTCAAGCAGGGGTGTGCAGTGAACAAAATGCTGGTTTCCAGCCTGATGGCACTTGGCTTGGCGTCGGTCACGATGGTGGCGCTGGCGGCGGACAAGCCCGAAGAGCCGCTGGCAGTCGCGCCGGTGCAGTTCCGCGAGGTCGAGCAGACCTACAGCGTGGACGGCATCGTCGAGGCGACGCGACAATCCACGGTTTCCGCGCAGATCTCCGGGCGCATCAAGGAGATCAATTTCGATGTGGGCGATCGGGTGAAGAAAGGCCAGGTCATCCTGCGCATCGACGAGCGCGAGACCGCCGAGGCGCTGGCCGGCAGCAATGCGCAGGTGATGCAGGCACAGGCTGCGCTGCAGAACGCCAAGGCCAACTACGAGCGCGCGAAGCAGCTGTTCGAGCAGAAATTCATCAGCCAAGCGGCGCTGGACAAGGCCGAATCAGATTACAAGGTGGCGCGCGCGCAGGCCACCGCCAGCGAGGCGAGTGCCGGACAGGCCAGCCTGGCCCGCAGCTACAGCGACGTGATCGCTCCCTATGGAGGCGTGGTTGCGGCGCGTCTGGTCGAAGTCGGCGAGATGGTGATGCCGGGCAAACCGCTGATGGTCGGCTTCGATCCCTCCGAGATGCGCGTCGTGGTCAATGTCCCGCAGTATGAGTTGCACGACATCGGAGATCATCCCAAGTCCGTGGTGGAACTGCCCTCGCTGAACCGCTGGGTGAAAGCTGCCTCTGCCACCGTACAACCGGTTGCCGATGCGCGCACCCACAGCACGCAGGTGCGCGTGTACCTGCCCGCCAATGAACCCAGCGTGTATCCGGGCATGTTCGTGCGCACGCACTTCGTGACCGGCACGGCCAACGAACTGGTCGTGCCGGGCAGTGCGGTCCTGCATCGCGGCGAGGTGACGGCGGTCTATGTCGTGGATGGGAAGCGGATCAGCCTGCGCCAGATACGGGCGGGAGACGTGGCGGCAGATGGCGCGGTTGAAGTCTTGGCCGGACTGAATCCGGGCGAGCAAGTTGCACTCGATCCGGTCAAGGCCGGGATGATGCTTTCATCGTCGAAATAGTGGCGAGCCACTGAGGCCGGAGGGAGAACATGGGCATATCGGGTCGCATCGCCAAGTATTTTCTGCATTCCCAGATGACGCTGCTGCTCGCGCTGGTGGCCGTGCTGCTGGGCATATTTGCAATCCTGGTCACGCCGCGCGAGGAAGAACCCCAGATCAACGTCACGATGGCGAACGTGATGATCGCCTACCCGGGCGCATCGGCGCGGGACGTTGCACGCACAGTCGCAACGCCGGCCGAACAGGTGCTGTCCCAGATCGCCGGTGTGGATCACGTCTACTCGGTGTCGCAGCCGGGCATGGCGGTCATCACCGTGCAGTTCAAGGTGGGCCAGGAACACATCGCGTCTCTGGTCAAGCTGTATGACGTCGTGAATTCTCATGCCGACTGGCTGCCGCCGACGCTGGCCGTCAGCCCGCCGATCATCAAGGCCAAGGGCATAGACGATGTGCCCATCGTCGCGCTGACACTGTGGCGCGACCAGACGATAGGCGGCGGCGTCGAGCTGACCCAGATCGCGCACTCGACGGAGACGGAGCTCAAGCGGGTGCCCGGCACACGCGAGGTCACCGTGCTGGGCGCGAGCCAGCGCATGGTGCGCGTGCTGCTCAATCCCGAGCGGTTGAATGCCTATCAGCTGACCGTGCAGGACGTAAGGAACGCGCTGCAGGCAGCGAACGTTTCGGAGAATGCCGGATCGCTGGTGCAAAACAACCGTGAGGTGCTGGTGCAGACCGGCAACTTCCTCAGCAATGCCGAGGAGGTCCGTCAACTGGTGATCGGTGTCGCGGATGGCAAGGCGGCCAATGCTAAACCAATATTTCTGCGCGATGTCGCAGATGTGAAGGATGGCGCGGACCAGCCGAGCAGCTATGTCTGGCTGGGAATCGGACCGGCCGCGGGCGACAAGCAGATCACGAGCAAGGGCGAATACACGGCGGTGACGCTGGCTGTCACCAAGAAGCCGGGCGCAAATGCCGTCGATGTGGCGGACGAGCTGATCAAGCGCGTCGACGAATTGAAGGGCAGCATCGTCCCGGACGATGTGCGTGTGACGGTCACCCGCAATTACGGCGAGACCGCCAACGACAAGGCAATGAAGCTGATCAAGAAGCTGATCTTCGCGACAGGGGCGGTAGTCGCGCTGGTCTGGCTGACGATGGGCAGGCGCGAGGCGCTGGTGGTCGGCATCGCAGTGTTGCTGACGCTGGCGGCGACGCTGTTCGCATCGTGGGCCTACGGGTTTACGCTGAACCGCGTCTCGCTGTTCGCATTGATCTTCTCGATCGGTATCCTGGTGGACGATGCGATCGTCGTGGTGGAGAACATCCACCGGCGACGCACGCTGGCGACCCATCAGTCGCTGTCGGAGATCATCCCGGAAGCGGTGAATGAAGTCGGCGGTCCGACGATACTGGCGACCCTGACGGTGATCGCGGCATTGATGCCGATGGCCTTCGTCAGCGGGTTGATGGGCCCATACATGAGTCCGATCCCGATCAACGCGAGCATGGGCATGCTGATCTCGCTGGCGGTCGCGTTCATCGTCACGCCCTGGCTGGCGCTGAATTTTTCCGGCGCGCATCATGAAGTGATCCAGGATGAGCGCGACACGAAGATCCATCATTTCTTCCAGAACCTGCTGAGCCGCTTCCTGAATGGCGTGCATGGCAAACCGGTGCGGCGCAAGCTGTGGATCGCCATCCTCGGCGGCATGCTGCTCGCGGTTTCGCTCGGCGTCGTGAAGCTGGTGATCCTGAAGATGCTGCCGTTCGACAACAAATCGGAATTCCAGATCGTAGTGGATATGCCCGCCGGAACACCGCTGGAGCAAACCGGCGCAGTACTGCACGAGATCAGTGCCTATGTCGCAACCGTGCCCGAGGTCACCGATTACGAGGCCTATGCAGGCACGGCGTCGCCGATCAACTTCAACGGCCTGGTGCGCCAGTACTACCTGCGCAGCGCTTCCGAGCAGGGCGACATCCAGGTCAACCTGCGCGACAAGCATCATCGCAGCCGTTCCAGCCACGAGATCGCCACGGCCGCACTGGAACCGATCCAGAAGATCGCGCGGGCATGGCATGCCAAGGTGAAGATCGTCGAGGTGCCGCCCGGTCCGCCGGTGATGTCGCCCATTGTCGCGGAGATCTACGGCCCGGATTATGAAGGTGCGCGCAAGGTGGCGACCAGCGTGCGCGAGCAGTTCGCGAAGACAAAGGACATCGTCGGCATCGACGACACGGTGACCGAGGCTGCGCCCAAGCTGCAGTTGCAAGTGCTGCAGAGCAAGGCGGCGCTGCTGGGTGTGGCGCCGCGCGATATAGTCGACGTGATCGCCGTGGGCCTGTCCGGACAGGATGTTACTTCGCTGCATGACCCGGATGCGAAATATGCGCCGCCGCTGCGCATCGGCCTGCCTGTCGAACAGCGCAGCCGCATCGACGACGTGCTGAAACTCAAGGTGCGCGCACGCGCCAGTAATAATCAGGAGGGCGTGCTGGTTCCGCTATCCGAAGTGGTGGAAGTGATGCCGGTGCAGCGCGACTACCCGATCTACCACAAGGACCTGTTGCCGGTGGTCTATGTGATCGGCGACATGGCGGGCAAACTGGACAGCCCGCTGTACGGGATGTTCGGCATCAACGCGAAAACCAGCGGCATGCCGCTGGATCAGGGCGGCAAGCTGGAAAGTTATTTCATCAGGCAGCCTAGCAACCAGTATGCAAGCTATGCATTGAAATGGGATGGCGAATGGCAGGTGACCTACGAAACCTTCCGCGACATGGGCATCGCCTATGGCGTGGGATTGTTGCTGATCTATCTGCTGGTGGTCGCCCAGTTCCGGTCCTATCTCGTGCCGCTGGTCATCATGGCACCGATCCCGCTCACGATCGTCGGCGTGATGCCGGGCCATGCGCTGCTGGGCAGCCAGTTCACCGCGACCTCGATGATCGGCATGATCGCGCTGGCGGGAATCATCGTGCGCAATTCGATCCTGCTGGTGGATTTCGTCAATCAGCAACTGGGTGACGGCGTGGATGCACAGCACGCGGTGATCAATGCGGCGTCGGCACGGGCCAAACCCATCCTGCTGACCGGGCTGTCCGCGATGCTGGGCGCGCTGTTCATTCTGGATGATCCGATTTTCAACGGGCTGGCGATTTCGCTGATATTCGGGATTCTGGTTTCAACGGTACTGACGCTGGTGGTCATACCGGTGCTGTATTACGCCACCCTGTACAGGAAATTCCAGTAAAATCATTTTCAACCACACCATAGGAGCATAGGAGCATGAACGCAGAACGCATTGTCCGTATCGTCGCAGGATTTTTCATCTTGTTGTCGTTGGCGCTCGGATTGGAAGCCAGCCCGATATTCGCAAGCAAGTATTTCCTGTTCTTCACTGCTTTCGTGGGACTGAATCTGTTGCAAAGCGGTTTCACGCAGGTTTGTCCTTTGAATAATATCCTCGCAAAGTTCGGCATTAAAAGCGGTTCGTGCTAGTCAAAACGCTGCAATCGATCAGGCCGGCGAATCTAAAGTGGGCCCACATTAGTTTGGCCCTGGCCGGCCTGATGTGGGTTTTTCCTTTTCTGTGCTATCGCCATGAAAATCCGATCACTACGTTCGACCAGGAGTGGTGGTGCGCCCTGCTCGGCTTGCTCGCGCTTACGTTGTTGACCTCCCGCGAATTCTGGCGATCGCCTGGAATTCCCCGCATCGTGCAATTCCCCGCGGCACTGATCCTGATCGTGTTGCTGCAATTGTCTCTGGGCAAGATGGCGTATTTCTCCCAGGCCTTGCTCTATATGTTGTATCTGCTGTTCGCAGCCCTGTTGATGATTTTGGGGGCAAGGTTGCGCGCTTGTTTTGGGATCGAAAAGTTGTCCGTCGTATTGGCATTCTTCCTGTTGATAGGTGCCGAACTCAGCGCAATGATCGGGGCGCTGCAGCATTTCCAGTGGCATACGCCGCTGGACCAGGTGATTCTGTCGCAACACTCTTCGGGTCTGTACGGGAATCTCGCGCAACCCAACCATTATGCCGATTACATCGCATTGGGCCTGGTTTCGTTGGGTTTGCTGTTCCAGCAGCGCAAACTCAATCTGCTCCATGTGATTCTGCTGTCCGTGCCGTTGCTGTTTGCAATGACGCTGAGCGGCTCGCGAAGTACGTGGATATACCTGCTGTTGATGGTGATTCTGGCATGGTGGTCGGCGCGGCGAGACGTTACGTTGCGGCCGTTGCTGCGCTACAGCATGTTGCTGGTTGCCGGTTTCGGATTGATGCATTTTGTCGTACAGTTGTCTTTCATGGCCGGCGCGGACAGCGGCACTACGACCGTTCAGCGTTTGCTTGCCTACAACGGCGGCGGAGACACCGGCGGCAGCATCCGCTTGTATCTATGGCGCGAGGCATGGCTGATGTTCATGCAGTTCCCCTTGCTGGGGGTAGGCTTTGGACAGTTCGGCTGGCACCACTTCGAGTTGTTGCCATTGCTGCGGGCAAGCAATATTTCCGGATATTACAACAATGCTCATAATTTGGTCTTTATGCTTGCTGCGGAGACCGGCATGGCAGGATTGCTGGCGCTGTTTGCGTCGTTCTCCATTTGGGTTCGCGGCATCCATCGCGTACGGCCGAGCGCGTCGCACTGGTGGGGGTATGCTGCATTGGGGGTGCTGGGGATCCACAGCCTGCTCGAATATCCATTGTGGTACACCTATTTTTTGGCGATTGCTTCGATTCTGTTGGGCATGTTTGACGAAACAAGCTACCGCGTGAGGCCGGGTAGAATCGGACAGTTTTCTTTGGCGATCGTCTTGCTGCTTGGGCTGGGGTCGCTGATACCGTTGCGTAGCGATTTTCAACGGCTGAAGGACACCCTGGCATTGCGCTCGGAGTCCGGTAACGCCGAGGTCGATCCGCGCATACGCGATGGGCTGGCTTCCTTGCAAAACGGGTCCATATTGTCGCCTTATGCCGAACTGTATATGCTTCCCTACGTCGAAGTGAATCCGGATCACATCAAACAAAAGATTGCCTTGGGTGAGAATGTCATCCACTTCATGCCGGTTTCATTTGCAGTATATCGGCAAGCGTATTTCCTGGCGCAGGACGGCCAGATCGGTCAATCCAGGAGGCTGCTGGAGCAGGCCATCTGGTCCTATCCGGATAATAGCAATGCGCGCCAACTGGTCCAACTGCTGGAGAATCTGGCGTGGAAAGACCCCGCGCATTTTTCGGGTCTGCTAGAATTCTATCAGCAGAAAGAACAGGAGCATGCCCGTGCAGTTCGTGATCAGTAATATTTTCCCCATATCCATCGCCGTGGTCAGCGGCATCATGCTGCTGTGGTCTTTCTTTGGAAATCGCTTCCGCGGGATCAGGGAAGTGAATTCAGCCGAGGCGCTGCAGCTCATCAATCACAAAAGCGCGATCGTATTGGATGTGCGCGAGCCGAAAGAATATGATTCCGGCCATGTCTTGAATTCCAAGCTGATTCCCCTGGGCAAACTGAAAGAACGCATGGGTGAATTGGAAAAGTACAAGGAGCAGCCGATCGTCGTTGTGTGCCGCAGCGGCAACCGGTCGGGAACAGCCTGCTTTTTGCTGGGAAGGCAAGGGTTCACGCAGGCATACAATTTGGCCGGAGGCATCCTGGCATGGCAAAAGAACAATCTGCCTCTGGAAAAATGAGCATGGCGAAAGTATTGATGTACTGCACGGCGGTATGCCCGTATTGTGACCGCGCCGAAAGATTGCTGAAGCGCAAGGGCGTGAACGAGATCGACAAGATCCGTGTCGATCTGCAGCCGGAATTGCGGCTTGCAATGATGGAAAAAACCGGCCGGCGCACCGTGCCGCAGATCTTTATCAACGGTGCCCATGTCGGCGGATACGACGATCTTGCCTCAATGGACCAGGACGGCGGGCTGGATGCGCTTTTGTCCGAAACTGAAAATTTATAACCACCTTAGAGCAAGGGAAACAACATGAACGGAGCATCACAAGAGAACTCCAAGGCCTTATTCAATGTCGACAAGATCTATGTCAAAGATCTGTCCCTGGAAATACCCCATGCGCCAAAAGTCTTTCTGGAGCGGGAAAGTCCGGTGGTCGACATCAGGCTCCACACCCAGGCCGGCACGATCGAGGAAGGGCAGTTTGAGGTGCTCGTGATGGCCACTGTCACTGCAAAGATCGGAGAAAAGGTCTTGTTCCTGATCGAAGTGAAGCAGGCGGGCATTTTCCAGATACGCAATGTTCCCACCGAGGAACTGGAACCGATTCTGGCGGTGACATGCCCCAACATCTTGTTTCCATACTTGCGCGAGGCCGTTTCAGATCTGTCGGTACGCGGCGGATTTGCTCCTGCGCTGCTGAACCCGATCAACTTCGAAGCAATCTACCAGCAACAGAAGCAGAAACTGCAACAGGCACAGCCCGCCATTTCACAGACCGAGCATTGATGGTAACCGGATTCGCGAGATTGTTCGCTCTGTTCGCGCTTTACGTTTCCGCGAATATGGCCCACGCGGTCGAGTATGTGTCGGTGAGCGAGAGCAATGCCATTCTTTATGACGCTCCTTCGATCAAGGCGAAAAAGCTTTTTGTCGTGAACCGCTATATGCCCTTCGAAGAGGTCGTCACTCTGGACAGCTGGGTCAAGGTGCGTGATCGTTCCGGCGGCTTGTATTGGGTGGAAAAACGCGTGTTAAGCGACAAGCGCTACGTGATCGCGCTGTTGCCTCTGGTGGATGTGCGGGCAGCCCCGGATGTCAGTTCACCGCGATTGTTCCAGGTGCGCCAGCAAGTGGCCTTGGAGCGGCTGGACTCGACCGGAACTGGCTGGCTCAAGGTGCGTCATCAGGACGGAAATGTGGGTTATGTGCGCAGCATCGAAGTCTGGGGCGGCTGACCATGGATCCGGAAAAGGCTAGTCGCACGGCGACCGCAGAATTGCCGGATGCAGAACATCAGAATTTTCTTGCACGGGGGTCTGGCACCCTGGATGAAGATGAATGCAGTTTGCTTGGCTTGCCTTTGCTCGGCCACGGAACCTGGGTTTCAGGATGAATATCACGATCGTCGGTGCAGGAGCATGGGGAACCGCTCTTGCCATCAGCCTCGCGGCCAACCATCGAGTCACTCTTTGGGCGCGCAATTCCGCACAGGTCGCAGCGATGCAAAGCGCGCGTTGCAACCTGCACTACCTTCCCGACATTTCCTTTCCTCCCGATCTGAAGTTGAGCTCGGATTTTTCCGCTGCGCTGGCTGCGGCCGAATTGGTCATTATCGCTGTCCCCACATCCGCCCTGCGCGCGACACTGCTTCAGCTTGTGCGATTGCCTGTGCATTTCGGCGTGATTTGGCTGTGCAAGGGTTTCGAAGCGGATACCGCAAAATTGCCACATCAAGTGGTCGCCGAGGTGTTGCCCGAAGGATCCCGATACGGCGTCTTGTCTGGGCCCAGTTTTGCGCAGGAAGTCGCGCGCGGATTTCCGACCGCATTGACGCTCGCTTCGGCTGACCAGGAATTTGCCCGCAGCACGGCTCAGGCGCTGCATCACGCTTACTTGCGCATCTACGCAAGCAACGACATGGTGGGCGTGGAAGTCGGCGGGGCGGTGAAAAACGTGATGGCGATCGCGGCGGGCATCAGCGACGGCATGGGGCTCGGCCATAATGCGCGCGCCGCGCTGTTGACCCGCGGTCTGGCCGAGATCATCCGTCTGGGTTTGAAACTTGGCGGGCGTTCGGAAACCCTGAGCGGACTTTCCGGCGTAGGGGATTTGATCCTTACGTGCACCGGCGATCTGTCGCGCAACCGCCAGGTAGGATTGCTGCTGGTACAGCATCACGATTTGCCGGAAATATTGCGCAGGCTCGGGCATGTTGCCGAGGGCGTCTACACGGTGCGGGAAGTGCATCACCTTGCGCAGCGCCTGGACGTCGCAATGCCGATCTGTGAGGCCGTCTATCGCATACTCTATGAGCATGTTCCCGCCGCGGAGATGGTCGCCACGCTGCTGAATCGCGCACCCAATCTGGAATTCGATGGCGGTTGATATACGTCTGCGCTTGCTGGTCTAGATCTTCCGCCGGAACACCAGGTCCCACACCCCATGACCCAGACGCATGCCGCGCTGCTCGAATTTCGTGAGCGGCCGGTAGTCCGGGCGTGGCGAGAAATCCTCCGCAGTATTCTTCAGATGCTGCTCCGTGCTTAATACTCCCAGCATCTGTTCGGCATAATCTCCCCAATCGGTGGCGACATGGATATAACCACCGGGTTTGAGTTTATGCACCAGCCGCGCGACAAACGGAGCCTGGATGAGTCTGCGCTTGTTATGACGCGCCTTGTGCCACGGGTCGGGGAAGAAGATATGCACGCCGTCCAGCGTGTTTGCGGGAATCATGTTGCGCAGCACTTCCACGGCGTCATGCTGGATGATGCGTATATTGTCGATATGCTGCGCATTGATCAGTTTGAGGAGATTGCCCACCCCCGGCGTATGTACTTCAATGGCCAAATAATCATTTTCCGGATGCGCCAATGCGATGGCTGCGGTGCCTTCGCCCATGCCGAATCCGATCTCGAGTATCCTGGGCGCGTTGCGTCCGAAGGCGAGTGCAAGGTCGAGCGGCTGAGCGCTGTATGGAATGCCGAAGCGCGGCAGCAAGGTATCGACCGCGCGTTGCTGTGCAGGAGTGACCCGGCCTTGGCGCAATACAAAGCTGCGAATATGCCGTTTGCGGGGATCGGTTGTGTGGGTCATGGTGTGGATGTTTTTTAACGACCCTCTCCCGCCCTGTCAGGCACCCTCTTCCACGAGTGGGAGAGGGGAGGGGTATTCTCAGGAGCGTGTCGAGCTGATGATCCCCGAAGTCGGAGAACTCGGGCTGGCGCTGTAGAGTTTTTTCGGCATGCGTCCCGCAAGATAAGCCGAGCGCCCGGCTTCGACAGCCTGCTTCATCGCTGCAGCCATCAACACCGGCTGCCGGGCTGCGGCGATCGCGGTATTCATCAACACGCCGTCGCATCCCAGTTCCATCGCGATCGCTGCATCCGATGCCGTGCCCACGCCCGCATCGACGATCACCGGAACCTGCACCCGTTCCATGATGAGCTGCAGGTTCCACGGATTGAGGATACCCATACCGGAGCCGATCAAAGATGCCAGCGGCATGATCGCCACGCAACCGATGTCTTCGAGCTGTTTGGCGATGATCGGGTCGTCCGAGGTATACACCATCACCTGAAAACCTTCGCGCACCAGCGTCTTAGCCGCGGCGATGGTTTCGACCACGTTGGGATAAAGCGATTGCGGATCGCCCAGCACCTCCAGTTTGACCAGGTTGTGCCCGTCCAATAACTCGCGCGCCAGACGCAAGGTGCGAACCGCATCTTCCGCGCTGTAGCAACCGGCTGTGTTGGGCAGCAGGGTATATTTCGACGGCGGCAGGATTTCCAGCAAATTCGGCTCGCCGGGATTCTGTCCGATGTTGCTGCGCCGGATCGCGATGGTGATGATTTCGGAGCCGCTGGCTTCCACAGCCAACCTGGTCTCGGAGAAATCCTTGTATTTTCCGGTGCCGACCAGCAGGCGGGAGGAAAAGCTTTTGCCTGCGATGGCTAATTTGTCGTCCATGTATATATTCCTGTCGATTCGGTTGCTAGCTAGTTTCCCTCGCCCCTTGGGGGAGAGGGATTGAGGGAGATGGGCTAACCGCCCCCCACGGCAACCACCACTTCCAGTGTGTCGCCGTCGGCCAGCTGTTGCGCGGCAAACTGGCTGCGCGGAACGATCTCTCCGTTCCGTTCCAGCGCGATGCGCTTGCCAGTCAGGCCCATTTCCTCGATAAGGGCGGTGATGCTGGCCGGTTCGGGAAGCTGGCGAGATACTCCGTTGATATTGACGCTAATCACTTTCAATCTGTCTCCGGGTTACGGTAAGATGCGATGCTATCACGCGGGTGTAGTTCAATGGTAGAACGGCAGCTTCCCAAGCTGCATACGACGGTTCGATCCCGTTCACCCGCTCCATTTTCATGAGCGGTTTTTGACCATTGTTTGACAATGACATCTACAGTCCCCTCGCTGTCTGCTTCATTGGAGCCGACCCAGATCATTCGGGAAATGGTCACTTAAGTTCCTCATCGTTCGATTGTCTCCAGCAGTCTTCAGGCGGGGATAATGATGCGTGAAGCCGGTATTGTCGTCGGCAACCGCATGTTGCGCCTCGATTTTCTTCATTGGCAGAATATGGGTTTTGCTGCTAGATTGCAGGATAAACAAATGCAGACCCCGTATTGCTCGACAAGGAAGATGTGAATTGCTGAGTAATGTCATGAGTTGGTACAAGAATACTCCCGTTCAAGCGCGACCTGTTATAACTCTAATTGTTATTGCAGCATTCATGTCGTTGTATATGGGCTTTCTGCGGGGGGACTTATACTTACAGAATCCCATGATCGCAGCGTTGGAAGCAACAAGCCGTGGGGACTCTGCTACCCCATTTCAGTATCGCATCCTCATGCCCTGGTTGATCGACCATCTGGCGACCTGGCTCGCACTGCCGACTCCGCGTCCCCTGGTACGGATCTACGAATCCCTGATGGCTTTCCTCACAACCGTTGCTCTGTATGCGTACCTGTTCAGGATCTGCAAGAACGGCTGGATCGCCTTGGTATTCGCCTTGGGGTTTTTCTATTTATACCCATTCCTTTATCTGAACGTGCCCTGGACCCGGGCTTACTATCCCAGCGATATTGCGTCCATCCTGTTATTTACGCTTGGTCTGTTCTTGCTATACGACAAACAGTACTGGCAATACTACGTTGTGCTGGCGATCGGTATGTTTAACCGTGAAACGATCGCTTTTTTGCTGCTGGCCTTTGCATTCAGCCAATACGGCAAAATCGATCGCCGCGTTTTTGTCCTGCATATGTTCGGTCAAATTGCGCTTGTGGCCGCGATAAAGCTGTGGCTTGCCTATATTTTCCGGGACAACCCGGGAGCGGGTTTGTACTCCCTCGATAACAATCTTTCCGAAAGGGGATTGCCCGCCACGATTCAATCCAGCCGTATGTATATCAATGCCATGCTATTCATGAGTTGGAACAGTTTTGTCAATATGACCAGTTTCATGGGATTCCTGTGGTTGCCTTTGATTTTCCTGTGGAACAGGATTGAAAATGATTTTGTCCGCAAAACGGCCTTCATCATCCCTTGCTTTTTCGCAGGCATGTTTCTGGTCGGCAATCTTTACGAGTTCAGGATTTTTGGCGAACTGGTGCCGATATTCCTCGGCGCTTTGTGCCACATTACCGCCAACGCAATGAAGTGCGCAAACAATCCGGGCGCAGCAAACTCATCTAATGGCAGTTGAGACTGGCGTTTTCAAATTTGGAACAGATTGAATATGCAAGGTGGCGCTTCGCTTATCTTCATTGCTTCCGAGACCGTTTCTGCAGAAGAACATCCCGCATCGTATCTCGATATCCGGCCAGCGCCATGCGGGTATTGTTATAAACCCAAAATTCTGCTCGAATCGGCGTTGAGAGAGGATTTCGAAGGAACATGCCCGTAACGAATTCCCTCGCTTGCTATTCAAATTGATACACGTCAAGATTCAGCCATGAAGATACTCCACTCCAAGCCTTGGCGAGTCAGAACCAGGATGCATCCCTTGATTTCATGCTGAACCATAGCCGGGCAATTCTGACCGTACTTTTCGTGCTTTATGCTTTCGCCTGCTTTGAACCGATGTTCGCCGGCAAGGTGCATGATTTCCACGACTTATGGACCTACTACCTCGCCGCGCGCGCGCACTCCCTCGGCCTCGACCCCTATAGCCTCGAGGTGCTCAATTCCCTCGCCGATCGTCCAAGATCATCGACCCTCTTCGACTATCCTTTCGTCTACCCTCCAATGACCATCTATGTCTTCGAACCGCTGATCCATCTGCGCTTTGAAGACGCCGCGATCCTGTTCCTGGCTGTGAAAGCCGCGATGCTTGCGGGGCTGTACGCCTTGTGGTCGGCACTGTTTCTGCGACGCTTCGACCCGGTGTTTCTGTGGTTCGGGCTGCTTGCATTCAATAGTCCCGCTTATATCGACATGCATGTGGGAAACGTATCGATCATCGAGCAGTTCCTCCTGTGGAGCGGCTTCGCCGCGCTCCTTGCCCGCCGTCACGCCGTGTTTTGCGCACTGACCGCCGCCGCCGCCCTGTTCAAGTTGACGCCGCTGTTGTTTCTCGGGTTGCTGTTCGTTCCCTCGCTTCGTCCGGGCAGACCGTTGCTGTTGGCGGGCATCACCCTGGGCTTGTTCGGCGCCATTGCGGCAGCTTCGTATCTCGCCATTCCGGGTGCGGCGTCGGGACTGACCGAGAACCTCGGTCGACACTTTATGCTCGTGGGCGCCCTCAACCCGTCGCTACTCGGTGTGTGGGAATTTGCCCGCCAAGTCCTCGGAAAAGATGCCGGCCTCGATCTGCCGGCCTGGCTTCCATTTTTGCTGTATGCCGCCGCCGCATGCGCGGTGCTGGCCTTGTCGTTTCCGGTGTTGCGTGCCCCGGCCGTCGACGGCCGGGATGCGATCCTGTTCGCCTGTCTTGCCTACGCCGTGCTGATGCCGCGCTTGCCGGATTACTCCTACATTATCGTGCTGCTGCCGGCCTATGTCGCGTTCTGCCGCACGACCATCGGGGCGTCCCCGTTGCTGATTGTGCTGGCCTTCATGCAGGTGGCCAACCAGCATATCCTGGGCAGCAAGATATTCTATTCGATCATTCTCCAGTACTACCCGCTGCTGCTTGCGTTGCTCGCATGGTGGCTGTTTGCACGCGCGATCGGCGCTACACAGAAGGATGTTCCATCGCCCGCAAAGTATGGCGATGCCAGCAGCTGATACGAAATCCCAATAAGCTGAATTTTTCAGGGACTCATTTCAAGGCAACGTCCGGCACACTTGCATGCTGATCGTGCATCACGATGCGCGAGACGAACAGGATCGCGAGTATGTTTCCGGTGATCGCGATCAATCCCACCAATCCATAGTCAGCGATCCTGCCCGCACTGTTTTGAGTGATGATGAACCCGGCCAGTGTTGTGGCCAATCCCATTGCGAATGCCTGCACGGTGGCGTTGAGCGACATGAACGTGCCGCGAAGTTTTGGCTGGGCGGCTGAAGTGATGATCGTCATCGCCGGGATCATTCTTCCGGAAACCAGCACGAAGAATGCAGTGGTGCAGACCAGCCAAAGCCATAAAGGCGAGGCCCCGATATGGGTTACCACGAACAATGGCAGCAAGGCAGCGATCGCAACCAGCCGGTAGATTTTGATCTTTCCGTGGAGGTCTGCAATATGGCCGATCAATCGCGCCGTCACCAGCGTCGCCATTCCGCCGGTGAGATAAATGAACGGAATGTCGAGTTGCAGAATACCGACATTGCCCACCGCATAAATGGTGATGTACGGAATCACCGTGAATCCGGAAAAGATGAGCAGCATGGAGAACAGCAAAGCTTTGAGATGATTGGCATCACGCAGCACTTCGAACATCGCGGAGAATGGGTGTGCGCGCTTCTTGTCGCTGATATGGTAACGCAATTCGGGCAGGACGCGAATGCCGATGATGATGAAGAGCGCGGTCAGTATCGCGATCAGGATGAACGGCGCGCGCCACTGGAAATGATTGGCCAGCCACAGCGATAGCGGCACTCCCGCTACCGTGGAAAGTGAGAATGCCGTCGATACGATTCCTCCCGCCTTGGCGCGGCGCGAAAAGGGGATCACGTCGCCGACGATGGTTTGCACCATCGCACCCATCACGCCTCCGAACGTGCCTGCCATGCCGCGCGCGAAAAGCAGCGTGGCATATCCGGGAGCCAGCCCGCATGCCAGCGTCGCCAGCCCGAACAAGCCGAATATGAGCAGCAACAGACGCTTGCGTTCGAAGCGGTCGATGAACGTTGCGGCGAACAACCCTGACAGCGCGGCACTGAAACTGTAGGACGCGACCAGCAGGCCGAATTCATGGGTACCAATGCCGAATGCCCTGATCAATATGGGGCCGAGCGGCATCATGATCATGAAATCGAGGATGTGGCTGAACTGGATACCGGCGAGGGTCAGCAACAGGTAACGCTCTGACAATTCCGCGTCCGGCTTGCCGGACAGCGGATTGCGTACCCTTGGTGCGCGTTGCGGGGTGAGGGTGGGATGCATTGTGGAAGGCTTTGATTACAAGGGCGGCATTCTACCAGCGACGAAAACAAAAAATTGCGCTTCAGTGAGTGCTAAAATTGCCGCCTGAAATATTAGTCTTTCATCATGCCGCATCCTTCTTTCGTCCATCTCCGTTTGCACAGCGAATATTCGATTTCGGATGGCATGGTGCGCGTGGACGAGGCGGTCGCCACCGCGCGAAGCGATGAGATGCCCGCGCTTGCGCTGACCGACTTGAATAACTTTTTTGGCCTGATCAAGTTTTACAAGGCTGCACGCGGCGCGGGCATCAAACCCATCGCCGGATGCGACGTGTTCATTACCAACGATGCCGATCGGGAACGCCCGTATCGCGTATTGCTGCTGTGCCAGTCCGTTGCAGGATACCTTTTGCTGTGCCGTTTGCTCAGCCGCGCCTATCTCGAGAACCAGCATCGCGGGCGCGCCGAGATACGCCGCGAGTGGTTCCGGCAGGGGACCGGCGGGCTGATCGCGTTGTCCGGTGCGCATCTTGGCGACACGGGAAGCGCGCTGTTGTCCGGCAATGTGGCTCAAGCCAGGCAGTTCGCGCAGGAATGGGCGGGCCTGTTCAACAATCGCTTTTACCTTGAAGTCCAGCGCGCCGGTTTCGCCGACGAAGAAAATCATATCCATGCCGTGATCCGGCTCGCCGCCGAAATCGGACTGCCGGTGGTCGCGACCCATCCGGTGCAGTTTCTCGCTGCGGAGGATTTCAAGGCGCACGAGGCACGCGTGTGTATTGCCGAAGGATATGTTTTGAACGACAAACGCCGCGCCAGAAAATTTACAGCACAGCAATATTTCAAGACACAGGCCGAAATGGCGGAACTGTTTGCCGATCTGCCGGAGGCGTTGCAGAACAGCGTCGAAATCGCGCGCCGCTGCAATCTTACCCTGGTGTTGGACAAGCCGCGCTTGCCGGATTTCCCGACCCCGGACGGAAAGGGTCTGGACGTCTATTTGCGCGAACAGGCCGAAATCGGCCTGCAGAAACGCATGGCAGTGCTTTATCCGGATGCGACGGAACGTTCCGGCCAGCTGCCGCAATACCAGGCCAGGCTCGCGTTCGAAATCGACACCATCGTCTCGATGGGTTTCCCGGGTTACTTCCTGATCGTGGCGGACTTCATACGCTGGGCCAAAGACAATGGCGTTCCAGTCGGTCCCGGTCGGGGATCGGGTGCGGGTTCGCTGGTCGCCTACAGTCTCGGCATCACCGATCTCGACCCGTTGCGTTACGGATTGCTGTTCGAACGATTCCTGAATCCGGAGCGCGTGTCGATGCCGGACTTCGATGTGGACTTTTGCCAGGACGGGCGCGAGCGGGTAATCGACTACGTGAAGCACAAATACGGCCCGGCCAGCGTGGCGCAGATCGCCACTTTCGGCACCATGGCGTCCAAGGCGGTGATCCGCGATGTCGGGCGCGTGATGGATTTTCCCTATGGCCTGTGCGACCGACTGTCCAAAGCGATCCCGCTGGAAGGCGTGAAACCGGTATCGCTGAAAAAGGCCCGGCAGATGGAGCCGGAGATCAACAGTATCGCAGAGAACGAAGAAGGCGTCGGCGAGCTGCTGGAACTGGCCGAACGCCTGGAAGATCTGACGCGCAACGTCGGAATGCATGCCGGCGGGGTGCTGATCGCACCCGGTCAGCTCACCGAATTCTGCCCGTTGTACTGTGCCGACAGCGGCACCAGCGTGGTCAGCCAGTTCGACAAGGACGATGTAGAAGCGGTCGGCCTGGTGAAGTTCGACTTCCTCGGTTTGCGCACGCTGACCATACTCGATTGGGCCATGCGCCATGTTGCGCGACTCAACGGAGGCACCGCACCCTTTTCGCTGGAAACGATTCCCCTGGATGATCGCGCGACTTATGAGCTGTTGCAGGCATGCAATACGACTGCGATATTCCAGCTGGAATCGCGCGGCATGAAGGATATGCTGAAGAGCGCCAAGCCGGATTGCTTCGAAGACATCATCGCGCTGGTGGCGCTCTACCGCCCCGGCCCGATGGATCTGATCCCGGATTTCACGCGGCGCAAGCACGGCGAAAAATTCGACTACCCGCACGAGGCCGTGGAGCCGATACTGCGCGAAACCTACGGCATCATGGTCTATCAGGAGCAGGTGATGCAGATGGCGCAGATCGTGGGCGGCTATAGCCTGGGAGGGGCGGACCTGTTGCGTCGCGCGATGGGCAAGAAGAACGCGGAAGAAATGGCGCAGCAGCGGGAGATATTCATTTCAGGAGCGCTCAAGAACGGCACGTCGAAAAAGCAGGCGGGCAATCTGTTCGATCTGATGGAAAAATTCGCCGGCTACGGCTTCAACAAATCGCACGCAGCGGCCTACGCGCTGGTGGCCTACCAGACCGCTTACCTCAAGGCGCACCATCCGGCCGCATTCATGGCCGCGACCCTGTCGGGGGATCTGGATAATACCGACAAGGTGCGCACTTTCTATATCGATACGCTGCAGCAGGGTATTCGCGTGCTGCCGCCCGACATCAACAGTTCCGGGTACGCATTTTCCCCGGTGGATGAGCAGACCATCGCCTACGGTCTGGGTGCCATCAAGGGAACTGGCGCTGCGGCGATCGAAAATATCGTCAAGGCGCGCGAACCGGGCGCGTTCAGGGACCTGTTCGATTTTTGCAGGCGCGTGGACAAACGCATCGTCAACCGGCGCACGGTCGAAGCATTGATACGCGCCGGCGCCTTCGACCGCCTCAACGACCATCGCGCCAGTCTGATGGCCAGCGTGGATGCGGCTTTGGCAAGCGCAGACCAGCAGGCGCGTGCAGCCAATCAGAACAGCCTGTTCGGCCACGATGAGGCGGACGTCGCCCTGACAGTGAAGTACGCCGACGTGAAGCGCTGGCGATTGCGCGAGCAGCTGGCAAATGAGAAATCCAGCTTGGGATTCTATCTGGGCGGGCATCCGTACCAGGAATATGCCGATGAACTCTCCAACTTCATCAAGCTGAAACTGAGCGACCTGACCCCGCAATTCGTCAGCCAGCCGAACGGTTCCGCCGGCGCATCGAGCCAAGGCTCGGGATATGCTTCGCGACGCGGCGTGCCGGTCGTGCTGGCGGGCGTCGTGGCCGGGATCCGCATACAGCAGACCCGGCGCGGACGCATGGCGATCGTCACGCTGGATGACGGCAGCGCACAAGTTGAGCTGACCCTGTTCAACGAGATTTTCGAGGCCAACCGACCGTGGATACGCGAGGATGAATTGTTGGTCGTGCGCGGCAAGGCCAGTCTCGACGAATATTCCGGCAATGTGCGGGTGAGCGGGGAAGAATTGTTCGATTTCGCATCGGCGCGCTCCCATTTTGCGCAACAACTGGCATTGCGTTGCAACGGCAGCGCCAGCATCGCCCAACTCAAACGATTGTTCGTTCCATATCGCGATGGAAAGTGTCCGGTACAGATACAGTATCGCAACGAAGAGGCAAGTTGCCAGCTGCGCTTGGGCGAGGCTTGGCAAGTGACCTTGCATGATGACCTGTTGCGCGATCTGCGCGAGTTGCTGCAGGCGGAAAACGTCAAGGTGATCTACGGGGCTGGCCCATAAGCAGTATTGAGACCGGTGCGGCAGATAACCAACGACTTGGCCCCTGTTAACCAATGACTTGGTTGGAGTAGTTTGCCAACTTAGTCAGATGGCTATGCAAAGCATTTGGCGGCCTGGTCGGATGGCTAGATGTTTTATCAGGGAGTAGAATTGCCCACTTGTGCAGTCTGGTCAATCAGCAAGTCGGTGAAAAAACAATCTGGATGGACATTGTCGGGGTATTGCCGTTGGATGTTGCAGGCACGGTTGTCGTGCTTTGGCTGGCGCTGGGACTGCTTGGGTTGGCACTGCAGCGCAGTCCGCACCTGATCACCAATGTCATCTTCCCGGCAGGCGCGATCGCTTCGCTGGTACTTGCCGCAACCGGCTTGTGGGCGCTCAGCGAGAGGGTCAGCTATGCGATATTGCCGATGGGATTGCCCGATCTGCCGCTGCATCTTCGTCTCGATCCTCTATCCGCGTTTTTCCTGATCCTGCTGGGAGGGGCGTCCTTCGGCGTATCGCTTTTCAGCGCCGGCTATTTCAAGACCATGCAGGATAAAACCCTGAGCCTGTTGAGCCTGGAGTATCACCTGTTCCTGGCCAGCATGGCTTTGGTCTTGCTGGCCGACGATGCCTACATGTTCATGGTGGCCTGGGAGACGATGGCGTTGTCTTCCTATTTTCTGGTCACCACTGACCACAGCATTCCGGATATCCGCAAGGCAGGGTATCTGTATCTGTTGATCGCGCATGTGGGGGCGATCGCGATCCTGCTCAGTTTTGGCGTGATGCAGGGCGGGCATGGCATCGGGGCTTACACCTTTGCGGCGATGCGCGAGGCGCATCTGTCCACGTTCTGGTCATCGGTGGTGTTTTTGCTGGCATTGTTCGGCTTCGGCGCGAAAGCGGGTTTGCTGCCGCTGCATGTCTGGTTGCCTGAAGCGCATCCTGCAGCACCTTCTCCGGTTTCCGCATTGATGAGTGGCGTCATGCTGAAGACGGCGATCTACGGCATCCTGCGCGTCACCTTTGATCTGCTCAATGCTCAGCAATGGTGGTGGGGGCTGCTGGCGTTGGCGTTGGGCTTGATCACCGCGGTCTTCGGCGTGATGTTCGCCGCCGTGCAGGGCGATATGAAGCGGCTGCTGGCTTATTCATCGATCGAAAACATCGGCCTGCTGCTGGTGGGTATCGGCTTGACCATTATTTTTCACTTCTATGGCAAGAATGCGCTGGCGGCGTTGTCGCTCACCGCGGCGCTGTACCATAGCCTGAATCACGCTTTCTTCAAATGCTTGTTGTTCATCGGCACGGGCTCGATCCTGCATGCGACCGGCGAGCGCAACATGGGGCGCATGGGCGGCCTGATCCGTCACATGCCGTGGGTCGCGGTGCTGATGCTGGTCGGCGTGCTGTCCATATCCGGCCTGCCACCGTTCAACGGATTCGTTTCGGAATGGCTGTTGTTACAGGCGTTCCTGTTGTCGCCGGGTTTGCCCAACAGCTACATCAACATGCTGATACCGGTGGCGGCTGCAGTGATTGCATTGGCAGCCGCATTGGCGGCGTATGTGATGGTGAAATTCTACGGGATCATTTTCCTCGGGCAGTTGCGCGGAGAGGCGCGTGAACAGCCGCACGATGCCGGCATCTGGGAGCGCATCGGCTTGGGCTGGCTGGCGCTTGTTTGTGTGGGACTAGGTTTGGCGCCGGTGTTTGTGGTGCATCAACTTGATCTGGTGACCAAAGTATTGGTTGGAAAGGGTCTGGGTAATGCAGCCGCCAGCTGGCTGTTCCTTGCCCCGGTTGACATCGAGCGTGCGAGCTACAGCCCGGTGTATTTCCTGCTGGCGGTGTTGGGCGTGATGCTGGTCACTTCACTGGTGGTGCATCATTATTATCACGGCAGGCTGCGCCGCGGTCCGGCTTGGGACTGCGGTTACCCGGCGCAAACTTCGCGCATGCAGGACACTGCGGAAGGATTCGGGCAGCCGATCCGGCGCATCTTCGAGCCGTTCTTCCGCATCGAAAGTGAGTTGCCGAGCGCATTCGATACGCATCCGCGTTATCACGGCCGCAGTGAAGACCGCCTCTGGTATGCGCTATATCTGCCAATCAAGCACATCACCGAAAAACTCTCGTCGTGGGCATCGCTGCTGCAACACGGGCGCATCCACTTGTATCTGACGTATACCTTTGTCACGCTGGTCGTGCTGCTGGCATTTGTATGATGAGTACCGACCAGGCTCTCGGCATCCTGTTTCAAGTTTACCAGTCACTGCTGGTCGTGCTGCTTGCGCCGCTGCTGACGGGCTGGGTGAACCAGTGCCGCGCATGGCTGCAGAATCGCAACGGCCCGGGTCTGCTGCAACCCTATCGCACGCTGCGCAAGCTGTTTCACAAGGATGCGGTGATGGCCTATAACGCTTCGTTGCTGTTTCGCGCCACACCTTATATTTTATTCGGCTGCATGTGGCTGGCGGCAGCCATCATTCCGATCATCGCGGTGGATTTGCCGTTCTCGCCCGCCGCCGACGTGATCGCGCTGGTCGGCGTGTTTGCGCTGGCGCGGGTTTTCATCTCGCTGGCTGCGATGGATATCGGCACAGCATTCGGTACGCTCGGTGCACGGCGCGAGATGCTGGTTTCATTTCTCGCCGAACCGGCATTGCTGATGGTGTTCTTCACCGCTTCACTGATCAGCCAATCGACGCAGCTACCGCGCATCGTGGACGCGCTGGCGCATCACCAGTTCGTTCTGTATCCCAGCCTCGCCTTTGCCGGTTTGGCTTTCGTGATCGTGCTGCTGGCCGAGAATGCGCGCATTCCGGTGGACAATCCCAGCACGCATCTGGAATTGACCATGATCCACGAGGCAATGATCCTGGAGTATTCGGCGCGCCACCTGGCACTGGTGGAGTGGGCGAGCAGCCTCAAGCTGTTCGCCTATATTTCTATCGGCATCGCACTGTTCTTACCCTACGGCATCGCCGAGGTGGGCAATTGGGGCGCGCTGCCGCTGGCCATCATCGCGCTGATGGTGAAATTGATACTTGCCGGCGCCGCACTGGCTTTGCTGGAAGCGCTGCTCGCCAAGATGCGCATCTTCCGCGCGCCGGAGTTTTTGGGCACCGCGTTCCTGCTGGCGGTGCTGGGGCTACTGATCCACTTTTTATTGGGCGCATGACGATGACTTACACGATACAGATCATCAACCTGCTTGCATCGATGCTGCTGCTGATCGCGTTTGCAATGCTGACGCAACGGCGCATCTTGTCGCTGATCAATTTGTTTGCCTGGCAGGGGCTGGTGTTGTCGCTCAGCACCTTCGTGGTGGCGTACTCGACGGATCAGCGCCATTTGTATTATTCCGCGGGGCTGACACTGTTGCTCAAGGTGCTGGTTTTGCCGTGGCTGCTGCATCGCCTGATACGCAAGCTGAACGTGAAGTGGGATGTGGAAACGCTGATCAACATCCCGACCACGATGCTGGTCGGCATCGTGCTGGTGATCTTCGCGTTCAACCTGGCTGCGCCGATCTCGCAGCTCTCCGAGAGCATCACGCGCGGCTTAATCGGCATAGCGCTGGCCAGTGTGCTGCTGTCGTTGCTGATGATGCTGACGCGGCGTAAGGCCGTCCCGCAGGTGGTCGGTTTCCTGGCGATGGAAAACGGGCTGTTCTTCGCAGCAACCAGCGCCACGCACGGCATGCCGCTGGTGGTGGAATTGGGCATCGCGCTGGACGTGCTGGTGGCGACATTTATATTCGGCATATTCTTCTTCCAGATACGCGAGACCTTCGACAGCTTGGACATCTCACACATGGAGAAGCTCAAGGATGATTGATCTGCAGCTGATGGCGCTGTTGCTCACCCCGTTGACGGGAGGTCTGTTGCTGGCTGCATTCGGCTCGCGCAGCTGGGCGGCGGAGCTGAATTCGCTGATGAGTTTCTGCACCTTTGTCGCTGCTGTGGTGCTGACGATACGAGTGATCGACTCAGGCCCGCAAGTCGCGTTCAATGAGCAGTTTTTCATCGACCAGTTCAATGTATTCCTGGTCGCGCTGACGGCATTCGTGGCGTTCACCACCTCGCTGTTCTCGCGCCCCTATATGCGTATTGAACAGCATCACGGCAAGCTCAGCACGCCGATGTTGCATCTGTACTACAGCATGTACCAGTTGTTCACTTTGGCCATGTTGACGGCATTGACCTCCAACAACATGGGTATCATCTGGGTGTCTATGGAGGCGGCCACGCTGACCACCGTTCTGCTGGTCAGCCTGTACCGCACACCTGCCAGCATCGAGGCGGCGTGGAAATATTTCATCCTGTGCGGGGTGGGCATCGCGCTTGCGTTGTTTGGCACCATCCTGCTGTATTTCGCCGCGGAGCGCGTGCTCGGCGAAGGCGGCACGGCCTTGCTGTGGACGCATTTGAACCAGGTCAAGGCCGGACTCGAACCCACGGTGCTCAAGCTGGCCTTCGTCTTCCTGCTGGTCGGTTACGGCACGAAGGTCGGCCTTGTACCGTTGCACAGCTGGCTGCCGGACGCCCACGCGGAAGGTCCCACGCCGGTATCCGCAGTGCTTTCCGGCCTGCTGCTGAATGTCGCGCTTTGCGCGGTGATGCGCAGCAAGGTATTGGTGGACGGTTCGTTGAACACGCACTTCGCCGGCAACCTGATGATGGGATTCGGCCTGTTGTCGGTGGTGGTCGCCGCATTGTTCCTGTCGCGGCAAAAGGACATCAAGCGCATGTTCGCCTATTCCTCAATCGAGCACATGGGACTGATCACGTTCGCCTTCGGTATGGGCGGGGCGGTGGCCACGTTCGCGGCCATGCTGCACATGACCGTGCATAGCTTGACCAAGTCGGCGATCTTCTTCGCGGTCGGCCATGCAGTGCAGAAAACCGGCACACAGCAGATGGAAAACATACGCGGCATTTTGCAGATCAGCCCCACAGTAGGCTGGGGGCTGATGCTCGGCACGCTGGCGATCCTGGGCATGCCGCCGTTCGGCGTGTTCGCCAGCGAATTCCTGATCATCACCACGGCCATGCACGACTATCCGTGGACGACGCCGATATTGCTGATCGCGCTGGGCATCGCATTCGCCGCAGTGTTCGGCAAGGTGCAGCCTATCGTGTTTGGTGAAACCACGGCGCGCCGTCTGCCGCACCAGCCGGCACTGATCCCGGTGTTCGCGCACCTGCTGCTGGTGTTGATCCTCGGACTGTATATGCCGCGCTATCTGGCAGACTGGTATCGCCAGGCGGCGGCTTTGCTAGGCGGATAAAACCATGCCCATCAACCATCCTGGTCTTCATTTGAATAAACTTGGTGCTGCGATTCCCGCGTGGTCGGGCGAGATCAGGCCCGCTGATCTGCAGCCGATCTGCCAGATTGTGCAGGATGGCGGCGGCAGGCTGGTCGCATTGTGGGGTAGCGATGAGCGCGGGGAAGGAAAGGGCTTCGCGCTGCATATCGCGCTGGTCAATGAGGCGGGCTTGATCTGTTTGAGCGTCCCATTGTCTGCCGGGCAACCCGCTTATCCCGATGTCAGCCGGATCTTTCCGGTGGCTGACCGCATGCAACGCGCGGCTTATGATCTGCTTGGCATTTATGCCCACGAAGGTCATGACCATCGCAAATGGTTGCGCCACGGAGCCTGGCATGGCGGCAACTTTCCGTTGCGCAAGGATTTTGATGCTGCACTGAGTCGAACCGATGAACCGGATGCCTATCCCTTTGTGCAAGTGGAAGGGATAGGTGTGCATGAAATCGCGGTGGGGCCGGTGCATGCAGGCATCATAGAGCCGGGACACTTCCGCTTTTCCGTGGTCGGCGAAAAGATGCTACGCCTTGAGGAGCGTCTCGGCTATGTTCACAAAGGCATTGAGAAACGCTTCGAAAGCATGAGTCTGCAGCAGGCCGCCAAGCTTGCGGGGCGGGTAAGCGGCGACAGCACGGTCGCGTATGCATGGGCTTATGCGATGGCAGCAGAATGCGTTGCCGGTGTTACTCCTCCTGACCGGGCTGTGTGGCTGCGCGCATTGTTTCTCGAACGCGAACGCATCGCCAATCACCTGGGCGATCTCGGCTATCTGGGCAACGATGTCGCGCTTTCGTTCGGCTTCGCGCAGTTCTGGATTCTGAAAGAACAAGTGTTGCGCAACAATGCCGCGTTGTTTGGGCACCGTTACCTGATGGACAAGATCATTCTGGGCGGTGTTGCGGCGGATTTGGCGGAAACCGGAAAACGGACGCTGTTCGAGGAATGCGCGATGCTGGAGCGAGAGGTGCGTGTGCTGCGCGGCATCTACGAAGAACATGCCGGGGCGCAGGACCGCTTCATCGGAGCCGGACGCGTCGAGCCCAAGCTGGCCGCGCGACTCGGACTGTGCGGTTTGGCCGGTCGCGCCAGTTCACTGGCCTGGGATGCGCGCGTGCAGTTTCCCTGCGCTCCCTATGACAAACTGGACGTGCAGATGGCGACCTATCGCAACGGCGATGTCGCGGCGCGCGTCATCGTGCGCTTCGAAGAATTATTCGAATCATTGCGCTTGCAGCGCGAGATTCTGGCCAAGCTGATGCATGACGGAACCTTGTCGGTGCCGCTCGAAAAACTTGCCGGGCATGGTTTTGGTGTGGGCATGGTGGAAGGCTGGCGCGGCGAGGTGCTGATGGCGATACATACCGATGCGCATGGCAATCTCACGCGCGTACATCCGCATGATCCGTCATGGCAAAACTGGCCGGTGCTGGAACACGCCGTCTTGGGCAACATCGTGCCGGATTTTCCGCTGATCAACAAATCGTTCAACCTCAGTTATTCAGGGCAGGACCTTTAATGTACCAGCTCATCAAACAGATCATCAAGACAGGCATCAAGACAGAAGCGGCACCGCAGCCGGACGAGGCGATGCGCGTCGAGACTCAGCGGCTGCAGGAAGAAATCCTGCGCGTGTTCGGCAGCGCGCTGAACATACGCCATGTGGATGCCGGATCATGCAATGGTTGCGAACTGGAGATCCATTCGGTCAACAACGCCTATTACAACCTCGAAGGACTGGGTATCAAATTCGTCGCCAGCCCGCGTCATGCCGACATGCTGCTGGTCACCGGCCCGGTGTCGCGCCACATGGAAGTCGCGCTCAAGCGCACCTACGATGCCACGCCGGAACCCAAGCTGGTGGTGGCGATCGGTGAATGCGCCTGCGATGGCGGAATATTCGGCGAAAGCTATGCAAGTTGCGGCAGAGTTTCCAACGTCATTCCGGTGGACGTGGCGGTAAGCGGTTGCCCGCCCACGCCGACTGCGATAATGCAGGGGATACTTACCGCGATCAGTGCGAAGAAATAACGGCCGGAGAGGAGTGTGCCTATTTAACGCGCATTCCAGGCTTGGCACCTTCATCCGGGCTGAGGATGAACAGTCCGGGCGTATCGCCCGAAGCGGCCAACACCATGCCTTCCGACAGGCCGAACTTCATTTTGCGCGGCGCGAGATTCGCGACCATCACCGTCAATCGCCCCTTGAGTTTTTCCGGGTCGTAGGCCGACTTGATGCCCGCGAACACGGTGCGTGGTTTCTCCTCGCCGATGTCCAGCGTCAGCTTCAACAGTTTATCCGCGCCTTCGACGTGCTCGGCGTTGACGATCTTCGCGACGCGCAGGTCGACTTTCATGAAATCGTCGATGCCGATGAATGCTTCGAAATCTTTTTCCACGTTCTCTACCTCCTTGGCTGCGGTGTGTTGTTGATGTTCAGCGTGGCGCTGCCGTGATTCGGCGGCAGGCTGCAGGCTTTCCGTGTTGGCGTCGACCATGGACTCGATTGCCTTGGGGTCGAGGCGAGTCATGAGGTGTGCGTATTCGTTAATTTGGTGATTGGCAGGAAGTTGCGTGTTTATATCTTGCCAGCTAAGCGGTCTCTTCAAATTTAAAAATGCTTCAACATCGGAGGCTAGCTTAGGAAGTACAGGTTTTAGATATATTGTTAGCAGACGGAAAATCTCGATAAGATGACTGCAAACGGCGTGCAGCAACTCTGTCTGGGAAACTTCTTTAGCTAATTCCCATGGTTTGAATTGGTCTGTAAATGAATTAGCCAAATCGGCGAGAGCCATGATGGAGCGGAGCGCTCTCCCATAATCTCTGTTTTCATATGCATATGCGATTGCACTCGGGGAGGACTCAAAGCCTGTGAAATTGTTTCCCGATGACGATGTTGCTTCTGCAATGAAATATGGGCGAATTAAGTTCGGGTCCAATATCGCATCTTTGCCGTCTGAAGTGGAATAATGAACGGGTTTGCTTAAATCGAATAACTTGCCACCAAACCGCTTACTGATAAATCCTGCGCATCTGCTCGCAATGTTGACGTACTTGCCGATGAGATCGCTGTTCACCTTTGAGACGAAATCATCCAGATTAAGGTCGATGTCCTCCATCGAGCCATTCAGCTTGGATGCGTAGTAATAGCGCAGGTACTCGGTGTTCTTGACGTGTTCGACATAGCTACTCGCAGTGATGAAGGTGCCGCGAGACTTGCTCATCTTTTCGCCGTTCACGGTGAGGAAGCCATGTGCGAACAGTTTGGTCGGCGTGCGAAACCCGGCATGCTGCAGCATCGCGGGCCAGAACAGCGCGTGGAAGTACAAAATGTCCTTGCCGATGAAGTGATACAACTCGGTCGCAGCCACACTCGGGACGTCTGCGTTGTTGGCTGCGTCGGCGGCTCCTAGTCTACCTACAGGTATGCCAGCGTCGCCTCCTCCTTGCCGCCTAGCATCCATCCCCGATTCTGGCTGCGATGGTGGTAACCAATACTCGTCGAAATTGATTCCGGTTCTATCACACAACTGTTTGAAGCTGCCCATGTAGCCGACCGGAGCATCCAGCCAGACATAGAAATACTTGCCCGGCGCATTCGGGATCTCGAAGCCGAAGTAGGGCGCGTCGCGCGAGATGTCCCAGTCGGTGAGCTTGTTTTCGCCTTCAACGCCCAGCCACTCCTGCATCTTGTTGGCGGCTTCGGGTTGCAGCGTACCGCTGCGCGTCCACTCGCGCAAAAACTGCTGGCAGGTGTCGGCGGAGAGCTTGAAGAAATAATGGTCGGAGTTGCGCAGTTCCGGCTTGGCGCCGGACACCGCGGAATAGGGATTCTTCAGGTCGGTGGGCGCATAGGCCGCACCGCACACTTCGCAATTGTCTCCGTACTGCTCTTTGGCGCCGCACTTCGGACATTCACCCTTGATGAAGCGGTCCGGCAGGAACATGTTCTTGACCGGGTCGTAGAACTGCTCGATGGAACGCCTGGCGATCAGCCCGGCCTTATCGAGCTTGCGGTAGATGTCGTGTGAATAGTGTTTCGTCTCGTCCGAATGGGTCGAACCGTAATTGTCGAACTTGACATGGAAAGCGGCAAAGTCGGCTTTGTGTTCTTCGGCGACACGCGCAATCAATTGCTCCGGCGTGATGCCTTCCTTCTCCGCGCGCAGCATGATCGGCGTACCGTGGGTATCATCGGCGCAGACGTAATGGCATGCGGTATCCCTTTGCATGTTCTGGAAGCGCACCCAGATGTCGGTCTGGATGTATTCGACCAGGTGGCCGAGGTGGATGCTGCCGTTGGCGTAGGGCAAGGCCGACGTGACGAGGATCTTTCTTTTGGACATGATGAGCTTGCCGAAACGCGATAAAGGCGCGGATTTTAGCAAATCGCGCGCATCAGCGTCGAATTGGTTAAAATCGCGCCCTTGCAAATTCGTTTAGAGGAGCAAGGTGCAAGGCTCAAGGAACAAGTTTCAAGGAGACAGGGTTTTGCTCTTCCTTGTATCTTGCACCTTGCACCTGAAATTTTATGAGCATCAAGTCGGATAGATGGATACGCCGCATGGCGCAGCAGCACAAGATGATCGAACCGTTCGAACCTAACCAGGTGAAACAGGTCGACGGCAAGCGCATCGTTTCGTACGGCACGTCCAGCTACGGCTACGACATCCGCTGCTCCAATGAGTTCAAGCTGTTCACCAACCTCAACAGCACCATCGTCGACCCGAAGAATTTCGATCCGAATTCCTTCGTCGAGGTGCACGCCGATTACTGCATCATCCCGCCCAACTCGTTCGCGCTGGCGCGCACCGTCGAGTATTTCCGCATACCGCGCAGCGTGCTGACCATCTGCCTGGGCAAGAGCACCTATGCGCGCTGCGGCATCATCGTCAACGTCACGCCGTTCGAGCCGGAATGGGAGGGCTATGTGACGCTGGAGTTTTCCAACACCACGCCGCTGCCAGCCAAGATCTACGCCAACGAGGGTGTGGCGCAGGTGCTGTTCTTCGAGAGCGATGAAGTCTGCGAGACTTCGTACAAGGACCGCGGCGGAAAGTATCAGGGGCAGGTGGGTGTTACCTTGCCCAAAATGTAGGAAACCTGAAAAAGTGACTGCGTCAGCGCATCGCTGTGTTACGCGGTGCTCGCAACCTCGCCTATCTAATTGATATGTCTTGGTTGCTGTGCTCCGCGCGCCTTGCGCTGCATCTGCCTCGCAGACTTTTTCATGGGTTCCGTAATTCTGACGCTGAAAGGGGTGACTTCCAAATCCGAAAATCTTCCTTGCGCCATCTCGGAAATCTGCGACAATCCGCGCCAATTCATTTTCCCCCGTCCAGACAGCTGTTCCTAACAGGGAGTAAACAATGAAATTTCGATTTAGTTGCGGCAGCACATTGCGCTTTGGGCAATATGAGTCTTCACTGAAACTCCACCTTGCACAGCGTGATGCAGGTCCCCGGGGCTGTGTGTTCCGTTCTGCCAGGCAAGGAAGCGCAACATGAAATTCCGTTTTGGCTCCGGCATAAGATTGGCTTACAGCAGATATGAGCCTGTGCTGAACCTTCATGTGTTCTCTGAGCGCAGTTCTTGCGTGAATTTGCATGGTATTTATTTGTCGGGAGTGAAGTTATGAAATTCAGGTTTCCCATCATCATCATCGATGAAGATTTTCGCTCCGAGAATGCCAGCGGACTGGGTATCCGTGCGCTGGCCGAGGCCATTGAAAGAGAGGGAATGGAAATTCTCGGGGTCACCAGCTATGGCGACCTGACTTCGTTCGCACAGCAGCAGAGCCGCGCCTCGGCGTTCCTGCTGTCGATCGACGATGAGGAGTTCGGCGGGGGCAGTGCAGAAGAAACCGAGGTCGCGTTGAAAAGCTTGCGCGCGTTCGTCCAGGAGATCCGCTTCAAGAATGCCGCCATCCCGATCTACCTGTACGGCGAGACGCGCACTTCGCGGCACATTCCGAACGACATCCTGCGCGAACTGCACGGCTTCATCCACATGCACGAGGACACGCCGGAATTCGTCGCGCGCCACATCATCCGCGAGGCGAAGTCCTACCTGGATTCGCTGGCGCCGCCGTTCTTCCGCGCCCTGCTGCACTACGCGCAGGACGGTTCCTATTCGTGGCATTGTCCGGGGCATTCGGGCGGCGTGGCATTCCTGAAGTCGCCGGTCGGGCAGATGTTCCACCAGTTCTTCGGCGAGAACATGCTGCGCGCCGACGTGTGCAATGCGGTGGATGAACTCGGCCAGTTGCTCGACCACACCGGCCCGGTGGCGGCCTCGGAACGCAACGCGGCGCGCATCTTCAATTCCGACCACCTGTTTTTCGTGACCAACGGCACTTCGACTTCCAACAAGATCGTGTGGCACTCCACCGTCGCGCCGGATGACATCGTGGTGGTGGACCGCAACTGCCACAAATCCATATTGCACGCGATCATGATGACCGGCGCGGTGCCAGTGTTCCTGAGGCCGACGCGCAATCATTACGGCATCATCGGGCCGATCCACAAATCCGAGTTCGAGCCGGACAGCATCCAGAAGAAGATCGACGCGAATCCGTTCATCAAGGACAAGACCAAGAAACCTCGCATCCTGACCATCACGCAGAGCACCTACGACGGTATCTTGTACAACGTCGAAATGCTGAAGCAGATGGTGGACGGGCGTATCGACACATTGCACTTTGACGAAGCCTGGCTGCCGCATGCGGCTTTCCATGAGTTCTACAAGGACATGCACGCGATCGGCAAGTACCGTCCGCGCGCCAAGGAATCGATGATCTTTGCCACCCAGTCGACGCATAAACTGCTGGCGGGACTGTCGCAGGCTTCGCAGATCCTGGTGCGCGAACCGCAGAACCGCAAACTCAACAGCCATGTGTTCAACGAGGCTTATCTGATGCACACGTCGACCAGTCCCCAGTACGCGATCATCGCCTCGTGCGATGTGGCGGCGGCGATGATGGAGCCGCCGGGAGGCACGGCTCTGGTGGAAGAGAGCATCGCCGAGGCGATGGATTTCCGCCGCGCGATGCGCAAGGTCGACGAGGAGTTCGGCCAGGACTGGTGGTTCAAAGTATGGGGGCCGGAAAACATCGCCGAAGAAGGTATAGGTTCGCGCGAAGACTGGATGTTGAAAGTCGGGGACAAATGGCACGGCTTCGGCAAGTTGGCAGCCGGATTCAATATGCTCGATCCGATCAAGGCCACCGTAATCACTCCGGGGCTGAACCTCAACGGCAATTTCGACGAGACCGGCATCCCCGCAGCGATAGTCACCAAATATCTTGCCGAGCATGGCGTTATCGTCGAGAAGTGCGGGCTGTATTCCTTCTTCATCATGTTCACGATCGGCATCACCAAGGGGCGCTGGAATACGCTGCTCACCGCGTTGCAGCAGTTCAAGGACGATTACGACAAGAACCAGCCGATGTGGCGCATCCTGCCGGAGTTTGCGGCCAAGTATCCGAAATATGAGCGTGTCGGCCTGCACGACCTGTGCCAGCAGATCCATGATGCCTACAAGACGAACAATATCGCGAAAATGACGACCGAGATGTATCTGTCCGACATGCAGCCCGCGATGAAACCTTCCGATGCGTTTGCCAGAATGGCGCACGACGAGATCGAACGCGTCGAGATCGACCAGCTCGAAGGCCGCATCACTGCGGTATTGTTGACTCCCTACCCGCCGGGCATTCCGTTGTTGATCCCGGGCGAGCGCTTCAACAAGACCATCGTCGATTACCTCAAATTTGCGCGTTCTTTCAATGAAAAATTCCCGGGCTTCGAGACGGACATCCACGGACTCGTCGCCGAAATGAACGGCGAGCGCCGCTACTATGTGGATTGCGTCAAGCAATAAAAGACAAGCATCGCGAAATTGCGCCAGATCGAACTGCCGGTCGCACCTTGAGCACAAATATCACTGCGCACGCACCATCCATGGCGGCGATCTTGACACTGCTTCTTCGCCGCACCCGATGAATCAACGTGCGAAGTCCGAGCTTCCCGCGTCCGTTTTAATTTTCCTTCGCTTGCCCGACTCCGCAGAAAGAGAAAGCGCCAATCCGGTTGATAGTTGCCGCGGTTTACCCGGCGCAGTTGCCGAGTCCGCGTTACGAAGACAGGTTGGGTTGGAGTTCAGGTACCATTCAGGTTGTTCATTCATACTTCCGCTTGGCAATTTTTTCGGAACCGGCGAGGTTCGACTCTCAGATGCAAAAAGGTGTAGGTGGTGACAGACAATAGCATTCCCGCACTTCCTGTAAGGAGTCGACCGGGTACCCATCGACCTGAATCCTGGAAATCCGGATTCGGCGTGCGCTTGTACCGGGCCGGACGCGTTCAGCTAGCGGGTTGCGTTGTGCCACGGGTATATCGAATCGTTGCCAGTTTGACACCATTCGATAATTAGGACGTGCGGCATGTTGCGACGGCTATTTCATCCAACAGCGCGTAGGTTCGGTCACTGATCGCCAGGCGATCGGTATAGACGCGCAGCTTTTCGACACGAAGCACAGTTATACGGGGCAGTTCGATTACGGCACGATGTTCAAGGCGGTCAACATCGCGATGTTCCAGGGCAACTGGACGAACGGATCCGGTGACAACTATTCCTTTCTTATAGACCATCGGAAGTCGCCTGCCTTGCAGTTGACCAACGCGTTGCCGGGACAGACCACCCAATCCCTTACCTCCTTGATCGAATCCGGCGTATCGACGGAGAGCCTGATCGCGGATGCCAAGGCGTTGACCCCGACCTCCAATCTGTTGCTGGTTGGCATGACGCATCCTTACTCTCCGCGCTTGCGCCTGGGCGGAGATTTTCGCATCAACAATATATCCGGTACCGGGGCGACCGCTACGCTGCCTGCCACACCCGGGACCGGGAATATACGGGAATATATATATTCTTACCGCTCAAGCGATTGCCAACAGTCTGCTGCGTGAAAGCGACCTGGGCGTCGCGAGCGCCAGTTATATCAATGCGCAAACCTACAAGGGGCAATCCTTGTCGTATACCCAGACCGAGACGTTCGTGCAGCGCTGGCGTCTGGATGTTTCGTTGCAACTGTATAACCAACGGGATGATCTGGATGTCCACATGACGCGGGTCACGCCCAGCCTCAAGTTGAGCTATAGCATGAATGAGTCGATGAGCTTCGAAGCCGAGGGGGGAGTCGAGAACACCCACAACGCCGGCCCGATCACGGATGAGAAGACCAGGCGCTACTACTTCTACGTCGGGTACCGCTGTGATTTCCGCTAGCCGTCAGCGCTTTCTTTCGTAAGTGATGAACTGATAGGGATAAGCATTCTTATCGTCCGGCAGGTGGCTCTTTCGTTCGGTTTCCTGCCACAGCCTGTTATCGAGTTCCGTGAAGTGCGCGTCACCCGCAATGTCCGCATCGATCTCGGTCAGGTAGATGCGGTCGGCAAGATGGATGGCGTGACCGTACAACTCCGCGCCGCCGACAATAAATATCTCCTCGTCATTGCCGCATGCCGAGATGGCCGCGTTGAGAGAATTCGCCACGACCACACCCGGAACGGCATAATCCGCATTGCGCGTGACCACAACCGAGGTGCGTCCGGGCAACGGTTTGCCGATCGACTCATAAGTCTTGCGCCCCATCACAATGTGATGTCCCATCGTGAGCATCTTGAAGTGTTTCAGGTCGGCGGGCAGATGCCACGGCAGCATGTTATTGATGCCGATCACGCGGTTTTTTGCCATCGCGACGATCAGCGAGATGCGTGGTTTCATACCGCGACCGGCGCCTTGATGGCCGGATGCGGATCGTAATTTTCCAGCGTGAAATCCTCGAACCTGAAAGCAAAGATGTCTTTCACATTCGGGTTGATGCGCATCGTCGGCAACGGGCGCGGTTCGCGCGACAATTGCTCGCGAGTTTGTTGCATATGGTTGGAATACAGGTGCGCATCGCCGAAGGTGTGCACGAAATCGCCCGGCTGCAGACCGCATACCTGTGCGACCATCAGCGTCAGCAGCGCATAGGAAGCGATGTTGAACGGAACACCGAGGAAGATGTCCGCACTGCGCTGGTATAGCTGGCAGGACAGCTTGCCGTCCGCCACGTAGAACTGGAAGAACGCATGGCAAGGCGCCAGCGCCATCCGGTTGAGTTCGCCGACATTCCATGCCGACACGATCAGGCGGCGCGAGTCGGGATTCTTTCTTATTTGCCCGATCACCTCGGAGATCTGGTCCACCGTGCGGCCGTCCGCGGTCGCCCAGGAACGCCACTGCTTGCCGTACACCGGGCCGAGGTCGCCTTTCTCGTCCGCCCACTCGTCCCAGATGCTGACGCCGTTGTCCTTGAGGTACTGGATGTTGGTGCTGCCCTGCAAAAACCACAGCAGTTCGTGAATGATGGAGCGCAAGTGCACTTTCTTGGTGGTCAGCAGGGGGAAGCCCTGGGAGAGATCGACGCGCATCTGATAGCCGAACACGCTGAGTGTGCCAGTGCCGGTGCGGTCGGATTTTTTCGTGCCGTGCTCCAGCACGTGCTGCATCAGGTTCAAATAAGCGCGCATAATTCCTGGTGTTGATTGCCCGTATAATTGCGGCATTGTTGAATGACTTTTGAGGACGTAATGCTAGCACAATTGACCGCATCGCCTGCCGTACCCAAAGCGCCGAACGCAGCACATATGCTGGTGCTCATGCCCAAAGGGAAATCTTTGCCCAGGGACTTGCCGCACCGCGAATTGCTAACCGCCGTGCTCGAGCGGCGCAACATCAAGATCGAGGAGTTCGCCGCGCCGGTTGCCGCCAACCATGCCGATGGCAGCCTGATCGCATGGGCGATGCTGGATTGCAGCAAGTCCCATTTCGCCGTGCAGGCGCAGGTGCGCAAGGCGCTGCAGTTGCTGCTGGATGAACAACCCGCTGGTATCGCCATCGTCGTGCAAGGCGATGCCGCGCAGCGCAAGCAGGCTGCCGAAGCCGCGGTGTATGCGGCGTGGGTGAACGGCGCGTCGTTGCCGCTGCACAAGAAAAAGCCCGACCAGCGCAAGCCTTTGCAAAAGATTGCGCTATACGGTTTTTCCGATAAGAAGATATTCGACGGACTCAAGGCGCAGGCCGAAGGCAATCTGCTGTGCCGCACACTCACCGTATTGCCGCCGAATGAACTGACGCCCGGACTGTACCGCAAACGCATCAGGGATCTCGCCGGACAGAACGGCTGGCAGCTCAAGGAATTCGACCTGAAAACTTTGCGCAAGATGGGCGCGGGCGCGTTC
>Ga0335085_10001710_pt1 | contig 44557 bp, 48 predicted proteins | sample Lox_Sample_45_FD_206712 | JGI IMG/M metagenome (GOLD analysis project Ga0335085, IMG submission 206712) | Soil microbial communities from Loxahatchee National Wildlife Refuge, Florida, United States - Lox_Sample_4.5 | ecosystem: Environmental > Terrestrial > Soil > Wetlands | place: USA...
CGTTTGCCCAGACAAACCCAAAATTGTTGAACTCAACACCAAGACACAACCCATGACCAATTTGTTTGTTTTCATCGGAAGAAAGGAATTGAAGTGTTTGTGAACCCAAAAACGGCAACGCCCAAACCTGGAAGAATAAAAGACTGAAAACTACTTTCGCCTGTAGACCATACCAGCCGCCACCAACAACCCATTCTGTGATCCCAAGTTGCCATCTACTCTGCCCCCCCAAGGCATGCCCACTACAATACGACCACACATGTCTCCCAAGGCGACGAAGCTTCTAGCACATAGGCAAAACCCTGTCAATAGTTTTTTTCATTTTTTTCTTGATTCTTACCCGATCTTCCATTTAAGTTACTTTCGTCTGCCAGTTGGGGGACGGATATGGGTTGGGTTCTTAACGAGTCAGAACGAGGCGTACTCGACAGACAAGGGAAGCAATTGGGTCCTTTGCCAAGGGGAGTAATTTTATCTGCGCTAGTGCTTTCGCTGGCTTGTCTTGGCGGGAGCTTGGCAAAGGGCGAGGCAGAGACAAGTTCACTCCAAACAAAAGGCGCGGCGCAAACTTACCGGGATTTTCTATCCAATCCTCCCTGGATCAAAGAAATCAAGTTTCGGTTGGATCGCAACTATCAGGTGGATGTAACCGATGAACGTCATCCAAAACGTGAAACAGGAGAAGGCATCTACGAGGCGGCTTTGCAGCCCGAAGGTTACTACCGCAAACATCTGGACGGCTCGCCCCTCTATGATAATCCACCGGGCCAGACCCCTGCGGTTCGTCCGGTGATCCCAGGGAAAGAAACGATTTCAGGGGCTTCAGACAAGTTTTATTGGCGGTTGTGGGAAGGCCAGGATCAGATTTCGTTGGTGCCTCGTGACGATCAAAGCGGAGCTTCATCCAATAACTGGCTCCGGGGATTTTTTAACTTTGAACTGGCCGATTTGGAAAAGATTCGGCGGTTGGGTTTGGACCAACTGGTGGGTGCCCAAATCACCTGGGTGGATAAAGATCATTTTACGGCAATCTCATCCAGCCGGGGAACAGCACATGGGGCCATTACAAAATACACCGACGACCTGCCTGAAACGGTTGAGTATTCGTTTGATTCGGCCAAGGCACAAGTGTTCCGGGTGCATTATGCCTATGCGTCAGGCGTAACATTCCCGCCGCATCAGATCACCGTTGAAGACATTGACTCGACCGGGCATCAGGTTATCCATGTCAATTACATAGACCAGCTTGAAGCGGGTTTTGATTCCAACGCCAAGACGGGCTATCATCCCGAAGCATTCCGAACGCAAACAGCGCCCTTTGCCCACGTTTCCCTTTCCTCCAACAGCGTGTTGTATCAAGTGGATCAACGGGGCCAGATGAGCGCGGTGGATACGAGTTATCCGGGCATAAAACAGTTCCTTCCGCCCAAGCCGCATCCCTTCATCGTCGGATTGGTGTTGATGACCCCCACCTTGTTCTTTGCCGGGTATTTGGCCATGAACTGGAGACGATTGAAAAGACAAGATAACCTCAACCGAAACTAAACCAACCAACTAAAACCTATGTTAAACAAAAAATTAAGCGCTGTAGTGGCGATATTTATCGGCGCCCAGTTGATTGCGGTGGCCTGTTATGTATCCACCAGCCGGACCTGTCCGGGCCAAACCAACCGGGGTACGGGTACCTGCAGCCTGATCAGCGGGTCAAGCTATCCGTGGGTATCTATTGGATCGTCGGGTTATTACGGAGCCAAGAGTGACGGCAGACCCCACTGTGAATACCAATGCACGGATGGCACCTTCTTTTGGGCTTATCCGGGAGCGGTCGGCCAAACAAGCGGTTGTGGTTACAGTGGCTAAAAGAAAAGTCCTTTGGACAAGACACGTATCAACGCGCCCCTGCCTCTGCAAATTGCGGCAGTTGTTTTGCTGACGTTGGGCGCACTTAAGTTGTATGCTTGGTCAGTACCCGGTCTGGTTTCAACTACACCGGATGCAGTGGTTCGAATGCCGCTTCATACTTTGGCCTTGTTGATGGGCTTGCTGGAAATCCAATTGGGCATCCTGGTCTTTTCCCTGCGTCCATTGCGCGCGGCCCAAATGCTGACCGTAATCGGTTCCAGTTTTATCGCCTACCGTTGCTTGCACGCCCTGAGCACCGGACCGGTCTGTCCCTGCCTGGCCGGAGCCACCAGCCTGCTGCCCATCCTCCGCACCCAGGAAGATAAAATCCTGCTGGCATTTTCCATCTGGTTTTTTCTGATCGGCCTTTGGAGTTGGGGCGTCGCAAGACAACCCGCATGAAGCTCTCCCTGCCTGCCTGGTTGCTGAGTTCACTGCTGGCGCCGGTGTTGTTGGCTGCGATTTTTGTCTGGAGCAGGGCCGGAGAGTCCCTGGACATGGCCAATCATGAGGGGATGGAATTATCCCAAGCATTGCTGTGGAGCCGCCAGCCTGCCGCCGTTCTCCGTGTACAACCGAATCCGCCCGGACTCTACACCCGGCTGCTGGCGGCAGGCTTCAAAGTGTTCGACCTCAGTGCCGCCAGTGCGCGCCTGTTCAGTCTGGTTTCGGCCACTGCCATGTTGGTGGCCATCGGCTGGCTGCTGCGTCAGGTCGTTGGCACCTGCGGATCGTTGATGGGTGGCACTTTATTGTTCTCGGCCCATGGCATGTTGAGTCTGGCGATGGCAGCCCTACCCGGATTGCCGGCGATTTCCTGGGCCTTGGTCTCCGTCGCACTGGTCTATGAGCCTTCGCGTCCGCCGCATTGGATCAGGCTCTTTTTGTCGGGAGCAGTATGGGCTTTTGCCATTAACCTGGATCCTTCCGCTTGGCTGTTTGGTCCGGCCTTTTTAGTTTTGGTGTTTTGCGAATGGGGTTGGAAAGCAGTTGTCAGGGGTCTGGGCTTTTGGATGCCCGGCTTCGTAGCGACCTCGCTGGTCATCGCTCTCACTGCGCCGACACTTAATTGGAAGCTGTTGCTTGGAGTATTGCCCCAAGCCGGACTGGAACCTGCTTTTCACTGGAACGCCTTGCCGTCAAATCCCGGTTTGCTGTTGGCCGCTCTCTGCGGTGAGTTGTACTTGGTCCGGCGCAAAGCCCCGGCGCCACTATTGTTTGCTTTAGTTTGGCTGGCCACGGTTTCGCTGCCAACTGGGGTCCGGCCACAATCGGGCATCGCTCAATTTTATGTGCCATTGGCCATTTTGGGTGCTATCGGGTTTGCCTCAATGTTCTCCGACGCAATAACGGCGTTTCGATCTTCTTCAAGCCAATCAGCCAATAATAAAAGCAGGTCATCCCCTAATCGCAATGGTCTCAATGCCCTGGGTGCCATCACCATTTTTGCCTTCTGGGTTGGCTTTGCCGTGCCGGACTTTGTCTCTGATTTAACCCAGCTAAATCATCTTCCGAATGTCAAACGCGACGGGTTTTGTCTTTCGATCCGGCAGTATGCTCCGGCCACGCACTGGTGCTATACCCGTTTTCCGGAATATGCCTTCGCCGGTGACGTCCTCCTCCCACCCGAAGTGATTGGTACTCCCTCCAAATTGTTCGAACATGATCCGGCTAATGAATCAGCGTTGAAGGTCGTACAATGGTATCAACCTGAGCAACTGCTTTTGGCCGGCAACATGGAAATGCAAAACTCAGCCTGGGTAAGCTGGATGACTAATGACTATGTGCTGGTTTATCAAGCTGGCCAAAAAGAACTCTGGGTCTCCCGCCGCTTGCACCCCGCACCTATTCCTCCTCCCAATGCCCTCCTCCAAAAACTCGGACTATAAACCAAACACAGTTCATCCTACACCCCTGCCGACTGGGCATGCAAATCCACCTTGTCAACTTGATCTTAAACGGGCAATCGTTGAACCATTCCAAGAATTGGCAAATAGTGCATGCGCATGGGAATAACACAGAAAAAGGCGGGGGTCGGTTTCAAACCCTCGGCATATTTCATAACTAATTGGAACACAACAAGTTATTTGAGGCGAGGGTCGGAATCGAACCGACGAATGAGGCTTTTGCAGAGCCCTGCCTTACCACTTGGCTACCCCGCCATGCGAATTCTCAAACTAATTTTGATTTGCCACCGGCGCAAGTTCAATCGGCAAAGCCCAATTCACGCCGTCGTTTCCAAAGTTCCTTGGGTTTGAAAATTCCCACCGGCGTGATGATGCCCGTAATCAGTTCCGGTGGCGTCACGTCGAAACCGGGATTGCAGGCACCGCTGGCCGGGTTCGCCACACGAATGTATGCCCGTTTAGCTGACTTTGAGCTTTGGACTTTGGACTTTGGACTCGACTCGATCCCCCACGCACCAAGGACTTCGCTTTCGTGCCGCTCCTCAATCGGAATGTTGAAACCGGATTTCAACCGCCAGTCTATCGTCGAAAGCGGAATGGCTACGTAAAAAGGAATTCCATGCCGCTTCGCCAAAACCGCCTTGGTGTAGGTGCCGATTTTGTTCGCGACTTCGCCGGTGCGTCCGAGCGTGCGGTCGCTCCCGACAATGACCAAATCAATCTCGCCTCGCTGCATCAAATGTCCGGCGGCGTTGTCGGCGATGATTTGATGCGAAATCTTTTGTTGCGCCAGTTCCCAAGCTGTCAAAGTTGCGCCTTGCGAACGCGGCCGGGTTTCGTCACAGAAGACATGAAATTTTTTGCCCTGTGACTGAGCGGCATACATCGGTGCGGTAGCCGTGCCCACGTCCACAAACGCCAGCCAGCCAGCGTTGCAATGGGTAAGGATTTTCGCACCGTTGCGAATTAGCTTTGCGCCGTGACGTCCAATCGCCTCGCAGTGGCGGACATCTTCATTTGCAAATTCATGCGCCGCAGCGAACGCAAGCAACTGCCGCTCCTCGACACCGAGGCCAAAGCGCATTTGTGTCCGCACTTGATTCATTGCATTCACAGGATCAACTGCCGTGGGCCGCGCAGCGTCGAGCGTTTGATAGACCTTTTCAAGATGGGTGGAGAATTCTTTCAAGTCCTTTCCGCGAAAGGCCAGTGCGCCTTGAAGCAGGCCGAAGGCCGCCGTCGCGCCAATGGCGCCCGCGCCGCGCACTATCATGTCACGGATGGCAGCGGCGGTTTCATGAAAGTTTTTAGCGGCGACGATTTTGAATTCGTGCGGCAGCAACCGTTGTTCGATGAGCAAAACGAAGTTGTTTTTTGCGTCGAAGGTGACGGTGCGATAATGCCGGGTGCGTCCGCGGACGGTGACATTCATACCATCGCTTTTAACAGACCTTGATTTTCATGCGGCGGATTTTAGCCTGGATGTTGCGATAGAGCGGCTGCTGGCGGAGTTTGCGCAGGTCGGGGTCTTTGGCGAGCCAGTTGAAATCGCGGTAGCCGAGGTTTAACGCTTTCTCCAGCGCAAGAACGGCACGGTCGAAATGTTCGGTAAGGGTGTAGCTGCAAGCGAGATTGTAAAAGACGAGCGCGTTGCGCGGTTCAAGCCGGGCCAGGCATTCATCCACTTTCAAACCGTCCAGGTAACGGCCGCGGTGTGTGTAGTGGTCGCCCAAAAGCTGCAAGGCATCCACGTAATCGGGATCGCGGCGGATAAGCCCCTCCAGGAATCCAATTTTGGTGTCGAAGTCACGCTGGCTACCGCGACTTAACTTTTTTCTGGCACTACTTTTGACCGGCATACAACGTGCCTATTTTTTCGCAGTCATTGTTCCAAGTCAAGTGGCGGGATGTAAAAATTTTGTGGCGTCTTTTCCAGAATCGGTCAAGTTTCTATCCGAATGAAATGTTTTGTCACGGGGGCTTCCGGATTCATCGGTTCGAATCTGGTGCGCGAACTTCTCGCGCGCGGCCACCGTGTGAAGGCGTTGTTGCGGTCGGGAAACAACATCCGGGCACTCTCCGGCCTGGGATTTGAACGTGTCACCGGCGATTTAAGCGACCGGGAGTTGTTAAAACGCGAAATCACCGGCTGCGATTGGTGCTTTCACGCCGCGGCGAGCTACCATTTGTGGTTGCGTGATTACTCGACGATGTACGCAACCAACGTCGAAGGCACGCGCAATGTCATCGAAGCCGCGGGCAGCGCCGGTTGCAAACGCATTATTTTCACAAGCACCGTCGGGTGCATTGGCTTGCCGCCGATGGTGAATGGCGCCGTTATTCCGGCGGACGAATTTGCGAGCGTACCCGAAGCGCAATTGACCAGTCCTTACAAACGCTCAAAATGGCAGGCGGAAGAAGTGGCGGCCAACCTTGCGCGTCAGGGTCTGCCGGTCATCATCGTCAATCCCTCTGCTCCCATTGGTCCGCACGACGCGAAACCGACGCCGACCGGCCGGATTATTGTGGATTTTTTAAATCGCGAATTGCCGGCTTATCTCGACACGGGATTGAACTGGGTCCACGTCCGCGACGTGGCGGTGGGTCACATTCTCGCGGCCGAAAAGGGGCGTTTAGGCGAACGCTACATTCTGGGCAACGCGCAGGGCAATTGGACCATGCGCGAAACACTTGCCGCCTTGGAAGAAATCACCGGGGTTCCGTCACCCAAAACCCGAATCCCGTATTGGGTCGCGCTGGCGCTGGCGTATCTCAACGAAAAAATTGCTGCCCTTACCGGCACGCCGCCCAAGGCCCCGCTGGCCGGCGTGCGCATGGCCAAAGACAAAATGTGGTTCAATCCGGCCAAGGCCATCCGGGAACTGGGCCTGCCGCAAACGCCGCCCAAACAGGCGTTCACCGATGCCGTTGCCTGGTTTCGCGCCAATGGGTATGTGAAACGGTGATTCGTCGGCGAAATTGCCAATTTTCGTGGAGTAATTGGCAAAGCTGTTCTTGCCTTTCGGCCGCGGGTCGTGAAAAATTTCACAAAGTTTATGGCGCACGTCAAATTACACATTCCGGGGCCGGTCGAAGTGAGCGAGAAAACGTTCAAGGCGTTTTCCAAGCCGATGATCGGCCATCGCGGCCAGGGTTTCAAAGACCTTTATGCCGCCATCCAGCCGCAGCTCCAGCAACTGCTTTACACCAAGCAGCTCGTCTATATCTCCACCTCGTCCGCTTGGGGCGTGATGGAAGGCGCCATCCGCAATCTCGTCGCCAAAAAAGTCCTGAACTGCATGTGCGGCGCGTTTTCGGACAAATGGTTTGACGTGTCGAAACGTTGCGGCAAGGACGCCGAGGCGCTACAGGTGGACTGGGGTTTGCCCATCCGCGCCGACGCCGTGGATAAAAAACTTGCCTCCGGCCAGTTTGACGCGCTAACCGTCATTCACAATGAAACTTCGACGGGCGTGATGAGTCCGTTGTACGAAATCGCCGCGCTCAAGAAAAAATATCCGGACGTGATGTTCATCGTGGACGCCGTTAGCTCGATGAGCGCGACGAAAATCGAATTTGACGCGCTGGGCATTGACGTGTTGTTGGCCGGCACGCAGAAGGCGTTTGCCCTGCCGCCCGGCGCGGCTCTTTTTACCTGCTCAAAGGCGGCTTTGGCCAAGGCGGCGACCGTCAAGGACCGCGGTTATTATTTCGATTTTGTTGAGTTCCAGAAAAATGCGGAGCAGAGCATGACGCCGAGCACGCCGAGCATCGGCCATGTCTATGCCTTGCAATCAAAGCTGGAAGACATTTTCGCTGAAGGTCTGGAAAACCGTTTTGCCCGTCATAAGAAGCTCGCCGAGATGACGCGCGCGTGGGCGGCGAAGCACGGTTTCACGCTGTTTCCCGAGAAAGGTTTTGAGTCGGTCACACTCACCTGCGTGAACAATGGTGCGAAGCCCGGCGGACACGTGACCGATGTGCCTAAACTGCAAAAACTCGTCAAAGACCAAGGTTTTCTCATTGATGGCGGCTACGGAAAAATCAAGGGCAAGACCTTCCGTATTTCCAACATGGGCGACGAAACCGAGGCGACGATGAATCAGCTTTATTCGGCGTTGGATCAGGCGATGGGCCAAATCTGAGTTGCGTGATCGGGTAAATACGCCGAAAATCAAGCTGATGTCGGCGCAAGATCGAAGTTCGGAAATTTCGTCGTCTCCACAATCACCAAGGTGGGTGCGCATGGTTTTAATCGGACGCAACTGGAAATTCACCGTCGCACGCATTGCCGTTCTGGTCGTTGCCTCCTTCGTCGTTTTCAGGTTCGTCCTGTTGCCTGTCCGGCTCGAAGGCATCAGCATGTTGCCCACCTATCTAAATGGTTCGCTGGATTTCGTGAATCGGCTCGCCTATCTGTGGCATCCACCGCGCCGGGGCGACGTCGTGGGCATCCGCCTGTCCGATCCAAGCATCCTGTGGCCGAGCATCATGTATATGAAACGCATCGTCGGCTTGCCGGGCGAAACCGTGGCATTTGTCAACGGCCGGGTTTTCATTAACGGCCAGCCGCTCGATGAACCTTATGAAAAAAACGGTTGCGATTGGGATCTGCCGCCGGTCAAACTGGGTCCGAACCAGTATTTCGTCGTGGGTGACAATCGTTCAATGCCTTCGCAATACCATGAGTTTGGGAAAGTCGAACAGGATCATATCGTTGGCAAGGCTGTCCGATGAAAATTGTCCTTCGCATAATACTGCTGGCCGCACTGGCGGCGTTGGGCGTCTGGTTGTGGACAATTCTGTTTCCGAGTCCTGAAAAAATGATCCGCCGGCGGCTCGATGAAATCGCCAAATATGCTTCGTTCACGGCCAATGAAAGTGCGCTGGCGCGCTTGGGCGCTGCACAGAGTTTGGCTGGTTGTTTCTCCGCGAACGCCGAAGTCCATATAGATACTCGCGAAGCAGGAGACCAGGATTTCATCGGCCATGAGCAAATTATGCAGGCGGTGGTGGCCGCACAATCCGCGTTCGGCAGCCTCAATATTAAATTCCTCGACGTAAAGGTTGTCGTTGATCCGAATAAGCAATCGGCCACGACCGATCTGACCGTGGACGCCAATGTTTCCAACCAGCCGGACGCCATCGTGCAGGAGGTGAAAATCACATTCCAAAAAATCAGCGGCCAATGGCTCATCACCCGCGCCGAAACCATCCGCACGCTTTCCATTTTGAACTTTGAACTTCGGCGCGCGCCTTCCATAGTTTAGGCATGAATGTTTTCGTCACCGGCGGCGCCGGCTACATCGGTTCCATCTGCACGGAAGAACTGCTCAACGCCGGGCATCAAGTCACGGTTTATGACAATCTCACCGAAGGCCATCGCTCGGCGGTGGACCCGCGCGCGAAATTCATTTTGGGCAAGCCGGAGGACCCCGGCGACATCCTCAACGCCATTAAATCTGCCAAACCCGATGCCATCATGCACTTTGCCGCCAACGCGCTGGTCGGCGAATCCATGACCAACCCGAAAAAGTATTTCCACAATAATGTCGTCAACGGCCTTAAACTGCTCGATGCCGCCGTCGAGTGCGGCGTCAAAAAATTCGTGTTCAGCTCCACGTGCGCCACTTACGGTCCACCCGACAAAATTCCGATGACCGAGGATTTGCCTCAACGTCCGATCAATCCCTACGGCGAATCCAAGTTGATATTCGAGAGAATCCTGCGGTGGTATCAGGAAATCTGTGGTTTGGAATTCATCGCTTTTCGTTACTTCAACGCCGCCGGCGCGAGCGAGAAATTTGGCGAGCATCATCGTATCGAAACGCATTTGATTCCAAGAGTCCTACAGGTCGTTCTTGGCCAATTGCCGCAGGCCGAGATTTTCGGCACGGACTATCCAACGCCGGATGGCACGTGCATTCGCGATTACATCCACATCAAGGACTTAGCGCAGGCGCACATGCTCGGATTGCAGCCGGGCAAAACCGGCTTTTACAACCTTGGCAACGGCGATGGCTACTCCGTGCGAGAAGTCATTCAAACGTGCGAGAAGATGACGGGCAAACAAATTCCCGCCGTCGAAAGACCACGCCGACCCGGCGACCCGCCCCGCTTGGTGGCCTCCGCCGAAAGGGCGATTTGCGAACTGGGTTGGAAACCGAAATTTCCGAAACTCGAAGACATCGTCAAAACCGCCTGGGCTTGGCACCAAAAACATCCGACCGGGTACGCGGATTGACACGGATCACGGGCAGGTGATCTTGAAGTTCTGCCTTGCAAGACTCGCAAAGGCGCAGCGTTTTCATTTCGCCATCGGGCAGAAAGGGCCTGTTGATAATTGCGGTGCCGCTCAAGGAACTGGTCTCCCCGCAAGGTGGCTTTTAGCCACTTCCCTTGTTCTCACGGAGAAGTGCCGGGGTGAATTGCAGCCTAACCGCGCGCCACTTCGTTGAGCACGGCGCCATCGGGCGCGATGAGCCGCACCCGCAAGGGCATCTGGCCGACGGCGTGCGTCGAACAGCTTAGGCATGGATCGTAACAACGGATGCCATGCTCGATGCGGTTGAGCATCGGCTCGGGGATTTGTCCGCCGCCGCGCACGTAATGACGCGCAATTTGCGCCACGGTCTGGTTCATCGCCAGGTTGTTCTGGCCCGTGGCGACGATGAGATTGACCTTTTGTAGCAGGCCGTTGCCGTCCACCGTGTAATCATGGAACAACGTGCCGCGCGGGGCTTCGCTCACGCCCACGCCGCGCAAGCTGTTGATGCCGGCGTCCGCGCGCAGGTTAGCGCTGAACAAATCATGATCGTCCAGATAGCGCTCGACGTATTCGAGCGATGCGAGAATCTCAATCAGCCGCGCGTAATGATAGAGGAATGACGAGGTGACCGCGCCGCGGCCCATTTGTTTGAAATTCTTCAACTCAGCGTCCGCTTTGGGCACACCCATTTGCTCGCAGACATTCAGGCGCGCCAGCGGGCCGACGCGATACATGCCGTCCGGCAAACCCAACGGCAGATAATACGGCGATTTGAGATACGAACTCGTCTGCACGGATTCACCGATGAACTCGTAATACTTTTGCGGATCGAGCTGGTCGGCGATGATGCTGCCGCTGCTGTCGCTGAACCGTAGTTTGCCGCCGTGATGTTCCCACGTGCCGTCGGGCGTGACCAGCCCCATGAACAGCGACGGGAAATTGCCAAAGATTTGGACTTCGCGCTGATGTTTTGTGAGTGTTTTTTTGAAAAGGTCGAATGCGACCTGGGTCGTGGCGAACGCCTCCGGCAGCCAGCCGTGGATTTTCACCCGGCCTTCCTCGGTCAGCGGATGGCGCACGCCGCCGGGCACGGCCCACGCCGGATGGATTTTTTTGCCGCCGAGAATTTCAATGATTTCCTGGCCAAACTGCCGCAGCCGGATGCCCGCGCGGGCGAGATCGGCATTGGAGGCAATGAGGCCGAACACGTTTCGCTTCGACTGCGGCGTGTCCCAGCCCAGCAAAAAGTCCGGCGCGCTCAAATGGAAAAAGCTCAAGGCATGGCTCTGGATGAACTGGCCGAGGTTCATCAGGCGGCGCAACTTGTCGGCGGCGGGCGGAATGTTGACGGCCATGATGGCGTCGCCGGCCTTGGCCGACGCCAGCAAGTGGCTGACCGGACAGATGCCGCAGATGCGCGGCGTGATGCCGGGCATCTCGCTATAGGGCCGGCCTTCGCAAAATTTCTCGAAGCCCCGGAACTCCACGACGTGGAACTCGGCGTCCGACACGTTGCCGGCGTCGTCCAGGTAAATGCTGATCTTGGCGTGGCCCTCAATGCGGGTCACCGGATCAATGATAATGCGTTTTGACATAACCCAATTCTGTGTCCTAACCAAATTTAAGCTGCGCGCCTTCCAGCTTCGGCGTTTCACCATTCAACACTTGGAGCATCAAAGCTTTGATGCGGTCAGCCGGCGGCGGACAACCGGGCAGGAAATATTCAACGTGAACCACTTCATGCACGGGCATCACGCGCTGGAGCAATGCCGGCACGATGCCGTCAGCCTTCGGCACACTGGGATTGTTCTGGGCGTTCTCGATGTACGCGCGCTGCAAAACATTTTCCACGTTGCCCAGGCCGAGTTGATTGCGGATCGCCGGCACGTTGCCCGTCACCGCGCAGTCGCCAAAGGAGACGAGCACCCTGGTCCGCGCGCGGATTTTGTGCAACAGCTCGAGATTATCCTCGTTGCAGATGGCGCCTTCGATGAGGCAGACGTCCACGTGTTCCGGATATTCCTTCACATCAATGACCGGGCTGTAAACGAGGGCAATTTTGCCGGCGAGTTCGATGAGGAACTCGTCCAGATCCAGAAAGGACATGTGGCAGCCCGAACAGCCGCCGAACCAGACTGTGGCCACTTTCAAGCGTTCCATAATTTTTTCTCCCGGGCGATGACGATGAATTCCAGTTTCGTGCGGTCGCGTTCCATTTCGGACACCGTCGAACCCTTGTGGAACAGGGCGCCGGTCGGGCAGGCCTGTACGCATTTGCCGCAGGCGGTGCAGGTTTCGGAATCGCCCCACGGTTGATTGAGATCGCTGATGACATTAGCCCGGGCGCCGCGCCCGGCGACATTTTTGGTGCCAGCGCCTTCGATGTGCCAGCAAACGCGCACGCAACGGGCGCAGAGAATGCATCGGTTGTGGTCCATGCCAAACAGCCGGTGGGTCGCGTCCACGTTCCATTTCGGGAAGCAGTAATCGTAACGCACGTGGTCCATTCCCTGGCTGTAAGCGAGCGTTTGCAATTCGCAATGGCCGTTGGCCACACAGACGGCGCAGACGTGATTGCGTTCAGCAAAGAGCAATTCGAGCGTCATGCGGCGGTATTTGCGGAGGCGCTCGCTGTCGGTCTTGATGTCCATGCCTTCAGCGACCTTGGTGGTGCAGGCGGGCAGCAACTTGGCAGTGCCCGCGACCTCCACGAGGCACAAGCGGCAGGCGCCGACATCATACACGCCGTCGAGATGGCAAAGCGTCGGGATTTTGATGCCCGCGTCGGTGGCGACTTCCCAAATGGTCGCGCCTTCCTCGGCACTGACCTGTTTTCCGTCAATCGTTAATGTTTTGGCGGCCATAAAAATCTTAAGGATTCAGTTTTGGATGAGTCAATTTGAGAGACATCGCGGTGAGAGCCATTCTCGCCTTCCTTTCTTCTGTTCCAGCAAACAAGCAGTTCGACCCGCTGGTGATGATTCCGCCCGCGAAGATGCCGTCCTTGAAGTTTAACGGGATAAAGACGCGATCGCGTGTAATGCTTTCAGTAGCGACAATCGGGCCATTCAACTTGCCTTCGATGATGTAATCGCTCCAAAGATTTAATTTGCGCCCCAACCAACCGCGATTCGACTGAAGACAACCGCCAACGAGCGTTGCATCACCTATTTTCCCCGTCACGCTTCCGTCCCGGTTAATATCCACCGCAACAAAAAGATTTGTTTGGTGGCACCAAATAACAACGATTCGCGCGTTTCCTTCCCAACGACCCGCCATCGCGGGTGTAACGACGCTCTCGGCTGAAAATGAATTCACAGCCGTCAGTATCGCGAACGCGGCCATCAATTTTGCGAGTTGTAATTTGCTGTTCATCCTCACCTGACGACTTTTTCCTTCTTCATTTCACCGTTGCTTTCCAGCTGGAGCAATTCCTCGTATTCGTTCCGGAAAAACCGCAGTGTGCTCAACGTGGGATTGGGCGCCGTCTGGCCCAGGCCGCAGAGACTGGTGTTTCGCACCATGTCACAAAGCTCCTCCAGTTTGGCCAGGTCACGCGCCGTGGCCTTGCGGCTGAGGATTTTTTCCAGCAGGTGCAGCATCTGCACCGTGCCGGCGCGGCAGGGCGCGCATTTGCCGCACGATTCATCCACGCAGAACTCCATGAAATAACGCGCCACATCCACCATCTTCGTCGTGTCGTCCATCACAATCATGCCGCCGGAGCCCATGATGGAACCGAGCTTGGTGAGCGAGTCGTAATCCACCGGCGTGTCGAGCGCGTCGGCGGGAATGCAGCCGCCGGACGGACCACCCGTCTGCACGGCCTTGATTTTGCCGCCGTCGGGCGCGCCGCCTCCCATTTCCTCGACGATCTGCCGCAACGGCGTGCCCATCGGCACTTCGATGAGGCCGGTGTTGGTGATTTTGCCGGCGAGCGCAAAAACTTTGGTGCCCTTGCTTTTTTCCGTGCCGATGCCGGCGAACCAATCCGCGCCCTTGCGGATGATCGGCGGAACGTTGGCGAAGGTCTCGACGTTGTTGATGAGCGTCGGGCAACCCCACAATCCGCTCTCGGCCGGGAACGGCGGACGCGGACGCGGCGTGCCCCGTTTGCCCTCAACCGAGGCCATCAAGGCGGTTTCCTCGCCGCAAACGAACGCGCCCGCGCCGATGCGGATGTCTATGTTAAAACTGAACGGCGATTCGAAAACGCCGCTGCCGAGCAGGCCAAGGGTCTTGGCCTGCTTGATGGCGTTCTGCAATCGCTTGATGGCCAGCGGATATTCGGCGCGGCAATAAATGAAACCCTGGCTGGCGCCGACGGCATACGCCGCGATGGCCATGCCTTCGAGCACGCTGTGCGGGTCGCTTTCGAGCACGCTGCGGTCCATGAACGCGCCGGGGTCGCCCTCGTCGGCGTTGCAGATGACGTATTTCTGGGCGCTCTGCGTTTTGGCGACCGTGCCCCATTTGAGGCCGGTGGGGAAACCCGCGCCGCCGCGGCCGCGCAGGCCGCTTTTAACCATGGCATCCACCACGTCCTTGGGCGTCATTTCCCGCAGCACGTCGTGCAACGCCTGATAGCCATCAACGGCGATGTAGGCTTCGATGCGTTCGGGATCAATCTCACCGCTGTTGGCCAGAACGATGGACAATTGTTTCTTAAAGAAGGGCTGGTTAAGGTCGCCGCGTTTGACCTTCGTCTTGCCGCCTTTCAGGGTCTTGACCAGTTCCAAAGCGTCTTCCGGCGTGACCTTTTCGTAAAGCGCATCCTGCGTATCCACACTCACGAGCGGGCCTTCACAGCAAAGTTTCATGCAACCGACGCCGCGCACTTCGACTTCCTCGCTTAGGCCGGCGTCTTTCACCGCCTGTTCCAGGTTCTTTTTGACGGTTTCCGAATTGGACGACATGCAGCCGGCCGCCATGCAACAACGGATGACCGTTTTCTTGCGAGCGGCCCGTTCCTTCTCGGCAATCGCGTTGAGGTCATCAATGACCATTTGAGATCCATCCTTTCACTTGTTCGAGCGCGGTTTCGGGGGTTTGGCGCGGCGTGACCGTGCCGTCATAAACGACCGCTGGCGCAATGCCGCATGCGCCGATGCACCGCGCGGTCAGCAGGGATAGCTGGTTGTCGGGCGTGGTTTCGCCGGCCTTGATTTTCGCCTTCGCTTCGACGGCCGCGAGCACCTTGGCCGAGCCTTTCACATAGCAGGCCGTGCCGAGGCAGACGACGCAGGTGTGTTTGCCCTGCGGTTTGAGCGTGAAGAAATGGTAAAACGTCGCCACGCCATAAACGCGGCTGGCGGGCAGTTTCAATTTATAGGCAACGAACAGAAGCAAATCATCATCCAGAAAGCCGAACAATTCCTGCGCCTTGTGCAGCACCTCGATGAGCGCGTCGTGCTTGAACTGGTGCTTCTTCATGTGCGCTTCCAGAATCTTGAAGCGCTTGTCGCCGCTGGCGTGCTGCATCACCCGGTCAGCCGCCTTCTGTTTTTCGTGCAAGAGAATTGGTAACATAAACTCGACCCGCCGTTTCATTAATTCCAGAACCTACTTAATCTCTTTAATATATTCATTAAATCTAATGTTATGGCAGCCGGCGGTAAATTCTCTCCGCAATTTGGTTTTGTGTGTACATTTCTTGCCGGAAGGAAAATGGGCACGCCGCCAACGCTGTCAGATTCCTCCGTTATTTCATGGCCAATGATGTGCCATCCGATGGCTTGCCTTTCGATGTCTTCCGACAGTCAATCAATCTGACTTTGTCTCAGTGGACTCCGGCGATGGCGCTGTCTAAAACCAGCCGTGTCGGAAAAAAGCCAGCGTGCCATTCTTTCTTTGAAATAAAACACTTAAACCGGGCAAAACCGGCTGAGAAAGCGGGCGGTTATCCTCTACGTCCACAACTGGCATTGCCATTGCTTTGTTCATCCGGACGCTGCGCTGGCGCCATATCCGGCGCGGCGCCAAAATGGAATTGACTACCAGGGATGCTTGTCCCGTTACAGGACAAGTACCTGTTAAAATGGTTTGTCGGAAACATGCGCAAAAAACGGCAATTGAATTGGCGGTCGGGAATGGCAGCATGACCTTGTCCCGCCGGCCCGGGTAAAATTTTAGTGTTATGATGACCACAGGCAGTTTAACATTTGACGCCACCGGGCGATCCGACCTTGTCGGGCGCGCCGCCGCGCTAAAAACCTTGAAAAGCAAATCGCTGGCAGACGGCAAATCGCATTCCGTTTCCTTCGGCACGGATAAGATTCACTATGTCACCGTGGGCGGGGGAAAGGACACCATTGTCTTCGTCCACTGCTGGGCGGGCAATCTGGGCTTCTGGCGCGAACAGGTTCCGGCGCTGGCGGACAAGGCGCGGCTGGTGCTCATGGATCTGCCCGGCCACGGCCAAAGCGGCAAGCGGCACACGATGTATGGCATGGATTATCTCGCCGGCGCCGTCGTGGCGGTCATGTGCGACGCCGGGGTGGACAAAGCCACGCTCATCGGCCACAGCATGGGCGGGCCGGTCATCTATCGCGTTTATGAACAGGCGCCGGAGAAAGTCGCCGGGCTGGTGGTGGTGGACGGGTTCCTCCGCCGCCCCAAGGCGCCGCCCAGCCAGGCCGAGGAATTCATCGCGCGCTTCCGCACGCCCCAATATCGCGAGCACACCCGGCAATTTTTCGGCGCGATGTTTCCCGCGCCCGGCACCGAAGCCCTGCGCGAGCAGGTTTTGTCCGAAATGCTCGCCACGCCGCAGCGCGTCATGCACCGCGCGATGGAGGGAATGTTCGGCCCGGGCCAGCCGGATTGGGACCTGAAAGAGGCGAACGTGCCCGTGCTGGTCATCAACGCCAAAGGCGCGATGTGGGAAACCGACGACGAAAAATACATCCGCTCGCTCTCAACGCAAACCGATTATCGCGTCATGGACGGCGTGGGTCATTGGCTCATGCTCGAGCGCCCGGTGGAATTCAACGCCATCCTCACGGACATGCTCCGGAAGTTCAAGCTGATCGCGAAGTGAGCCGCATACCGGGGAGCGCACGCGCCCCGCGTACAATTTTACGCGCCACGCGGAAAACTTCAGATGGGCAAAGTTTCGTGCCATCTTTGCGGAAAGTTTCAGACGTTCCAAAGCTTGACGCGAGGCGCGTCCGGCAACACCCGGGGCGGGTGTGCTCCCCTTCAGATTAAAAACGCATCCCCACTGTCACCAGTATGGCGTGACTGATGAATTTATAGGTGCCGTCGGCGGTTTCGCCCGAATTCAGTCCAGACAGCGATGATGGGGTGCTGCCGCTAACTGTGTGGGCGGGGCCGTAGCCAAATTGGTAGGCAAGGTCGAAATCGAATCGCTTGCCCTTGCATCCGGCACCAACGCTGAAGAAGTGCCGATCCATGTCCACTACCAACGGAGTATAATAGGCACTCGGCACCGAGGTTTCGTTAAAAACATAGCCGGCACTCACATGCCAGCCGCTGTCAAAATACCGCGTCACACCCAGTTCATATATCCAGCTTGGTTGCCAGTCGAAGTTCACCGATGGGTTTTGCGTTCCACCAAAGGGAACGCTTCCCTCTTGGTAAATGGTTGTCATGTCAAAGCTGTTCCAATCAGTATAGTCGGCGTCGAACTCCAGATTCCATTTTGGGGTGGGGCGGTATGAAATGCCAACCACCGCCGTTATGGGAAATTTAAAATTCGCATGTGCGGGCAAGGTTGTGTCAAGTATTCCCGCCGTCAACTGCTCGAATTCAGCGTGACCATCCATGGTAAACTTGGTTGCACTGCGAAAGGTTGCACCAATTGAAATTTGGTCAATTGGCTTCCAAAGCGCGCCAAGATTATAACCCACGCTCCAACCATCGCCTTTGAAGCGAAAGAAGTCAGGATACCGTGTGGAACTGGAAAGCCCTGATTCCAAATCAATGTTTCCATAATCCACCATAAGGCCGCCAGCGATGAAGAGATTAGGTGCCAGCTTAAACGCGATCACGGGATTAATCCTGAGGTATTTGAGGGACCCAGCCAAAGCAACCGCACGAAAACCGGTATCTTGCGGCCAATCCATGTTCCCGCCGTAAGGCGCATAAACTCCCAATCCCACACTGACCGGAGAATTTTCAAACGAATGCGTCAAAAAAACCTGCGGAATAAAATTAAAATGTTTGCCGATGGTATAGGTTTGGCCCGCGTTCGGCTGAGTACTCGGCGGTTGGAAGGTGGGATCAACATAAATGCTGTAAATTCCCGAGCGGAGCTGGCTGCCCTCAAGCTGGGCAATGCCGGCGGGATTATAGTAAATGGCGGACGCATTATTCGCCGTGGCCGCGAAGGCTTCACCACGCGCCGACGCAAAGGCATCCTGGCTTGCCAGCCCGAACCCGTTCGCCAATACTTTGGAAGCTGAAATGCAACACAAAATTATCGCCAGCGGCCTGATGATGCGACGGATCATGGTCATGATTTGTTGGTTCAAACAACTGAACGGACACCGTAGGAACGCATGGGTGTGCAATTGAGCAAGCAGATTATCTGCCGATTTGCGTTCCGCCAGCAAAATTCCTTTGATTCCCCGCGAAAGAATTCGCGAATTCCGCCGTATTGTTCTCTGTTGCCGAAAGCTGTCTTTACTTTGGGCTGGATGGAAGTAAATTTAGGAATTTGTGAATAGCCGCATCCGATTTGCTTTGGCCGTATTGCTGTTAGGGCTGTCCGTCTGCCCAGCAAAAGCCGGATTTACCTCGCTCTATATTTTCGGTGATGGCGTTTCCACCATCACAAATAATCCAGCGGCTGGCTCATTACCGTATTACGGTTTGCGCCGTTCCAACGGCCGGGTTTGGATTGAGTTGCTGGCGCAGGAACTGAATCTGACCAATAATTTCTGGTATTCCAACAGCCCGGCCAACCATTTGACATACACCAATCTGTCCGCTTCTAGCACCAACTGGTCTTACTCCGGCAATGATTGGTCATTCTATGGCGATTACAGTTCTCTTTTGGTGACGGATGTCAGCAATTTCGTCGCACCTCCAGATGCGTCAAACGACTTGTTTATCGTTTGGGTCAATGACGCCGATTTTGTGAATGACATGGGAACCATCTACCCTTCTTACGGTACGAACATAATGCAATGGACAAATGCCATTAATCAGTCGCTGACCAACCATTGGCAAGCCATTACAAATTTGTATTACGCCAAAGGCGTCCGCACATTGGTTATGCCCAATGCTGTGGATATTACTGAGATTCCGTATTACGATACTTACCCTGCCGCCAATAAAATTTTTATCCGCCAAATGGTGACTAATTTTAACACTGCTTTCACCTCGACATTAAGCAACGCCATGGTCTCGTGTCCCGGCCTTCAAATTTATGAGCCGGACTTTTTCTCACTGCTCGACAATATCCTGGCTAACCCCGCCTCTTATGGGGTGACCAATGCGCTTCAGGGTGGACAGAGTATTGATGCACTGGACGATAATTCATTATCAGATTCGTCTCTGAACGGCGTAGGCGCGAACTACATTTTTTGGGATAAGACAGACCCGACCGCAAAGGTCCATGCGATCATGGCTGATGTTGCCAAGCAACTTATCGCACCAGTCCAATTCAATCAGATCGCATCGCTCGGTAGCAGCAACCGGTTGGACTTGGCCAGTGTGCCGGTCGGCCTGAATGGCATCGTGCAAGGCAGCACAAATCTGGTGCCGGCGAACTGGAGTTCTGTGACCAATTTCACCAGCACTAATTCCACGCTATCTGTTATGGTCACGAATTCCGGGCCGATGCAGTTCTATCGGTTGAATTTCCCATTCAGTTGGGCTTGGCCGTAATCCGTTGGTAGGGACGCGCGGCAGCGCGTCCGCCTCAGTTGCCTTGGCGAAGCGACCCGACTGATAGGCCTCATGCCGCCGAGGCTGTCATTTCCGATAATTTCCCCAGCGTTTCGTAGCCCCAGCGCAGCATCCGCTCGGTGGTCTCCCAGCCGATGCACGAATCCGTGAGCGACACGCCGTAGCGCAAGTCCTTCAGGTTTTTTGGAATCGGCTGATTGCCTTCGTTGATATTGCTCTCAACCATCAGGCCGATGAGCGAGCGCGTGCCTTCGACGCGCTGCTGGATGACGCTGCGCCACACGTCCTCCTGTTTCGCAAATTGTTTGCCCGAGTTCGCGTGGCTGCAATCCACCATCAACACGGGCGGCAGTTTTTCCGCCCGTAATTTTTCCTCCGCCGCGCGGATGCTGGCGGCATCGTAATTGGTCATTGTCCGTCCGCCGCGCAGCACGATGTGCGCATGCGGATTGCCCGCGGTGCGCACGATGGCCGTCGCGCCGTCCTGGTCAATGCCCAGAAAACTATGCGGGTGCCGCGTGGCGCCCATAGCCTCCACGGCCGATTGCAGGCTGCCGTCCGTGTTGTTCTTCAAGCCGATGGGCATGGACAAGCCGCTGGCCATTTCGCGGTGCGTCTGCGATTCGGTGGTGCGCGCGCCAATCGCCGCCCACGTCACCAGGTCCGCCGTGTATTGCGGCACAATCGGGTCCAGAAATTCCGTCGCCGTCGGCAGCCCCAGGCCGGTGATGTCCAGCAGCAACCGCCGCGCAATCTTCAATCCGGTTTCAATGTCCTGCGAACCGTCCAAGTGCGGGTCGTTGATCAATCCCTTCCAGCCGATGGTCGTGCGCGGCTTCTCAAAATAGACGCGCATGACGATTTCCAGGCGGCTGGCAAATTCCTGCCGCAGGGCATTCAGGCGCGTCGCGTAATCCAACGCGCTCTTCTCGTCATAAATCGAGCATGGCCCGACGACGACCAGCACGCGCGGGTCTTCCTGCCGCAGGATGCGGATAATCCGCTCGCGGCTGCGCGCCACCGTGGCGTTCGCGGCGTCGGTCGTCGGCAACTGCGCCTTCAATTCCCGCGGCGTCAGCAGCCGAACGATTTCTTTGACATGCAAATCCTGCGTCCGAAACATGCGCACGAGTATAGCACGTTTTCCTCCTGCGGAAAGTCGAAAGCATTTATTGTAGCGGCGGTCTGTGACCATCGCCATTTTTCCCGGAAAGAATGCGGCGCTCACAGACCGCCGCTACAACTCCTGTTGAACCCGGCTCGGTCTTTGTGTATTTTGGGCTGCGAAGGGGTCGCAGCTTATTTTATGAATGAATCAAAGTTGAGCACCGCGCAAAAGGCGCTGCAAATCAATCTGGACTCCACCAAGTACGGCGCGTTTGCCGAGATTGGTGCCGGCCAGGAAGTCGCCCGCTGGTTTTTCCACGTCGGCGGCGCGGCGGGCACCGTGGCCAAAACCATGTCCGCTTACGACATGGCGGTGAGCGACGCGATTTATGGCCCGTCGGACCGCTACGTCAGCCGCAAACGTCTGCAGGCGATGCTCAATTACGAATTCGACCTGCTGCTGCACCGGCTCAACCAGACGCGCGGCGACAAATGTAATTTTTTCGTCTTTGCCGATACGGTTGCGACACACAGTTTCTCCCATCAAACCGACGGCCAGGGGTGGCTCGGCATCAAATTTCAAACCGAATCGCACGGGCCGCCTTCGGAAATCATCATCCACGCACGGATGCTCGACCACGAAAACGTCCGCGAGCAGGAGGCGCTCGGCGTCATTGGCGTGAACCTGATTCACGGCGCGTTTTATCATCATCACGAACCCGAAACGTTGATCGGCCGGCTGATGGACGACCTGTCGCGCGACCGGATGGAGGTGGACATGATCAAGTTTACCGGGCCGTGTTTTTCGGGCGTGGACAACCGGCTGATGGCGTTGCAACTGGTGGAACAGGAACTCACGGACACCGCCATGTTTACCGCTGATGGCGAAACGGTGGTGGCCAGCGAGGTGCTTTACAAGAAACCCGTGCTGGTCGAGCGCGGCAGCTTTCGTCCTCTCACCAATCCGATGCTCGACATGCTGGAACGTGCCCAGGAGCAGTTCCTACAGGAGGAATCACTCAAGGGCGAACCGCCCGTGGTCATTACGGAAATGACGCTGCGCCAGTTGCAGGTGGGCGACCTCATTGACCACCGCGATTTTCTGGACCGCGTGGACACATTGGGCGCGCTGGGCAAAACGGTCCTGATTTCCAGCTTCCTGCGCTATCACCGCCTGGTGATGTATCTGTCCAAGCACACGCAAAAGACCATCGGCCTGCCGCTGGGCCTGGTGCGGCTGCGTGACGTGATGGACGAGAGTTTTTACACCGACCTCGAAGGCGGCTTGATGGAATCGCTCGGCCAGTTGTTCAAGAACGGCGCGAAAGTTTACGTCTATCCGTCCCTGGACCGCAAAACCGGCAAGCTCACTACCGTGGAAAACATGGACGTCGCGCCGCACTTGCGCCATCTTTACGCGCATCTGGTGGAAAACGGCTTTGTGGAAAACATCCGCAATTACAACCCCGAATATCTGAGGATTTATTCGGGCGACGTGCTGGCCAGAATCAAGGCTGGCGATGCTTCTTGGGAAAAACTCGTCCCGCCGCCAATTGCCCAGGTCATCAAAGCCAAGCAACTGTTCGGCTGGAGCGAAAAAACCGCGGCGGTGACGGCGTGACTTGACCTGCGGCAGCCCTCTGCCGCTGTTAAAAACCAAGGCGCGTGCGAAAGCGGCAGAGGGCTGCCGCAGTCCAAAACCTCGCGGTATTTTGCCGGCGAGCTTTCAAACAACGGCCACAATTTTTATTGAACCGCTCCAGCCACCGTGCCACTACGATGAGCGGAGACCGGCGCTCCGTTTTTTGCGGAGGCTTGAATTCTCACATCATCCCCCGCGCTTTGGGCAGGACTTTCAGTGTATAGCGGAGACCGGCCATTTTTAACCGCAAGTTCGTGTTGAACGTCGTCGAAAGCAGCTTTGCATTCAGCACCGCCGGCTTTTTTCCGGTAGCGAGCGATCGCCCGTCTTTTAAAATCAACACGTGCGAAAACACCGGCATGATTTCCTCGACGTGATGCGTCACCAGCACGAGCGTCGGCGCGTTCCGTTTCCTGCCGAGCCGCTGGAGAAATTGCAGAAAATGTTCGCGCGCGGCAGGGTCCAGCCCGGCGCACGGCTCGTCGAGAATCAACAGACGCGGCCTCGCCATCAGCGCCCGGCCGATCAATACCCGCTGCCGTTCGCCTTGCGACAACACGCGCCACGGACGTTCCGCCAGATGCGGGCATTCGATTTGCCTGAGGATTTGCCGGGCGCAAATTTTGTCCGCGCGCGACAGGCGGCCCCAGAAATCAATCATCGCGTATTTGCCGCTGGCGACGGTTTCCAGCGCCGGTTCGTCGTCGGCCATCATTTGCCGGACGGCGGAACTGACCAGCCCGATTTGTTTGCGTAATTCGCGCCAGTCCGAGCGGCCATAAGTTTTCCCCAGTAGCGAAACCTTCCCCGCCGTCGGCGTCAGATAACCCGTCAACGCGCTCAACAGGGACGTTTTGCCCGAGCCATTCGGACCGAGAATCACCCAATGCTGCCCGCGTTCCACGCGCCACGACACATCGTTGAGAATCATGGTGCCGCCGCGCTCCACGCGCAGGTTGGAAATTTCGAGAATCGGTTTCACGCCGACAAATTTAACCACGGATAAACACAGATGGACACGGATAAAAATTGGCGCATCCGTGTTTATTCGTGTCCATCCGTGGTGTTAATCCATTTATACCGCTGGCGTTTTGATGGAATTATGTTTATGAATTCGCCGCCATGAAAAATTTGATTCCCGTTTCGCTTGTTTTAGGTTGTTGCATTATGACTGCTACCGCCGCCATCCAGACCAAAACGGTTGAATACAAACAGGGCGACACGACGCTCGAAGGCTTTGTCGTCTGGGACGATGCCATCAAGGGCCAGCGGCCAGGCGTGCTGGTGGTGCATCAATGGATGGGGCTGACGGATTACGAGAAGAAGCGCGCCGAAATGCTCGCCCACCTCGGCTATATCGCGTTTTGCGCCGATGTTTACGGCAAAGGCATCCGCCCAAAAAGCCCGCAAGAAGCCGGTGCGCTGGCGGGCAAATACAAGAGCGACCGGTCGCTGTTGCGCGCGCGGGTTAACGCCGGTTTGGACGCCTTGCGGCAACAGCCGCTGGCGGACGCCAAACGCATCGCCGCTATCGGCTATTGTTTTGGCGGAACGGCGGTGCTGGAACTGGCACGCAGCGGCGCAGAATTAAATGGCGTCGTCAGTTTTCATGGCGGACTGGACGCGCCCAATCCGGACGACGGCAAGAACATTAAATGCAAGGTGCTGGTGCTGCATGGCGCGGATGATCCTTTTTCCTCGTCGCAGGACATTGCCGCGCTGGAAAACGAATTGCGCAAAGGCGGGGTGGACTGGCAGCTCGTCAAATTTGGCGGCGCGGTCCATGCCTTCACCCAATGGAACGCCGGCAATGATAATTCCAAAGGCGCAGCTTACAACGAACGAGCCGACAAACGCTCGTGGGAATACATGAAGTTGTTCTTCGCTGAGATTTTCAGCAACCACCAATGAACACGAATTGACACGAATCAAGGGCCGTTGGTCACGGCAAATTCAATTCGTGTGCATTAGTGTCCATTCGTGATTAAATTTTTCCCATGCGCATCACCGGCGGCAAAGCGGCGCGGCGAATTCTCAAGGTCCCCAAGGGACTTGAGGTCCGGCCCACGCCCGATCTCGTCAAGCAGGCGGTCTTCAACTCGCTCAGCGCGCGGGTCGTCGGTGCGCGCGTGCTGGAATTGTTCGCCGGCTCTGGCGCATTGAGCCTCGACTGCCTGAGTCGCGGCGCGGTTTCGGCGCTGTGTATCGAGAAATCGCACAAGCACGCCGAATTCATCCGCGCCAATGCGCGCACGGCGAATTTTGAAACCGTGCTCGAAGTCCGCACGCAGGACGTGTTTGTGGCAATACATCAACTGGCGGAAGGCGGCCGGCGGTTCGATTTGATCCTAGCCGACCCGCCCTATGGCGAAAAAAACGTTGGACGCCGTTCCACTTCCTTCGCTCAACAACTGCTGGATGATCACAATTTGCCGAAACTGCTCGCGCCGGGCGGGCGGTTCATCCTCGGCCACACCAAACGCGACACGCTTACTCTGGTCGAGCCGTGGCGTGAAGTGAAAACGCTCAAGCACGGCGACAGCATGATGCGATTTCTGGAAATGAGGTAGGGCGCGGTCTCCGCACCGCGCTGCGGCTCGCTCGGAGAGCGAGCCCTGCGAAAAATTTAATCCGTTCCCTCCACCGCCATGCGAATCATTTTCTTGAATTTCTCAACTCCCTGGTCAAAGGCGGCAGAAATCGGCAGCGGCGATACTTTGCGGATTTTCTTTTTAAACTGCTTAAGATTCTTTTCGGCAACCGCCTCGTCCATTTTGTTCGCGACAACCAGGCGCGGCTTGTCGAGCAGCGCCGGGTCATACAGCTCCAGTTCGCGCAGGAGATTCTTGTAATCGTCCCACGGCGCGCGATTGTCGGTGCCGGCCATGTCCAGTAGCAGCACAAGGATTTTACAACGCTGGATGTGGCGCAGAAACGCGTGGCCGAGGCCGACGTTCTGATGCGCCCCTTCAATTAGCCCCGGCACGTCACAGACCGTAAGCCGATGGAAATCGGTGTATTCGACGATGCCGATTTGCGGATGCAGTGTGGTGAACGGGTAGGGCGCAACTTTCGGACGCGCCTTGGAAATGGCCGTGAGCAGGGTGGACTTGCCGGCGTTCGGATAGCCGACCAGCCCGACCTCCGCGAGAATACGCAGTTCCAAAAGGAAATCGCCTTCTCTGCCCGGCTCGCCCGGCTGGGCGAAACGCGGCGTCTGGCGCGCGGCGGTGGCAAAATTGCGATTGCCCAGGCCACCACGCCCGCCCAGGCACAGGACAAATTGCTGGCCGTGTTGGGTCAGGTCGGCAATCAATTCACGTTTGCCTGTCGCACCTGAAACCTCATCTATGGTTTCCGCCGACAAATCAATTTCCTGCGCCAGCGCGCCGCTGGCGCTGCGGATCAAAGGTCGTTTGCTGGCGCTGGTTTTGAATGTCGGCTTTTCATCGTCGTCCTCGGCACTCGAAATTTCCCCCCCAATGGGTGGCGTAGCGTTTGCGAGCTGCCACACGAGCGTGCCGCAAGGGACCTTGACGATTAAATCTTTCCCGGCGTGGCCGTCCATGCCTTTGCCCAGGCCGTGCTCCCCTTCGGCCGCGACGAGCCGCGGCTGATAGTACTGGGCGATGAGATTGTTGAGGTCGTGGTCGGCCTGCAAAATCACGCTGCCGCCCCGTCCGCCGTTGCCGCCGCTGGGACCGCCCTTGGGCACAAACGCTTCGCGATGGAACGCCACGCAGCCTTTGCCGCCGTGTCCCGCCCGCGCGTAAATTTTAATTTCGTCAACAAACATGGATTTGTTAAATCGTTAATTGGTTGAATTGTTACATCGTCATTTGTGAACCGATTTAACGATTCAACCATTTAACGGGCAACAAACAAAAAAGGCGAGGCGCCGGGCCTCGCCGTGAAATTCATCTGCACCGTTTAATTTTTCGTGGCGGGTTCGGCTTTCACGTTCACGCGGCGGCCATTCTTGTCGAAAGCGATTTTGCCGTCCACGAGCGCGAAGAGCGTCCAATCGCGACCGGTGCCGACGTTCTGGCCCGCTTCAAATCTCGTGCCGCGCTGGCGAACGATGATGCTGCCGGCGGTGACGAATTCGCCGCCAAATGTTTTCACGCCGAGCCGTTTGCTGACGCTGTCGCGGCCGTTGCGGACGCTGCCTTGACCTTTCTTGTGTGCCATAAATTTTTTGGGGCTGGGTTCTTGCGTCCTGGTTCCGGGGAAAGCCCCGGGCACCAGACCCAATTTTAAGCTTTGATTTCCTTGATCTTCACCACCGTCAGTTCCTGGCGATGGCCGATGGTTTTGTGATAGCCTTTGCGGCGTTTCATTTTGAAGGTGAGCACTTTTTCGCCGCGTTTGTGCTCCATCACGTCGGCCACGATGCTTGCGCCGCCGACCGTAGGCGCGCCCACGCTCACCTTGCCGTCGCGGTTGACCAGCAATACACGGTCAAATGTGACGGGCTGGCCGGCCTCGACGGCCAGTCGCTCGATTTCCAACGTGTCGCCCGCGGCCACACGATACTGTTTGCTTCCGGTTTCCAATACGGCGTACATAAAATTTTTTGCAAAAGGGGAGTAATAAAACCAGAAATACGCCGGGCTGTCAACGCCGGATTTTTGAAAAATAGGTTGAGGTTGCGCCCCAAACCGCTTGTGGCCAACGCGCAAATGGCTATTTAAATGAGGAAATTTTCCAAAAAGCCAGTCCCGTAAGGACAACCGAGAAAGCAACGGCAATCAACACCGCAGCAATGGTGGTTTTCATCTGATACTGGCGTTGTGAGGGTTGCAAACGCGGGAACAGAAGTTTCCCCAAATAATTTATCAGCATGAAAGACTTTGGTTAAGGCTCAATCAGAACACTTGTTGCCTGCTGAGTCCAGGGATATTTTCAAACAAATTCCCGCCGGACGCGGGTTGCGCCGGCGGGGTGGTTTTCACCAGCCGTTAAAAAATACTTCTTGCATTCTTTAGTCCCGCTTGTAAGCTGTCAATAAACTCGTGATTTTAGTTGCCCAATTTCCAAGGCGTGGTGGATCTTCAGTTGACTTGTTCAATGATGATTTGAAACCCGGCAGTCGGGAACGGTCCGGAAAAGCAAAAAGTCCAGAGACAGGATCATTATGAATACAAAACTATTCGTTGGAAACCTTTCCTTCGATGCCACCGAGAACGACCTTCAGGATTTGTTCGCCGGCTTCGGCCCGGTCAGCGAGGTCAATCTCATGACCGATCGCTCTACGGGCCGCTCGCGCGGCTTCGCCTTTATTACCATGGCGACGGAAGAGGGCGCGAAAGGCGCGATTGCCGGCCTGGCCAACAAAGAACTGCACGGCCGCGCCTTAACGGTGAATGAGGCTCGTCCACGCGAAGAGCGCAGCGGTGGCGGCAGCCGGCCGTACGGGGCGCGCCACAGCGCCTCACGTTACTAAGCTATCCGGCCTTATCGGCGGGAGCGATCGGCGCTTCCGCCGGATGCTTTCAACCCCACCCTCACTTTGATCTCATTATTTTTCTTTTGGACGGCGATCGGTTTTGTCGCCGCCGTGGTTTACGCCTCGCTTTTTGAATGGGCACTGCACCGTTATGTCATGCACCGACCGTTGGGAAAGTTCACTTATCCCTTCAAAAGCCACGCGCTGGTGCATCATCGTATTTTTAAATCCGACCACACCTATCATCTGATTAACGAGGAGGACAAATGGACCATCCCGATGGCGTGGTGGAACGGCCCGGTGCTCATTGCCATCGGCATGACGCCTTTTCTGCTCGCGGCTTTGATGTCATGAAAATGGGGAATTTTTTGCGGCTCCATGCTCGCGGGCAGCGTCTATTACGGCAGCTACGAATACCTGCACTGGTGCATGCACCTGCCACGCAAACGCAATGTCGAACGCTCGGGCATTTTCTTCCGGCTCAACGGCCACCATCTGCTGCATCACCGGTACATGGGCAAAAACTTCAATGTCGTGCTGCCGCTGGCTGATTTGTGCTTTGGTACGTTGCTGTTCCGTTCCAAAATCAGTTTCAAGCAGGCTGAAGGCCCGTCCGTGCCCAACGTCCAGCCCCGGTTGCCGCGTCCGCAAATCGCGACGATTACCTGAACGGAACCGGAAAAATTCAACGCAAAACCGTAAAGTCGCGAATCCGTGGCCGGCTAATTTTCAGTAGGCGCCCTACAGACAAAGAATTCCTCCGGTTGCGAGTCATTTCACCCGGACGGCCTCGGAAAGCTGCCGCGCCCCGGAAATCATTTTTCTAAAGTCCGAGCGCTCCGGCCGCGTCGGCCAGATTTTGGCAGGTGACCACTTGTGGACGGTGCGGGTAATGAAAAACCGTCAGGATGTTCATCCCGATGTCCTTGCTGGGATCGGGAATGACCCGCACCACCGACCCCACGCCCGCCTTTCCAATCAAATCCATCATCCGGCCCAGTTCCGGTTCGCAATCCAGCCCCATCTTTTCCAGACGGCTGAAATCCGCAAGCAATCGGAAACCCGGCGGCAACTCTCCCAGTTGTGTCATCAGATCCTCCCGGTTGTTCTGAAACTCCTCCGGTCGCACCTGCCCAAGGTAACTGATACACAGCAACTGTCTTTGCCTGTTTGACGTGACCAGTAACATGTGTCTGACCCTAACCGGACATCAACGGAAATTCGAGCGAATTATCGCCAGGGCGCGCGGCACAATTTTCGAGGAGTGTTTGCCAAAAAATCTGTAGTTTCTGTATCATATTGACGGAAATTGAATTATGAACAACTTTTGCGCTGGGGCGTCAAACTGATGTCAACCGCGGCAACCGGCCTTTAAAAAACAACCAACCCTGTATTTGACCATGGTACTTTGGAACGAACAATTCGTGACCGGTTCCAGCACGATTGATCAACAACATCGGATGTTGATTACCAATATCAATCACTTGGAAAGCATGTTGGCCGGTACCAATCCGACGCGAGAGGAGGGCGAATTTCTCGTGCATCTGGTTGATTTTCTGGAGGCATACGCCGACGCGCATTTTCAGTTTGAGGAGCATTGCATGGAAAAATATCGCTGCCCGGCCCATGCACGGAATAAACTGGCCCACGCACAATTCCTGGAATTTTTCCGTCAGTTTAAGGAACGCAGTAAAGCGGAGGGTTTCCGGCCAGACCTGCTCCGAAGCTTGCACCAAAAACTCAGTTCGTGGATTCAGGACCATATCTTACAGGTGGACACCCAGCTAAGATCGTGCCTTAAAGGTTAACAGAGAAATCCGCCTACGGTCGCTTGGACGAGGAGAATAAGCAGACGGATGTCCGCCGTTACGGCCACTCAACCGTTTGACGGCGTAAAAGTCCAGCGCCCCACAATTGATTTACGGTTTTGGCGCGTTACGGAGTTTTTCCTGCTCTTGCATTCGCAAGTTCGCCATAATGGAGTCGGCGATGGGACTCCTCCGGGGCTTTCTGAGTGAAATCATATCAATGCGCTGAACCATTTTCATCTTGTTGGAGCAATAGAGCATCGCGGTTTCATCGGTAATCAAATCCTGTTCGTAAGCTTTAATGAGGGATTGCTCAAAGGTGTGCCAACCGTAGGGGCCACCGGCCTCGATGATGTCATCCAGGTGGCGGCCCTCGCTTTCGCCCAGCGTAATGGCCTCACGCGTGCGCAGGTTGCTGCCCATCATTTCGGTGACCAGCAACCGGCCGCCGGAAATCGCCGGAACGAGCCGCTGGCTGATGACATAACGCATCGAACCCGCCAGCCGTTCGCGCACCTGCGTTTCCTCCTCTGTGCCGAACATGCCAATGACACGGTTGATGGTCATCGCGGCATTGGTGGTATGCAGCGTGCTGAAAACCAAATGACCCGTTTCTCCGGCGTTGAGCACGATCTCCATCGTTTCGCGGTCGCGGATTTCACCGATAAAAATAACTTTGGGCGCCTCCCGCATGGCGGCGCGCATGCCCTTCTGAAAACTGTAAAAATCACGTCCCAATTCCCGCTGGCTGAACGTGGCCTTGATGGGCGACAACACAAATTCAATCGGATCTTCCAACGTGAGGATATGAATACTTCTGGTCCGGTTGATTTCATTCAGCATGGCAGCGATGGTAGTCGTCTTGCCCATGCCCGTGCCGCCGGTCACAAAGATGATGCCGTTCTGTTCCTTGATGATTTCCTGGAATGTCGAGCCTAGATTGAGCGAGTCAAAGGTTGGAACCAGCGGCTTCAGATGGCGCATCACCATCGCGTAATTTCCATCCTCCATGAAGATATTGACACGAAAGCGGCAGGCGCTCTTCAAAGTGTAGCCGCAATCGCATGAGCCGTGTTCCTTCAAATCCTGTAGCAGCCGCGGATTGTTGTTAATGATGACATGAGCCAGACTCTCAATGTATTCACTGGTCAATTCGGATTTGGCCAGTTCGTGGGCAAACGGTTGCAATTCCCCTTGAGACTCCACCTGCATTGGCCTCCCGGTTATGAAGAGCAAATCCGAAATCCCGTCGGAGGATTGAATCATCGCCTCCAACAGACGGTCGAGTTGTTCCTTGTTCATGGGCATTATGCTTTTACACTATGTCCTTGCAATTTTCTAATCTATCGCAAACGCCTTCTATTTTCAATAATTATTTCAAACCCCGCTTGTCTCCGGCAGGACGGTGAACGCCATTGCGAACGTGCCATTAGCGTTCCAAAACGCAGCGGCAAATTTTCATCCAGTGCGGCGCGATAAAATCCGCAGGCGCAGACGTACATACCACCTGATTGTCAGCCTTTTATGGACTTCATGGCACCGCGCGGGCGGGTCAGGAGTTGGGTAACCGCTTCAATCCAATCGTTGCCCGGTTGAGCGTAGGGACGGAACGTTTCAAGGTAGCCTTCCCGGTCATTGTAATAGAGCGCGCGATGGAATCCGAGCGTCGCGGCGTCCGGGTTGTCAATCAGGCTGGCGGAATCGCTGGCGCTCATCTGGAAGAGCGCGCGCATTTCAAATTCACTCAAGGTCTTTCGCCCGATGAAACGAGTCACATTGTTGTAAGTGTCACAGGAGGCAATAACATGGATGCCGCGCGCGGGTCCTTCGCTGATCAAATTGAGAAACACAGCGGCCGGATTGGCATTCGCTCCGGCATCGCCGGAAGAAAAGCTGAATTCGTCCTCCTGCCGGAGCTTTTTGAAATTCTGCAAACCCTGAATAAGAATAAAGGTCTCGGGTGATTTCGCCTTTTCTTCACCCGTTCGCTGTTTCAGTTCCTCCGCCAGGAGATTCATTGTTTCAGCCAGATTGCTGTTCTTGACTTCAATGATTTCGTGCGGAACAGCGTGGATGATCCGTTGCAAAAACTCGCGTTGCGGGAAACCAGGCGGCGTGCTGTCGAGTACGATAAAACGGGCGCTTCCCGGCGGGTATTGCGTCGCCAGCGAGAGGAGTGCCACAGACAGGAGCGTCAACGTCCGTTCCTCGCTCTGGCCGACAATCAATAGATTATTGCCACTCTGTCTCTGGAAAACGGCCTCGGTCGGACCTTTGATGGAGTTCGGCGCGCCCAGCCAGACGCGCGCGGGTATCGCCGGTTTGTCGGCGGGCGATTCCAGCGATGCCCGCAATTGCAGGTTTTCCGACACGTCCGCCGGGGCGTTGCCTTCAAATACAATCGGCCCCGGATACTGCTTTTTGTCGGCTCGTTCGCGGATTTTTGCCAGATAATCGTCGCGCTCATAATCGGGCAACCACACCGTCTGGAACGGGCTGTTGCCTTCAATCGAGCCGGCCGAGTCGTTGTAGATGCCTTCGCCGGGCCGGGACAGCAGGCGCGGAGCGGGATTGTCCTGGTCCATGATGAGGTAGGCATCGGCCTCATTGCATTGGAGCGCAATACGGATGACCATCTGGCCGATGGTCGCGCGGGCCAGGGTGTACGCGCCACCCAGAGTTTGCGAGCCGAGCAGCACGTGAATGCCAAAAGCGCGGCCCTGGCGAATGATGCGGTCCAGCAAAACAGCCGCTCCTTGGGAAACGCGGTCTTCTTCCACGAAAAATTCCTGAAATTCATCAATCATCAACAGTGACCGCGGCATCGGTTCGGTTCCGCCCGCCCGCTTGTAACCGGCGAGGTCCTGGGCGCCGACTTCGCGGAACAAATCGCCGCGGCGCCGCAACTCGGCGTCCACACGTTCGAGCACGCTCAGGCCAAAGGCGCGGTCGCTTTCGATGGCGACGACCCTGGCGTGCGGCAGCCGGCGAGTGGCGTAACATTTGAATTCCACGCCTTTTTTGAAGTCCACCAGATAAAATTCAACCTGCTCGGGACCGCACCATAGCGCCAGATTGGTGATGATAACATGAAAAAGGGTGGATTTACCCGAACCAGTTTTGCCAGCAATCAAACCGTGCTGGCGTGTCGCCCGACCGATGGCAAGGTATTGTAATTTGGTTGCGCCGGAACGACCGATGGGCACGCGAAGCTCGTCGGTCGTGTCTTCGCTCCACAGTTCCGAATCAGACGGCACAACCTGATCAAAAGGCACTTCGACCCGGCCGGAATTTCTGCCGCTTTCACCCATTTGATGAAGAAAATGCGTGGCGATTTCCGGCGGTGGCGGCGAATCGAGCAGCAATTTGGTTCCCGGCGCGCGCCAATTGGACAGCTTGAAACCTTTCTCGGCATGCGTCAGGCAAACGCTGTTTTTTCGGAGTTCATCGGGAACGAACTCCTGTGGTGGCGGCTGGCGCTGGTCCCATTGGATGAGCGTATAAACACCGCACCGCGCGCCGCTGGCAGCGATGTTCCGGAGCCGCCGCGCGGCGGTCTCGCTGAAATTCACCGGAAACGAGGCGATGACCAGGAAATGATATTTCTCGGCAACCGCGCCGGCCTCGGCATTGTATTCCGAAATGGTCGCGTACTCGTTGCGCAGATACATCTGGATGACCTTTTCCATGTGTTCATTCAGTTCCGCCAGCTTCTCCTCGAACTGCGCGGTCTGCGTCCAGATGCGGCTGTTGATGTAGCCTTCTTCGTAATCGGCCAGGTGCATCAACGCGGCAAAATTCTGGCCAAGACCGACCGGATCGAAAATCGTGAAGTTGAGCTTGCCCGGTGGTGTCGTTGAAAGAAGGCGAAAAATGATGTTGTTGGTGGCGGCAACGGCTTCGTTTCCGCCCATTTTGTCCGTCTCAAAAAGAATTGAACCTTGCAACGGATAAGCCAGCGTCAGGGGAACTGAAAAATTGGCCGGTCCCGGAAACGCCAGGCGCGGATCCTTTGGTAATTTTTCCGCAAAAGCTTCCAAAGCCACTTCTACGAGGCCAAACCGGGCGGCGTTCTGGAATTTTTCCGGGGGCGTCCAATTTTTCCAGAACGGTGCATCCCACGCGGGAAAAAGCTGTTCCGCGGCGGCATTGGCGGCGTGAATATCCGCGAACATCGGTTCGATTGTATTCTTCCATTCCTGTTCAAGCGTTTTCCATGCAGTCTGATGCTGGTTTTGGAGATCACCCATTTTCCTGGCATGAGTCCCGGCCAGGCGGCTGGCTTGCGCCTCGGCCTCCGCCTGCAAACCGGTCACTTTGTCGGTGTGTTGGCTCTTAATCTTTTCAAGCCCCGCGCGCAGGTACTGCTCATTTTTTTGTGCCGACTGGAATGCTTTTTGATCCACCTCCATTGGCCGGACACCGCGCGTGCTAACGAGTTGCCGTACGCCCTGCTTCCACTCCTGATTCAAATTGCGGGTCGTGCTGTCAAACTCGGCATGAATCCGCTCCTGCTCCCGCTGGTAATGTTCCGCGCTTTTTTGCCAACAGGCGTCAAGCAACCGCCTCGCAATTACAATTTGACCGGCAATGGTCGTGGCCGCTGGAACGGCAGCGCGGCGGCCCAGGAAATAAAGAATCAAAATCACCAGCAACCCAAATGCGACTGGCCCGGTTTCCTGCCACGAGATCGTGGCCAGACCAAAATGTTGGAGGCTGGGAACACGTTGGACGACGGGAACCGCCGTGGCTGCGCACAATAACAACAAAACCGCCAGTGATACCGGAAGGAACCGGAATATTTGTGGCAGCCGGATTTTGCGGAATCGACCCAAATCCTCCACGATTTTGACCTCCAATTGCTGAAGTTGCTTGAAGAGAATATTTTCATCGGGCGAAAGGTCAGGTTCCGTCCGCGATTTGCGGCGGTTGAGCAGCCTTCGGAATTTACCATAGCCACGAAACGCCTTTCGGCCGCTCTTTTCCAAACGGGCCAGAGTTTCGCTGCTGCCTTCCAGTTTTTGCTGCAAACTCTCAAATGCCGTGGTGGCATTGGCCAGTTCAACGTCCCGCCGGCGCTCCGCCTCAGCCGTGCTTTTCCTGATTCGCTGTTTAAGTTCACCTTCCTGTCCGCTGACTTCCTCCAGCACGCGCTGGCTTACGATACTGTGCGCTTGGTTGATCCGGACCTTGCGTCGTTCGAACCGGGCCTGGCACTTTTGTTTCGCTTCCTCGTATGCAGCTTCCGCCGCGGCAAGCGTTTCAGCTCGCTTTGTCTGCTGCTCCAGGGTGGCGGATTCAAAGGTGGCGAGTTCCGCCTCCGACCGGGTTTGAAAATCGTGGTTCAACTTTTCCTCGCGAGCGGCAAAATCCTCGACCGCGCCCTTGAGCGCGTCCAAGAGCGCCAGCGTTTCGTTGACTCCGGGGTTTCTATTCACAGTCGCTCCTGACTTTCTTTAGAATTTCATCCAGTTTCTCAATGATGGCAACTGTCTTGTCCACGCGGATAAAAAGATCCTCCAGATATCTGTGCTCGAACTCCTGGCATTTTTCATCCCGCCAATAATTTTTCGTTTCGGCCCATTTCAGCGAAAGCTCCCGGGCGCTTCCCACCAACCGGCCTTTGCTCCCGCTTAAATTCATTGCGCCGCTCCTTCCGGCCTTGGCTTGCCGACTTTGGCATAAGCGTCCAGCGCCTTGATAATCTGGATCAGTTGCGTCACCGCCTTCCCCATGTCAACCGTCAGAAATCCCTGAAATTCCTCCACTTGCTTGACCATCGGGGCTGTCCGATCCTCCAACCCACGCTCCCATTTTTTCAAGGTGGTCAGTTTCTCCCGGGCCTCGCCGACCTCGCGCTGGGCGCGTTGCACGGCCATGTGTTGCAACGCTGTCGCCTGCTGCAACTGGGAAAGCGCGGCATTGAACAGTTCCTGTTTCGCTTCCTCCAATTTCAGGCCGCGTTTGCGCAACTCAACCTCCCAGTACCGACGCTGGTCGTTCTGAAGCCAGAATTGCAGGCGCATCACCTCATCGCTTACTTCTTCCAAAACCGGCCGCACCTTGCTCAAAAACACAAGCAAGCTGCCGCGAAAGGATTCTATCGCCTCAACGGAAGTGACTTGGGCTTGTTCGGCCATGAACTAATGCTGATTAAGATATTCCTCGATGCGCTGGGCCTTGCGCAACAGATAAGGCGTGTGATCCTTCGACAGGTCTATGAATTTTTTCAATGCTTTCATCGCCTGCCGGAATTCGTCGGCGAATTTCTCGTGTTCCTGGTCCTGCCAGGTGTCCGCCAGCGCGCCGAAGCGGGCTTGCAACAGAATCATCCGATTTTCCAAATCGCTGTTGAATCGCTGCAATTCTTCCGCGAACCGCCGCACCTTCTCCGGATCCATGATTGCTTGTGCCATGGTTTGTCCTCTCGTTAACGGTTGTCTGCATCATTAATGCCAGTCATTTGGCCGTCACGCTATCATAATCCTGACCCGTACGAGCTGCAAAACCCGGAAATGAGCGCCACTTTCCATTTACGAACTGCCATTTGCGATTTACGATTCACGCCATGTTAAGGCTCGAAGACCTTGCGGAATTGCTGGAGAAAAACCGTGCCGCCGCATCCGCCCGAGTGAAGGAATTCTCCATCGCCGGCGCGAAATTCGCGTTCAACTCCCGGCCCGCCATCATGGGCGTCGTCAATCTTTCCCCTGATTCCTGGTATCGCGAAAGTGTCTGCCTGACGGCGGAAGCCGCAGTGCGGCGTGCCCGGGTTTTGACGGCGCAAGGCGCTGATATTGTGGATCTGGGCGCGGAATCCACACTGGCCCACGCCGCACGCGTCGCCGGCAAAGCACAAAAATCCAAATTGTCGCCGGTCATCAAGGCCTTGCGCGCGGAGAAAATTCTTGTGTCCGCCGAAACCTATTCACCCGCCGTCGCGCGGGCCTGTTTGGAAGCCGGCGCGAACATCCTGAATCTCACCGGCGTCGCCAGTTCAAGTGAAATGTTCAAAATGGCCGCTGCGCATGACGCCGCCGTCATCATCTGTCATGTGCAAGGCAAAAACGTTCGGGAAGTTGGCAATCTTGATTTGGGTGACGATCCGATTGAACGGATGCGCGAATGTTTTTCGCGCCAGATTGAAATCGCGCAGCAAAACGGCGTGGAGAAAATCCTTCTCGACCCCGGATTGGGCTTCTATTACCGCAATTTGCAGGACAGCGCCGTGCGCGTTCGGCACCAGATGAACATTTTTCTGAATACGTTCCGGTTGCGGACTCTGGGTTTTCCGATCTGCCATGCCCTGCCTCACGCGTTTGAATTTTTCCGCGACGAAGTGCGCTGCGCCGAACCATTCTTTGCCGTGCTGGCCGCGCTGGGCAAAACCGACTTATTCCGCACGCACGAAGTCCCGCGCACCAAAGCCGTGCTGGATACGATGAAGGTTTTTTGATTTCGGTGGGACGAGTTGTACGAGTCCCAAAATGGAAATTGGGAAGTCAGGGACTCGTGGAACTCGTCCCTCCGATGCGCTGGCAAAGAAAAACGCCTTCCTCTTCCGACTTCATAATCCACTGGTTGCAAACCTTCAATTTGTAACGCACCAGGGTGTCGTGAACTCGCTCCGGCGTGTAACGGTACGAAAAGAAAAGCTGGATGTTTTCGCCCCGGCGAAAGGCAAATTTCTCGTCCTCAATTTCGATGCGGCACGGGCGACGGAAATGAAAACGAGCCACAACTCGCTTCAATCCGAACCGGCCAGCTTCAATCCCAAATCGCAATTCGCCATCGCGTTGTTCAACGCCCAGATCGAGCAGGAACGTCATTAGCCAACCACGGGTTAAAGCATTGTCGTATTGCGGCAGGATCTTTTTGACGCCTTCGGCGTAATTATTGCCGGGAGCGAGGTTCGCGCTGAAAAGCAGAAAATCCCTTGGACGAATCAAGGATGCCAGCTTTGGCAAAATGTCCTGCGGCTCGAAGTTCGGAATCATGCCGAAGAAGGTGATGAGGCGTGCCGTTTTGGTAGGGATGCCGTGCTGCGGCGTCTGGTCGGCGCAGCGCGCCGACCCTACCACTTTTTCCAAATCGTCTGCCGTAGCCAAATCACAGACAAATGGAAAACAATTTTCTTCCGGCAAAACGGCCAATGCAGTTTGACGGGCGGTCAAGACCATGGCTGTGCTTACGTCACAAGGCGTGTAAAAAATTTCCTTCCCGCTGGTTTTCAGCAACTTCAACAACCGCGTGTCCTTCAGCCCTCCGCCGCAGCCGAGGCCGATAGCATGGACTTTCTTCGATTGAATCTTTGAGGCTGCCACCTTAAAGCTGTTTTCATAAATCCTCCTGTAATCCGCGTCGTTCCGTGTCGGCGAATAGGCCTGGTGCAGCGCCAGCCATTTTTGGGTTTGCTTGACGCTATCGTAGTGAAACTTGTGATTCACGCGCCGCGCGCGCAGCGATTCGAGTAAATCGCGCCGGACATTTTCCGGGAACTGGCTGGCGTGAATGACAAAGTTGGCGCAGCTTCCGGGCAATTTCATTTTTGCTTCGCTTCGTGCGCAAGGATTTCTTTCATCGCCGCCACATCGAGTTTGTCTTTTTCGCGCCACGAACCTTCCTTGAGAAAAATCAAATCGGCCGCTGACAAATATGCGATCCGCGTGCCATCGGAATCGAAGTGACACAGCGCTGGGCGAAAATCATCCAGGGTTTTGCCGCGCATTTTCACAAAAATGTCCAGGTTGAAATTTTCCATGACGCGAATTGAACCTTCCTCAACAGCAAAGTCTTCGATTTTCAATTCCCTTGCCCAGCCTTCGCCCCAATGTTTCAGGCAATCGAGCAGCTTGTGAAGATTTTCCGGCGAACGGTGGACAAGAATGTCCAGATCTTCCGTTGCGCGGACAAACCCGTTCAACGAAATGGCCACGCCACCAACCACCGCAAAATCAACGCCGGCGCGTGCGAGTTCGACCAACAGACTTCCGAACTGGAAAAAGTTCTCGTTTGGGGAGGACATTATGGGCGTGCTGATAGAGAAACGAACTCAACTCTTCCAACTGTTGCAGCGGAGTAATATGCGCAGGCCGGCGTCCCACGGCTTTGCGGACCGCCCATTCGGTTGGTCGGTTCTCGTTTTTCACAGTTCCAAGCTACCCCGCCGCTCGCAATGGGTCAACTGCGGAAACGTTCACTGTTGTTCACTGTTGCGGAAAAATTTGGTAGAGCAGGAAATAAACGATCACGCCCGTCACGGAAACGTACATCCACAACGGCCAGGTCCAGCGGGCGATCTTTTTATGAAGCTCGAAGCGTTCCTGCTTTGCGCGATAAAGCGTCACCAGAATCAAGGGCACGATGACCATGGCCAAAACCGTGTGCGTTAGAAGAATCGTCAGGTAAATCGGACGGAACCACAGTGGATGCAAAAAACGTGTCGGCCCCTCATGCAGAACCACCGCGAGATAACCGTGATAGGTAAGGTAGCACGCCAAAAAAAGGATCGAGGTGACGAACGCCGCGACCATGCAATTGCGATGCCCGATTTTGTTTTTACGGTGGATGAAAACGTAACCGACGGTCAGGAAAATTCCGCTGAGACCATTAAGCGAGGCATTGACGGCAGGCAGATCGTGGATGTTCATCAACCGCCTTCCAATTCCTTCACGGTGGCGAGAATTTGCGGTTTAACTTTTGCCCAATCCACGCCTTGGCCCTCCGTCTGAAAAATGCCGCGCAGCCGCGCCTGTTTGTCCACCACTACAAAAATTGTGCTGTGAATGAAAAAATCGGTGGGAGAAGTCCGGTCCTGGGGTGCCACGGGCGTGGCCCCGAGTTTGAGGCCGGTGGTGGCCAAACCGGCCAGTTCCTTTGCGGTGCCGGTCAGGAACGTCCAACGGCTGAAATCCGCGTCGTAACGCTCGCCGTATCTTTTCATGACGGCAGGCGAATCGTACTCTGGATTGCAGGTCAGCGTCACCAGTTTCACCGGGCTGGTGGACGGCAGTGCTGCTTGAAGCGATTTCATCTGCGTTGACATAATGGGACACGAGCCGGCGCAGCGGGTAAAGATGATGTCAGCCACCCAGACATGGTTGGTCAAATCAGCCAGCGTGGTAACCTGGTTGTCCTGGTTGGTCAGCGTGAAGTCGGCAATCTGATCAATCACGGGCAATGCCTTTTGCCTGGCCCTGCCGTATTCGGCAAGGGAGAGCAGGTACACCAGCCCCAGCAGTCCTAGAAGCAGGCCGAAGCCCACCCAAAGCATACTGGGCAATCGTTGAGCAGAACCATTCATGCAAAGCTATTCGCACTCAGGTGCGATTTTGTTTATTCAAAGCTGCTGGAAGACGCGCCGGACTGGGACTGAATCCATTTGTCGTAGTCCGCCTGGCTTTGAACAATGAGAAAACCGCCGGACATTTCGGAATGGCCCGGACCGCAAAGCTGGGCGCAATTGACCTGATAGCGGCCAATCTTTGTGGGTGTAAACCACACGGGAATGCGCAGGCCGGGAATCGCGTCCTGGCAAACGCGCATGGCGATGATTTTCAGCGAGTGAATCACGTCCTTCGAGCTAAGATAAATGATGACGGGTTTGTTGACGACTACGTGAATGTCATTAAGCGTCTGAATGTCGTCCTTGCCCTGCGGGTCGGACGGGTCCACACCAAACATATTCGTGTCGCTGACAAATTTCATGTCCTGCCGGCCAAACGCGCCGTCGAGACCGGGATAGCGGACGTTCCAAGCGTATTGCTGCGCGACGATTTGGAGGACGGTGGACTTGTCCGGAGGCGGCATTTGCTCCACCCGGTGCGCCCACACGGGCACGGCGATGACTACCAACAGCAAAGCCTCGATGCCGGCCACGGCCAGCTCAAGGTACGTCGAGAGGTGGCCTCTTACGCCTATGTAATCCGCCTTCGGATTGCGCGATTGGCGGAACCGATAAATCGCATAGAAGAAATAGATGATCCAGCCCACAAACAACGCGAGCATCAACCAGTGGACATAGACCATCAGATCGTCCACCTCCACGCCATTTTTAGAGGCCAGTTCAGGCAGGCAGAGAACTTTTTGAGCAAACCATTGCGTCATAGATCGGCAGGCTGGTCGGGTGGCGGCGGGTTGGCGGCCTCTTCCTTGCGGACAATATGCACGAAGAAAAGTGCGATGCCCGTCAACACCGTCACAATGAAGCCCATCAAGGTGAAAATGCCCCAGTTCATGCCTTGGGCCAGCGCCGAATCGGACTTGCCGTAGCAGGCCGCGCAGGCGAACAGCGGCGATGGCATTAAACACATCAGTGCCGCGGCAATCATGAATTTGCGAAGTGTTTTCATAGATAGCTCACTTTTTTCAGTTTCTTTAAAAAATAAATTCCATAGATGATGACCAGGAAACCGGCGGTAATTCCCCCCGCGCCGAAAGCCAGTTTGCCAGCGGAAAACGCCCAAGCAGCGCAGCCAAACGCCAGTGCGGTCAGCACGCTCACAAAAACCAAATGGACGGCCTTGAGTGACATTTTCAATCAAGTTGCCGCAAGGTTTTGGGCTGCTGTAGCCCTCTGCCGCTATTTCCACGGCGGGCAATCGTGCCAAAGCGCCAGAGGACTGGCGCATTCCAGGACGCTGGCGCGATTTTGTCCGCGTTGTGAAAATTTTTCGATTCGTGTCTATTCGTGTTCATCCGCGGTAAAATCGTTCTTCTATTGCTCAGTGATAGATTGTGCCATGCGGCATGTCCTGCATCGCGTAAACCGTCAACCCCATCAGTCCGGCGAAGAAAAAGGCCGTGAACGCGAGCAGGGTATAAACCAGCTTCTTCTCGGAGAGCAGGTGCATGAGAAAACCCGCGACGAGAAAGGCGTTAACGCACGCGATGACTAGAATGAGCGCCACCTTCACCGTCCAGCTATAGTGCGGCAGATAGGAGGCGCAAATCATCAACGAAATCGCGCAGAGCGCGGCGATAAAAATATAGAGGCAGCGCCGCAGGTAACTCTTGAAATCCACCGCGTGTTCGTGCAATTCCGATTCGCCCGCGAACTGCGCGTTGTGCTGCTTGGCCGTCTTCAATTCACTCATAAATGTTTGTTACATCAAATATAAGACTGGAAACAGGAAAATCCAGACCAGGTCCACAAAGTGCCAGAACAGGCCGGACACTTCGACGCGGTTGGTAAAGTGTTCGGGATCAACGTCCCACAGCTTCCGCCCCCGGAACCACAGAAAACCAATGACGATGCTGCCGCCGAGAATGTGCAGCGCGTGCAAGGCGGTCATGGTGAAGTACAGCGCCAGATAATCATTGTGCCACGGACCGTAACTCTGCATGTCCTTGATTTCCGCGCGTGGAATTTTGATCTCGGTCTCCTGAATGTCGTTCTGTGAACGCAGGTCAATCAACTGCTCCTCGTTGTCCACGTACCGGCCGTCAATCATCACATAATTTTCCTGGGGATTATTTTCCAGCATGTGACCGTCAGCGATGCGCCCATTGGTGAGGTGAATTTCGTAATGGGTCAGATGGTCGTGATACTCGAACATTTTGATGCAGAGGAACGACAGCGCCAACAGCAGCGTGCAGCCATGAAAGAATTTGAATTTTCCAAACTGCCGCACCTTGCACGCGACCCAGGCCATGAGGGTCGTGATGGCTGAGAGGGCGAGGACGACGGTGTTGATGGTGCCCAGTGTCACGTTTTGCCAGCCGTGCGGCCATTCACCGGGCGGCGTGCCAACGCGAATCAGCACGTAGGCGGAAAACAGCGCGCCGAAAAGCATGACTTCGGACGCGAGAAACAGCCAGATGCCAACCTTGGCGTTGTAAATGCCGGTGTCGGGGCGTGCGTGAATGGCGTAGGGTATTTCCATGAATCAATGGGCGGTTGCAACTCGCGGCACCGGCGAACTGCCCGCTTGGTTTTGCGGTGTGAAATCCGTGGCGTGGCCGGGCACGCTGTATTCATAAGGCCCCCGATAAATTTGCGGCGGTTCGGCAAAATTTCCGTGCGGCGGGGGCGTGGGCGCCTGCCAGTCGAGCGTCGTCGCCTGCCAGGGATTGTCGTCTTTCACCGGCTCGCCGTGTTTGATGCTCCAAAACACGTTGATGATGAAAGGAATTTGCGCCAACCCCAGAGCGATGGCCGCCCAAAGGATCCAGGAGTTCATTGCCATGATGTCGTTCGGCAACGTGTCCAGCACGCCGGGCACGCGCGCCGCCGAGTAATTGGCGCCGCCGTTGGCCATGCGGCGCAGCATGCCTTCCATGCCCTGCGCAAACATGGGCATGAACACCACGTTCATGAAAACCAGCGAGCACCAGAAATGCACGCGCCCCCAGAATTCATTCATTCTCCGCCCGGTCATTTTCGGGAACCAATAATAAATGCCCGCGAATAGCGCGAAAATTGTTCCCGGCGCGACCACATAATGGAAATGAGCGATGACGTAATATGTGTCATGCAAATAAATGTCCGCCGGCGCCAGTCCCAGCGGCAGACCAGTCAGGCCGCCGATGCCGAACATCGGCAGAAATGCCAGGCAAAAGAGCATCGGTGTGTTGAACCGAATGGAACCGCCCCACAGCGAAATCAGCAGGCAGGTCAGAATGATGACCGACGGGATGGAAATCGCCAGCGTCGTCGCCTGAAAGAACGTGGCAATCGCGTTGCCCATGCCGGTCAGATACATGTGATGCGCCCAAACGATGAAGGAGAGGAAACCAATGGCCAACACAGAATAGACCAGCGACTTGTAGCCCCAAAGTGGCTTGCGCGTATTGTTGGCGATGATTTCGGCCACAATACCCATCGCCGGCAAAATCAACACATACACTTCCGGATGGCCAAGAAACCAAAACAGATGCTGCCACAACAAGGGGCTGCCGCCGCCGCTGATGTGCGCCAGTTGGCCGCCAACAGCAAGCCCGGTAGGCAGGAAGAAACTCGTGTGGAACGCGTTGTCCATCAATTGCATGATCGCTGCGGCTTCCAGCGGTGGAAATGCCAGCAGCAGCAGGAAAGCCGTCACAAATTGCGCCCAGACAAAAAACGGCAGCCGCATCCACGTCATGCCCGGCGCGCGTAATTGAATGATCGTCGCGATAAAATTTACCGCGCCCAGCAGCGATGACGTAATGAGCAAGACCATGCCGATGATCCAAAACAATTGGCCGTCGGTGGGAATGGACGTTGCCAGCGGCGAATACGAGGTCCAGCCCGCCTGCGCCGCGCCGCCCGGAATGAAAAAGCTCACCGTCATTACAATCCCGCCCAGCACGTAGGCTTGATAACTGGCCATGTTCACGCGTGGAAATGCCATGTCCGGCGCGCCGATCATCAGTGGCACGACGTAATTGCCGAACGCCGCAAAAGCCAGCGGCACCACACCCAGAAAAACCATGATTGTTCCGTGCATCGCGCCGAACGAGTTGTAAAGCTCCGGCGAAATCACGCCGTTTGTGGCGGGCTGCCCAAGTATTTTCGCCAAGAGCGGCCCGATGGCCGGAACCGGCTGACCGGGATGCGCGATCTGCCAGCGCATCATCAGCATCAAGAACAGTCCGAGCAACAGGAAACACAGCGCG
>Ga0335085_10001711_pt1 | contig 44553 bp, 29 predicted proteins | sample Lox_Sample_45_FD_206712 | JGI IMG/M metagenome (GOLD analysis project Ga0335085, IMG submission 206712) | Soil microbial communities from Loxahatchee National Wildlife Refuge, Florida, United States - Lox_Sample_4.5 | ecosystem: Environmental > Terrestrial > Soil > Wetlands | place: USA...
GGGTCGTCGCAGATCAGGGCAAAGCTCCGCGTGCCCGGCGCCAGTTCGCTCCACTGCAGCGGCGGCGACACGTCGGCGCCGTCGCAGGTGTATTGCATCGGTATCGGTTGACCGTCCGCAAAGGCCGTGCTGGTCATTTTCATGGTGCCAATCTCCTTTCCGGGCTGGCGGGGCTCGGCGGCGGCCAGCGCACCAGCCGTCGCGATTGCTGCCAGCAGCCATCCAGGCCAATTCATCTTTATCTGCTTTGCCTCTTGCGAAGGAGAACCGCGCGGATTTGGAGGGAGATTCGGGGTGTGATCGCGGATGGTCCAGAGGTACAACAATGGGATCACATCATGCGTCGCGGTGTCAGTGCGCCTCGTTTCCGAGTCTATCCTCGGCCAGGTTTTTGATCCGTGTAATCCGTGGTTTGATTGCAGCGCGGGCAATCACTGCTTGTAGCCGATCTTGCGCAGGAAATCCTTTCGCCAGACGATGTCGGCGTCGGCTTCCACGCCCAGGGGCGGAGAACCATCGACGACGCCCATGACTCCGCGGCCTTGGTCCGTCACAGCGACGATGACCTCCGTCGGATTGGCGGTGGCGCAGAAGATCCGGCACACTTCCGGCACCGCCTTGATCGCGTTGAGCACGTTGACGGGGAAAAAGCCGTCGCCGAGAAACACGAGGAACGTGTGGCCGGCGCCGATGGCCAGCGCGTTTTGTCGGGCCAGCTCGGTCAGGGCCGCGTCCGTGCCCGACCAGCGGATCAGGCATTTGCCCGACGCTTCGCAGAAGGCCAGGCCGAACTTGATGCCCGGCACCGCGTTCACCAACGCCTCATGCACATCTTCGACCGTCTTGATGAAGTGGGTCTGGCCGAGGATGAAGTTGGTGGCGTCGGGCTTCTTGATCCTGACGGTGATCATTTGCATCGTCCGTATCCTCCTCTCTGCTAAACCGGGTGGCCCGGGGGCGGGCTGACACCGCCGATGGTAAGCCGGTCCGGGCGCGCCGCGCAAGACCTGAGCCGGGCGGGTCGCCGGCAAGGAGGGGGGCGGACCCGATGAAACGGTGACTGATTCTCGCTGCCCGCCGTGCAGGGTTTCCGAGGCGGGCGGGTTTATGCAACCGACCCCATGAACACGGCGATCGACCGCAAAACCTTCCTCAAGAACTCGCTGAGCTGCGCTGCCGGGTGCCTCGCGCTGGCGACATGTCCCAGCGTCCTGCACGGCGCGCCGGCTGCGCCCGCCGCCGGTCCGGACGCCCAGACGGCCACGACGATTCTCGATTGGCTGAGCCCCTTCATCGTGCGCGAGGAGCGGAACCTCAGTCGCGCCGACCTCATCAAGCTCCTCGAAGAGCGGGGCCGCCTGTGCTGCCGCAGCTTGGATTTCCGGCAGAAGCTGGTGGCCGAGAGCCAGGGCGACACCGACAAGCTGGTTGCATTGATGGGCAGGATTGTCGGGGCCGAGAACTGCCGCCGCGAGGGCGACACGATCGTGCTCGTCTACCCGATGACCAAATGCGGCTGCGGGCGGACTCCCCAACGGGCGCCCGCCGCCGATGACCCCTACTGCGAGTGTTCGAAGGCGAACAATCAGAAGCTCTTCGAGATCGTCTCGGGCCGGCCGGTGCGCGTCGAGGTACTGGAATCGCCCCGCCGCGGCGGTTCGTGTTGCCGGTTCCGCATCCAGCTCGGGTGACGTTGCCCGCGCATCCGCCGCTCACGCGCGGCGCCCGCGTCAATGCGCCGGGTCAATCCGCCGCTCGCTGCCGGGAAAGGCTGATCGCGGGCGGATGGCCCAGCGTCTGCAGGACGACACAGTAGCGTTCCGTCAGGCGCAGCAGCGTCGTCAGCTGTTCGTCGGAGGCGTCGGAGTGGAGATTGAAAACGAGCCGGATCCGCTGAAACCCCACCGGCACGTCCTTGACCACTCCCAGCGTGCCGCGAAAGTCGAGATCGCCCTCCGCGTGAACGGTTCCCTTCCGGATCGGCACGCCGATGGCCGTGGCCACGGCGTTGAGCGTCACGCCCGCGCAGGCGGCCAGCGCTTCGAGAAGCATGTCGCCCGAGCACGCGCTGCGGCCGTCGCCGCCGGTGGCCGGATGCAGGCCGGCCTGCACCAGGGCGCGGCCCGTCTGCACCGAACAGGTGACGCCCTCGCCCAAGGTTCCCGTAGCCCGGAGCGTGACCAGGGCGGCGCCGGGCTGTTCTCGGTAGCGCTCTTTGACGGGCGCCTGGAGCGAACGGAGTTCTTCTGCTTTCACGATGGTTCTCTTTGTTGGCTGCAATCGCTTGGTGGGATCGGAGGGGAATCGGGGGCACGGGCGCGCCTGCGGTTATCGGCCGGTTCGAATGTCGGGGCATGCGGACACACCGACGACAAATGGGAACGTATCGCGATCTCCGGGACGTCAAATTCCCAGCGCGCTCCGCGGGCGGAACGCGGCGGCGCGGACGAGCCGCTCAGCGGTGGCAGCTACGGCACGGCGGCTGATCCACCGGGCACGCGCCTCGGAAGACATGTCAACTAATAGCTGACATGTGATTCTGTCGTCAGAGGCGAAGGGGCGGGGTGCCGGGCGGAGGCCGTATCGCGATCTGTGGGGCGTCAAATTCGTAGTGCGCTCCACGGGCGGAACGCGGCGGCGCGGACGCACCGCTCGGCAGTGGCAGCTTCGGTGCGGCGGGCTGATCCACCGGGCACGCGCCTCGGAAGACATGTCAACTAATAGTTGACATGTAATTCTGTCGTCGGGGCGAGGGTGCAGGGCGCCGGGTGGAGGCAGCCGACGATGCGAGGGTTCGGCGCAGGGCCGCGCCGGAGGAGGGAACCTCGGCGGTTGGCAGTGGCGGCGGCGGGGCTCCGGGCGGATCGTCAGGAGGCGAATCGATAGACGACGTACGGGAGCACTAGGAGCCAAACCAGCATCAACACCCAGACCCGGCCCCGGAGAAGGTTGTAGTCCATCCAGAGCCGGCGCCAGGTGAACTTTGCGACGAAGTGGCCGAAGAGAAGCTCGAAGGCGACCGTCAGGAGGAACCAGATGACGCCGATGGCAATCGCCTGCGCCGCTGACGTGGGCGGCCAGCGCAGGCTCAGCGCCCACGTGTAGATCGTGAACAGGACGGCGCCGGTCAGCGTGGAGATCTGGTGCGCACGCAGCTCGGTGACGTACCGTTTGTAGCCCCGGTCGCGCGCGACGCCGTTGGCGATCGCGATAAATACCATGGGAACCCACGCGAGGGTATAGACCAGAACCATGGTTCCTTCCTCGCAAAATGGCGCGACAGATGTCAAGGGGCCGTGCGGGAAATCCGACGCCGGCGCGCGAGCGCTGCGCGCCGCCAAGTTCCAACGGCGCCGGCCGCGCTTGTTGTTGGCTTGGCGCGACGTGGGCAGTTCGCGTCCGCCGCCACCGGGCGCAAATGCGCAGATTTTGACTGAAGCGATGAAAGCAAGAAGTGCGTCATCATTCGCAGGAGACGAGCAGCGCTCGTCCCGCAGGTGTGATTCAATCTGATCGAGAGATTACCCCTCCCGCCTCCCATGCCGCTACCCCCCGGGTCCCGTCGCCCGCTGCGGCGCGACCCTGCGACTCCTAACCGACAGTTTGCGTTCGCTTCGCCCGGCCGGCTGCCGCCGGCGATTTGCGCCAGGAGATTCCAGGCGCGCGGCCGGACCAGAGTCGGACTGCCGGTCGGGGTGCTCGCGGCGATCCGCGGTTTCTCGTCAGTTTTGCTGCTGCTCGGCGCCGTCCGCCTCTCCGCTCAGTCCGCGCCCGGCAAACAATCGGGTCCGCCGGACAACACGATGGTGGTGCGGGGTGTCTTCGATACGCCCCTGCCCACGACCGAACCGCGGGGCCGATTGCGCGTGACGGCGCGCCCGCCGATCGGTGATTTGCTCGATCGCGATTATCTGCGGCTGCCGATCGAGGGCGTTCTCGGCTTGACTCGAATCTGGGATCTGACCGCCGACGCCACCGGCTTTTTCTCCCACGGTCTGGGTTCGGAGAGTCTGTTTCACGAGGTCGGCCTCGCCTCGGCACACGTGGGGACGAAGTACCGGCTTGGCGACCTGTTTGGCCAGGATTGGGACACCGCGATTGGCGGGGGCTACACGACCCCCGTCGATCACCCGCCGGCGGACAGCACCGATGGGCTCAGGCACACCCGCAGCTTCCTGACCCTCGCCCATCCGCTCCCCAACCACCCGCAGATCCGCTTCTTTTCCAGCGTCATCGCTGACGTCGTCCGGGTGTCCTCCGTGGCCGGTCAGATTCAGGAAAACGAGCTGCGGCAAAACAACCTGCGCCTGGCGGCGGGGCTGGTCTGGGATCGCCCGCGGGTGCGTTACTCGCTGGAGGCGGTCTGTGCCACCACCCGCCTGATCGGTCACACCAATCACGACGTCTTCGGCCTCTATCCGGGAATCATTGTCAAGATCCCGGAGCGTTTCACGTACTGCGCGCGCGGCGAATGGATGGCGGGCTTGGCGGCGAAAGCCGAAATCGGCCCCGACGGCAGCCATTTCGGTCTCTCAGGGAAGATCAGGATCAACTTCGAATTCAATCGCCTCCTCCACCGTCGCTCGTCACCCCTGCCTAATGCGCCCAAGCCGCCGGTCGCCGCCGGCTCGTGAGCCGTCTCCCGCGCGGCGCCCACTCATGGCGGGACGTTGGGATGGGTGGTCGGATCATGGCATGCTGCCGACCTGCTGCGGCGATATGAATCGCCATCATCACATGGCCACTATTGCCGAATGTGAAGGTGTCGAGAGCGCGAGATTTGCGCCGCGCCGGTGCGAGCCGGCTCCGCTTTGCCCGCGCACAGCCAAGCGCCCCCGCTCGCGCCCGCCCAGCAACGATCAGCCCGCCGCCCGTACCCCGGCCTCGGCCCTGTCGCCGGCATTGCTGCCGTAACTGCCATCCTCGCCCCGGCCCCGGCTCCCTGACCAGCCCGCGGAAGATGCAATCCGCATAAGGCACAGCCCCTCGATGGTTAGGCCTTGTTCAATAAGGCTTGGGTGCCGGCCTGGGGCGGCACACGACCCTCCGGGTTGGGCTTTCCCACATGCTGCCCCCCGATAGGCCGTGGCGGCACGATTGCTCGAAAGAGCTTTCCGCATGAGCCTCCCGATCCCTATGGCATGATTTGCCGCCGCCTGCCGTCTTGGTTGGTTATCGTCACGGACGCTTCTCCGCCCTCTGCGTTCAAAACGAGGTACGTCGGATCGATTCCGCCAGAAAGATCGATTCCCGAACCTTGTTCAGTGGTAGCGATCTTCACTGAAGGCCTCCCATCCGGGCGAATGAGCCTGAAGACGACGGCCTCAGGAAACTTGCGCTCGCCTTGCTCTGTCAGCGAACCGTCCGGTCGGCGTGCCGGCCCCTCGGGAATCACTTGCAGCGACGCACGAAGATGGCCCTGAGCATCCACGATCTCCAATGCACGGGCCCGAAGCACTGGAGCATCTGGCGCCGCCTGAACTGGCCGGACGGCCCTGTTCAACAAGAAGACAAGCAACCCGAAGTTAGCGAGCGTAAGAGCAACCAAAACGCGTTTCATCACGATTTCCTCATGGGTCTGTCCGTTTCAAACATAGGTGCCGGCAAGGAACGGGAAGGAGCAGCAACCTCGTCGCAGGCTAGCCGGGTTCGCGCCTCGTCGAGGACTAGACACTTCGTAGGATTATATCAGCTTTCTGCAGATTGGCCAACGCTCAGAGGCCAGCCATGCCGGACGCAGGATGGCGACTGGAAAAAGGCCGCAATCCCGGCATCGGCAGCGGCGGGATGGGCTCTGAAGTCATAGGTATCGCAGCGCACAACAGCCGCCAACCGCCAAGAGAGCCGTGCATCCACCGACGAGAATAACACTCTCAGGGGGCCAGTACCTGAAGCCATCGCGCTAGACTCGGAGCTCGTACCAAACCAAGTCTTCGTCCTCACCCAGATCCGAAAATGGCAGGATGCTCGCCTTGCCAAGCGACAGCCCCCGCACATCGAGGAAGCCAACCCAATATAAAATCGGATAGAGGGCCGATCAAAGCAGAACGTACGACAGGATATGGCCCATTTTCCGTTGAACAGTCTTGTTAGCGCTAACTGATGTGATCTCTTACAGGGTGCGGCATGAGGCCGAGACGCGCGTTTCAAGCGACGAATGTCCTTGGCGAGCAATCGCGGAATCACCCAAGATGGGGTTTTTGCGGGTGTTATCGATTCTGAGAAGAACTCAACTCGAAGCCGGGGTTCGCCGATTCATTCAGAAGCCGAGAGGCCACGAAACGGCCGGTCTCTCGGCTTCGTGGCCTGTGATGTGAACAAGGCGGGCGCAGCGAGTCTGCGCCCCTACGCATTGGCGGCGAGGCGGCAAGCGCCGGCCCCACAGGATTCTGACCTTTGACTTCTGACTTCCGACTTCTGCCTTACTCCGCCAGATGCCCGGCAGCCACGGTATCCGCAATCATGTGCTCCGCGTAGGCCCAGAGCGCCGCGGAGCCTTCGGCGATGTACGAGTTGCGGGCCAGCACCCGATCGCGCGTGACGCCGTGTTTGCGCCAGGCGGCGCCCTCGGTATGGCAGTTGAGCAGCATCGGCTGAAAGCGATCCACCGCGGCCGCGAACTTCGCCTCGCGGGTCTGGCGCGCCTCAAACTCGTCCCACAGCGCGCGGAACTCGCGCGCCTGGTCGGCCGGCAGCAGGCCGAAGATGCGGTCGGCGGCGACCGCTTCGCGTTCGTGCTGGTGAGCCATGGCCGCGGTGTCGTACGCGAACGTGTCGCCGGCATCGATCTCGACGAGATCGTGCAGGATGAGCATCTTGAGCACGCGGAGCACGTCGAGTCGCGGCCAGTTGGCGTGTTCGGCCAGCGTGAGCACGATCAGGCAGAGGTGCCAGGAATGTTCGGCATCATTCTCCGGCCGCCGGCTGTGGACGAGCACGGTCTGCCGGAAGATCTCCTTGAGGCGGTCCACCTCGACGATGAAGCGGATTTGTTGCACCAGACGTTCGCGGGCGGGCGCGGCGGGGGAGGGCGTCATGCCCGACGAAAAAGGCTGGAGGCCGGGAGGGCAAATTGGAAGCGTGGGAATAGGGGAGATGGGAGGCGGGAGGAAGAGGACAGAAGCCAGAAGTTGGAAGCCAGAAGTCAGAGGTCAGAGGCCAAAAGTCAGAAGCCGGAGGCCAGCGTGTCGCGCCGGGGCCGGCGCTGCGGCGATCCGTGACCATCCGTGCTTATCAATGGTTCCGGGCGATCTCCTTCCGCCTCAGGATCCTCTGTGATCGATGTCAGGTCCGGGCGCGCCCTTGATCTCCGGTATTGCGTTCCCGCGCCGGGCACTTTTCCGTCAGGGGCTTTATCCCGATGAAAATCCTCGTTGCCGACAAGATCTCGCCCAAAGGCGTCGCGCTGTTGCGCAGCCAGCCCGGTTTCGAAGTCGTGGAGGCGTACAACTCGCCGCGCGAGAAACTGCTGGAGCTGGTCAAGGACGTGCAGGCGATCGCCGTGCGCAGCGAGACCAAGGTGACCGCCGAGGTGATCGCGGCGGCGGCGAAGCTGCAGGTGGTGGGCCGGGCGGGCGTGGGCGTCGACAACGTCGATGTCGAGGCGGCCACCGAGCGGGGCGTGGTCGTGATGAACACGCCGTCGGGCAACACCATCGCCACGGCGGAGCTCACGTTCACCCACATGCTGTGCGGCGCCCGGCCGGTGCCGCAGGCCGTCGCTTCCATGCGCGAGGGCAAATGGGATCGCAAGACCTTCGCGGGGATCGAACTCTACAAGAAGGTGCTCGGCATCATCGGCCTCGGCCGCATCGGCGGCGAGGTCGCCCGCCGCGCCCAGGCGTTCGGCATGCGCGTGCTCGCCTATGACCCGTACCTCGCGCCCAGTCGCGCCAAGGTCATGCAAGTCGAGCAGGTCGAGCTCGACGCGCTGCTGCGCGATTCGGACTACATCACGGTGCACATGCCGCTGACCGAGCAGACCCGCTACATGATCGACGAGGTGGCCCTGGCGAAGACCAAGAAGGGCGTTCGGCTTTTCAACTGCGCCCGCGGCGGCATCATCAAGGAGACGGCGCTCGTCGCCGCGCTCAAGTCCGGCCAGGTTGCTTCGGCCGGGTTGGATGTCTACGAGGATGAGCCGCTCGCGGCGGACCACGAGCTGCGCCGGTTGCCCAATGTCATCCTCACTCCCCACCTCGGCGCCTCGACCGCCGAGGCACAGGAGAGCGTCGGCATCGAGATCGCCGAGGCCATCATCGACGCGCTGCGCGGCGGCATCATCCGCAATGCGGTGAACATGCCGTCGATCGACGCGGCTGCGCTCAAGGTGCTCGGACCCTACCTGGACCTCGGCGCGAAGCTCGGCACGCTCGTGCAGCAGATTGCGCCCGCCCAAGTCGACCGCCTGCGGATCACCTACTGGGGCCGGATGGTCGATCTCGACGCCGACGCCGTTACGCGCAGCATCCAGCGCGGGTACCTCCGGCGGATCAGCGGCGAGGAGGTCAATTTCGTCAACGCGCCGGTGCTGCTGCAGCGGCTGGGCGTGCAGGTCGAGGTGATCAAGTCGGCGTCCGAGTCGGACTACACGGAGCTGATCCAGATCGAGACCCAGGGCGCGGACGACCGGGTCTACTCGGCGGCCGGCACGCTCATCGGCAAGGGCAACAACCCGCGCATCGTGGGAATCAACGGCCGCGACGTCGAGGTGGTGGCCGTGGGCAAGCTGCTCGTGCTCGAGAACGTGGACGTCCCGGGCATGGTCGGCACCGTGGGGACGATCCTGGGCAAGGACGGGGTCAACATCGCCGACATGTCCTTGAGCCGCCTCAAGCGCGGCGGCACGGCCTACATGGTCGTGCGGGTCGACAGCGAGCCGAGCCCGGCCGCGCGGGACGAGATCAAATCCAATCCGGCCATCAAGATGGCGAAGTTCGTCCAACTGTGAGGAGGTACAACAGGTGGAACGCGACCTCCGGGCGCGTTCGCAAATTCCAGTTGAAATGAAAGCGCGTCGGGACGCCGCGCTCCACCATTATTGATCTCCATGCTCCTGCCGTTCCTCATCGCTGCCGTCGGTGGATACCTGCTGGGGTCGCTGCCGTTCGGCTACCTCGTGGCCCGGGCGCGCGGCGTCGATATCTTTAAAGCCGGCAGCGGCAACCCGGGCGCGACCAACGTCAAGCGCGTGCTCGGCGCGAAGGCGGGCAACCTGGTCTATCTGCTCGACGCCCTCAAGGGCGCGGTGGCCGCGGGCTGGCCGCTGGTGTACATTCTGCTCAGCCCCGGCGCCAGCGCCCTGGCGACTCCGGGCCCCGGCGGACACTCGCTCTGGACGATCGATTGGAGCCTGGCGGCGGCGGTGACGGGTCTGGCCGCCGCCGTGCTCGGCCACTCGTTCTCCTGTTTTACCCGGTTCAGGGGCGGCAAGGGCGTGGCGACCGCGTCGGGCGGGCTGCTCGTGCTCATGCCCGTGCCCATCATGATTGGGGGCGCCGTCTGGTTCGCCACTTTCCTGGCCTCGCGCTATGTGTCCCTGGCATCGATCTTCTCCTCGATCGCGGTGCCGGCGGCGGCGTGGGCGTTCGGCCTGCCGCTAGGGCTGAACATCGTCGTCTCGATGCTGGGCGTGCTTTTGATTGCGCGGCACCGGTCGAACATCCGCCGCCTGCTGGCCGGGACCGAGCACCGGTGGGAACGCCGGCCGAAGGAGGACGCCACATGAGCAAAGCCTCCGTCATCAACATCGGCTTCTGCGGCCTCGGCACGGTGGGGCAGGGGGTGTGGAAGCACCTCTCGGGGAGCCGCGCGGCGCTGGAGGCGCGCCTGGGGGCACGCCTGGAGCTCGCGCGGGTCGCCGTGCGCGATCCCCGCAAGGCGCGCGCCGTCACGGTGCCGCCGGCCAAGCTCACGACCGACGCCCTCGCCGTGGCGACTGATCCGGCCCTGCCGATCGTGTGCGAACTCATCGGCGGCACCACGCTCGCCCGCGAGGTCACCTTGCAGGCGCTCGCCAAGGGGAAGATCGTCGTGTCGGCCAACAAGGCGCTCCTCTGCGAGTGCGGCGCGGAGATCTTCGCCGCGGCGCGCAAGGGCGGCGGCCACTATTTCTTCGAGGCCAGCGTGGCGGGCGGCATCCCGATCATCAAGGCGCTGCGCGAGGGCCTCATCGCCAACCGCTTTCGGCGGATCTACGGCATCCTCAACGGCACCTGCAACTACATCCTCACCCGCATGGAGCAGGAGGGCGCGTCGTACGCCGACGTGCTGGCGGACGCCCAGCGGCGGGGCTATGCGGAGGCGGATGCGGCGCTGGACGTGGAGGGCTGGGACACCGCGCACAAGGCGGCGATCCTCGCTTTCCTCGCCCACGGCATGTGGGTGAAGACCGACCAGATGCTGGTCGAGGGCATCACGCGGATCACCCAGACCGACATCGGCTTCGCGGCCCAGCTCGGCTACGGCATCAAGCTGCTGGCGGTGATCGCGCGCGATTTCGAGCGCAACCAGCTCTTCGTCCGCGTCCATCCCACGCTGCTCCCGCGCCGGCTGGTGCTCGCCAATGTGAACGGCGTGGACAACGGCATCGCCGTGACGGGCGACGTGGTTGGCACCACGCTCTACATCGGCCGCGGCGCCGGGCAGGATGCGACCGCGAGCGCCGTGATCAGCGACATCGCGGACGCCGTCACCCTGCTCACGAGCGGCCGGTCGGTGGTCGTGCCGGACGAGGCGGCGGCCATCCATGCCGGCGGACGGCCCGGCGTGCGGCTGGCGCCGCTCGAGCGCATCTGCAGCCGCTACTACCTGCGCATGGAGGTGCGGGACCAGCCGGGCGTGCTCGCCCAGATCGCCACGGTGATGGCCCGCAATCGGGTGAGCATCGAGAGCGTGATCCAGCGGGGCAGCGGCCGGCCCGACACCGCCACGCTCATCCTCACCACCCACCAGAGCAACGAGCAGGCCATCCGCGCGACCCTCGCGGGCCTGGCGCAGGTCGACAGCGTCCTCGAGGCGCCGCTACTGTTGCGCATCGGGGACTTCGAGGAATGATGACGCAAGCGTTGGCCGCCAACCGGCGCAGAAGTCACAAGAACATGATCGGTCACCTTTTGACAGATGACGGTTTGACGGGGGCGGGGGTTGATCGCGAACCGAGCCGAGGGCCTGCGTTCTCCTGCGCGTTTTGTGCCTTTGTGCGGCGAACCTAGATCCCCTCCATGGCCAGAATCGTCCAGAAATACGGCGGCACCTCGGTCGGCGACATCGAGCGCATCAAGAAGGTCGCCGAGCGCATCAAGGCCGCGCGTGACGAGGGCAACGAGCTCGTCGTGGTGGTATCGGCCCGCTCCGGGGTCACCAACGAGCTCATCGCCCGCGCCAAGGCGATCCACGAGCATCCCTCCGAACGGGAGATGGACATGCTGCTCGCCACCGGCGAACAGGAGACCATCGCGCTCACGGCCATCGCGCTCCACGCCCTCGCGGTCCAGGCGGTGTCCTACACCGGGGCGCAAGCCGGCATTTTCACTGACGCCGCGCACACCAAGGCGAAGATCAAGACGATCAACGCCCGGCCGATCGAGCGCGACCTCAAGGCCGGCAAGGTCGTGATCGTGGCGGGCTTCCAGGGCATCAACGAGGAGGGCCAGATCACCACGCTGGGGCGCGGCGGCTCGGACCTCACGGCCATCGCCCTGGCCGCGGCGCTCCAGGCGGACAAGTGCGAGGTCTACACCGATGTCGACGGCGTCTACACCGCGGACCCGCGCGTGGTCCGGGATGCCCGCAAGCTCGCGGAGATCAGCTACGACGAGATGCTGGAGCTCGCCAGCAGCGGCTCCAAGGTCATGCAGTCGCGCTCGGTGGAGTTTGCCAAGAAGTACAATGTCGTGTTCGAAGTCCGCTCCTCGTTCAACCACAACCCGGGAACCCTCGTGAAAGAAGAAGTCAGCTACATGGAACAGGTCGTCGTGCGCGGCGTCGCGGTGGACAAGGACCAGGCCAAGGTCGTCATCAGCAACATCCCGGACATCCCGGGCACCGCGGCGAAGGTGTTCCGCGCGCTGGCCGACGCCAACATCATCGTCGACATGATCGTGCAGAACATCGGGCGCCACGGCGTGGCCAACCTGACCTTCACGGTGCCGCAGGGCGACTCCCACCGGGCGCAGAAGGCGCTCGAGCCCGTGTTCGCGGAGTGGGGCGGGGGCGAGGTGGCCATCGACGACCGGATCGCCAAGCTCTCCGTGGTCGGCGTGGGCATGAAGACGCACAGCGGTGTGGCGGCCACGCTCTTCCAGACGCTGGCGAACCTGGGAGTGAACATCGAGCTGATCAGCACCTCGGAGATCAAGATCTCGGTGGTGATCGAGTCGGCGCGCGCCGACGAGGCCGCCCGCGCCGCGCACGCGGCGTACGGGCTGGAGAAGGCGGGCTGAGCAGAAGGTCGGCCAGAATGGCCGCCAGAACGCGCAAAAGGCGCCCAAAGCTGCGAATTTGTCTTGCGGATTTTGCGCCTCCTTGCGGCGAGCGGCCTCAGAAATGAAATTCCTAAGCACTCGCGGCCAGACCGATCCCGTGAGCTTCACGGAGGCGGTGGCCATCGGGCTCGCGCCGGATGGCGGCCTGTTCCTGCCGGAGACGCTGCCCGGCATCGGCGGCGACTGGGAGCGGTTGGCCCGGCTCGATTATGCTACCCTTTGCGCCGAGGTGCTTGGGCTGTTTGCGACCGACCTGGATCCGGCGGTGCTGAAGGACATCGCGGCGCGCTCCTATCGCGGGTTCACCCATCGCCGCATCGCGCCGCTCGAGCAGATCGGCGAGCGCCTCTTCGTGCTCGAACTGTTTCACGGCCCGACCCTCGCGTTCAAGGACTTTGCGCTGCAGTTGCTCGGGAATCTCTACGAGCACCAGTGCCGGGTACGGGGCGAGACGCTGAACGTGCTCGCCGCCACCTCGGGCGACACGGGCGCGGCGGCCATCCACGGCCTGCTGGGCAAACCGGGCGTCGCGATCTTCATCCTCTATCCGGAGGGGCGGATCGCCCCGCTGCAGGAGCGGCAGATGGCCTGCACGGGCGCGGCCAATGTCTTTGCGCTCGCGGTCGACGGCACCTTCGACGACGCCCAGGCCGCGTTGAAGGCGGTGTTTGGCGACCAGGCCTTCCGGGCGCGGCACCGGCTGTCGGCGGTAAACTCCATCAACCTGGCCCGCGTGCTCGCCCAGAGCGTGTACTTCCTCTACGCGTGGCTGCGGCTGCCCGCGGCGCAACGCCTCGAGGTGGAATTCGTGGTGCCCACGGGCAATTTCGGCAACGTGCTCGCGGGGTGGTTGCTCCAGAAGATGGGCGTGCCGATCCGCAGCTTCAAGATCGCCACCAACCAGAACGACATCCTCTTCCGCCTGTTTGCCACCGGGGATTACCGGATGACGGCCGTCGCGCCGAGCCTCGCGCCGTCGATGGACATCCAGGTGGCGTCGAACTTTGAGCGCTTCCTTTTCTACAGTGTCGGCCGCGACCCCGCGCGCGTGCGGGAGATCATGGAAACGTTCCGGGCCACCGGCGCCTATCGCTTTGCCCACTTCGATGCCGACACGTTCAGCGCCAGCCATTGCACCGACGCGGAGATCACCGGCATCATCCGACACGTCTACCAGAAATACGGCTACGTCTGCGATCCGCACACGGCGTGCGGTTTCAAGGAGATCAACCGCGACCGGCTGAGCGTGGTGCTGGCCACCGCGAGCCCGGCGAAGTTCCCGGACGTCATTCGCGCGGCCATCGGCCAGGCGCCGACGCACCCGGCTCTCGAAGCGCTCAAGTCGCGCCCGATCGTGAAGCACCCGATGCGCGCCGACGCGGCGGCGATCAAGGCCTTCATTGCCGCGCACGGAGTGTGAGGCCCGGCGGCTTCCCGCCCTCCCCGCCCGGAGGGGCAGGGAGGGAGAAGAAGACGGCCGCGCGGCCGGAGTCGCGCCGCTTATTTGTTCAGAACGGCGTCGCTCTGGGCGTGGTAGCGCAGGAGTTCGTGCTTCGCCAGGTCCTGCTTGTCCAGGTACGCTTTGAGGCTGTCGAGGGTCTTCTTCGCGGCAATCCGGTCGCCGCTCTTGAGATGGCTTTCGGCGGCCTTCCGCATGGCAAAGCTGAGCGTGGCGTGGTCCACCCAATCGCCCTTGCCCGCCGCCTTGAACACCTTGCCGATCAGGTCCGCGCAGCGCTTGGCGTCGTGTTTGCGAATGGTGACCTTCCGGTCGGTCCCGACGATCTTGAAATCCCGCGAGGCGTTCACGCCATGGACCAGAGCGGCATAGACGCTGAGCGGATGGTCCGCATAGCGCTCGAGCACCGTGTCGAGGGCGGCGTTGCCTTTCGCCAGGTGCGGGCCGTCGGATCCCAGCAGGTAGAACAGCCGGCCCTGTTCGTCGCCCAGATAAAGATCCCCGATCGCCGCCTCCTCCGCCGTGAGCGGGGCCTTCACGCGGACGCGGACGTCGGCTGACGCGATGATGCCGCCTCCCGGAGTGTGGTAGGCCGCCTTGAGCAGGTAGCTGCCGGGCTGGTCGAAGTACAGGCCGTCGCGGCCATAGCCGAGGTACGCGCTGGCGGCGATCGACGGGTTGGCTTCGCTGAGGATCACCTCATTCAGATTGCAGAGGTGCTCCGCGAGGGGCTCGTAAACGACGACCTCCCCGTTTGGCTTCTTGATCGCGATCTTGGTGAGATCGAAGTTCGGATGCAGGTGGGCGCTGACCACCCGGCCATTCAGATCACGCAGCCGGAGCCGCAGCTGGACCACCACCGGCTCGCCCAACACGAAGGCGGGCTTCGCCGACAATTCCAGCGCCAACCCCGACCGATCCTCCACGACCGGTCCGGTGACGCCGGTCCGTTCCTCGCCTGTGCCGAACCCGGCGTTGGTGGCCCAGTTGTCGCCGCCCATGATCACGCTGTTGCGATAGTCGTGCCGGATGTGAACCAGTTCGAGATCGTCGAAGATGAAGGCGAAATTCGCCCAGTAGCTGCCGGCGCCGTTGATCTGGTCGTACTTCCAATCGTAGTTCATCCACGAAAGGGAGCTGGGCCGCCCCTTGTCCCACGAGTGCAGGAGATTGAACGAATGACCCAGCTCGTGCACGTAGCAGTACAGGGTATGCCGGTTGGCGTCATTTGAACCCGCCCCGCCATAGTACGAGTTGATCTGCGTCTGGAAAACCGCGCAGCCCTGGCGCTGGCAGGCTCCGCTGTAATCGAACATGATGCCGAACAACGTGGAGCTGCCGGTCGTGAGCTCGTGCTTGGATTTGCAGGCCAGCAGGTAGGTCTGCCACTGCGGGTTGTCCTGCACGATGCTGAAATGGTGGTGCATCGCCGTCTCGAGTTCGGCGTTCGTCCAGATGGAATCCGCGCCCGCTTCGGCGGTGGCGACCGCGTCCGATGCGGCGGTGTTCACCATCTGCACCCCCGCCTCGGCGTACGCGGCCACGACGTCGAGCACGCGGGCGGTGCCGCCATGCGGCAGCGTTCCGGTGTTGTAGCTGCCGAAGAGCGTGGCCCCCGCTTCATAGTCATCCTCCCACCTGACCGTCCGAAAATAGATGCTTTCGAACGCGCAGACATAGGTGCCGCCGGTTGCGCCGGCCGTCGTCGAATACACGATGGTCGCGGCCGCCCGCGGCGTGAAGATGTTCGTCCGGGGGATGGTGATGCGGAAGACCGTGTAGGGCGTGCTCCACGTCGTGGAGAGATTTCCCTGGATGGTCACGCTGCCGGAGCTCCAGGTCACCGCGACCGGCCCTGACTTGTACGACCCGAAGTAGGTCTTGACGCCACCACTCACCGAATAGTAGTCGCCGCTGACGAGGTTGCTGGGGCGGGCGCCGTCGATATCCACGCGGAGCTCGAGCTCGTAGCTGGCCAGCGTGCCGCGGTAGCGCCCGCTGACTCCGTTGAGGAAGACGATCGGCCGGGGCGGGACCGGGATGGGCCGCGGGAGCGGCGAGGGTCCGGCGGCGTCGGCCAGGCCAACGGCGGCGTTCGGGCTGTCTTCCGTCGGAGCTGAGGCATCCAGCGGAAGTTGCGAGGTCGGGTTCAGGGGATCGCTCATGGCTGTCCTTTCAGGTTGGGCTGCAGTGCGGCGGTTGAATGGGCGGACGTGGTGGTTGAGGGTGCGGGCAAAGACGGAGGATCGAGTTGTTCGCGCGCGGCATCGGCTCGGGAGTGGCGGTGGGGCGACAGCGATTCCACGGAGAGGGGTGCGGAGACTCCTTCGGCAATTGAAGACAGGACTGGGATGCGGGCCGCGGTGCGAGCGGCGGGGAAACCTATGGCGGCCGATTCTCCGGTCAAAGCTGAGCCGGAGGTATTATTTCGACTTCTGGCGCCGTTTGTTGCGTTCGGTTTGCGTGAAGAAGCCGCGTCCGGGAGTGCGAGACCCGCAGGCAGCGCAGCGGGCCGTCCGCGGAAGTCCGCGCCCGACGCGGGGTGCGCGAGGGACCGGTGTCCGGGAGATTTGAAAATAGTGTTTGGGAGGTGCCGGTTTACCGGACTTTTCGCAGCTGCACTGCAATCATGGGCGGATTTCCCCCCGGCAATATGCGGCGCGCACCCCGTTGTTCCCGTGCGATTGCGCCCCTATCGTGGACGGAGTGCAAGATCGGGTCGCGTCCCGCGGAGGGCCGTGCCGGCTGATCGAATCACTCCCTGCGAACCATGAAACTGCCGCTCGTGTTCCTCCTGGCCGGATCTGCCATCGCAATGCTTCGGGCGGAACGGATCAACCAGGAAGGCCGCATCCTCGGCCCGGAGCCCGCCGTGAGCTCGCCGCTGCTTTTCAACACCCCGGAGGCCGACGCGGTGGTGGCGGCGCTGCAGATCATGCCGCTGGACAGCGCCTGGAACGAGGACGTGTCGCACCAGCCGCTCCTGGCAAACTCAGATGCGATGATGGCGCAGATCCGCACGGACCTCGCCACCAACCGGCGCACACTGCGGGCGTTCTATGAGATGAACTTTGTGCTGGTGCCCGACGCGCAGCCGTACGTCCCCATCGCGTTCGTCGATTACCCGGACGAGTCGGATCCGAGCCCCTATCCGATCCCGGCCAACCTGCCGGTGGAAACCTGGCCGCGGGAAACGGGCACGCTGACGCTCCAGCAGTGGCAGCAGGACGTGAACGGCACCGGCGGCGACCGGCACGCGATCATCGTGATGCCGGGCACCGGCGCCTTCTGGGAAACCTGGCAGGCGCTGCTGGTCGGCTCCGCCTGGCAGGCGTCCAACGGCGCCAAGTTCAATCTGCGCAGCAACGCCCTCCGGCCCGCGGGATGGACCTCGGGCGACGCGGCCGGCCTGCCGATGTTCCCGGCGCTGGTGCGCTACGACGAGTGCCTGCGCGGCATGGTCGAGCACGCGGTGCGACTGGTGGTAAAACGCACGCGGCAGGAATATCTCTACCCGGCCAATCACTACGCCTCGACCACCCCCGCCTCGCAGACCAACGTGCCCGCCATGGGGCAGCGCGTGCGCCTCAAGGCCGGTTTCGCCATCCCGGCGGGATGGACTGTCTTCGAACGGGCCGTGTGCCTGGGGCTGCAGAAGTACGGGGCGCTCGTCGCCGACAATGGTGGATTCTTCTCGATCTCAGTGACGCCCGACGACCGTTACCCGGCGAACGCGTTCGACAACCTCTCAAGCATCGACATCTCCAACTTCGAGGTCGTGCAGGGCACCGGGCCCGCGGAGGGGCCGCGCTCACCGGGCGCGCCGAACGTCGGGGCGGGCCCCGATTTCGACGTGCCGTTTCCGGCGACCGCCACGATCGGCGGCACGGTTGCGGGAACGAATCTTACCATTGCCTGGACGAAGTATGCGGGGCCGGGAGCGGTAACCTTCGGCGATGCGACGCAGGCGGGGACGACGGTTTCGTTCGCCATGCCGGGCACCTATACGCTGATGCTCCAGGCGGCCGATGGCGTCCACGCGGTGGTTCGCGACGCCGTCGTCGTCAACGTCGTGCTGCCGGTGCTGATCCTGCGGGCGGGCAACGATGCTGTCATCAGCTTCCGCAGCGCCGTCGGGCAGACCTATCGCGTGGAGCGTGCGATGGAACCGGTGAACGGCCCCTGGACGACCGTCGCCGACAACCTCGCCGGCACGGGCGACGGGCTGTCGGCGACTGACGCGGGCGCGCTCACCAGTTTTCCCAACGCGGCCTACCGCGTTGAATTCACTCCGCGCTAGTCGGCGCGCGGGTCGCTCCGCCCGTCGCGGAAGACAGGTTGAGTTGCGGCGAGGGTTCGCTAGGTTTCCGCCCGACCATGAAATCGATCGCTGCTTTACTCTTCCTGGCCGCGGCGGCCACCGGCTGGGGCCAGCCGGTGAACCAGGGCGCGCCGCCCGTCACCGTCCGCGTGGCCACCGAAGTGGAGGAACTTGCGCGCGGATACGCGGCCGCCTTCGCCACGATCACACGGACGCCCGTGTACTTGATCCATTCGCGGGACGACACCACCACGGTCCTGGTCGCCATCAAGTCGGTCAAGGCGTCGGGCGGGGTTCTGATCGTCCAGGACGAAAAGGGGCTCACCTATGCGATCAACCCGCGGGATGTCGTCATGATTACCGACGCGCCCCCGAAGAAGGAACCGTAGGGCGATTGCCAGGGCTGCGGGCTCGACCACTCCGGCGAGCTGTGCATAGTCGGCGGGCATCCCGCGCATGGCACCTGGCCGCGTCAGCCCCGCTGCACCCGATGATGCCCCCGCTCGCGCTTCCCGCCGGTGGATTCTGACCGGCGCCGGCGCGATCGTCCTCGCCGCAGTCGTCGCCTACCACAACAGTCTCTCCTGCCCGTTCGTGTTCGATGACTTGCCGGCGATCGTGGACAACCCCACGATCCGGCATCTGGAGCAGATCGGCCAGGTGCTGTCGCCGGCGGCTAACGGCGGCGGCTCGGCCGGCCGGCCGCTGTTCAACCTGACGCTCGCGGTCAACTACGCGCTGGGGGGCCTGGACGTGCGCGGCTATCACGTGGTGAACCTGGCTTTGCACGCGCTGGCGGGCCTGGCGCTGTTTGGCGTGGTGCGGCGAACCCTTCGACTGCGCTCAGGGCGGGCGCTGGAGAGCGGAGGGCGACTGGAAAAGGGAGCAAAGGAAACGGGCGCACCGCCGTGGACGCCGCCAGTGCCGATGCCGCTCCGGGATGCCGTCTGGGTCGGGGGGGCCGCAGCGCTGCTCTGGACCGTGCATCCGCTTCTGACGGAATCGGTGACGGGCGTGGTCAACCGGGCCGAAATCCTCGCCGGGCTGTTCACGCTGCTGACGCTCTACGGCTTCATCCGGTCGACCACGTCGCCGCGCCCCGCCCCGTGGCAGGCGTTCGCGGTGGGCGCGTGTCTGCTGGGGATGGCGAGCAAGGAATGGGTGGTGTCCGTTCCGATCCTCGTGTGGTTGTACGACCGGACCTTTGTGGCGGGATCGCTGCGCGCGGCCTGGCGGCGGCGCCGGGGGCTGTATCTCGGGCTCGCCGCCACGTGGCCGCTGCTGGCCCTGCTGATGATCGGCAGCCATCACCGCAATCAAACGGTGGGCTTTGGCCTGGGGGTCAGTCCCGGGTCGTTTGCCCTGACGCAGTGCCTGGCGGTCGCGCGGTATCTCCGGCTGTCGCTCTGGCCGCACCCGCTGGTGTTCGACTACGGCACCTCCCTGGTCAGGGATCCGCTGGCGGTCGCGCCGCAGGCGGCGTTGCTTGGGCTCCTCGGGGTGGGAGCGGCGAGGGCGGTGTGGCGCGGGCGCGCCGCAGGTTTTGCCGGCGTCGTCTTCTTCGCCATCCTGGCGCCCAGCTCCAGCGTGGTGCCGCTAACGACGCAGACGATCGCGGAGCATCGCATGTATCTGCCGCTGGCCGCCGCGGTGGTGGCGGCCGTCCTGGGATTGCACGCGCTCGCCGGGCGGCGGGCGCTGGTCGGCCTGGTCGCGCTGGCGGTGGCACTCGGAGCGCTCACGGTGCGGCGCAACGAGGATTTTCGCAGCGAATTCTCGGTCTGGAGCGACACCGTGGCGAAATGGCCGGACAACGCGCGGGCCCATCATCGGCTGGGCATCCTGCTGCTGACGGCCGGCCGGCCGGCGGAAGCCATCGGACAGTACCGGGAGGCGCTGCGAATCGAACCGGGCAACCCGGACATCCGCATCGCGCTCGCCCACGCCCTGGTCGAAACGGGACGGATCGCGGAGGCGATCGACTGCTACGAGCAGATTCTGCGGGCCAGGCCGGAGTTGGCGGAGGTGCACAACAATCTGGGCATTGCGCTGGTCCGCGCGGGGCGCGGGCCGGAGGGAAGCGGGCATTTCGAGGAGGCGTTGCGGCTCAAACCCGACTATGCGGAAGCCCACAACAACCTTGGCGTGGCCCTGATGCAGGCGGACCAGGTGCCGCCGGCCGCGGATCATTTCGAGGCGGCCGCGCGCCTCAAGCCCGGCGACGCCGATGCCCATCTCAACCTGGGCAACGCCTGGGTGCGAATGGGGCGGGCGCCGGAGGCGATCGGACAATATGAACAAGCCTTGCGGATCAACCCCGGCCTGGCCGAGGCGCACGACAATCTGGCCCAGGTGCTGGCCGGATTGGGGCGGATCCCGGAGGCGATCCGGCACTACGAGGAGTTGCTGCGGATCGAGCCCGCCAATGGCGACGCGCGCCGAAACCTGGCCCGGCTGCGAGCCATGCTGCCCCCCGGCGCGGCGGGGCCATGATCCGGCGGCGGCACCTCACGATGCCTGGCGATCGGTCCTTCGGCGCATCCAGCACAAGGTGGGTCCCGCGCGAGCTCCTCCGCCACCAGACCCTTGGGGAGATGTCAACTATTAGTTGACATCTCCCCTGGAGGCGGCGGGTGGAGATGAGACGGGCGCCGGCCACGGGGCGCCCGGGCCGTCACCGCGGACGCCGGAAGGAGGCGGAAAAACAGATTCGACACCCGGGCGGATTTCGCCTTTCCTCCCGCTTCCCATTCGATTCACCACCGCGCCCTGTCCCCCCATGCGCACCGCGATTATCGGCTCGATGATCATTCTTGGCCACCGGCCCGGGCCGGGCGACATGGCGTAGGCGGCCGCACCAACCCCACGTCACTCGCAACGCCCCGGGCCAGAACCCCGGGGTTTTTGTTTTATGCAACCTCCCCCCATCAGAATCTACGACACCACCCTCCGCGATGGCACGCAGGGCGAGGGCATCTCGTTTTCGGTGACGGACAAGCTGTTGATCACCGAGCGGCTCGACCAGTTCGGCGTGGACTACGTCGAGGGCGGATTTCCCGGGTCCAATCCACGCGACATCACCTTCTTCACGGAGGTGGGACGGCTGAAGCTGCACCACGCCCGCGTGGCGGCCTTCGGTGCGACCCGCCGGGCCGGCGTCAGCGCCGCCCACGATGCGCAGCTCGCGCTGCTGCTGGACGCCGGAACGCCCGTCGTGACCATCGTCGGCAAAACGTGGCTGCTCCACGTCACGGAGATCCTCCGCACCACCCCCGAGGAGAACCTCGCGATGATTGAGGACTCGGTGCGCCATCTCACCGCCCAGGGTCGGGAGGTGATCTACGATGCCGAGCACTTTTTCGACGGTTTCAAGGGCGACCCGGATTATGCCCTCCGGACCTTGGCGGCGGCAAAGCGGGGCGGCGCCGCCAACCTGACGCTCTGTGACACCAATGGCGGCACGCTCGTCGATGAATTCAAGGAGATTGTGACGCGGGTGACGCGGGAATTCGGGGGAGGACTCATCGGCGTTCACTGCCACAACGACAGCGGGCTCGGGGTGGCGGTTTCGCTCGCCGGCGTGGCGGCCGGCGCCACCCTGGTGCAGGGAACCATCAACGGTTATGGCGAGCGCACGGGCAACGCCAACCTGACGACGATCCTGCCCAACCTGTTCCTGAAGATGGGCCGCACCGCCTTTTGCCGGCCCAACCTGCCGCACCTGCGCGATCTCTCGCATTACCTGGATGAGCTGGCCAACCTGCGCCCCGACCCGAAGGAACCCTTCGTCGGCGTCTCCGCCTTTGCGCACAAGGGCGGCTTGCATGCCAACGCCGCGCAGAAGGTGGCCCGCAGCTACGAGCACATTGACCCCGCCCTCGTGGGGAACCACACCCGCGTGCTCGTCTCCGATCTCGCCGGCCGTACCAGCATCGTGACGAAGGCGCGCGAGCTGGGCTTCGACATCACCGAGCAATCGCCCGAGGTCAAAGGCGTGCTCGAGGAGCTCAAACAGCTCGAGTTTCAGGGTTACGAATTCGAGGCGGCCGACGCCTCGCTCAAGCTGCTGCTCGCCCGGTGGCTGCAGAAGCACACCCCGGCCTTCGAGCTGGAAGGTTACCGGGTGATCGTCGAATGCCGTGGGCCGGAAGCGTCGGTGGTGGCTGAGGCGACGGTGAAGGTGAAGGTCAAGGGCAAATCGATGCACACGGTGGCCGAATGCGTCGGCCCGGTCGGCGCCCTCGACAAGGCGCTGCGCCTGGCGCTGGAGCGGGCTTATCCCGCGATCAAGGACACGGCGCTGAGCGACTACAAGGTCCGCATTCTCGACAGCAAGCGCGGCACCAATTCCCGCGCCCGCGTGCTGATCGAGACGATGGATGGCCAGGATCTTTGGGGCACGGTGGGCTTGAGCGACAATATCATTGAAGCCAGCTGGGAAGCGCTCCGCGACGCCGTAGAATACAAGCTCCTGCGCGACGAAGAGAAGGTGAAGACCGGAGACCGGAAACCGGAGGGCTAGCGCCGGATGCGCCGGGCGGATTCCTGGCGAGGGAAACCCAACCTGCCGGCGGCCCCGCTTGCGGGTCCCGGGCGCGCGGAGCCCGCCATCACAGCATCGGCGCGAACAACCGGCTGAGATCCTCGGCAATGTTGCCCAGCAGCCGGCGGCGCGACGGCTGGTCCGCCGTCATCGGCTCGGAGTGGGCCAGAAGTTCCTGGGCCCAGACGCGCATGGCGCGCACCTCGGGCTCGGAGTAGACGAACACGCCGATCTCGAAATTCACGAAGAGCGAGCGCAGGTCGAAGTTGGCCGAGCCGAGCAGCCCGACGCGGTCGTCGACGATCATCCCTTTGGAATGCATCATGCCAGGCTGGTAGAGATGCACGTGGGCGCCGGCGCGGTGCAATTCGCGGAGGTAATACCGGCGGGCGTGATCGGTGATCGGGTGGTTCGAGCGGGCCGGCACGAGCAGCCGCACTTCCCGGCCGGTGCGAGCCTTGACGAGGAGCGAACGGAAGATCACCTCGTCGGGGATGAAGTAGGGCGTGATGATCCAAATGCGGCGCTTCGCCTCCTGAATGAACGAGACGATGCCTTCATACAGGGGATCGCCCGCCACGTCCGGCCCGCTGGCCACCACCTGCAGGCTTCCGTGCCCGCCGGCCGCCGGCTCCCGCGCCCCGCCGGCGCCGGGCGCGTCGACGGCCTGGCCGCCCGCATAGCGCCAGTCGGCGAGAAAGACCGTGCTGAGCTGCGCCACGGCGGGCCCCTCGATGACCGCGCCGAAGTCGCGCCAGCGGTTCGCGCTCGGCGCCGGCCCCATGTACTCGGCGGCGAGATTGTGGCCGCCGAGGATGGCGCTCTCCCCGTCAAAGACCGCGATCTTGCGGTGATTGCGCAGGTTGGCGGAACCGCGCCATTGTAGCGGCAGCACCGGCAGGAAGCGATGCGCCTCGCCGCCGGCGCGGCGGAGCGGTTCAACAAAGCCGCGGCTGGTCAGGAGGCAGCCCACGGCATCCAGCAGCAGGCGGACCTTCACGCCGGCGCGGGCGCGCTCCGTCAGCAGCTGCACGAGGCGCCGGCCCGTGTCGTCGCGGCCGAGAATGAAGGTCATCAGGTGGATCGTGTGCCGGGCGCCGCGAATCCGCCGTTCGAACTCGGCAAACGCCTCCTCGCCACTGGTGAGGAAACGCACGGCGTTGCCGCCGAGCAGCGGACTGGCGCCGCTGGCGGCCAGCGCCTGCGCGACCGGATCGCCGGCGGCGGCGGGCGCCGCCGCCCCGGCCGCCGGCGCGGGCGCGAGCGGCGATTTGCGGGCGACGAGGCGGCGCAGCTTGCGGCCGCCGAGCAGCAGGTAGAGCGGCACGCCGACGTACGGGATGAGCACGATCACCAGGAGCCACGCCATGGTGTTGCCCGGCTGCCGTTTTTCGCTCATGAGGCGCGCGATCAGAAACACCGCGAGCAGGAAGCCGCCCACGGTCAGCAGGTGGCTCAGGATCTGCGCATAAAGGGACTCCGTCATCGGCGACCATCCGCAGAGTGGGAGGCGCCGCGCGGGCTGGGAAGGCGATTCTGCGGCGGCTTCGGCGCCGCGACCGCCGCAGAGGAAGGGGCTCGGCCCACCCGTTCCTTGCCAAGGCCGGCGAACTGTGAGTTAGTCTCAGCCCTCCGCATGGCCACGCTCGCCGCCGCCACCAACGAACTCGTCCGCCGCCTGGGCGCGGTCGTCCGCACCGGCCGGCGCGCCCGCTGGAAGGCGTCCTTCGACAGCAGCAAGCTGTCGTTCTTGCCGGCGGCGGTGATCCGGCCGCGGCAGGGCGCGGACGTGGGCGTGGTGCTGGCGCTGGCCAACCGCCATCGGATCCCGGTGACGGTGCGCGGCCGGGGCACCTCGCTGACCGGTTCGGCGGTGCCGCTGCGCGGCGGTTGGGTCATCGATCTGACCGCCTTGCGCCGCATTCGCATTGACGCCGAGGCGGGCCTGGCCCACGTGCAGGCGGGCGCCACCAACGCGGCGATCCATGCCGCGGCCGAGGCGCGCGGCTGGTTCTATCCCCCCGATCCTTCCTCCGACCAATACTGCACGATCGGCGGCAACATCGCCTGCAACGCCGGCGGCATGCATGGCGGCAAGTACGGCGTGACGCGCGACTACGTCGTCGCGCTCAAGGGCTTCCTGCCGACCGGCGAGGAGGTGGAATGGGGCACGGCGACCCGGAAATTCGCCGCGGGTTTCAATCTGCGCGATCTCTGGATTGGCAGCGAGGGTCTCCTCGGCGTCGTGACCGACGCCGTGCTGCGGCTGATTCCCCGGCCGCCGGCGCGGTGGACCCTGCTGGCGGCGTTTCCCCACGAGGTGGACGCCCTGCGGGCCGCCCGCAGGCTGTTCGCCCTGCGGGTGCAGCCGGCGATTTGCGAGTACCTCGACCGGTACAGCGTGCAGTGCGCCGAACAGGCGACGGGCCGCCGGGTGTTTCCCGCCCCGGGCGGCCGCGCTTCCGGCCGGGCCGAAGCCCGGCCGGTGATTCTGATCGAACTCGCCGGCGCGGCGCCGGAAATCCGGGCGCAGAAGCCGCGGGTGCTGGCGTGGGCGCGCCGGACGGCGAGCGCCTTCCGGGTGGCGCGGAGCCGCGCGCAAGCGGAACGACTCTGGGCGGTGCGCCGCCAGTGCTCCGGCGCGATGTTTGCCCTCGGGGACGCCAAGCTCAACGAGGACATCGTCATCCCCATGCGGCAGTACGAGCGCTTTGCACGCTTCCTGGAGCGGCTGCGGCGCGAATCCGCCCTGCCCATCCCGACGTTCGGTCACCTGGCCGACGGCAACCTCCACGTGAACATCATGTATCACAGCGGCAATCCAGCGGAATGCCGGGCCGCCGCCGCCGCTGTCCGGCGCCTCATGGAGAAGGTCGTGGCTTTGGGTGGCGCCATTTCGGGCGAGCACGGGATCGGTCTCGCCAAGACGCCCTTTCTCCGGCTACAGCACCGCCGCGCGCAGGTGCGCGCCATGCGCGCGGTGAAGCGGGCGCTGGACCCGCGCGCCATCCTCAATCCGGGGAAGGTTTTCGAGGTCTTCGAGGTGTGGCGGCACCCCCGCATTGCGGTGCGCCTGCCGTGGGATCACCGCTGACCGTCGCCCCGAGCGGGGCGATCCCGCGCAGCCTCACACCAAGCCCTGGTCGAGCATGGCCTCCGCCACCTTGCGGAATCCGGCGATGTTGGCGCCGTCCACATAGTTGACCCAGCCGGCCTGTTCGCCGAAGCGAACGCACTGGTTGTGGATGGCCTTCATGATTTCGTGCAGCCGCTTGTCGACCTCGTTGGTCGACCACTGCAGCCGCATGCTGTTTTGGGACATCTCCAGGCCGCTCACCGACACGCCGCCCGCGTTGGCCGCCTTGCCCGGTCCGAACAGGATCCGGTGGCCCAGGAACGCATCGACCGCCTCGGGCGTCGACGGCATGTTGGCCCCTTCGCCCACGCTGATGCAGCCGTTGCGGACGAGCGCGGTGGCGTCCTCGCCCGTCAGCTCGTTCTGGGTGGCGCACGGCAAGGCGACATCGCACGGCACGTTCCACGGCCGCCGCCCCGCGTGATACTCGCAGTGGAATTCGCTCGCGTACTCCGAAATCCGACCGCGCCGAACGTTCTTGAGCTCCTTGAGGTAGGCGAGCCGCTCGGCGTTGATGCCGTCGCGATCGAACACGAAGCCGTCCGAATCCGACAGCGTGACCACCTTGGCGCCCATCATCATCGCCTTCTCCACCGCGAATTGCGCCACGTTGCCCGAGCCGGAGATGACCACGGTCTTGCCGCTGATGCTGTTGCTGCGGGTGTGCATCATCTCCTCGACGAAATAGACGAGGCCGTAGCCCGTGGCTTCTTCGCGGATGCGGCTGCCGCTCCAGTTGATTCCCTTGCCGGTCAGCACGCCGCTGAATTCGTTATGCAGTTTCTTGTAGTAGCCGAACAGGTAGCCAATCTCCCGCCCGCCCACGCCGATGTCGCCCGCCGGGACGTCGGTGTCCGGGCCGATATGGCGGAAAAGTTCGCCCATGAAGGCCTGGCAAAAGCGCATCACTTCCTCGTCGGTCTTGCCTTTCGGGTCGAAATCCGCGCCGCCCTTGCCGCCGCCCATGGGCAGGGTGGTGAGGGCGTTCTTGAACACCTGCTCGAAGGCGAGGAACTTCAGCGTGCCCAGCCGGACCGAGGGATGGAAGCGCAGGCCGCCCTTGTAGGGGCCGATCGCGCTGTTCATCTGCACCCGGTAGCCGCGGTTGACCTGCACCTCGCCATGGCGGTCCATCCAGGTCACGCGGAAGCTGATGGCGCGTTCCGGCTCGACCAGTCGATCAAGGATGCGCGCCTGGCGGTACTTCGGGTTCTTTTCGATGAAGGGCCAGATGGATTTGGCCACCTCCGTGACGGCCTGGTGGAATTCGACTTCGGCGGGATTGCGCGCTTCGAGCTGGGCGAGGAACTCGGACAATTCGTTTGACATGTCGAATGGTCTCCTGGACCAAAGACCGGAGGGCGGGCGGCCGCGCGCCGCCGGGCCGGCAGACCTAGATGGCAGCTTCGCCGCGCTCGTCAGTTCGGATGCGAACCACCTCTTCCAAGGGAATGACGAAGACCTTGCCGTCGCCAATCTTGCCTGTCTTGGCGGACTTGACGATGGTCTCGACAGTGCGGCCGACAAGTTCGTCGCCCAGCGCAATCTCGATCTTCACCTTAGGCAGGAAATCAACGGTGTATTCGCTGCCGCGGTAGATCTCGGTGTGACCCTTTTGCCGGCCGAAACCTTTGACCTCGGTCACAGTCATGCCCTCGATGCCGATGCCGGACAGGGCTTCCTTAACTTCCTCGAGTTTGAAGGGCTTGATGATGGCGACGATAAGCTTCATTGCGATTTGAAGTTGACGGGACGAATGCGGGAAGGCGAGTCGATGATGCGGCGATTCTAGCGGACGGGCGGGCCTTGGCGATACGTTTGTGCGGGCGGCGGCGGGCAGCCAGGGAGCGCGCGCCGGCGGGGAATTTTCGACGGAAACAACCGCTGCACTTTCCCATTGCGGTCGGAAATCCGCCCCTCTGTAGTTTGCACCTTTAAGCTGCATGTACCTCAAGGCACTCAAGCTTCATGGCTTCAAGTCCTTTGCCGATCCCACCGTCCTGCGCTTCGAACCCGGCGTCACCGCCATCGTCGGCCCCAATGGCTGTGGCAAGAGCAACATCGCCGACGCCGTCCGCTGGGTCCTGGGAGAGCAGAGTGCCAAGGCGCTGCGCGGCGCGCGCATGCAGGACGTCATCTTCGAGGGCGCCGAGACCCGCCGGCCGCTGAATCTGGGTGAAGTCTCGCTGCTGCTGACCGCGTGCGAAGGCCAGCTCGGCACCGAGTATCACGAGGTCGAGATCACGCGGCGCACTTCGCGCGACGGCCAGAGCGATTATTTCCTCAACGGCCAGCTCTGCCGCCTCAAGGACATCTACCGGCTGTTCATGGACACGGGCGTCGGCCGGACCTCGTACTCGATCATGGCACAGGGTCAGATCGACCAGGTGCTGTCCTCGAAGCCCGAGGAACGGCGGGCCGTCTTCGAGGAGGCCGCCGGCATTACGCGCTACAAGAGCCAGCGGCGCGAGGCGCTGACGAAGCTCGCGCTGACGGAGCAGAACCTCCTGCGCGTGACCGACGTCATCGCCGAGGTCGGCCGCCAGATCGGCAGCCTGCGCCGGCAGGCCGCCAAGGCCGTGCGGTACAAGCGTCTCAGCTTCCGGCTGCGACATCTGAGCCTGGCCCAGAGCGGCTGGCAGTGGGGGCAGTTGCGCGCCACCAGCACGGCGCTGGAGGCGGAGGTCGCCGCGCTGCGCGCCGCGACCGACGAACACCGCGCCGCGCTTGACGTGCGGCAGCGGGCGCTGAACGAAATCAAGATGCGCCGCAGCGACTACCATCAGCGGGTGCAGGAGGCGCAGCAGGCGGTCTTCGATCTGCGTTCGCAGAAGGAGCAGGCCGACAACCAGGTCGGCGTCGCCCGCATCAAGCAGGCGAGCCTGACGGAGCGGATCCAGGCGAGCCGGGACGATCTGACGGAGCTGGCGATGCAGCGCCGGGAGGTCGCCGCGCAGGCCGACAGCAGCGCGCAGGACAAGCAACTGCTCCTCAACCTGCTCGGCAGCTCCGACGCCGTCTTCCAGCAGCGCAACCGCGAACTCGCCATCATCGAAGGGGAGCTGGGCCGGCTCGAGCAGCAGCTCGAGCAGGCCAAACTGGACCTGCTCCAGGGCGAGAGTGCGGTGGCCCGCCTGCGGGCCGACTGTTCCGCCTACGAAGTGGATGCCGGGACGAGCGCGGTGCGGCACGACGAGCTGGCCGCGCAGATCGCCGCGGTGCGCCAGGCGCACGCGGCCGCCGCCGCCCGGGCGGAGGCGGAGCAGCGGCACCTCGAAGCGGCGCGGGGCGAACAGAGCCGCGTCCACAACGAGGTGCAGGCCGCGCAACACGCGCTCGCCGAGGCCACGCAGCGCTTTCGCGACGGCCAGCGCCGCCTGCAGGAGATCGACCGCGGTCTGGCCCAGCGGACGGCGCGCCTGCGGCTCCTCCAGCAATTGCAGGAGCAATGGGAGGGCTTCGGCGAAGGCGCCAAGGCGCTGCTGCAGGGCCGCCTCGACGCGGCCCTCGGCGGCCGCCCCGTCGCCCCCATCACCCGCGGCCTGGAGGTGAAGCCCGCCTATGGCCCCGCGCTCGAGGCGTTGCTGGGGGCCGCCGTTGAGGCCATCGCCGTGACGGACCTGGCGGTGGCCCGGCGGATTCTCGCGCAGCTCGAGGCGGAAGCGATCGGCAGCGCGTGCCTCCGGGCGACGGGAGCGGGCCCGCGGGCCGCGGCGGCCACCCCGACCGAGCTGCCCCCCTTCCTCCAGCCCGCGACGGCGGCGCTGGCCACGGTCGATCCGGCGCATCCGATTGCGGGCCTGCTCGCAGCGTGCTACCTCGCGGAGAGCCTGGATGCTTTCCTGGAGTTCTGGCGGACGCATCCGGACTTTCCGTTTTTCCTGGTCGCCACCGCCAAAGGCGAGCTCGTCGACCGGCGCGGCCTCATCTACGGCGGCTACCAGCGGAAGCCGCCCGGCGGCATTGTGCAGCGGGAGATCGACCTGCGCGAGACGGCGCAGGAGCTGGCCCGCGAGCAGAAGGCGCACGAGGACCAGCGCGCGCTGGTGGACAAGCTGGGCGCGGCGCTGGCCGGCGCGGAAGCCGCCCTCGAGCAGCGGCGCAAGCTCGTGCTCGCCGCCACCCAGCAGGTGGCAGCGGTGCAGGCGGAGGCGCGCAATGCCGACCAGACCCGTGACGAGGTGTCGGTCCGGCTCCCGCGGATGGAGCGGGAGCTCGCCGCGCTCGCCGAGGCGCGGACGGAGGCCGAACGGCGCCTGGGGCGCGCCCAAGGCAGCCTGACGGACGCCGATGCCCGGGTGGCGGCGCACAAGGAGGCCATTGGCACGCTCGAAGGCCAGATCGCCGCGTTGCGGACTGATCGCGATCAGAAGAAGGAAGCCCTCGCCCAGGCGCGCCTGGAACTCGCCGAGCGCCGCCAGAAGGTCGAGGTGCTGGACCGCGGCCTCGGGGAGATGGAGCGCCGGCGGGTGCAGATCAGCGAATTGCTGACGGAGCGCGAGCAGGAGGTCGAGGCCTGGGCCGAGCAAGTGACCGGACTGGAGCAAGAGGCGGCCGCCCAGGCGGCCCGCGCGACGGAGGTCGAACGCACCCTGGTGATTGCGCAGGAGTCCGTGGAGAAAATCCGGGGCGAGCTCGCCGGCTTGGAGCGGGAAATCACCCGGATCGAGGCGGAGCAGCAGGAGCTCCGCACCCAGACCGACGAGGCGCAGGAGAAGCTCGGCCGCGCGGACGTCAAGCTGGCCGAGGGCCGGTCGCGGGCCCAGTTTCTGGCGGAGGAGGTGCAGCATGAATTCCAGACGGACGTCGCCGCCGCGGACTGGAAGCACCTGCTCTGGCATGCGGGGGACGATCCGCCGGACCTGAAGCCGCTCGATCTGGACGATGAGGCCGAGGGGGAAAGCGGCGAGCGCAAACCGGAGGCGGGCGAGCGGGACAGCGCCGAGGCCAGAACCAAGGCGCCCGCGCCGAGACGCCGAGCCAAGAAACCGCGGGGCGAGCCCGGCGCGTCCGATCTGGCCGCGCTCGACCAGACGAACTGGGAAGAGGTCAGGGCGGGCGTCGAGGCCCTGCGGCAGCGCCTCAACAGCATGGGCGCGGTCAACCTGGTGGCCATCGAGGAGTACGCCGAGCTGCGCCAGCGGTTTGATTTCCTGCAGGCGCAGAGTGGCGACCTCACCGCGGCCAAGACCGAGTTGCTCAAGGCCATCGACGAGATCAACCGCACCTCACAGAAGCAGTTTGAGGTCACCTTCGAGCAGGTGCGGAAGAACTTTGAGTACACCTTCCAGACGCTGTTCGGCGGCGGGCACGCGCGGCTCGAGCTGGTCCAGACGGAAGACATCCTGGAGAGCGGCATCGAAATCATCGCCCAGCCGCCGGGCACGCGGCTGAAGAGCATCTCCCTGTTGTCCGGCGGGCAGAAGACGCTGACCGCGGTGGCGCTGCTGTTTGCGCTTTACATGGTGAAGCCCTCGCCCTTCTGCCTGCTCGATGAACTCGACGCGCCGCTCGACGAGTCGAACATCGGCCGCTTCACCAAGCTCCTGCGGCATTTCACGAAGGACTCGCAGTTCCTGATCATCACGCACAACAAGCGCACGATTGCCGCGGCCAACGCCATCTATGGCGTGACGATGGAGGAGCGCGGCGTGTCGAAGACCGTCTCGATGCGGTTCGACCACGAGCGCAACGAGCCGGAAGTCCTGCCGCCGACCGTGGCGGAGGCGGTGCCCCTGACCGGGGCGGTCGCGCCGGAACCGGCGCCGACGGGAGCCTGAGCGCGGCCGGGCTTACGGCGCCGTCTTCGCCTGGAGTCGCCGGACCAGGGCCGGAGTGACATCGACGACGCGCGCGCCCGTCGCCTGGTACAGCGGCGTGTCCACGATCAGGTCCACACCCGCCTCCTTGGCGATGGCCGGCCAGTCGTCCTTGAGCAGCTCGAGGATGTTCGTGAGCGGCGCCCCGCCCGTGAGCTGCTTCTGCGCAAGGGCCTGCATGGCCTTCAGCTCACGGTCGATCTCGTCGACCTTGGTGCCATCGCCGGCGACCGCCGCCGCGTTCGACTCCTGGGCCTTCGCCTGGAGCTTGGCCTTCCAGGCCGCGGAGCGATAGTACACCTGCACCACGGTCATCCGGCTGAAGATGCCGACCGTAACCTTGGCTTCCACGGCGGACTCGGCGGAAGCGGAGGGCGGCAGGACCGCCCACAGGCAGACGAGGGACAGCGCGCGGACGAGGGCCGGGCGGGACGATGGGGGTAGCATGATGTGATCCTCCGTAAGGGAGCGGCGCGGGGTCTAGCCGATGAGATCAGGCGGCACGTTGGCCAGCGCCTCCTCCATGCTGGTGGTGCCGTCCTTCACTTTCAGCATGGAATCCTGGTGCAGCGTCTTCATGCCGGTCCGCATCGCGATGCGCTTGATCTCGGCCGTTTCGGCTTCGCGGTTGATGGCCTCGGTCAGTTCCTCGCTGTTGATCATCAGCTCATGGATGCCGACGCGACCCTTGAAACCGCTGCCGCCGCAGAGGTGGCAGCCGTGCGGGTTGGCCTTGAACATCTGGCCGCTCCACCCGATGGCCTTCTCAATGATCTCCTTCTCCCGACCTTTCGGCTCATAGGGCTGCCGGCAGCTCTTGCAGACCCGCCGCAACAGGCGCTGGGCGCAGACGCAGACGAGGGAGGCGGAAATGTTGAACAGCTCGGCGCCCATCTCGCTGAAGCGGGCGATGGTGGAGGGGGCGTCGTTGGTGTGCAGCGTCGAGACGAGGAGGTGGCCGGTGAGCGCGGCCTCGATGGCGATCTCGGCGGTCTCCTTGTCGCGGATCTCGCCGACGAGGATGACATCGGGATCCATGCGCAGGTAGCAGCGCAGCGCGCGGGCAAAGGTGAGGCCGATCTGCCGGTTCATCTGCATCTGGTTGATGCCAACCAGGGTGTACTCGATCGGGTCCTCGGCCGTCTGGATGTTGATGTCGGGGGCGTTGATCTCCGAGAGCGCCGAGTACAGTGTCATCGACTTGCCCGAGCCGGTCGGGCCGCAGTGCAGGATCATGCCATACGGCTGGCGGATGCACTCGCGGTACCTGGCGAGGTTCTCCTCGGAGAAGCCCAGCGCCGTGAGGGGCAGGGTGGTCTTCTGCTTGTCGAGGATGCGCATGACCACCTTCTCGCCGAAATTCATCGCGCCGGTGGCGACGCGCAGGTCGATGTCGATATTTTTCTTGGTGAATTTCTTGAAGACGATGCGCCCGTCCTGCGGCAGCCGCCGCTCGGCGATGTCGAGGTTGCACATGATCTTGAGGCGGCTGACGAGCGCATTGGTCACCTGCTTCGGGAGGCGGAGCTTCTCCTGGCAGAGGCCGTCGATGCGGTAGCGGATGAGGAGCTCCTTCTCCATCGGCTCGACGTGGATGTCCGACGCCCCCGTGATGTAGGCATCCTCGATGATGCGGTTGGCGAGCTGGATGATCGGGGCGGAGTCCTCGTTCTCAAGCTCCTCGGCCTTGACGTCGGAGGGCGAATAGGCGGTGCCGATCAGCTCGGCGACGCCGGCGATGTCGACCTCGCTCGCGGCGGCCTCCCCCTTGCTCGGCTCCCGGAAATGCTTCTTGACGAGCTGCTCGATGAGCGTGGCGGGCGCCACCCGCACCTCGTCGATCGCCAACTCGCAGGCCTGCTGGAAGGCCTCGCGCTTGGCGTAGTCCAGCGGGTTGGCCATCAGCACCGACAACGCGTTGGTGCTGGTCTTCCGCACCGGGAAGATGCCCTCGCGCCGGATGGTGGCTTCGCCGATGATCTCCACGAGGGGTGGATCGATGTCGATCTCCTCCAGCTTGGTGACCAGCGGCAGATCGCAGAACTTGGCCACGAACTTCGCGGTGTCCTCCGCGCTGAGCTGGAACTTCGGATCCAGCATGCGCTGGATCAGTGCCGCGGAGTATTCGGCGAGCTCCTGGAGAATGGGGAGGTCCTTCTGCTCGAACTGGCCGTTGGTGCCGGCCTCGATCTCCTTGTTGAGAACCTGGATGGCGCCGATGACGACGTTGGTCTTCAGCGGGACCGTCAGCATCGATTGCACCTCGAAGCCGGTGTTCATCTTCTTCAGCGAGGCGGCCTCCGGCCCCTTGCTGGTGAAGAAGAGCGGCTTCCCGGTCTCGACCACCTTGCCGACGTTGCCGGTGCCCTTGGGCAGCCGCGTCTGCAACAGCTTGTCGGCGGATTGCTTGAACTCCTTCTCCTTCGCCTTGTCGTTGCCCCACAGGGTGGGCGAATAATAGACGTGGCGGAACGAGATGAAGTCGCCCTCGACCAGGTAAAAAGTCATCGACTGGCATCGCAGCTGGTCGACGACCTTGGTGGCGGTCAGCTCAATGACCGAATCAAGATCCGCGCGACTGGGCGCCGGCTTGGACAGGATCTTGAGGAGGAGGGAGCGCCGGAGCTGGCCGAACAGATTGGGGGTGGGCATTGGGAAGAAACAGCGGAACCGCCGCGCAAGCTGGCTGATTCTAGAATTGCCACAGCCGAAGGTGCCCCGCAATGAGAAATATCGCCGCGACGGCCCGGCGGCGGGCCGCGCGGGGATATCGCATGTTCACGTGGTTCAAAGAGATGTTTCGCGCCCGCGGCCCGGGACCGGAGGGCGAGCGGCGGGCGGCCGAACACCTGGCGGGCCGGGAGGGCTACGCGATTGTGGCCCGGAACTGGCGCAATCCGCGCGATCCCCGCGAGGAAATCGACCTCGTTTGCCGCGACGGCGACGTGCTGGTGTTTGTGGAGGTGAAGTCGCGCGCCAGCACCGCGCTCGTTCCGGGTTTTTTCGCGGTGAACCGCCGCAAGAAGAAGGTGCTGCGCCGGGCGATTCACGCCTATCTCACCCGGCTGCGCGACCGGCCGCGCACCTTTCGATTCGACGTGGTGGAAGTCGTCACGAGTGCCAAGGCGCCGCCGCAGGTGCTGCACTTCCAAAACGTGCCGCTCTTCCCCAAGGGCTACCACGTGCTGCGATAGCGGCCGGCGTTTTGAGTTTTGTGTTTTGGAGCAGGTCGGGCCATCTTGCGCTCCCGTGTCATGATTGCGACCTCCCGTCATCCCTTTCTCGAGGGGCTGAGCAAGCACCGGGGCGCACCGCCCACCGTCATCGTCATTTTCGGCGCTTCCGGCGATCTGACGGCCCGCAAGCTCTTCCCGGCCGTCTATAATCTCGGCCACGACAACCTGCTCCCGCCCGACTTCTATCTGGTGGGCTTTGGCCGCCAGGCGTTGCCGGACGAGCAATTCCGCGGACACGCGGAGGCGGCGGTCCGCGAGTTCTCCCGGCGTCCGCCCAACGCCGAGGTGTGGAGCCGCATCGCGCAGGGCGCCGCCTACCTGGGCGGCGCGTACGACGATCGCGCGGCGTTCGAGCGGCTGGCGGCGATGCTCGCGCAGCGCGAGGCGCAGGCGGCGCGCGAGCTGCAGGCGGTCTTCTACATCGCCACGCCGCCGTCGGTCTTCCGGCCGATCCTGGAGAACCTCGGCGCCTCCGGCCTGGCGCGGCGCCACGTCGGCACGCCCCTCCAGTCCAAGGTCGTGATCGAAAAACCCTTTGGCCGCGATCTGGACTCGGCGCGCGAGCTCAACCGGGTCATTGCGGGCGTGTTCCACGAACCGCAGGTCTTCCGCATCGACCACTATCTCGGCAAGGAGACGGTGCAGGATCTCCTCGTCGAGCGCTTCGCCAACGCGATCTTCGAACCGCTCTGGAACCGCAACTTCATCGAGTGCGTGCAGATCACGGTGGCGGAGGACGGCGGGGTGGGGACGCGCGGCGGCTATTACGAGCAGAGCGGCTGCCTCCGCGACATGATCCAGAACCACACGATGCAACTGCTCGCGCTCACCGCGATGGAGCCGCCGGTGTCCCTCGATCCGGAGGCGATTCGCGACGAAAAGGTGAAGTTGCTCCAGGCGATCCCGCCCCTCGCGCCGGGGCCGGCGGGCGGCGTGGCCCGGGCGCAGTACGCGGCCGGCCTCGTGGGCGGCGAGCCGGTGCCGGGCTACCTCGCGGAGCCAGGCATTCGGCCCGAGTCGGCCACCGAGACCTTCGCGGCGCTGCGCCTCGCCATCAACAACTGGCGCTGGGCCGGCGTGCCGTTCTACCTTCGCTCAGGCAAACGCATGGCCCGCCGGGTCACGGAGATCGCCATCCAGTTCAAGCGTCCGCCCGGCACGCTCTTCGCCGGGGACGAGGCCTACCACGTCGCGGCCAACACGCTTGCGTTTCAGATCCAGCCCGACGAGGGCAGCACGGTGCTGCTCAACGCCAAGATTCCCGGACTGGAGACCCGCACCCAGCCGGTGAAGATGCACTTTCGCTACGCCACGACCTTTGGCTCGAACACGCCTGAGGCCTACGAGCGTCTGGTGCTCGATGCGATGATCGGCGACGGCACCCTCTTCATCCGGGGCGACGAAACCGAAACCTCGTGGCGATTGGTCACCCCCATCCTTGAGTCCTGGCAGGCGCAGGGGCGCGCGGGGCTGGAGAGCTATCCCGCCGGCTCCTGGGGCCCGAAGAGTGCCGACGCGCTCGTGGTCCCGCGCGGCCACGAATGGCGCAAACCGTAGGCGCGGCAAGAGGGCCCAAATGCCAAATTCCACATTCCCAAGAGGCCCCAATGACGGAGGCAATCACACTCCTGGGAGCGGACCGGCCGTTGGGGATCCCCGCGCGTCCTTGGAACGTGAGGCGCAGAGCCTGGAACATCGTTGGGTTCTGGCGATGGGAGCGTTTGACCGATGAGCGATGACGTCTTTGAAGCGTTGCCCGGCCTGGAGGTGCCCGTGAGCGGCATCGCCAGCAACCTGGCGCGGCTGTGGGAGAGCAGCCCGGCAGACGGCGCCCGGCCGCCCTCGGAGTTCCGCGCGTCGCAGATGAACCTCGTGCTCCACTTCGGATTGCCGACCACGCCGGTCGACGCGGTCGCGCAGTTCGACGCCGCGCTGCGCTTCACCGAGCATTATCCCGCGCGCATCCTGGTGCTCTGCCCCCGCGCTGAGGGCGGCACCGACCTCGCCATGCGGGCCAAGATCTACAGCGAATGCTTCATCGGGCAGTCACGCCATGAGATGAGCTGCATCGAGGCGGTGATCCTGAGCTACCCGCAGGAGCGGCGGGTTTTTCTGGAGGATCAGGTGTCGATCATCGTCGAGGCCGACCTGCCCGTCTACTACTGGGTCCACCGGATGTCCCAGGTGCACAAGATCGCGACCTACGAATGGCTGCTACGCAACTCCAACCGCTTTCTGCTCGACACCGCCGTGTCCACGCCGGAGGCGCAGACCTATCCGTGGCCGCGGCCCGACGGCTTCCGCGACCTCGCCCACGCGCGGCTGTTGCCGGTGCGCCAGTCGATCGGCCAGTTCCTGAGCGCCTACGCGCCCGCGGCGATCGTGGCGGGCCTCCGGCAGGTGACGGTGGCCGCGCGCGCCGAGTACGCCGCCGAAGCCCGGGTGCTGCTCGGTTGGGCGCGCACCCGGCTCGAGGCGTGCGGCGCCCCGGCCCCGGCGCTCGCGCGGAGCGCGGTGCGGACCTTGCCGGCCGGGGGGGGCGTTTCGCTGGAGCTGGATTTTGGGTACGTCGACGAACGCGAGTTCCGCTGGCGCGCGGATTTCACCCGCGGCTGTTCGCATTTTGAGTCCAACCTCGGCGGCGGCCGGCAGACGCTGCCCATGGCCGCGAGCCTGCTTTCCACCGAGGCCGCCCTCGGCGAGGCGATCTTCTTCTAGCGAACCGCGGCGGGACGGAGCGAGGCGGCGGCGCCGGCGAGGCCATCACGGCCGGCCCCGCGCCGCCGCAGGAAGCGTGCGCCGCCGCGTGGGTCGGACTTGCGTTCGCTGCCGCGGCATTTGATCTTTCGGTCCCATCACGTCGTCGGAACGCTCGCGCCTCGACGCGGCGGCCGCTGTGCCGCCCCGCTGAACCTGCCATCCGAATCTGCCCTCCTGCTGTGAAGCCTGTCCCTGTCCCGAGAGTCGATCGCGATCGCCGGGTTGCGCGCGCGCTGCCGATGGCGGCCGCGGTGGCGGTTGTGGCGCTCCTGCCGTGGTGGCACAATCACACCTATCTGCGGGACTTCTACGACTATGGGCTGGTGATCGCCGGCAATGGCCGGATCCTGGCCGGCGAACGGCCCTACACCGACTTTGTCACGCCCATCCAGTCGGGGATGTTCTGGGCCAATCTTGCGGCGGAGCGATTGTTTGGTGGCACGTTTCTCGCCATGACCTGGGGGGCGGCGGCGGCCATTGCGGCGGCGGCGATCGGAGGCACGCTGGTGCTGGCCCGGCGCTGGCCGGTTTGGCTTGCCGGCCTCGTGACGGCGGCGGTGGTGACGGGCAGCCTGTCGCAGCACACGATCATCTGGCACAACGCGATGGGCGTAGTGTGCCTGGCCGCCGTCACCTGGAGCGGTGCGGTCGCGCCGGTATGGCGCCTGAGCCAGTGGCCGTGGCACGTCCTCACGGCGGGCGGGCTTCTGCTGGGCGGAGTCAACAAGCTGAATTTCCACCTGCTCGCGCTGGCCGTAGCCATCGGATGGGTGGTGCGCGCCCGGGCGGCCGGCGAGGCGGAACGCCCGCGCTGCCTCCTCAGCCTGGGCGGGCTGGTGCTGGTGGGCGCGGTGGCGCCCGTCGCCCTCGAACTGGCGTGGACCCGCGCCTCCCTCGGCGCCTGGTGGTACAACGTGGTGACGCTGCCCCTGGCGGAGCGGGGGGGCAATCTGGAATTGCTGTTTTCCTGGACGGAGCTGTGGCGACCCGCGCACAACTACTACGGCTCGCTGTCGGTATCGCCGGTCGGCATGCTCTGCCTCGTGGCAGCCGGGGGCGCGGCCGCGGCGGCCTGGCGCCGGGGCGACCGCCGGGCCGGGACCTGCGCGCTGGCGGCTGGAGGCGGCCTGCTGGCCGCGGCGGGAAGCCTCGCCTTGCTCGTGACCAATTTCGAGATCGCCTACGTCGCACTCGCTGCCGCCATCGCGCTCGCCGCCGGCCTCTGGCTGGGGCACGATGCGGCGCCGCGTGGCCTCCTGTTCCTGACCACCCTCGTCACTCCGGCCGCCATCCTGCTGGGGGCGGCATGGGATTCAGCCTGGCGCGGGCAGCGCTCCCAATTCGGTCACGCCGCGTCGCCGCGGAGCGCCTACTCCGATGTGCGCCGGAGCGGGCCCGCGTTCGCCTATCTGCGGGGCCTGCGCATTCCACCTGAATGGGCGGATTCCCTGCGTCCGCTGGAGCAGACTCTCCCGCTGGCGCGGGCCGACGGCACCCGTCCGGTGTTCTTCGGCCAGGGCCTCGAGTGGCTGGAACGCGTATATCCCACGGTCAAACACAAGGGCCTGCCGCTCTGGATGCATTTCGGCACCAGCTACGGTCCGCGGGAAACCGCGGAGCTTGTCGCGCTGCTCGCCGACGGCACCCAGTTCACGTCCTACTACATGGCCATCCCGTGGCTGCACGTGCCGGAACCCGTGGCTGCGGCGCTGCGGCAACGGTACGATTTCGCACAGTTCGCCGCTTATATGGGCCATTGGACCCGCCGGGTGATCATGGATGTGCCGACCGGCCCGGCGGGCGCGGACACGGACGGCGGGTCTTTCCAGCCGCTGCAAGCCGCGCTGGGAAACAATGACGCTATCTATCTCCTCAACCTGATCGGCGGGAGCATCAACCCGCTCCATCTGGAAGTGCGCGGCCGCGCAGTAACGGTTTTCCCGCGCACGGAACATTCCGGACCGGTCATCGGTGTGACGGAGGAGTGGGCAGCCTTGCGGACCGGCCCCGGATTGCGGCGGCTGCAGGGTGAAGCCGTCGGGCGCCGCCGCACCCCCGGGAGCGAGGCGCTGATCGCAAAATTCGTAGCGCGCGCGGCGGATACCGGCGCCACGCTGTGGGCGGAAGAGGTCCGGCTCGAGGCCGGCGCCCGCGAAAAGGTCATTCCGTTCATCATTCGCGGCGACGGGAATCCGCTGGAGTTGGTGATCGATATCCCGTCGGCGCAGCGGGGAAGACTTGAGGCGGGATTCCGGCAGGTGTTCGTCCAGCAGTCGGATGCGGGGACTGCGGAGCCGCCGCGACTCCGCCCCAACGCCCCACCGGACGCCAAGCCCGAGCTCGAGGGGTTGCGCCGCCTCATTCCCGGTGGAGCGTGGCGGCTGACTGACGCCGTGGTGCGCGGGGCGACGGTGCAGGGCGGCGAGCTGCTTTTCCCTCCGGGCGCGGAGTGCTGGATCAGGCCGGACCGACCGCTGGCCGAATTGGCGGGGGAATTTCGCCGGGCTCCGTCTGATGCGTCCGGGAATCCGGTGCTGCGTTTCGTCTGGAGCCGCGGGCCGCACCTGGAACTGCTGGATCAGCAGGGGCTCCCGTTGCGGGCCGAACAAGCGCGATTCCGCGGCTGGAGCCCGGAGCCGGACGGATGGTTTGGCCTGCTCGCTGATCCCGGCGCCACCACCGCGCCGGCGTTGATCCGCTTCACCGCCACGGCACCGTAGCCGGAACCACGCCGTCGGGCGCTCCTCAGGCGGGGGCGGCGGCGCGGGCTCTTCCCCGGGCGCGGATTCGGAGGAGCACGACGCCGAGGTAGGCGGCCAGCACGAGCAGATAGAGCGCCCGGATGCCGGTGATCATCGAGGCAAACTCGATCAGCCCGCCGGCCACCGCGCCGAGCAAGTTCCAGCCAAACGCGGTGTTCGCCTCCGGGCGATCGCGGAACAGCAGCGCGAAGCAGGCGGCCGCGAAAAAAATCGGCGTGCCGACGAAGGCCACCGATAGCAGCAGCCGAATCAGCTCGTTCATCCGGAGCAGGGCGTGCGCAGGCACGAAGTAGGCGGCGACGAGCGACACGATCAATCCCCCCATGCAGAGCGCCCACGGCAGCGGCCGCCATTGGGTGAGGAGGGTGGCGGCGAGCACCATGGCAAGGATGGCGCCGAACACCACCGCGCTGGTCAGCCAGGTGGCGCCCCAGAGCAGGGACATGGTGGTGACCGATTTGGTCTCGAGCAGCAGGAAGGCGAGGCCGAACAGGAACATCTCGCCGTCGATGGCGCCCGCACGGAGGCTGCGGCGCATTTCGCCGGACGCGAGCGCCAGCGAGGCGACTGTGATGACGGTGAAGGCGCCGATCAGCACCAGATAGAAGGAACTGATGCTGCGATGCTGCAGATAAAGGTAGGGCCAGTCGTCGGTCGGCAGTTCGACGGTGGCGCCGAGGCGGATGACCGCGGGGGCGAGGCGACGCCGCAGCTCGGGGTTGAGATGGTCGAAGGCCGGCCCGGCGACGAAGATCCGGTTGAAGAGGTAATAATGCTGGGCCACGATGAAGGGCGGGAGTCCGAAGACGCGGGCCAGCAGGCCGGCCAGCCGCTGGTTGATGTAATCCGCGCCGACCGCGAAATACAGGACCACCCCGCCTCCGGGCGCCAGATGCGCCTTGGCCGCCTCGATGCACTCCCGGGTATAGACGAAATTGTCCAGGCGCACGTTCGAGAGCGCCGAGAGGCGGGTCATGGAATCGAGCGTGCCGAAGACGATTAGATCGTAGTTCTCGGTCGCCTCGTTGAGGAAGGCGCGGGCATCGGTGTTGAAGACCCGCACGCGGGGCGAGGCGTACGGCCGGTCGGGATGCCGGTCCCCCAGGGCCAGGATCGCCGGATCGATCTCCACGGCGTCGACGCGCTCCGCGCCTTCGCCGAGCGCGACGGCCACGTCGTTGCCGGTGCCGGCCCCGAGCACGAGCACCTTCCCGGGTGGACGCTTGAGGAAGCGATACGGCAGGTGGTAGCCGTTGGCGGGCGCGTTGGGCTCCGCGGTCAGTTCCGGCGCCATCGGCAGGGCCATCTGGTGCAGCGAGCCATTGGTCAAAATGGCGGTCCCGCGCTGGCCGGCGGTGTGCCGGGCGCTGACGCCGTAGTAGGGACTGTACACGTCGGCGCGGTCCGCCCCGCGGACAATGACCAGCAGCGCCAGGGCGGCCGCGGCATAGGCCAGCAAGCCGCGCCAACGGGCGGCGAAAAACACCGCGCCCGTGACCAGGAACACGGCGAACCACAGGGGCGGGCGGGTGCTCGCGAAACCGACGAAGGCGAAGGCCACCACGCCGACGAGCGAACCGAGGAGGTCGCACGAGTATCCCCACAGCGCCCGGCGCTGGTCGCGGAATGCCTGGAGCCGTACCGCGACGATCTGGCCGAGGGAAACGAAGCTCGCGGCGCTGAGCAGGAAGCAGATGATGATGGGCAGGCGGACATCGCCGAACACGGGCGCGCTGCCGCCGAGATCGAAGTAAAGCAGCCAGAGATACTCCGTCGGCGAATTCTGGGTGAAGGCGACGCGGCTCAGGGCCCAGCTGACGCCGGTGGCGAGAAGCAGGCTCGCCGGCCACAGCCAGAGCAGTGCGCGCCGCCGCGCAATCAGGCAGCCCAATCCCAGACCGAGGAACGCGCTCAGCAGAATCAGGTTGGGAAAATAGGCGAGGACGCGCACCTGGCCCGGCAGCCAGCGGATCAGGGTCAGCTCCTGGAAGAGGACGACGAACGAGGCGGCACAGAGTTCCGCGCCGAGGCGAAACAACGGCCGGCCCGAGGCCGCGGTGTCAGCGCCCGGATTCACGGCTCATCCTCGCACGCGCAGCAAGGCATAGGTGCGTTTGCCCTTTCGCAGCAGCAGGTACTTCTGGAACAGCAGGTCTTCGCCCGTGACGGTGCGGCCGACTTCGGAGACGCGGATATTGTTGAGGTAAAGGCCGCCGGCCTCGAGATCTTTGCGCGCCTGGCCCTTGGAGGCCGCCAGGCCGGCGTGCAGCGCGAGGTCAATGATGGGCACGCCCGCCCCCGCGAGCTTCTCGTTGGGAAGATCCGTGGTCGGCACCTCCCCGACGACATCACTGAACACCTGCTCGGTCACGCCCTCGAGCCCGCCGCCGAACAGGATGGCACTGGCGCGGATCGCGTCGTCGCAGGCGCCCTGGCCGTGGACGAGCGTCGTGACCTCGCGGGCCAGCGCCTTTGGCGCGGTGCGGGCGCCGGGGTTCCGTTCGTGCTCCGCCGCCAATGCGGTGATTTCCCCGTGCGGCAGGAGGGTGAACTTCTTGAGGTATTCGACCACCTTGCCGTCCTCGGCGTTGACGAAGAACTGATAGAACCGGTACGGGCTGGTCTTCGCCGGATCGAGCCACACCGCGCCGCCCCCGGTGCTCTTGCCGAACTTCTGCCCGGCGGCATCGGTAATGAGCGGGAAGGTGAGGCCCCACGCCGGCACCCCCAGCTTTTTGCGGATGAGATCGCAGCCCGCCGTGATGTTGCCGTATTGATCGGCACCGCCGATCTGCAGTTCGCAGTCGAAGTGCTGCCGCAGGTGCAGGAAGTCAAAAGCCTGCAGCAGCATGTAGCTGAACTCGGTGTAGCTGATGCCGCTGTCGCTGCCGAGCCGGGTGCGCACGCTCTCCTTGGCCAGCATGACGTTCACCGAAAAGTGCTTCCCGACATCGCGGAGGAAGTCGAGATAGGAGACCGGCGCGGTCCAATCGGCGTTGTCCACCAGCCGGGCGGGATTCGTCGTGGTCTCAAAGTCGATGAACTTGGCGAGCTGCCGCTTGATGCAGGCGACGTTGTGCGCGAGCTCCTCGCGGCTGAGCAGATTGCGTTCGGTGGAACGGCCGCCGGGATCGCCGATCATGCCGGTGGCGCCCCCGGCGAGCGGGAGGGGATGGTGGCCGGCGAGCTGGAAGCGCCGCAGGGTGAGCTGCCCCATCAGGTGGCCGGCGTGCAGGCTGTCGCCGGAGGGGTCGAAGCCGCAGTACAGCGTGAGGGGCCCGCGGGCGAGCCGCTGGCCGAGGCTGTCGAGGTCGGTGCAGTCCGCGATCAATCCGCGCCACTGCAGGTCTTCAAGCAGGGTCATGATGAACGGGCAGGTTATCGCGGCGCAGCGGGGCGCGGACAAGGGGAATCTTTGCCGCGGCCCGGCCCCGGGCGGAGCCCGGGTCAAGTCCGGTTAATGGGCGCCGGGGCCTTTTTAACACGCTGCCTTATACCGGGAAAAACGATTTGTCACCGTTGCGACGACTGCCGTAACGTCAGTCTTCCGACACAGCGGCGTCCGGCCGCCCGCTCCTCAACCCGCAACCACCACCATCATGCCTCTTCCCGTTGGCACCAAGGCTCCCGACTTCACGCTCAAGACGAAGACCGCTGAAGGCCCCAAGGATGTCATTCTCAGCGACAATTTCGGCAACAAGCAGACCGTGCTTCTCTTCTTCCCGGCGGCCTTCACCGGGGTCTGCACCCAGGAGATGTGCGACATCTCCGCCGGTCTCGGCCAGTACGCCGGGCTCGAGGCCGACGTCTACGGCATCAGCGTCGACAATCCGTTCGCGCAGGAGGCCTGGGCCAAGCAGAACGGCATCCGCGTCACGCTCCTGTCCGACCTGAACAAGACCGTCACCAAGGCCTACGGCGTGCTGTTCCCGAACCTGCTTGGCATCTATGAGACGTCCGCGCGCGCGGCCTTCGTCATCGGCGAGGACGGCGTGATCAAGTACGCCGAGCAGACGCCCACGCTGAAGGACC
>Ga0335085_10001712_pt1 | contig 44487 bp, 40 predicted proteins | sample Lox_Sample_45_FD_206712 | JGI IMG/M metagenome (GOLD analysis project Ga0335085, IMG submission 206712) | Soil microbial communities from Loxahatchee National Wildlife Refuge, Florida, United States - Lox_Sample_4.5 | ecosystem: Environmental > Terrestrial > Soil > Wetlands | place: USA...
ACAGGTCGTGCGAACCCGCCGTGTCGATCGTGCCATTGGTCCCGGCCGGGAGCGCGACGGAACCGGGGCCCTGCAGCGTTCCGCCCGACCACGTGAACGCGCCGGTCGACGCGGGCCCGGTGACCGTGACGTCCCCGGTGCCGTCGAGGGTGCCGCTCGTGACGACCAGGTCGGCCACCCGCGTCGCGCCGTTGCTCACGAACGTGCCGCCCCCGATGCGCAACGTGCCGTCGAGCTCGGAGGCATCGGTCGTCGTCAGGGACCCGCCGGTCACGGCCAGGCCGCCGGCGCCGGTGCCCAGGGCGCGGATCGCCTTCACCGTCGTGTTGCCGCCGGAGTAGGTGACCGTCGGTGAGCCCGAGGGGATGCACGCGACGTCGCCCGCTCCCGGCAACGTGCCCCCGGACCAGTTCGCGGCGTTGCTCCACGACGCGTCGACGTTGCCTTCGAACGTGCGATCGCAGCCGGTCGTCACGATGCTGGGCGCGACGAACACCACGCCGTCGGTGACGTCGTAGACCGAGAACTGCGGCGGGTCTCCCGCGCCGATGTTGACGGAGTCGAACGTGCCGGTCAGCGGCGTCGTCCCGTCGATCACGATGATCTGCCCCGTCGGCACGAAGCCGCCGACGGTCGCGATGTCGAGCGCACCCGCGAGGTTCGAGGGTCCGGAGACCACGCGCGAGTGCAGCTCGCCGCCCGCACCGTCGTCGGCCCGCTGGATCGCGAGGTGGCCCGAGGCGTTCTGCGTGAAGGTGCCGGCGACAGTGAAGACCGAGGCTTTGTCGAGTGCGAGCGTGCCCTGGTTGACGAAGTCGCCGGCGGTCGTGAAGCTGCGGCCGTTCGCGAGCGTGAGCGTGCCGGTGTTGAGCGCCAGGTGTCGCAGCGCGTCGTTGTCGGCGGTGTCGGTGAACAGCGCGTTCACACCGCCGAGCGTGACGGTCGCGTCGTTGGTCGCGAAGTCGGCGCCCGCGATCCGCAGCGCGGCGTTGTCGCCGATCGTCCACGCTCCCCCGGAGATCGTGGAGCTCGTGACATTGGCGATCTCGGCGTTGACGTCGACGCGGCCGGCCGCGACCCGCAGCTCGCCCCGGTTGTCGAGATGGAGGGCATTGATGACGCCCACGGCCGACGTCTGCTTGACGAAGTGGCCGCCGGGCGCGTTGAGGAACACCGGCCGGTTCGTTCCGGATCCCCATTGCATCACCAGCCCGCCCTGCATCGTGAGCGTGCCGTCGTTGGTGAAGGTGGTGTGTCCGTTGGGGTTGTCGGTGCGCAGGTCGATGGTGCCGCCGTCCCAGGTGATCACGCTTTGGTTGATGAAGTCGCGGCCTTCTTCTTTGTTAGCGGTGGTGGTGAACGCGCCGCTGGCGCCGGACGCGAGGGTGAAGGTGCCGGCGCCGGTGAGGAACCCCGATTGCCAGGTGAAGTCGTTCGAGACGGTGAGGTTCCCGGTCCCGTCGATCGCGCCGTTCACCAACGTCAGGGTGGCGATGGTTTGGTCGTGGTTGATGGTGAGGGTCCCGCCGTTTTGGGTGATGGTCGGGACGGTGAGGGTGTTGGTGGCGGCCAGCGTGAGGTTGTAGTTGTTGATCAGGCTGGCGGCGGTGCCGGTGAGCGCGCCGGTGATGGTGAGTGACGATGCGCTGTTGGTGAGGGTCGTGCCGGCGAACAGGTCGAGCGAGTCGATGGTGTTGGTGCCGGAGCCCGTGTAGATGAGGACGCCGTCTTCGATCGTGTAGTCGGATCCGAAGGTGGTGTCGAGGTTGTTCAGCGACAGGGTGTGGGTGGTCGGCGCGGACGCGCCGACGATGAACGAGCTCGTGGTCGGGTTGTTCGACACGAACAACGGCCGGTTCGTTCCGGATCCCCATTGCATCACCACCGAGTTCTGGGTGAGGTCAACGGCGATGTAGCCGTCGTTGGTGAAGGTGGTGTGTCCGTTGGGGTTGTCGGTGCGCAGGTCGATGGTGCCGCCGTCCCAGGTGATCACGCTTTGGTTGATGAAGTCGCGGCCTTCTTCTTTGTTAGCGGTGGTGGTGAACGCGCCGCTGGCGCCGGACGCGAGGGTGAAGGTGCCGGCGCCGGTGAGGAACCCCGATTGCCAGGTGAAGTCGTTCGAGACGGTGAGGTTCCCGGTCCCGTCGATCGCGCCGTTCACCAACGTCAGGGTGGCGATCTGCGAGGTCCCGTTCAGTGTCAGCGTGCCGGCCGTCTGGGCGAGGGCGGCGTCGACCTGCAGGCCCGCGACGGTCACGTTGGCGTCGACGGTGACGGTGCCCGCGGCCGCCCCGATGCATGCGACGTCGGTGCCCGACGGGAGCGTGTTCGTGTCCCAGTTCGCGGCGCTGCGCCAGAGCTGGTCGCCTGCGCCGCCGTCCCAGTTGATCGTGCAAGGGCCGACCGCCGCGGGTGCTGCAAGCGGCCGCGTCGCGGCGCGGCCGGGAGCGGCTGCACGCGTTACCGCCGCCGGGGCCGGCACGGGCTCGGCCGGGTGCACCGGCGGCCGCGCGAGCTTCGCGGCGGGCGGCACCGCGGACGCGGGCCGCTTCGCGGGTGACGCGGGCGCGGCGGGAACGCGCGCGCAACCGGAGACCTCCGACGTCGCCGACCCGGTTGCGGTGGCCGTGAACCAGCGCGACGACGTGGCGTCGATCGTCGTCGAGAACGCGGCATCACCCTTGCCGTCGAGCTTCACCTTCACCACGCCGATCGAACGCTGGGCCCACGGAGCTGGTGCGGCGCAGCGGTCGTCGGCGAACAGGTCGACGGTGACCGCCGCGTTCTTGTCACCGTGGAGCCGACCCGAGACGCGCACGATCCGACCGTTCCGACCCGCGGTCAGACCCGTCACGGTGGGCGCATCCGACTTCACCGACGAGACGTCGGGGCGCACGACGGTGCCGCCGCCGTCGGCGAAGATCGAATTGCCGCGCACGACCGTGCGCGAGGCGCGCGTGATCGACACGCCTGCGCCACCGTTCATCGTGATCGTGTTCCCGGAACCGGGATCCGTGGCGCCGACGGTCGTGTCGTTCGCCCCCTCGACCGCGACACCTGCGCCGCGGTTCCCGGCGTGTGGAGCCCTCCCTCCACTCGCACCGATGACGTTCCCCACGATGCGGTTGCGCGACGGAATCGCTGCGACGAGCGACTGGAGATCGATCGTGCCTGTGTGGTTCTTCAGCAGCGCGGCGACGTCGCGCTGGGAAGGGCCGTCGATCGCGACACCTACGGCACCGTTGTCGGCCACCGTGTTCCCCTCGCCGGCCGCCGCACCGCCGATCGTGTCGTCGTTGGAACGCCCGACGATTCTCACGCCGTCGTGGCGGTTCCCGACGATCGTGTTCCCGGCGACGATCGCGTGGTTCGCGTTCCGGAGCTCGACGCCGATACCGAACCCGCTCAGGGCCAATCCGCGGACGACGACGTTGTCGGAGGCAACGACGAGCCCGGTTCCGCTCCCGAGTCCGCGCAGGGTCACAGCCGACCCGCCGTCGATGGTGACCGGCGCCTGGATCGCCGGGAGATCGGCGCGCGGGATGATGACCGCGCCGTGGTGGAGTCGGAAGGTGATCCTCGTCGCGAGCCGTTCGGCGTCGGCACGATCGATCGCGGCGCGCAACGTGCCCGGGCCGGAATCGGCGGTCGACGTCACCACGAGCGCCTCCGTCGCGCCGGCGCTCGACCGCAACTGCGGTGCCGCGACGAGGCCGGCCGAGCCGATCATCGTGACGATGATCAGCCCGGCGACTCGCTCGACGACCGACCGCACTCCCAATGCCACACCCCCAAGCACCGCCACCTTTACGGCGCAGGCTCACAGGCCGACCTTGCGCGGACATTGCGCCGAACCGGTCTTGCGGCATCAGCAGGTAACCGCCCGGTCTTCGTACGCACGCACACAGGCGCGCAATGGCACCTTGACCATGGCGAGCCGAGCCAGTGGACCTGATGGGACGAAGTCCCCGAATCAGCCCCGGGGGCCGCCGTCCCGCCCGCGCCTGATCACGCCTCGTCAGGTAACCGAAGGTTCGAAAGGAGTCTCGCCAAGGGCGCTGTTGTCGAAAGCACAACGTTCGCCCTGGTGAGACCGGATCGGCGCGTCGATCGCGCGAAACGCCCAGCGGATCACTTTCGAACCTCCCCGCAGAAAATCATTCGCGTGCCGGGGCGGCTGAAGATCTGACAGCGCCCGGCTCTCGTGCCCGCGTGCCTCCGTTCACGGGTTCTTGCTCGTAACGCGAGAATGGCCCACGTGATACGACACTGCCGACGGACCTCGCCGGCAACGCACTACACCTCACCTGCTGCACGCACGTCGCGAGCAAGTTCGCGTCTGGCAGCCCAGCTCAAGCAGGCCGCTGCCGACCCGTGACGCGCTCGGGAAGCCGTCACACCACATGTATGACGCACGGCCATGCCACCTTCGATGCGGGCGCTGAGCGCGGCGGCTGCGCTCGCATCCAAAAGGGGCTCTGTGCCTTACGACAGTGTGGAGGTGAAGATCACGTGCCCGGACACGACGGTGAACACAGAGAGTTCTTTGGCGATCTGGGCGATTTGCCCGTTGAGGCGCTCGATGTCGGGGCGTTCGAAGCGCTCGTCTCGCACGTTCGTGCGGTAACCGGCGTCTGAGTACGGCGGATCTCGTACGAGCGTCGCCTGGTTCGAGGGCGGCGTGTTCCGAGTTCGGGTGGTTGCGTCAGGCATGATACGAACTTTGCACGACGGGGGATCGGTTCCGAATGCGCAAGATGCAATGCTCCGTAGTCGCGCTCGCGCTCGTGCTCGTGGCTGTAGCCGTGGCGCTCGCCGGTTGTGGGTCGTCGAACCAGTCGAAGACCAGTACCCGGACGCTCAACGTTCCCGCCGACTACCCGACCATCCAGGCGGCGGTCGACGCGGCGAGACCCGGTGATCTGGTTCTCGTCGCGAAGGGCGTCTACCACGAGGCGGTCGATGTCTCTGCCGACGCGACCAAGCACACGAATCCCCACGACTTCACGATCCGCGGCGTCGACCGCAACGACGTGATCCTTGACGGCCAGTTCAAGCTGGAAAATGGCATCCGGGTGCTCGGTGCCGCGGGCATCGTCGTGGAGAACATGACGGCGCGCAACTACCTCAGCAACGGCTTCTTTTGGACCGGCGCGACGCGCTACCGCGGCTCGTACCTGACCGCGTACCGCAACGGCGACTACGGCATCTATGGCGTTGACAGCTACACCGGTCAGTTCGACCATGATTACGCGTCGGGAAGTCCGGATGCGGGCTTCTACATCGGCGCATGCTTCCGTTGCGACGCGGTCATTACCAACGTGGTGTCGGAGTACAACGGACTCGGCTATTCGGGAACCAACTCCGGTGGCGACCTGTATATCGTCAACTCTGAGTTCGCGTACAACCGCGCGGGTGTCGTCCCCAACTCCGGTTCGTACGAGTTGTGCTACCCGAGCCGCGAGACCGTCGTTGCCGGCAACCTCGTGCACGACAACAACTACACGAAAGGCGGGGGCATCTCGGCGTCCCTACTCGCGCAGGGCAACGGCATCCTTCTCGCGGGCGCGGTGAAGGGGCTCGTGCAACACAACCGAATCTACAACCACACCCGCGCCGGCATCGCGTTGGTGCCGTTCCCCGAGGCAGACGCGAACGACGTGCCGCCGCCGTCGTCGGCATGGGGCGAACCGTGCTCGGCGCATCACCAGCCGGGCTCGGGCGTACCGGCGAGCCAGTGCCAGAAGATCGCGATCATCGGGCCGGGATGTGTCGTGTTGTGGAATCCGATGGACAACAAGGTCGAGAACAACACCATCACGGCATCGGGCTTGGTCGACATGGGAGAAGCCACGATCGATCTGACCAAGAGCGGCGTCACCACCGAGAAACTCGACAACTGCTACTCCGGCAACACGTACACGACGTCGTCGCCGACGAACATCGAGGCCCTCGCACCATGCGCCGGCCAGCCCACCGCGACCGACTGGTCGAAGAACCCATTGGATCTCGTGTCCCTGATGACAGACACGCCGTCGGCGCCGCCGAAGACTGCGTACCGGAACACGCCCGTGCCCGCGGCGCAGCAGAACATGCCCGACGCCACGACTGCGGGCGCACCGGTCTTCAGCCGGCCGATGACCGTCGACGTCGCGCAGATCACCACACCGGCCAAACCCGCGTGAACATGACGCCCGGCCGGCGTGCACGAGTGACGCGCGCCGCCGCCGCGCTCGTGGTCATCGCCGCAGGCGTCGTGGGCTCGGTCGCGTTATTCGGGTACACGCGCGACGCGAAGGCCTCTGCGGGACCAGCTGCTGTACTCGTCCCGGGACCGGTCGGTCCGCCACCGCGCCGGCCCGACGGCCGGCCGGCCGTACCGGCCCGCTTCACCGGACCGCAGGGAGCGGTCGGTCAGTTCGTGGCGAAATGCCTCTACTCGCACTCGGGTTCATACGACCCGATCGTCTCGCCGCGCCGTCCCGGGCATTCGCACCGTCACGACTTCTACGGCGCGATCGACACCAACGCGAGCTCGACCGCACAGACCCTCGCCGAACAGGACAGCACGTGCGACAAGCCCGGCGACGACGCGGCTTACTGGCAGCCGACGTTGTACGACCACGGCGTGGCCGTCGTACCCCTGGAGGCGCACGCGTACTACCGAGCCGCGCCCGGAGTGAACCCCGCCGATCTGAAGCCGTTCCCGTTCGGCCTCGTGCTCATCGCCGGCAACCCCGTCGCCGTGCGGCCACAAGTCGGGGACGCGGCCGGCTGGACATGTGGCGTGCGGACGAAGCTCGACACGGCACCGCCCGCGTGCGACCAGACCGCGCCGCTGCATTTGGTGCTGACCTTCCCGGACTGCTGGGACGGCGTGCACACGGACACGCCCGGTCACCGCGCCCAAGCCACCTACTCCGAGCACGGAACGTGCCCGAGCACACAACCGGTGCACATCCCGCAGCTGACATTGACGGTTACCTTCCCGATCTGGGGCCTCGGGCACGACCTGCGACTGTCGTCGGGTTCGATCTATTCGGCCCACGGCGACTTCCTCAATGCGTGGAACCCCGCCGCGCTCGCGCGCGAGATCGATCACTGCTTACGCAACAAGGTGATGTGCGACGTCGCATCCGACCGCGAACGGATGCCTCCGTTCTTCACGCAGTAGCACTCAGGGCACGACCAACAACGAGCCGTACATGCCGTTCGTCGGCGTACCGTGCAACGAGCAGTAGAAGTTGTGCGTGCCGGGTTTGTCGAACACGACCTTTGCCTGTCTACCCTGCGAGAACGCGTCGGTCCCGATGTTCGTGAACGTGTCGTCCGCAGAGACGACGTTGTGGTCATTACGGCCATCGTTCTCGAACACGACGGTCGTCCCCTTGCGAATCTTCGTGAACTGCGGTGTGAAGAAATCGTCGCGAGCCGCGATCGTGACGGTCCGCGACGAGGTCTTGTCGACGTACTGCGCCGGATTGATCGTCGCGGCGGTCGTACCCGAGCCGCTCTTCGCGCCGGAGTTCGAGCCGCAACCCGTCAGGACCACGAAACCAACGAGAATGGGGACCACGAATGCGAAACGACCGCGCATCCACGCGAGGCTAACGAATGCATCATCGGCCCCCGAACCGTGTCAATGATGCTGAGAACCCCTACCAAGCCGCAGCGCTGATCGCCGCCCGTCACCGCGGTGAGTGGAGATGGCCGACGTGCGCCCGCCGTTGGATGAGTCGCCACCCAGAAGACGGCGAAGAAGGCTGCAAAGAAGCGGCGTCAGCTCTCTCCCGAGGCTCGTGTCAAGCTCGCCGAGAAGCCCGCGGCCCGATCTCTCGCCTCGAGAGAGGCAAAACGCCCAACGAGTTGCCTTCGAACCTCCGGCGATCCGTGGGGCAGGTCACGGTGCCGTTCGCACTCGAAACCGGAATGCTCCAGCCGACTAAGCCCAACCCGTGGAACATCGGCGCGAACGCTCGTCGCAGTGCGCAGCGGGCGCGTCCGGAACATATCTCGGCATGCCATCGTGGGGTGCGTTGCCCGTTTGGACCGACGGTTGCACCCCCGGTTCGACGCCTGTCGTGCACCATTGCGGTAGTAGCTCAAGTTTGCGGCGCGGTGACCTTTGCCGATCGCGCGGTGGTAACGTCAGATTCACCATTTCGGAGAGCGACGCGTCGATTCGCACCGGGCAGATCCTCTGCCGCTTACGGGTTCCCCCGCCTCTTTCCCACGTGAGAGAGACAACCCGTGCGTCAACTCGACGGCAATTTTCAGTGCATCCATTGCGGCGCGCGACTTGACATCTCGATCGCTGAACATCCCCAAGTCACGATCCACGCAGCGGCCGGCCGACCGAACGTCCGAGTCCTCATCCGCAATGGAACCGAGATTCACCGCTGCGAGCTTGGCTCACCCGTTTGCCCTCCCATCGAGACAACACCGGCGGCGCCGACAGCGAGCGACGACGGATACCACCCCGTCGTCGTCCATCAAGCGTCCGGGGCTATCGCGGCACAACTCAACATCTCGCCCGCCGAGGGCTTGCAGATCATCCGTATCCGAGCCCGGGCCAGCGACACGAGCACGATCTACATCGCGGGCGCGATCATGCGCGGCGAAATCCGATTCGACTGAACCAACATGACCGACGACCTCCTCACTCCCGCCGAAGTCGCACGGATCTTCCGTGTCAGTCCCAAGACCGTCACCCGCTGGGCAGTCAGCGGCAAGATCCCCGCCATCCGCACCCTCGGCGGCCACCGCCGTTTCTCCCGCGCCCACATCGAAAGCGCCCGCGAGGCCACCAACCTCGCAAGCGACGACAACCATCACTAGGCAGAAGACCCCAGACGGCAGAATGCCAGACCCTTCCTCGCCGGAGTGCTCAATCGAGTGGTTGGAGGTTGACGGCGGTGATCTTGTATTCCGGCGTGTTGGTGATCGGGTCGCGGTGAGGTCCGGTGAGTCGATTGACTTCGTTGGTCGGGTCGCTGAAGGTGGTGAAGATCTCGCCCGGCGACACCCGTCCGGTGACGCAAGCGGGAAGGTCCGCCGTACCGTAACGGCTGTTGAGACGGATGCGGTCGCCGTTGTCGATGCCGAGTGTCGCGGCGTCGGTCGGTGAGATCTCGAGAACGTCGGTCGGGTGCAGCGTTTGGGTGAGGGAACGGCGGGTCATGGTGCCCGCGTTGAATTGGTCGAGGGTGCGACCGGTGATGAGGACGTACGGGTATTCGTCGTCCGTGCCTTCGGTCGTCGGCCGGTAGTCGACACTTCGGAGCGTGGCCTTCGGTCCGAGCGCGCCGAATCCCGAGGTGTGCAGGACGCGGGTGCCGGGATGTTCCTCGTTCGGGCACGGCCATTGGAGGCCGCCGGACCGGTCGAGGCGTTCGTAGCTGATGCCGGCGCCCGCCGGCCACACCCGGCGTATCTCTTCCCAGATGTCGTTCGGGCCGGCGAACTCGAACGTGTCGGTCTGACCCATCGCGCGCGCGACGAGGCAGGTGATCTCCCAATCGGGCTTGGAGTCGCCGACGGGTTCGAGCGCACGCCGGACGCGTTGTATGCGGCGCTCTCCGTTCATGAACGTGCCGTCCTTCTCGAACGACGAACAGGCCGGAAGAAAGATCGTCGCGTGCGCCCGCGCCGTTTCGTTGAGGAAGAGGTCCTGGACGACGAGCGTGTCGAGACGCGCCAGGGCCGCGTCCGTGTCGGTCAGGTTCGGTTGCGTCTGCAGGATGTCCCAGCCCACGACCCACAGCCCGCGCACCGTTCCCGAACGGGCGGCGTCGAGCATCTGCATCGCGTCGAGCCCGTCCGGGCGCGGAATCGGCGCGCCCCAGACCGCTTCGAAGCGCGCGGCGTCGGTGATTGGCGCGTACCCGGTGAGATGATGCGGTTCGCATCCCATATGCGCGGAACCCTGCACGTTGTTCTGCCCCCGCAGCGGGTTCACGCCGCTGCCGGCCTGTCCGATGTTGCCGGTCAACAGTGCAAGGTTCGCGATGCACGTGACGCCGTCGGTGCCCTGGGTTTGTTCGGTGACACCCAGCCCGTGCAACGCCATCGACGGCCGGTTGGTCGCGTACAAGCGAGCGGCGGCCCGAAGATCGGCGGAATCGACACCGCAGCGATCGGCGACGAGTTCCGGCGTATAGCGGGCGAGATGCCGAATGAACTCGTCCAGGCCCTCCACCCGCTCCCGTGCGAACGTCTCGTCGACCAGACCTTCCTCGACAACTGTCGCGCTCATCGCGTTGAGAACGAGCACGTTCGTGCCGGGCCTGGGTCGCAGATGCATCGTGGCGAAGTCGGCCAGCTCGATGCGGCGCGGGTCGATGACGATCAGCGCCGCGCCGTTGCGCGCGGCCTGCTTGATTCGGGCGCCGACGATCGGATGGTTCTCGGTCGGGTTCGCACCGCATACAAGAATCGTCCCGGCGGCTTCGATGTCGTCGAACGAGTTGGTCGCGGCCCCGGTACCAAAGATCTCCCCCAGGGCAGCCGCGCTGGGCGCGTGACACACACGCGCGCAACCGTCGACGTTGTTCGTCCGCAGCACGACCCGCGCGAACTTCTGCAACACATAGTTGTCCTCGTTCGTCGCCCGCGCCGAGGCAAGGACGCCCAACGCCTCCGGGCCGAATCGATCACCGAGATCACCGAACCGACGTGCGACGGTGTGGATCGCAGCGTCCCATGTCACAGATCGCCACCCGGCGCCGTCTCGGACCATCGGAGATGTCTCGCGGTCGGACGCGTGCACGAACCCGTGCGCGTAACGACCCTTCACGCACAGATGCCCTCGGTTCACGGGCGCGTCGAGCGCGGGCACGGAGGTGACGATGCGGTCGTCGCGGATGCCGACCTGCAGCTCGCATCCGACACCGCAATAGGGGCACGTCGTGCGAGTCCAACGCGTCGGCCGGCCGAGTTGCACGATCGACCGATCCTCGAGCGCACCCGTCGGACACGAGTCGACACACGCGCCGCACGAGACGCACGGACTCTCGACCAACGTGTCAGCTCCGCTCGGCACGACGTGCGTGCCCATGCCCCGACCCGTGATCTGCCACGCGAACTGTCCCTGCACCTCGTCACAGATCCGCACACAGCGGAAGCAGTCGATACAGCGGTTCATGTCGACCGCGATGCAAGGATGCGAGTCGTCCCGCAACCCCGGCAGGTCGTCCCCAGTGGCGACGACGTCGTAGCGCCGCAGCAGGCGATGAAAGGTCTCGTCCGGGTCTCCGAGGACCGCGCCGGGCGGATAGTGGCGGGCGAGCATGCGCAGCACCCCGGCCCGCGCCGATTCGATGTCCGGAGGCGCCGTCTCGATGACCATGCCAGCGCGGACCTCGGTCGCGCACGACGGGATGGGCTGCGCCTGCCCGTCGACGCGCACCAGGCACATCCGGCACTCGCCGTACGGCGCCAGCCGTTGGTCATCGCACAACGAAGGAACGTCGACACCTATCCGTCCCAAGGCGTGCAAGATCGTCACACCATCCGAGACATCGACCGTCGCGCCGTCCACGGTGATCCACATCACCCAAGCCTCGCCGATCCGCACGACCTGACCGCGACAGGGCGCCTGGGAGGGCCGCAGGCGCGATCGGAGAACGCGCATCGTCGCATGCAATTCGCACCCCCACGCGGCCTGTCCGTGGCCTGGGGGCGTCCCAAGGCCCCATTTTGCCTAGTCAGAGCGCTCCTAGGTGAGTGTTCGGCGTACAGGCCGCACCTTGGTCGACCCCCAGGTCACGTCCCAATCACGGAGTGTCCTCTGGCAGCCGAAGGTTCGAAAGAAGTCTCGCCAAGGGCGCTGTTGTGACGTCGCTCACCGACGGCGGGCGTCGCGGACGCGAAACGCCCGTCAAGGTGCGGCCGAGGCGCACCGCCAACCGGCGCGGAACCACCGGCGCGGGCGTCAGAGATACCGGTTCCGCTCGAGCCAGCGGAATGCGAAGGCGCCCCAGATGGGCGGGAGATAGAAGGTTGCGATGCGGTACGACATGACCGCCGCGAACGCGGTCGTGTCCGCAACCCCGGCCGCGGTGAGCCCATATATCAGCGCGCCCTCCGTTACCCCGATACCGCCCGGGATCGGCAGCAGCCCGGCGAGCAACGCGGCCGTGACGTTCACGACGATCACCGTTATCAACGGAAGTGTCGTGCCGAAGGCAGCCAGGAAGATGCTCAACGTGAGCGCGAAGAGCACCTGAGTCGTCAGGTTCCAAGCGATCAACTGGGCGACCCGGACCGCGCTGAGTGACGCGATGGTCGTCCGAACTTCGAGGTACCATTCTCGTAGTTTCGAGAACACCCGCTGCCGCCACGATCGCACGAAGGCGAGTACGACTCCGGCTGCCGCCACGGTCAAAAGAACGGCGCCGAGCAATGCGAGCACCGCGTTGCCCGTCGAGCTCGCGTCCAGCTGAAGGTTGATCCCGGCCGCGCCGGTGAGGAGCGCGATCACGAGGAGGCTCGCCTGCACGAGGAACTCCGCCATGCTGTCGAGCGCACCGATCGCGACGGCCATCGCGGCGCGCAAGCCCTGGCGCTGGAAGAAGCGGATGTTGACCGCGACGCGAGCGATCGTCGAGGGGATCGCGAGGTTGACGAACGATACGGCCAGCTGCAGCGCGTACACCGGACCGTAGGGAATGGGTTCCGGGCTCGCGGTACGGGTGCTCGCGGCCTGGGTGAGCCGCGGCGTCTGCCCGACGAAGAGCCCGAATACCAGCCACGCCCAGTTCGCATTGCGCAACGCGTCGCCGAGCTCTGCGAGATCGACACCGCCGAACGCGCTGAGCAACGCGTACGCACCCAGCGAGAGCAGCGCAGCGCGGATCAGCCCGCCGCGGCTCACCCGGCGGAGCCGGACCGGCTGGCCGAGTTCGACGCCGAGCGCCCGGGCGGTGTCCGTACGCAGCTGCTCGATATCGACGTGGGCCGCCTTGGCGGTGCGTCGCAGCGCAATCGTGAGCGCCGCGTCCTGGACATACGGAAGTGCGCGTGCCAGCTGGTCGTCGCCGGCGCCGGTCCGGGCTGCGCCCAAGGCACCATCCTGTCCTGCGACGACCACCGTGGAGACGTACAGCTGCGCGACATCCGCAAGCGTGCCTTCGTCGCTCGAGATCACGCTCGCTCCGCTCAGATCGCGCAGTGTGACGGCACCGTTCGCGTAGCCGATGGAGTCGATGTCGATGCTGCCGTGAACGATTCCCGCATCGTGGAGCAGCCCGAGCGTCTCCCAGATCTCGGCGAGCAGCACGCCGTCAACGGTCGAGGGAGCGAGGTCGCGCAGAGGCGCGCTGTCACCGCGGAGAACGAGCAACGCGTCGTGGTCGGCCGAGACTCCGGCGGTGACCACGGCAGGCACTGGGACTCCGCGACTCGCCGCATAGAGCAACACGAAAGCCTCGTGCTCGACCTGTTGCAGGCGGGTGATCCCGAAGGACGTGTCCGGGTGGCGGTACCAGAGCGCGCGCCAGACCTTCGCAACGAATTGCGTGTCGTACGCGTCGCGGCCGTACACCTTCACCTGGAGCCACTCTTGGTCGCGCCGAACGCGCGCGACGAATACCCCGGACGTCTGGCGGGACGCGGGTGCGCCTTCGTCAGTGTCGATTCCGAGCTGCCGCAGCGATCGACGAACGTCCCCGAGACTCGGCCGACCGTCGGCCGAGCCGAAGACGAGACGCGTCGCGGCCGCGGCACCCGCGGCGACGAGGAGGCCGAGAATCGCGCCCGACGGGGTCGTCACACCCAGAAGGAGCGCACTGAGCGCAGCCGCCGACACGAGCCATCGGCCGAGACGCCGGAAGGGCCGCGACAGTTGGGGCGCGGCGACGAGTATCGCGGCCCCGGCGACGGCGAGGCGGATCGGTGAGAGCTGCGAGGGAGGCGCGGAGGCGCCGATCGCGGCGGCGATGCCGCGCTGGTCGCCGATCGCGGTGGCGGTCAGCGCCGCCGCGACGAGGCTCGTCAATGCCGCGACGACGATGTCGCGGGCCGTCCGGAATCGCCGCCGGAGCAGACTCGCCCCGAGCAGCGCGAGCGCCCAGGCTGGGAGGACCGTCCAGACGAGGCCCCACACGCCGGAGAGGAATCCCGGCAACGCCGCGATGAAGTTGATCGTCGCGCGCTCGAGCGCGGACGGCGGGCTCGCCACGAGCCCGAAGGCGACAATGAACGCGCCCGTAACAATGAGCGACAGCACGTCGGTCGCTCGGCGTGTCCGCTCCTGGCGAGTGGCGAAGAGCCGGAGCCGCCCGCGCGGTCGGAACACGTTCCGATCGGCTGCCGATCCTGTGCGTGCCGCCGCGACCGATCCGGCAGTGCCCGATGTCGAACTGTCGCCTGGATCCATCAATCAGATGCAGCTCGGCGAGCTGTCTCAGCGGCGCAACCGTATCCTCGATCGAACCCGCGCCAGGCGGATCCCGCGGCCCGAGCTGTGGTGCAGCGGAGCCGTGCGAGCATCGGAAACATGCGAGCATCGGAAACAGTTGCCGCCGAAATGGCGCACTGCCGCTTCAGCGGGTTTCTTCGTCGCGCGGGACCCTGAGCGCTCCGCCGTAGAACGCGCCGAGCACGATCCCGAAAATCGCGCCGAGCAGGCCGGCGACGAGCTCGTAGTCGATCAGCGCCGAGTCGCTGGACACGATCGCGTGCACGACCAGGCCGGCGATCAGGCCCACCACCGCGCCCACCACCGCACCGGCAATCACGCCTCGCCAGACGGAACCCACGCCGGCGATGCTAGATCGAGCCAGGCCTACGATCACCCGATTGCACATACCGCGAGGTAGCCGTGCTCGGTTCTGCGTCGCCTGAGGAGCCGAAGTCGTCAAATGCTGGACGCCGTCCACCGACCTTGCTCGACGAGTGGGCCTACGTCCGGCGCTACCGATCAAACGGCGATCGGCTCAACGCGCTTGCGCGATAGCTCTCCACAAATACAACCATCACCGCTGCCACACCGCCCTCGGAGGCGAACCACCCACGAGCCGCCTCAACAACGCTCCGGGTCAATACATCTAGGCGTCCGCGAGCAGCTCGTTCGCAATCGCCGGAGCGAGGCCGTCGGCGAGATCGAGCGCGACCGCACGGGCCGACGGCGACAGCGCCACTCCGGTGGTGTCCGAGGCGGGTACCAACACGAATCGTCCGAGCACGAGGTTCCCGTACCGGACCGGAAGCTCGATGCCGGCGCCGACGCACCACGGTTCGACGCCGGGTTCGGTCGCCGGCAACACGATGTGCCCCCGCTCGATCCGCGGCAGTTGTCGCTCGAACGGGAACGCTTCGTACCGGCAATCGCGCAGCGAGAGGACTGCGCAGAGCCGGGCGGCAACCGAGGCCACCGTGGGTGGGGAAGGGACGGCCGGTTGGTTCGGGGAGATGCGCATCAGAGCCTCGGCTCGAGCATCCTCTACGGCCCTCCGCCCCTCCAGGGTCCTTACGCGCTTCTTGCGCGCGCGGCTGCAGCCCTGACGCGGTATTTGCGGGCAGCGCGGGCACGCGAGCTGTCAGGCACATCCGACCACTTCCTCGTTCCCACCTGCCCGGTGGAACTACGAGGCCTCCGCTCGCATCACGTATCCGTACGCGCGGATGTTGACGACGGTCACGCCCGTCGGCAGGAGCCGCCGCCGCAACCGGGACAGGTGCACGCGCAGCGTCTGATCGGTTCCGCCGGTCGCCCATGCCGAGCTCAAGAGCGCCTCCTCGCGTACGGCGTCACCGAAGTTGTCGACGAGCGGTCGGGCGAGATGTTGTTCGACCGGCGAGAGGAGAACCACCGAGCCGCGGTAGGCGAACTGGCCACACTCGTCGAGCGAGGGCCGGAGTGGGTGATGCGCGGCGCGTTCGGCCAGCGCGACGATACGCGCGAGCGCGTCGCCGTCCTCGGCCGGCAGGCGCAACCAGTCCTCGAGACACGACGTCGCCTCGGGTGCGTCGGCACCGGCTGCGACCAGCCAGAGGCGGGGGGTTCCGTTGAGCTCGAGCTGGGCAGCCTCGGCGGCCTGCGCCGGCCAGGCCAGTACCGCCACGCCGCGACTCATGCTCTCGTAGAGGAGCTTCGCCGTCGGCTCCAGCAGCATCCTTCGGTGATACAGGAGCGCGGCGCCGATGGGGCCCGTCCCTACGCGTTTTTTGCGCGCTCCGAAGCGATTTTACCTTGTCACCGCCGCTCCGACCCCGCGATCCGGCCTGCGAGGCGGGATCGGCAACCCCGCCCGCGGACCCCTCCCGGTAGGCTGACGACGGGTTCGCCGGGAAGTCTGGTCGGCATGGCTTGACCCTTCCGGAGGTTGTTCTCGTGACCCACTCGCCCCCCAGACGCCGCCGGACCTGGCATGTCTCGGATTGGCGTCGCGAGTCGCTGCGTACGAGCCTCTGGGCGCTACCAGCCGTCGAATTGCTCGTCGCGAGCGCGCTGTTCGCCGTTACCTACACCATCGACCGCGCCGCGTACCGCGGGGAACTGACACTGCCGGGCTGGGTCAACAACGGGTCCGCCGACGCGGCCCGTCAGATCCTCACGGCGCTCGCGGCCGCGACGATCACCGTCGTCGGACTTGTGTTCTCGATCGTGATCGTGGCCCTGACGCTCGCGTCCACGCAGTTCGGGCCGCGCATGCTGCGGAGCTTCATTCGCGATCGCGGTGTGCAGGTGACCCTCGGCACATTCGTCGCGACGTTCCTGTTCGCAATGCTCACGCTCGGATCCGTGTCGCACGGCGTGCACGGCGACTTCGTACCGCATCTCTCGATCACCGTCGCGCTCGCGCTCACGATCGTCGATCTCATCGTCCTCGTCTACTTCATCCACCACATCGCCCAATCGATCCAGCTGCCGCAAGTCATCGCCGGCATCGCCGGCGACCTTTCCAACGCGGTCAGCGCGGAGTTTGCCGGTGACACGAATGCGAGCCGGAGCTCGATTGCCTCGGCCGGCAAACTGCCGCAGTATCTCGAACTGGACGGCGCCGTCATCCCGGCCGAGCGGAGCGGGTACCTACAGTTCGTACGGTATTCGACGTTGGTCGAGCTTGCGACCGACGCCGATGCCGTCGTCCAACTGCTGTACCGGCCAGGCCACTTCGTGGTCGAAGGCCTGCCGCTCGCGCGCGTGTGGCCCGCCAGTGCCGAACAGGAGATCTCGCGCGGTCTCAGGCGCGCGCACGTCACGGGCGCGCACCGCACGCTCCGCCAGGACCTTGCCTTCGCGATCGATCAGCTCGTCGAGATCGCGATCAGGGCCCTGTCGCCCGCGGTGAACGACACCTTCACCGCGCTCACGTGCATCGACTGGCTGAGCGACGGTCTGTGCAAGATCACGACTGCATGGCACTCGCGCTGCGTCCACTTCGACGCCGCCGGCAAGGTTCGGCTGATCGCGGCGGAACCGAGCTACGAACGATTGGTCGACCGCGCCTTCGACAAGATCCGCCAGGCCGGGCGGGGAATGCCCGCCGTGTTGATCCGTCAATTGGAATCGCTCGCGAAGATCACCGAGTACACGACGACAACGGAACAACGCGCGGTCCTCCTCACGGTGGCCAGCATGATCCTGCGCGCCAGTGAGGAGTCGGTCGCCGAGCCACTCGACCGCGCGGATGTGCAGCGGCGCTACGACGGGCTCGTGACGGTCGACATTGCTCGGGAGACGCTCGGGCGCTTGGACGAACGCCGCACTCGGTAAGGCAGCGGATCATGTCTGCCTCCTTGGAGGCTTCGGTCCTCAGCAATTTCGGCCGTCGCGTGATGCACGACGCACCTCCGAAGACGACCACCTGCCGAGTTTCGATGTCACGTCGTCTCTTTCACGACCCGCGCTCTCACCTCGTGCCGTGTGCGCCGCTGCCGCAGCACGAGTTGCCCGCCGACACCGAATCGCGGCGACAACGATGTGTCCGAGTCTCGCCACTCGGCCAGCAACCGCCGAGCGCGGACGGGAGCGTCGTCGACCGCAAGCACGAGGAGCGCGCGAGGATCGGGGTGCGCGGGCCAGCGAGCGACGACGAGAACGTGGTCGGCGCCTTCCGGATCGATGACGACCGCATCGAGCCGGAGTTCGGGCCAATCAGCAGCGCGGCGCGGGTGGGGTATGGCGAGTTTGGCCGCGAGTTCGCGCGAGTCTCGTATCCCCGCGCGAAGAAGGTGCACGGCCCACGACGTGCTCCCCACGACCGCGACCACAAGCAGTACAAGCGCAGGGATCTGCATCTGCACCGCCGTGCACCTCCGCGCTTACGGGGCTCCGTTCGGCACGGATCGAGCGCCATTGCTCGTCCGTACTCAGTTAACGACAACGCGGCGCCGCGGTCACTCGATTTGAACTCGCTTGTACGGGACATTGACGGTAAGTGCCGGCACTTAGCGCTCTGCTGACACGCCGCCCCGATGGATGTCAGATCAACCGAAGTGTGACCTGAGTGATGCTGACCGCGAGCGCACCGCCGCCGAGCACGCGTGAAGAGAACGCCAAGAGATCCCGGAGCGCGTCTCGTTTGCGTCGAAACACTCGATCGACATGCGGAGTCGCGATTCAATGAAGGCGACGTCGTGGTCGTCGGGGTTCGGAAAGTCCTCGACGGATCGACGGCAACGCGCTCCCGTTTCGCGAAGCCGGATCCGGTCGGGTGCTCCTCAGGCTCCGACGACCACTACGCGACGCCCCAACCGCGTTCGCCGCGCGCCGGGATCTTGCGGCCCGGATCGCCTATCGGATCTGAGTCGCCGAGACGTCGCGGCGCGTGACTCCGCCGTCGGGCCCGAAGAGCTGCCAGTCGCCGTCGTCGTCGACGAGCATGAGCAACGGGATACTCAACGTCGCCCATCCGTCGAGCCGCGCCAGCACTCCCGGGCTGCACGCGGCCCCGGAGAGCTTGCAGCCGCCCGCACCCGCACCGCCGTCGTCGACGACCAGGAGCTCGACTACGCCGTCGGCGGCGAATACGTCGGCCAGCGTCACGACCCGCATGTGCAGACGCGGAATGAGACCCATCCCGAGCACCGGGTCCGGTACCTGCGTGGCGAGATACCGCACGCGCAGCGACCATGGGGCGAGCACCGGACCGGCGACACACAAGACGGCGACGACACCGATTGCACATCCGACGAGGAAGGCCGCCACGGTCTACGCCCCCCTCCGAACGAGATATCGCAGCGGCAACGGTGGATCGAGCGTACCGATCATCTCGACGACGTCCTCCGCGAGCAGATGACGGGGCCGGAGCGCGAACGCGGTCTCGCCGCTCGCACACATCACATCGAGCGCGACGAGCGCGCGGCAAACCGCGTATTCGACGTGCACGTCTTGCTGGACCCGGCGGTCGCCCAGCCGGACGAGGAGGGAGTGGACCGCGTCGTGATTGCCGGCGAGGCCGAGCAGCTCGGCGAGCCGCTCGGTCTCGACGGCACGCGTCGACGCCTCGAATCGGGCGATCAGATCATCGACCGCCACGCCGTTCGCAGCAAAACGTTCGTCGGTGTACATGCGCAGCACCTCGACATATCGGGTACACGCCATCCATAGCGCCCACCGGGCCCCGGCGGTCCGGCCTTGACGCGGTTTCTACGCGGAGCGCCCGACTTCTACGTTCTCGTTGCGCGCGCGGCGAGGACTCTGCCCACGACTCAGTGCGGAAGATCGGTTCCGGGCTGCGCGGGGCCCTCGGCACCGCGCACGTCCAGGTAGCGCCGCAGGGCGATTACCGACCAGATGCCCTCCACGACGCCGAACGGCCACGCGCCACTCAGGAATCCATAGGAGCTCGAGAGTGCGCAACCGACCGCGAACGCGAGGACGTACCCGGAGCCGCGGCTCTCGAACGCGTACATCAGCATCATGAAGGAGATGACGAGTACTCCGTAGAGGGTCAGCATCCCTGCTCGCTCACAGTTCGCCCGAGTAGCGCTCGCGCTCCCACTCGCTCACCGTGGCCCGGAAGTCCTCGGCCTCGACGCGGCGACCGTCGACGAGCCTCATCAGGAGGGTCGAGTCGAACGCGTCGGCCAGGACGTCGTCGGCCTGAAGCGCGTCGAGCGCCTCATCGAGGCTGCGCGGCAACGAGACGTAGCGCTGCGTGCTCGCTCCGACGTCGTAGCCGCCGATCGACTCGTCGCTCGGCGGGCCGGGCTGGAGACCGTCGCTGATACCGGCCGCACCTGCGACGAGAAGCGCCGCAATCAGCAGGTACGCGTTCGCAGCCGTGTCGGACGCGCGGAACTCGATCGAGGCGTCGCTTCCGAGATCGGTTCCGACGCGCACGAGCGCGGCCCTGGACTCGTGGCCCCAGATCGCGGCGCCGGGTGCCTCCGGGCCCGCGTGCAAACGCCGGTAGGAGTTGACCGTGGGAGCGGCGATCGCGCACAGGCCCGAGGCGTGGGCCAGCTGTCCGGCAACATACGAGCTGCCGTTCGGCGTCAGCTCGCCGCTCGGCTCGAGCAGGAACGGCGATCGCTGGTGCAGGTGCAACCCGGAGCCGGGCGCTCCTGCGAACGGCAACGGCATGAAGGTGGCGACGGCGCCGAACGCAGCGCACGCGGCGCGGATCGTCTCTTTCGCGAGCACGATCGCGTCGGCCGCGGCGACGGGTGCGCAACGACCAAGGTCGAGCTCGTACTGGCCGGGACCGGCCTCGTGATGGCCACTGAGAACCTCGCAGCCGCGCGCGGTCAGCGCATCCCCGGCGGCGCGCAGCACCTGCGCGCCGATTCCTCCGACATCGTCGAAGTATCCGGCTCGGTCGACTGGTTCGCCGTCGAGATCGAGCACGTAGAACTCGAGCTCCGTCGAGATCGTGAGTCCCGACGAGAGTTGGTCGAGCCCGTCCACGACGATCTGCAGCGCGGTGCGCGGGTCGCCGGGCCAGGGTTCTCCCTGGGGCGTGCGGACGTTGCACACGACCCGGCCCAAGCCGTCGCCGACCTCGCGCAGCGTCGCGCCATCCGGCCAAAGCCGCAGGTTCGACTCGAAGTGGCGTGCACGGCCTTCGAGCGCGGAGCCGTCGAACGCGACCCCGACGCGGCTCACCTCCTCGAAGCGCCCCGCCGGGAGCATCATGGAGTTCGTCATGCCGAAGACGTCGACGAACGACAACTGAATCCATTGCAGGCCCGTCACAAGGTCACCGCCAGAACAATGATGATGGCCGCGAGGACAACGCACACTGCCGTTACGATCGCGATCAACATCCAGATCTGCTTCGACGACTGGACTGAGCCGATCCCGCCCATCGGCGGCTCGGGCGAAAGATCGAACGATCCGGGATCAAGCGCGTCGAGTTCGTCGAGGTCGGCAAGGAGTGCGCTCGGATCGGCGTAGCGATGCTCGGGATAACGCCGCATCGCCTTCAACACGACGGCCTCGAGCGCGGGCGGTACACGCGGGTTCCGCTTGCGGATCGGCTCCGGGTTCTTCGTGAGATGACCGGCCATCACGGCCATCCAGTTGTCGCCGCCGAAGGGCACACGACCGGTGAGGAACTCGTACATCATGATCCCCCACGCGTACATGTCGCTGCGTTCATCACCGCGTTCACCCTGGATCTGCTCGGGGCTCATGTAGTCGGGAGTCCCGAGATTCTCCGTGAGATGACGCCAGGTCAACCGCTTGGCTCCCTCGATGAGCGCGGTTCCGAAGTCGATGACCTTGAGACGGTCGTCGGCGTTCACAAGGATGTTCTCGGGCTTCAGGTCGCGATGCACGATCCCGTGTTGATGCATGTAGACGAGCACAGATGCGAGCTCCTTCCCCCACCTCAGGGCGAGCTCGATCGGGACCGGACCCTCGAACGAGCCCAGCCGCCGGCGGAAGTTCTCGCCGTCGATGTACTCGAGGACGAGATACGGCTCGGAGCGGGTGAAGCCGTCATCAAGGCTGCGCACGATGCCGGGGTGATCGAGCGTGCGGACGATCTCCGATTCGCGGCGGAAGCGCCCGAAGATCGCGGGATCCGCCACGAGCGTGGGATTTGGAACCTTCAGCACCACGAAGCCGCCGCCACGGGGGTCGCGGGCCTTGTACGTCCGGGCGTAGGCACCCTCACCGAGCAGTGTGACGATCTCGTACCGGTCGATGAACGAGCCGGGTTCGAGGCGCATCAGCTCCGCCTTCGGAACAGGCCGCGTCGAGGCTCGGGCGGAACAGGACGGTCCGACGTCACCTGCACGACCACCGCCGTGACGTTATCAGCGGCCCCGCGCTCGATCGCGATACCTACGAGCCCGCCGGCAACCTCGGCCGGGGTCGGCCGATCAGACCCGGCCGAACTGATCCGACCCTGCGCGACAAGCACGAAATCGTCACGCCCGACGACATCCCAAAGCCCATCCGAGCAGAGGACGAACACATCTCCGAAGACAACGCGCTCTCGGTAGACGTCGACCTGGACCAGCGGATCATGCCCGAGGCTCCGCGTGAGCTGCGACCGAGCGGGGTGCACGGCCGCCTGTTCCGCGGTGATGAGTTTCATGCGCAGCATGTCGCCCGCGCGCGAATGATCCGATGTGAGCTGTGTGCACGAGTCGTCACGGATCCGATACACACGGCTGTCTCCGACATGAGCGATGGTGGCCTCACGACCCGACATCGTCAGCAGCGTCAACGTCGTTCCCATGCCGCGTCGTTCCGGTGAGTCGGCCGCATCGATCACGGCAAGGTTCGCGGCGCGCGCCGCGGTTCGTAGACCTGCGGCGCCCGAGCTCGGATCACCACCGCTCCACAGCTCCAGCGCTCGTTCTACGGCGATGCGACTGGCCACCTCGCCGGCCGCGTGTCCGCCCATGCCGTCGGCAACGGCGAAGAGCGGTGGGCGTTCCCACGCTTCCTCGGGAGCGCTCGACACGTAGGCGCCTGCAAAGTCCTCGTTGTTCTGACGCACCGGGCCGGGCTCGCTGCAGAGCGCCCACGCGAGCACCGCGGAGGCCGCGTGCGCCGCGAGTGATCCGTTGCCGTCGCTTCGGTCATCCATGAGGTTCAAGTAGCGTGCTTCCAATGGCGAAACGCGAGCGCAGACCACCACGCCGCAACAAGGCGCAGCCCGCGAAGGGTCGGCCCGACGACGATCGCGTTGCGCAAGTCGGGCGTCGCCCGTCGCCGCCCGCGCTGCTCTTCGTCATCGCGATCGCGTGGATCGCGTGCGGGATCGTCGCGCTCGTCGCGCTCTCGGTGTCGTGGAAGCTCGTACCCGGCATCGTATTCATCGGGATCGGAATCTTGTACCTGCGCGCCGCGCTCACAACCGTCGCACGCCGCGGCGAGAGCTGACATCAGCAGCCCGTCGCCGCCGAGGGCGGATGGTCGGACCATCCGCCCTCGAACGAACCGGCGACTCGCACCCGGGTTGCAGCGTTCGATTCCTCTAGACCTTCGTCGGCACCGCTTCTCCGGCCGCGACCCGGTCGAGGTGAAGCTCCTGGGCGTGACGGCGGCTCGGATTGAGGAGGACCCAGATGAAGCCGACCACGCACCAGCCGACCACAATACCGATCGCCTTGACCGCGTCTCCCGGCGTCGTGCCCGAGCCGGTCAGCGCGATGTAGATCACACCGATGAGCTCGGCGATGTTCATGAACGCGCCCAGTCCCGGCAGGAGATAGTGCTTCACGGGATGTCGATCGTGCCGGCTGGCGAACGCGACGACCGCGATGATGCACGTGAATCCGTATACGAGGAACGTCCCCGTGTTCGACGCCAGCGTGATCTGCACGAGATTGTCGACCTGATGCGGGTTGGCACCGAAGATCCCGAGTGCTGCCGACAGCGTCACGAGAATCCAGATACCTGCATGCGGTGTTGCGAAGCTCCCGTGCAGCGCACCGAGGATGCTCGGCATTTCCTTGTCGCGGGCCATCGAGTACGTCACGCGCACACCCGTATTGAGGCACGCGAGAGTCGTGCCGATGAGCGCGATCAACACCGTGATCGCGACGACAACGGAGATTGCGGTCCCTCCGCTCGAGATCGTCTGTTTCAACATCGTGCCGATCGGCGCCGGGTCAGCCGCCGCGGCTGCGTAACCGGACGTCCCCGCCGGTGCGGCCAGGGTGTGCGGTCCGGCCGCGAAGTTGGCCGAGAAGTACTCGAGCAGGTAGCAGAACCCACCCTGGATGAGCAGGCTGATTATCACGCCCCGGCGAATGTTCTTCCCGGGGTCGATGGCCTCCGCGCCCAGCGCCGTGATCGACTCGAATCCGACGAGCAGCAGGATCGCGATCGTCGATTGGTACAGCATGTTTACGTAGCTGTGCGGAATGACAACCCTTGCCGCGTTGGAGAGTTCCCAGACCGCACCCGAATGCCCGAGCCGGTAAGCGATGAACCAGATGCTGACGCCGACAAGCGAAACGGTCTGAATGACGAGGATGACGATCGACGTCATCGTCGAGCCGGTGATGCCGCGATACGCGATGTATCCCGTTCCGAACGCGAAGATGATGCATACCAACGCGAGGGCCGGGTACGACAAGGCGTGGTTGAATATCGACGACCAGATGTATCCGAACAGGGTCGCCGTGAACGCGACCATGATGCCCGGATAGATCCAGTAGTAGAGATGGCTGATCCACCCCACGCTGATCTTCGCGAACCGGGCGAAGCTTCGATGTCGGGGGTTCGACTTCTGCAGCAACGCCGCTTCGGCGAAGTAGTAACTCGATCCCGTGCCGGCGTCGGGATAGATGCGCGCCAGCTCGCTGTAGCTGTAGGCGGTCAACAGGGCGAGCACGAGCGCGAAGAACAGCCCCGTCCACATCTCGCCGCCCGTCGACTGACCGTTCCTCTGGAGAGCGGCCTGCGCTTGGAACGTGGTCCACAGGAAAGCGCCCGGCGCAATCAGCGCCATCGCGTTCACTGTCACGCCCGTCAACGTCAGGCTCCGCCTCATCTCCCCCTGCGAGGCGATGCTTTCTGCCATCGATTCCTCCTCGTGCATTGCAACGTGGCCCCTGAGCGGTCGCCGTTGACCGTTGCCGAACCTAGGGAGGCGCCGTTTCCCCGGCCGCGCCGGCTTGTAAACGGAGCGTGAAGGAATTGGACAGACTGCAATCATGTAGTCATCAAAGAGTTGCAAGCCAGTGACGGTGATGATCCCATCGCGTGACACTCGGTGGCGCGCATCGAACGCGCAGAAATCGTGCTCAAACCCGCAAAGAACGCGTAGGCGACCTGTCACACGGCCGTCGTACTGCTGTATCAACGAATCGTGCTGCTCGAACCGACCGCGAACCTTGTCTACGAGAGCATGACCTGCGGAGTCGTCGTGCTGGCCTGGCCCGCGCAGGCAAGCGAGCGAGAGCAGCTCGAGCTCCGCGGCAAGCCCCGTCTGTGGCTGGTGGAGCCGGGCGCCGACGCGCCCATCGGCGACTCCTGCCTCGAGGACTGGTTGCGCCTTCCCGCCGAGGACCAAGACGCGCACGCGCGACTCGTCGCACTCGCTCACCGCGCTTCGCACCATCCGCAACGGCCCGCCCTCGACGAGCACGGGCAGTTCGAGTACCGGGGCACGGTCGTGCTCCTCTCACCGGTCGAACAGCACCTCGCGCGACCTCTGGTCGACAATTTCGGATCCGCCGTGACCGAAGAGCAGTTGCTGCGTTCCGCGTGGGCCGACGGCGGGCACGACCAGACGCTTCGCGTGCATGTCTCGCGCCTGCGCCGGCGGCTCTTGCCCGCCGGCGTGACCGTCGTGAACATCCGCGCGTACGGCTACGTCATGCGCGCCGTCGCCTCGTAACGCACCGCGCAAGGATTCCGAAAAGCGTCCTTGCAATGCCCGGCGGCGTGCCGTACCGATATACCAATCGATTCCGAGCTTTCGAGGGGCCCATGAGTATGCGGCGGGAACAAGAGGACGCGACCGAGCGACCTTCGGTCTGCCGCCACGGCAAAGAGGGCGCCTGCCCCTACTGCAACGAGCACCGCTAACTCTCACACACGCCTGATCGCCGGGTCTTGGGCCCTTCGGCCCTTCCCGGCGCGGGCTCCGGGCGCCACGATGTCAACGTGGAAGTCGACCGCAACGGGCTCGAGATTCTCGACCGCAGCGAATGCCTGCGGTTGCTCTCCGGTTCGTTCGTGGGTCGGGTCGCGGTCACCGTCGGCGGCCTCCCTGCGATACTCCCGGTGAACTACCTCGTAGACGGCGGCCGGATACTCATCCGCACCGGCGAGGGAACCAAGCTCGACCTGGCGACCCGCGAAGCGGTCATCGCCTTCGAAGTCGACCACGTCGAGCCGTTCAGTCACTCCGGTTGGAGCGTGTGCGTCACCGGCGTTGCGAAGGAGATCCTCGACCCCGGGGAGCTCCACCGCGTCGACACGCTCCCGCTCCCCCACTGGACTCCGAACGGGATCAGTCACGTTCTGGCCGTGTCGCTCGACCTCGTCTCCGGGCGTCGACTCCCCCGACCCTGAGCCCCGGGCTCGGCACGGATCGGGGTCGAGCGGCACGGTCCATACGACGACGCCATCTCACCGTGACCGGCGGGCGGTTGGGCCCTCCGCCCGCGCCCGAGGGACCTTCTGCCCTGGCACCACCAGAGGTTCCCGCCGATATTGGGGGTGGCGACACGGGCTCGCAGGAGCGGGCCGGCGTGAGTCATATCCGTCGCATCTGACGGGTGAAGGAGGATCTGATGCTGGTCGTCGCAGCACTGGGCGGTAATGCACTCCTCCGTCGCCACGAGTCGCCCGACGCGGAGGTCGCGCAGCGAAATCTGAAGGTCGCCGCGGAGGCGCTCGCCGAGATCGCGTGCGAGCATCAGCTCGTCGTTACCCACGGCAACGGACCGCAAATCGGTCTGCTCGCGTTGCAGAGCGAAGCGTTCCGAGACGTGCGGACGTATCCACTCGACGTGCTGGGTGCCGAGAGCGAGGGAATGATCGGCTACCTCCTGGAGCGCGAACTTGCGAATGCGCTCGGCCCGGCACCGATCGCCTCGCTCATCACCCAGACCGTCGTCGACGCACTCGATCCCGCGTTCCAAAAGCCCTCGAAGCCGATCGGGCCTGCCTACGAACGCGATCATGCGCGGGCCCTGGCGCGAGAGCGGGGCTGGACGGTTGCCGCGGACGGCGCGGACTGGCGACGGGTCGTCGCATCGCCGACACCGCGGTCGATCGTTGAACTACCGACCATCCGCCTCCTCCTCGACCACGACACCGTTGTCGTGTGCGCGGGCGGGGGCGGTGTTCCCGTCGTCGTCGATTCAGGCGGAGCCCGTCACGGAGTCGAGGCCGTGGTCGACAAGGATCTCGCGAGCGCGCTCCTCGCGAGGGAGCTCTCGGCCGATCTCCTCATGTTCTTGACCGACGTGCCCGCGGTGGAAATCGACTGGCGCACACCCAACGCCACCGCGTTGCACACGGCGACTCCTTCGCAGCTCGAAGCGTACGACTTCGCCGTGGGTTCCATGGGGCCGAAGGTCGGGGCGGCCTCGTGCTTTGTCCGCGCCACTCGGAAACGAGCGGCGATCGGCGCTCTCACCGAGGCCGCCCAGCTCGTCGAAGGCACCGCAGGCACGCAGGTCGTCAGCGACGAGCAGCGGTAAGCGCGAACGGCCCGACGCGGCCGTACTACGCTCACGGCGGAGGGAATCGTGAGCATTCGCGTGTTCTTGCTGGACGACCACGAGGTTGTTCGGCGCGGTGTCAAGGACTTGCTCGAGGCTCAGGACGACATCGAGATCGTCGGCGAGGCCGCGACCGCGGCAGACGGCCTCGCGCGCATCCCCGCGACCAAGCCCGACGTCGCGGTCGTCGACATGCGGCTTCCCGACGGGAACGGCGTCGAGGTGTGCCGCGAGGTCCGTTCGATCGACGGATCCATCCAGTGCGTGATCCTGACCTCGTTCTCCGACGACGAAGCGTTGTTCGACTCGATCATGGCGGGGGCGGCCGGGTACCTCCTCAAGCAGATCAAGGGGACCGACCTCGTCGACGCGGTACGACGCGTCGCCTCGGGCCAGTCGCTGCTCGACCCCAGCGTGACCGCGCGAGTCCTCGAGCGACTGCGAAGTGGGCCTGAAGAAGATCCGCGGCTCGCGCGCCTCACCGATCAGGAGCGCAAGATCCTCGACCTCATCGCGGAGGGCCTGACCAATCGGCAGATCGGGGAACGCATGTTCCTCGCCGAGAAGACGGTCAAGAACTACGTGTCCAACCTGCTGGCGAAGCTGGGAATGGAACGCCGCACCGAAGCCGCAGTTTTCGCGACGAAGCTGTCGACGGCACGAAAGAACGAGGCACAACCGGACGCCTGACGATCCGTCCGCGCCGTACAGAACGACTCCGGCGCACTCTCACCCATTGCCGTCGATGGGAACGCTCCATTCGATCTGGGTGCCACGACCCGACGCGGGCGTTGACAGCACACAATCGCCGCCGCACGACCGCGCCCGCTCGCGCATGTTGCGCAGGCCGTTCCCGATGCCAGGATCGTCCAAGCCCAGGCCGTTGTCGGCGATCCGTAGGCAGATCTCACGGCCGTTGACCTCGACATCGATCTCTACTGCCGATGCGTGCGCGTGCTTCGTGACGTTGCTCAAACCTTCTCGTAAGGTCGCGAGAACGTGTTCGCGGATCTCGTCGGTCATGACCGACTCGACCGGACCATCGAACCTCGCCGTCGGCTCGAAGCCGAGTGCACGGGCGGCCTCGCGAGCCATCGACAAGACCTCCTCTCGTATGCCGTCCCGCGCGTGGCGACGAGCGTTGAGTGCGAAGATCGAAGAGCGGATGTCGCGAATGGTCGCGTCGATCTCGTCGATCGCGATCGCGATGCGCTCGCCGACTTCGCGATCGGAGACGCGTGCGACTGCGCCTTGCAGGGAGAGACCCACGGCAAAGAGCCGTTGGATCACGGTGTCGTGGAGGTCGCGGGCGATTCTCTCGCGATCGTCGACGAGCGCGAGCTCCTCGTGTGCGCGATTCAGCTCCTCCTCCGCGGCCCGCCGTTCGGTCACGTCGCGAACGACCGCGACGACGAAGAACCCGTTCGCTGTGTGGAGGGGACTCAGGCTGATCTCGACGGGGAACTCGACGCCGGTTCGGCGTCGCCCGCGCAGCTCGAGACCGGCACCCATCGAACGCGTACGCGGATGGGACACGTATTCGCCTCGGTGACGAACGTGGAGCTCGCGGACCCTTTCGGGCAACAACTCGTCGACCGACAGCCCCACGAGGTCGTCGTGCTCGTACTCGAACAGCCGCTCCATCATCTGGTTGACGAACAGGATGATTCCATCCTTCCCGATGACGGCGATGCCATCCGGCGCCGCGTCGAGCGCCTGCCGGAGGCCCTCGTCGGGGATCGCTGAATCGGGTTGCATGTCTCCTCTAGCGTTTCTCGGTTCCCGGGATCCCGGCGCACAAGCAACGATACGACGCGCGGCCCGGCGCGGCGACGCTCGCGGCGAGCCGTCATCGCTTGGCGGGCGGACGGACCACCTTCGTGAATCGAGCGGCCCGGCGACGAATTCGCCGCGCGTGGTGCGGCGCGGGCACGGCGAGCGGTGGGCCGATCGGTCGGTGCCTGTAGAAGAGTCCCTTGGCCTCCTCGACGAGCACGAGGTACATGAGCACCATCAGTCCGAGGATCGGGTAATAGACCCCCGGCAGATGGGTGAAACCGAGCGCGTGCCCGAACGGCGTGTACGGCAGGGCCACGCCGACCAGGGGTACGACCAGCGACGCGAGCGTGAGCGGCCGGCTCGGCCGGCTTCGCCAGAAGGGGCTCCGGCGCGTCCGGATCACGAAGATCACGAGCGACTGTGTCGCCAGGGATTCGACGAACCACCCGGTACGGAACTCGGCGGCGTGCGCGTGCAGGAGCCCGATCATCACGCCGAACGTCGCGAAGTCGAAGATCGAGCTCAGCGGGCCGAAGAAGATCATGAAGCTGCGGATGAACCCGATGTCCCACGCGGACGGGCGCGCCAGCATCTCCTCATCGACGTTGTCGGTCGGAATCGTCATCTGGCTGCTGTCGTACAGCAGGTTGTTCAAGAGGATCTGCGAGGGCAACATCGGAAGGAACGACAGGAACGCCGATGCGCCCGCGGCACTGAACATGTTCCCGAAGTTCGACGACGTCGCCATCAGTACGTACTTGATCGTGTTCGCGAAGATCCGTCGTCCCTCGACCACGCCGTCAGCCAGCACACCGAGGTCCTTGTCCAACAGGATGATGTCGGCTGCATCCTTCGCCACGTCGGTGCCCGTGTCGACCGAGATCCCGACGTCGGCGTGATGCAGAGCCACTGCATCGTTGACGCCGTCGCCCATGAACGCGACGTCGGCGCCGCGCAATCGCTGCACCCGCACGATCCGCGACTTCGTCTCGGGGCCGACGCGCGCGAAGACGGTTGTGCGATCGATCGCCGAACCGAGCGCGGCATCGTCCATGGCGTCGACCTCCGCGCCCGACAGCGCTCCGAGCACGTCGACACCAAGATCGCGGCACACCTTGACCGCGACCTGGCGGCTGTCACCGGTGATGACCTTCACGACGATCCCGAGCTGGGCAAGACGCGCCAACGATTGCGCGGCGTCGGCCTTGGGTCGATCAGTGAACACGGCGAACCCGACGAACTCCAGGTGTCGCTCCTCGTCGTCGGTCAACTTCGTGACGTGCGGGGCCGAACGAGCTGCGATCGCGATCACCCGAGCGCCGGCGTCGTACAGGGTCGAGAGTGTCTCGGCCGCAGCCGGTGGGACTCCGTCGCTCCGAGCGAGCACGCCTTCGGGTTCACCCTTCACCATCAACCAGCGCCGCCCGTCGGGCGCGTCCGCGAGCACGACTGATATCCGACGTTCGTGGTCGAACGGACGGGTGGCCACCCGCTTCCACGCCGATGCCTCGTCCGCGAGTTCGCTCGGGGCGGCGTCCCACAGCGCGACGTCAAGTGCATTGCCGCTGACAGCCTCGCGCCCATCGACGATCGCATCGTTGCAGACGAGCCCGAGCAGGTGTGCTCGCGGCGTTGCCGTACCTTCCGCGTCGGCGGTTCGGTCGAAGGTGATGTGTCCTTCGGTCAGCGTTCCCGTCTTGTCCGTGAAGAGCAGCGTGATGTTGCCGAGGTCCTCGATGCTGACCAGGCGCTTCACGAGCACCTTCCGGCGCGCGAGGCGGCGTGATCCGGAGGAGAGGCTCACGGTCACGATGGCCGGAAGCAGCTGCGGTGTCAGGCCGATTGCGATCGCGAGTGAGAACAACAACGCGTCGATGAAGGGCCTGTGCAACGCGATGTTGATGACGAAGATCGAAACCGTGAGAACGCCCGCGACCCGTACGAGAAGAAACGAAAACTGTCGGAGCCCCGCTTGAAAGGCCGTCTCACCGGGACGGTCACCGAGACCGGCTGCGATTTTCCCGAACGACGTCTGCATGCCGGTCCGGACGACGAGACCCTTCGCGCTTCCCTGGCGAACGATCGACCCCATCAACGCGCACGAACTCTGGTCGGTCGCCGGGTTGCACGACTTCTCGACGGGCATCGACTCGCCCGTGAGGATGCTCTCGTCACATTCCAGCTCGCTGACGTCGAGCAGACGCATGTCGGCGGGAACGATGTCGCCCATCGAAAGCTGCACGACATCGCCCGGGACCAGGTCGACGACGTCGATGCGCTGCGGTGCTCCGCTGCGAATCACCAGTGCGGTATGCCGGATCTGCGCGTGCAGCGCGGCAACCGCTTGTTCCGAGCGGAACTCGTTCACGAAGCCGAGTCCCACAGACAAGCCGACGATGACGCCGATGATGCTGGCGTCGGTTGGATCTCCCGTCAGGCCCGAAACGGCCGCGGCTGCGAGCAACAACAGGAGCAACGGGTTGCGCAGTTGGCGAAGGAGAACACTCCACGGCCGAACGGTGTGCGTTCGCAGCGCGTTCGGTCCGAACCGGCGGAGTCGGTCCGCCGCGTCCTCGGACGACAAGCCCTCCGCGCTGGAGTCGAGCGCGCCGAGGGAATCAACCGTTGACATGCTCGCGACACGATCGAGGTCGACCAGCACCCGTCGAAGGCTACGGCCCGAGAAGCTCGGAACGACTGCTTACCGGCACCAAAGGACCAACCCGGACCGGAAGGGCTCCACCCGGGTCCTGACGCAGAGGACGGCTTCAGGCGCCACAGCGGACGACAAGGACCGGACTCTGCGCGAGTTGCAGGACAGCCATGGTGACGCTTCCGAGCGCAACGCGGACGAGACCGGATCGCGCGTGGCAACTCATCGCGATCAGCCCCGCGGGCAGCTCGCCCGCGAAGTCGGCCAACTCCCCGGCCGCGTAGGAACTGGTCAGGACGTGAGCGTGGACACGATCGGGTCCGCCGAAGCGCGCGGTCATGCCGTCGAGGATCGGCTCGGGGTGCTCGGCACTCTCGACGTCGCGCGGGTGCACGACCATCGCCGCGTCGAGCGGGAGCTGGAGTTGCTCGGCCCACTCCTGCGCCACCGGTGCGATCCGCTCCGACGCTTCGCTACCGTCGGCACATGCAAGGAGGTGCGATCCGGCGGTCAAGAAGTCGTCGCCGCAGTGCCGGCCGACCAGCACCACCGGCCGGTCGGATCGCCGCACGACTTCCTCGGCGGTGCTCCCGAGCATCGACCACCGCAGCCTTCCACGCCCGTGGCTCGTCATGCACACGACTCGGTCGTCCGACTCCCCGACGACCTCCAGGATGGCGTCGGCCGGAAGGAGATCGACGTGAACATGCGTCTCCACAGGGAGGTTCGGATAGCGCGCGGCAACCTCGGCCAGGTACGGACGCGGCTCGAGCGGACCTCGAAGGGATGCCGTCACGAGTGCGAGTCCACCGTCGACGCGAGCGGCGATAGCAGCCGCGACGGGCAAGGCTCGCTCCGCGAACGACGAACCGTCGAGGGGAACCACGTACGTGCGAGGAAACATGATGCTCAGCCGCGCGGGAACACCGCGTCACGGATCGCCTTGGTGGCGGCATCGAGCTCGTCGATGACCTCCCAGAGCCGATCGGTGGCTTCGGCCGGCAGCGCCTCGCCGAGAAGTCCGTGCAGACGAAGCGCCGCGCTCGAAACACGAGCGATCACAGTGCTGTGCAAAACCGACGCGACGCGCTCGCGGTCTTCGTCGAGAACGTTCAGGCGCTGGATCTCTTCCTGTCGTCGACGATCTTCGAGTACGACGGCCGCGTGGCCCGCGAACGCTCTGACACGCGCGATGTCGGCGACAGTGAACAGGTTCCTGTGACGCCTGTTCGCAACGGTGAGGCTCCCGAGCATCGCGCTGCCCGCAGGCATCGGAACGAACAGCGCGGGGCCGGCATCCCGGGGCCAGGCCGGCGGACGGAACATTCGCGCATCGGTCGACGCGTCCACCAGGAGCACGGGCTCGCGATCGCGAATCACGAGACCGGCCATCGATGCGTCGATCGGCACCACGCTGCCCTCCAGCGAGGAGATGCCGTCGCCGTCGACGTAACGAATCACGAGCTCGGAACCGTCGTCGTTGGGGATGGTGAGCATCGCGTAGTCGGCATCGACCAGCCGACGCGCGTCGCGTGTGATCGCCTGAAAGGTCTCATCGAGGCGATACCCCTCGAGAAGCGCGACCGATATCCGGTTCATCGCGTTGAGGAGTGCCTGTTCGTGTTCAACCACGACCGCTGCCTCCCGGCGAATCGAAGCGTCGCGAATCGTGGCGATGATGAGCTGCTCATCGGCGACCTTGATGGGTCCGAGGGCGATGTCGACCGGCAGTTCGGTGTGGTCGGCGCGAAGGAGCACGATGTCGAGGCGCGCCGACATCGGCCGCGCCGCCCCACCATTCGAGACATACCCAGAACGCAAGGCAACGTGCTCGGCGCGCAGCGCCGCGGGAACGAGCCTCTCGACGGGTTCGTCGACCAACTCTTGCGGCAGGTACCCGCTGAGCTCGCTGGCTTGCCCGTTGACCATCACGATCCGTCCGGACGCGGTCAGCACGATGACGCCGTCGGGGAGGACTTCGAGGAGCTCGGCGAAAGGCTGAGACGAGAAGTCGACGGTCATCTCATCGAATCCAGGGGGAGATGAAAGACGCTCCGAGAGCCGAATCGGCTCCGGCAGCGCACATCGGGTCGCACGCGACCGGGGTCGCAACCGACAAACGATCGCATTCCACGATGCACCCCTGTACGGCACCCCCGTACGGCACCAGTCGGGTTGACCGGTTGGCTCTGGCGGCGAGGATACAGCTGTCTGCTCGACGGGTCCCGCGCGCGGTGCCTCAGCCGAGGGCGGCCGCCAGGAAGTGCTCGAGCGCAACCGGGTCGACCGTGATGTCGAGATCCGGCCCGTCGTGGCGAACCCGTAGCGACGGACAAAACCAGCTCCGATGCCCCGAGAAGAAGTGAGGCGAACCGCGAACACCTCTGGCCCGACCGCGCTCCCAGTCGGCGCGCACCGCCGCCTCCGCGGCACGCACGCTCAGCGGCTCGACACCGAACGGCCGTCCGATCGCGCGCAGCTCTGCATCGTCGGTGAGGTCACGGCCCTCTTCGAACAGTGCCTCACGGACGCGCACGCTCAGCTGCTCACCGGAACGGGCGTCGAGCCGGTAAGCGGCGGCGACGAGACCCAGCGCACCGATCGACGTGGTCGGGAACCGCGCCGCGTCGAAGCCTACGAAGAGCTGTGGAGCGATGCTCGCGCGGAGCGCGACGATCTCGGAGGCGACGAGATCCGGCGCGAGTTGCCGGCCATTGATCCACTCCAACGGCCATGCTCGCACGCGGATCGTCACATCCGATCCCCGAGCGTCGCGTGCCTCTATCAGGCGTCGCAATCCGAAATACGCGAACGGGCAAGTGACGTCGGCGAACATCTCGATGCGCGGCGCGCCGACCGCGTGGACGCTCTCGCGCAGATCGATCGCCAGGTCGTCGCCGCTCTCCTTCGTTCGATTCCGCATGATCGCAGCATCAGCCGGCAACGTCGCCGACGCCAGGGCCGGAGGTCCCGACCCCGCGGTGCTACATGTACTCGCCGGGACGGAACTGCCACTCGGATTCCGCACCGTGGAGCTCGCGACCGGTGATCTGCCACGGATCGATGAGTAGCCACGAGTCTCGATCGGGCAGCCAAGACTCCGGGTCGAAGGCTTCCCGCTGGTCCGGTCGTACCGGATTTGCGTGGAGCAGCTCACCCCGAACGAGCACCGACCAGCCTTGGTGACGGACGGAGTCGATCGAATCGATCTCGAATGCGACGCTCGGCAGCGCGTGGTCGACGACGTTGCCGGGGCGGGTCCGCAGCGCGAGATACGGGCCGGACGCGGGTTCGATGAGGCGATAGTTCACCGGGAGGATGACGGGGTCGGCCCCGACGACAACCGCGATCCTCCCGACCGCGGCTTCCCGTAACAGCTGCAGGCAAACATCCTGCGATAGCGGCTCGAGCCTCGCGTCCGTCATCTCAAGACCTCGGGTCCTGGTGGTGAGCCAAATAGTCGTCCAGCGCCGATTCCGTGTAGATGTGATACCCCGTCGATCCGGGACGCGAAAGTGGCCGCAGGATCGCCGTGATGTATCGGCCGTAGTCCTCGGCCGACACCGGCGAGTTCCAGGAGTACAGGCCCGCGTAGCCCGAGGTTGCCGGGTCCACCATCCACAGCTTGACGAGGTAGCCCTCCGCTCCCGCGAACAGCAATGTGTTGAGCACGCTGAGCCGCTCGAAGAGCCGGCGGCGCAGGCGAGCGCCGGGCGGTATTCCCCGGAGCTGGAACCAGACGGTGAGCATCGCGGCGGGTTCACTCGATTCTTGATCGCAGGTCGACTCGCGAAACACCTCGTATTCCCGGCCGTCGGGGAGGACGACGGTCATCCCCACATGCGCCCTTCGAAGATGCAGACGGTGATGCGCGAGGAGCCACCCCGTGCGCGCCGCGCACGCGGCGACTCGACGAACCGGCACGTGATCTCTTTGCTCCGGATCCGATGACACTGCCGGGTTCTGTTGCGTCATTGCGACCACCGGCCCTGCACCTCGATCAGGCCCGACGGCCGTCTTCATTCACGGGTGAGCACGACCTTCAGCGCGCCGCTCTCGGCGGCGTTCGCGAAGACGTCATACGCGTCGATGAACTGATCGAGCCCGAAGTGGTGCGTCGCGAACCGGGTCGCGTCCAACTGATGGCCGGCCAGCAGCCTCAGGAACGTCGGGGTCGAGAACGTGTCGACGAGCCCGGTCGTGATCGTGACGTCCTTGATCCACAGCTCGTCCAGCCGCAGCGTCGCGGGCTTGCCGTGCACACCGATGTTGGCGATGTGGCCGCCGGGACGCGCCAGGCTGACCGTGAGCTCGAACGCCTCCGGCGTGCCCACCGCTTCGATCGCGACATCCGCACCGAGTCCGTCCGTGAGCTCGCGCACGATGGTCAGCGGGTCTTCGCGTTCCGGATTGACGATGACGTCGGCACCGAAGCGCTTCGCGGCGTCCAACCGGTTCTCGGCGAGGTCGATCGCGATGACATGACTGGGGCTGTAGAGGCGCGCACCGACCATCGCCGAAAGACCGATCGGACCGGCGCCGACGATGGCGACGACGTCACCCGGGACGACGTGACCGTTCAGGACGCCGACCTCGTAGCTCGTCGGAAGGATGTCGGCAACCATGAGCGCGGCTTCGTCGCTCACACTCGCCGGCACCGGATACGTCGAGGTGTCGGCGAACGGCACGCGTACGTACTCGGCCTGGGTGCCGTCGATCAGGTGACCGAGGATCCAACCCCCGCCGCCGAGGCACTGGCCGTAGCGGCGTTCACGGCAGAAACGGCACGAGCCACACGCCGTGATGCACGAGATCAGCACGTGATCGCCCGGCCGCACGTTCTTCACGCCCGCCCCGACCGACTCGACGGTGCCGACGGCCTCGTGGCCGAGGATCCGCCCATCGGTGACCGCGGGAACGTCGCCTTTCAGGATGTGCAGATCGGTACCGCAGATCGTGACGGTGTCGACCCGGACGATCGCGTCGGTGTCGTCGATGATCACGGGCTTGGCAACGTCCTCCCAGGCCTTGGATCCGGGACCGTGGTAAACGAGTGCTTTCATTCCTGGGCCTCCCTTAGGTGGTGGCTACCCGACGCGAGCTGTCCGCCGCGTCGAACACCACGTCGATACCGCGTGCGAAACGATCGAGCTCCCGCACCGCGGCGCGCATCCGGACCGCGATCATGTTCCGGGTCGCTCGATCGAGCGGACCCGTGTGCGACACGGTTATCAAGAGCGAACCTCGGCGGCGGCGAACGGTCGCGTGAACCCCCGCATCCGCTGATCGGCGCGCAAGATCGCCGTGCAACGCGAGCTCCGCCGCGCGCGAGTGTGCCTCCAGCGGCGCGCACGCGGCTCGTTCGCATGCCGCGACCAGATCAGCGTTCCCGTCGAGGATCTCGGTCGCGAACCCTTCGTACGGGTTGAGTACAGACGAGCCGGCGATCACGACGGGCACGTACTGGCGAAGCGCGCACACGACTCCGTCCTCGCGCGCTGAGGGCTGCGAGCGCACACCACTACGAACATCGAGCACGACATCGAGGGGCGAACCGTCGAACGGGCATCCGCGGCCGTCGACGAGCGCGTTGCACGGGAAGGCCGCGCCGTGGGGGTCTCGGCACTCCTGAACACGGTGACCCGCGTTCTCGAGCTCGGCACGCGCGGGCGCCGCGGCGCCGGCATCGCTCTCGACCACCAATACGTTCAATCGCTCGACCATCATGGGTTCCTTCCGCTCAAGCCTCGTGCACGATGCGCCGGCCGGTTACCGAACCGCCCTTGATGCAGATCCAATGTGCTTTGGTGCCTTCCGCCCACGGCGTCACCTCCAGCTTCCGGAGCGCCTCGAGTCGCGCGGAGTCGCGCTCCTCGTGTCCGGTGCCGACCACGAGCACGCTCCAGCCTTCGTGCCGAGATGCGTCCACACTGTCGATCTCGAAGGCGACTCGCCGACCGGCGGACGCGTGCAACTTCGTGCCCGTGTCGCTGCGAAACACGATCTGGCGACCCATGAGCGCATAGTTCACCGGCACGACGACCGGCTGCTCCTTGACGACGACGGCGAGCCGGCCGACGTGGTTCGCAGCCAACAATCGCAGGCATTCGTCGACCGACAGGGCCTCGAGTCGTCCCAACGCGACATCCGGCAACTCGACGTTTGCCACGACCTCGACATCTGCCACGACCCGGCCGGACGTCTCCATGGCCGAATCGTCGTCTTTCCGAGCACATTGCGAACAGGGTCGAAGGTCCCGCCCAACCGCCGCCTTCGGCCCACGCGATCAAGGAGATCCGGCACTCCAACCGCCCCGATCGGCGGGCCGAGGATGGGTTATGCGGTCGGGCCACGCCGGCTATGACGAAAGGCGCCAACCATGCGACGACTTTGGGATTGGCTAGACACGGTACCGACGGTGGTGATCATCGGCACGGTGCTCGTTTGCGTACCGAGCGTCGGCGGCGAGGACGATCGTCGCGATCGGCTTCGGGCGAACTGAGCCGGGCATGAGCGACTACGGCCTCCGAATCATGCAACCGGACGAATGCGCCGACGCGCTGGCAAAGCAGCGCGTCGGTCGCGTCGCCCTTTGCCTGGATCACCCCGTCGTCCTTCCCGTCGTGTACGGCATGCTGGACGGCGATGTCGTGTTCCGAACCGCGCCCGGCGAGAAGCTCATCGCCGCGGCTCTGCACAGCACGGTTGCATTCGAGATCGACGAGTACGACGCCGACGCCGGCACCGGCCGCAGCGTCAACGTCGTGGGGACTGCCGAAGAGATCGTCAATCCAACCGAGCTCGCGGGCGCGAGGGCGCTCGGGCTTCCGGCCTGGGCAGGTGAGGTCCGTGATCGCTTCGTGCGCATCCGGACCGGCACGGTCACGGGCCGGGCGATCAAACCCGATGAACGGCGGGACATCTGATGACCGCCAAGATCGTTCTCGCCGTCGACGGCTCCGAGCACTGTGCCCGCGCGACCCATTGGTGCGCGGAGCACGCGACGGCCCTCGGAGCCCGGGTGGTCGTGGTTCACGCCGTCGACATGCCGAACGTGATGGCAAGCAGCTCCGCGATCCCGTTCGTGCCGCCGCCGCTCAGCCCGGCTCAACTCGCCGACATACACGACGTCGTGGCACGGGACTGGTGCAAGCCGCTCGTGGACGCCGGGATCGAGCATCAGGTCGTGATCTCGGAGGGGAGGCCCTCCGAAGTCGTCATGGAAGCGGCCGAGGCGGCACAAGCGGACCTGATCGTCTGCGGTCGGCGGGGACGGGGTGGGTTCGCCGAGCTCCTGCTGGGTAGCACCAGCCACGAGCTGACGCACCGAGCTCAGGTGCCCCTGCTGATCGTCCCCTGAAACGTCGCATACATTCCGGCTGTATGGCCGAGGATCCCACCTGGGAAAGCGATGTCGTACTCGCCGACGGCGGCACCGTCCACATACGCCCGATCGCCAAAGAAGACGAGCGCGGACTCCTGAGCCTTTACGAGGCGTTGAGTGACGAATCCGTCTACCTGCGCTTCTTCTCCCCCGTGTCGCGGCCGACGGCCGCCCAGCTCGAGCGCATCACCGACGTCGACCATCGCGATCACGTCGCGCTCGTCGCCGAGTTGGGAGACGAGCTCGTCGCCGTGGCGCGCTACGACCGCGTCGGTCCCGACGAGGCCGAGACGGCATTCACGGTGCGCGACGACGAACAGGGGCGTGGTCTGGCCACCGTGTTGCTGGAGCATCTCGCGGTGATCGCACGCGCGAACGGGATCCGCGTCTTCTCCGCCGACACGCTCACGCACAACACCCGGATGTTGAACGTCTTCCGGGATGCCGGATGGGACGCGCGGCGCGAGTACGCGCAGGGCACGGTCCACGTGCGATTCCCGATCGAGCCCACGCCCGGGCTCCTCGCAGCAGTCGAGGCGCGCGAGCGCCACGCGGAATCGGAATCGATCTCGCGCCTGCTCGCGCCGCGGTCGATCGCCGTCATCGGCGCCAGCCGCAGTTCCGGCACGATCGGCCACGAGATCTTCCGCAACCTCGTCTCGTTCGAGTTCCAGGGGCCGGTCTATCCGGTCAACCCCGCTTCGACCGCGGTCGCGGGAGTTCGCGCGTATGCGTCCGTGCTCGACGTCCCCGACGCAGTCGATCTCGCCGTCGTCGTGGTGCCCGCCGACGCTGTTCCTGCGGTCGTCGCGGAATGCGCGCAGAAGCGGGTCCGTGGTCTGGTCATCATCAGCGCGGGCTTCGCCGAGACCGGCGCCGCCGGCCGCGCCGCGCAGAACGATCTCGTCGCGCTCGCCCGCCGCAACGGAATGCGAATCATCGGCCCGAACTGCCTCGGTGTGGTGAACACGGCCGACGACGTTCGCATGAATGCCACCTTCGCGCCGGCAGCTCCGGTGCACGGAAACGTCGGGTTCTTGTCGCAGTCGGGAGGGCTCGGCATCGAGCTGATGGCTCGAGCCGGCGAGCTGGGTCTCGGGATCTCGCAGTTCGTCGCGGTGGGCAACAAGGCCGACGTCAGCGGAAACGACCTTCTGCAACACTGGGAGCAGCACGACGGAACCGAGGTCATCTTGCTGTACCTCGAGTCGTTCGGAAACCCGCGCAAGTTCGCGCGTCTCGCGCGCCGCATCTCGAAGGTCAAGCCGATCGTCGCGGTCAAGAGCGGCCGTACTCCCGCCGGGAGCCGGGCGGCATCCTCGCACACGGCCGCGCTCGCGGCTCCGGACGTCGCGGTGGATGCACTCTTCCGTCAAGCCGGCGTCATCAGAGTCGACACCCTCGAAGATCTCCTCGCGACCGCGACGGTGCTTGCACATCAACCACTGCCGAATGGCCGGCGTGTCGCGATCGTCTCCAACGCCGGCGGCCCGGGAATTCTCGCGGCCGACGCGTGCGCCGACGTCGGGCTCGAAGTTCCCGAACTCTCGCAGGCAACGCAGCAACAGCTACGAGCCTTCGCCGCGGACGACGCGTCGGTGCGAAACCCGATCGATCTCGTCGCCGCGGCCACGGCCGCGGACTTCGAGCGGGCGCTGCGTATCGTGCTGAACGACCCGGAGATCAGCGCGCTCCTGGTGATCTTCACTCCCCCGCTCGTCACGCGGGCCGACGACGTTGCGCGTGCCGTCGCCGCCGTCGCAGCCGAGGCCGGTGACACGCCCCTCATCGCGTGCTTCCTCGGACAAGCCGGCGTCCCGGAGATCTTGCGCGGCGACGGTACGAGGCGCACGGTCCCATCGTTCGCCTTTCCGGAGGCCGCCGCGCGCGCGCTGGGCCGCGCCGCCGATCTCGCCGATTGGCGGCAACGCCCGGAAGGAACGGTGCCGGAGTTCGCCGACATCGAGATCGAACCGTCCCGCGCCCTGCTCGCGCGCGTACTCTCCGAGAATCCCTCCGGGTGTTGGCTCGACGCCGAATCGGCCCAGAGCCTGCTTTCGCACTTCGGCATCGATGTCGCTGCGCTCCGACTGGCCTCTGACGCAGACGAGGCCCAACACGCCGCGACCGAGCTCGGCTACCCCGTCGCGCTGAAGGCCGCCGCACCGGATCTCGTGCACAAATCCGATTGTGGTGGCGTCGTGCTGAATCTGGCGGACGAGAACGAGGTGCGCGCCGCGTTCGAATCAATGGTCGCGCGCCTCGGCGACGACATGGGCGGCGCCATCGTGCAGCGCATGCTTCCTCCGGGAGTCGAGACGATCGTCGGCTCGACGCAGGATCCGCGATTCGGGCCGCTGGTCCTGTTCGGCATGGGCGGCGTGACGGCCGAGCTGCTCGCCGACCATGCATTGCGCATCGTGCCACTCACGGATGTGGACGCACGCGAACAGGTGCGATCGTTGCGTGGTTCACCTCTCCTCTTCGGCTACCGCGGCTCGCCGCCGGTCGACGTCGCCGCCGCGGAGAATCTGCTCCTGCGCGTCGGCCAACTGGCCGACGCGCTACCGGAGGTCGTGGAGATGGATCTCAATCCGGTCGTGGTCGGCGTCGCGGGGGCCGTCGCCGCCGACGTGAAGGTCCGCGTCGAACCCGCTGCCCGGCGGCTGCCGCCCGACTTACGCCGCATGCGCACGTGACCGCGGCCGAAGCCGGGACCTTTGTCTCTGGCGAACCCCGGCTGCTCGGAGCATGCTTCCGCTACGGGCGCCCTGCGTAGGGAGGTGTCATGACGAGCCGCGGAACGGAAATTCTCGACGAGGCCGAATGCAAGATTCTGCTGCGCGACCGGTCGCTCGGACGCGTCGGTGTGAAGCTCGCCGACGAGATCGTGGTACTGCCTGTGTACTACGCCTTGCTCGAAGGTGACGTCGTGTTCCGGACCGATCCGGGCACCAAGCTCACCGCGGCGGTCCTCGGCACGAAGGTCGCGTTCGAGGTCGACAGCGCGTCGCCGCCGTGGAGCGTGCTCGTGTCCGGGCACGCACACGAGATCCGCGACGCCGACGAACACGCGGCCGCGGAGTCGCGCCTCGGGCACGACTGGCCGGCGGGCGAACGCGACTCGATCGTGCGGATCAAGGTGGAACGAATCACCGGCCGGAGGCTCGCCGCCCGCGGCTGACGGCGAGAGCCGCCCGTCAGCTGTCGGTCCAGGTCCAGTCGCGCACCTCGGGCATGTCTTCGAAGTGCTCGCGCACGTAAGACTCGTGGCGAGCGAGCATCGCAGTGCAGTGGTCGAGCAGCGCACCGGTTCCGGGCGCGACCGAGCGAGCGCGGTGCACCGCGTCGATGGCGAGGTGGTAGCGACTCATCTGGTTGAGCACCACCATGTCGAACGGCGTCGTCGTGGTGCCCTGTTCCCGGAATCCGTGCACGTGGAATCTCGCCGCCGCGGGACGGCCGTGCAGGATCTGGTGAAGCTCGCGGGCATAACCGTGGAACGCGAAGACGACATCAGTGTCGGCAGTGAACAGATCGACGAAGTCGCGGCTGGTCTGTCCGTGCGGATGCATGTCCGGCGGGAACAGGGCCGTGAGGTCGACGACGTTGACGACGCGGACACTGACGTCGGGGACGTATCGGCGGAGGAGCCAGGCCGCCGCGATCGTCTCGAGCGTCGGAACGTCTCCCGCGCAGGCGAGAACGACGTCCGGGTCGGCACCGTCGTCGAGATCATTACTCGCCCACGCCCAGCGGGACGCGCCGCTCGCGCAGTGGACACGCGCCGCGTCGATGTCGAGCCACTGCAGCTGTGGCTGCTTGTCGATCACGATGCAGTTGACGCTATCGACGGTGCGCAGGCAGTGGTCGGCGATGGAGAGCAGGCAGTTTGCATCCGGCGGCAGATACACGCGAGTAACGATCCCGCGCATCGACAGGATCGCATCGATGAATCCGGGGCCCTGATGGCTGAAGCCGTTGTGATCATTGCGCCAGCACGTCGACGTGAGCAGCACGTTGAGCGACGACACCGGCGACCGCCAGTCGAGCTTGCGCGACTCGGTCAGCCACTTCGTGTGTTGAATGGCCATGGACACGCTGACCATCGCGAACGCCTCGTACGTCGCGAAGAGCCCGTGCCGGCCGGTGAGGAGATAGCCCTCCAACCAACCTTCGCAGTTGTGCTCGCTCAGCACTTCCATGACCCGGCCGTCCGGTGACTCCCGGTCATCGGTCGATTCGATCGGATCGAGCGTGCACCGCCACTCGACGTCGAACACGGCGTCGAGCCGATTCGACCGGGTCTCGTCGGGACAGAAGAGCCGGAAAGTCGAGGGGTTCCGTGTGTAGATGTCTCTCAACATGAGACCGAGCTGGCGCGTCGACTCGTGCAACTCGGTGGCCGGCTTGTCGACCGCGACCGCGTACGAAGCGAAGTCGGGGAGATCGAGCGGTACGCGCAACCTCCCACCGTTCGCCACCGGATTCGCGCCCATCCGCCGGTCACCCACCGGCGCCAGCTCGCGCAGCTCCGATACGAGCGCGCCATCGCCGTCGAAGAGCGACAGCGGCTCGTATCCCCGCATCCACGACTCGAGCGCGCGGAGATGCTCGATGTTCTCGCGGACGTTCGGCAACGGCACCTGATGGGCGCGAAACGTTCCCTCGACCTGGCGACCGTCGACGACTTGCGGACCCGTCCAGCCCTTGGGCGTCCGCAGGACGATCGCCGGCCAACGCGGCCGGCCCGCCACTCCGCGCGAACGCGCGTCGTCCTGTATCTCACGAATGCGCCCGTACGCAGCGTCGAGCGCGCCGGCGAGCGCCTGGTGCACGTGTCGCGGCTCGGAGCCCTCGACGAACAACGGCTCGTAGCCGTGCGCGGAAAGGAGCCCACCGACGTCGTCGTCACGTGTCCGACCGAGCACCGTCGGCCCACTGATCTTGTAGCCGTTCAGGTGCAGGATCGGGAGAACCGCGCCGTCCCGGCGGGGATTGAGGAAGCGCACGCCTTTCCAGGAACCCTCGAGCGGCCCGGTCTCGGCTTCGCCGTCGCCGATGACACACGCGACGA
>Ga0335085_10001714_pt1 | contig 44480 bp, 31 predicted proteins | sample Lox_Sample_45_FD_206712 | JGI IMG/M metagenome (GOLD analysis project Ga0335085, IMG submission 206712) | Soil microbial communities from Loxahatchee National Wildlife Refuge, Florida, United States - Lox_Sample_4.5 | ecosystem: Environmental > Terrestrial > Soil > Wetlands | place: USA...
TGGCTTCAGCGTTACCCGCGGAGACGGCAGTGCAATTGGCCAATGTGGCCGCCGGCGTTGTGGTAGGCAAAGTGGGGACCGTGCCGGTGGAGAAGCACGAACTGCTGGCGGCGCTGACGCCTGAGATCGCTTTGAGCGCCGAGAACAAGGTGATGACCCGGCAAGAACTGATCACGCGAGTGGCGCTCTGGAAAGCCAACAATGAGCGCATCGTGTTTACGAACGGCTGTTTTGACCTGCTGCATATCGGTCATATTTCACTGCTGGAGCAAGCGCGCCGCTACGGAGATCGATTGATTGTGGCGGTGAACAGCGACGACTCAGTCTGCGCACTCAAGGGACCCAGCCGGCCGATTGTCGGCGAGCGCTATCGCGTAGGGGTGCTGGCCGCACTGGCCGCGATTGACGCGGTGGTGGTCTTCACTGAACCAACTCCGCTGGAACTCATTGTCGCGATCAAGCCCGACGTGATCGTGAAAGGCGGCGATTACAATCTGAATACCGTGGTCGGCGCAAAAGAAATGGAATCGTGGGGCGGGCAAGTGAGAATCGTGCCGCTCGTGGAAGGTCACTCCACAACGCGCCTCATTGAAAAGGGTGCGGGAAAATAACACTGCCAGATTCGAGGGGGAACAGGGCTCGTGTCCTGGATCTTGCAATTGCGCCAGGCACATGCCTGGTTACTTTATGGCCGCGAAGATCAGGTTTTTGTTGATTCCTTACGAAAAATTCTGCTCAATGGAATTACAACCAAGTGGCATCGATCAAAGCGTTCACGCAATCCATGTCGATTGAAAACGATCCAACATCCCCGGTAGCGCGCCCGGCCAGGACCCGGCGAATGCTGGGCGTGATCGTGCTGGTTGCGCTCATGCTTCGTCTCGCCGTGACCCCGTTGCGCAATTTTGAAAATCTGATGGACGCCGACCACATTCATGCGTGGGAGCCGGGCAACATGGCGCGCAACCTGGTGGCGGGCAGAGGATTCGGAAGCACACTGGATTCCACGCAACCGTCCGCGATGATGACGCCGGTGTACCCGCTGATTGTTGCGGTGCTTTTTGAGGCATTCGGCGTGCACACTTCAGCTTCGATCTTCGCGGTGCACGCACTGAATTGCGTACTGAATGCGCTGGCTTGCATTCCCATTTTCCTGATTGCGCGGCGCAGCTTCGGAGAGCGAGTGGGGCGGTGGGCCGCCTGGGGATGGGCGATCTTCCCTTACGGCATCTATTTTTCGGCAGCCTGGGCGTGGTCGACGCACTTGTTGCTGTTGTGCCTCTGCTGGCTGCTTTACCTGGCGCAAGAGATGGAGCAGTCGTCGCGCCTGGGCCTGTGGGCAGGATTTGGCCTTCTCGCCGGCTTCGCGGGCCTCACCGAGCCGTCGGCGCTCATCGTCGTTCCGTTTCTGGTGGCGCTGGCGTGCTGGCAACTTCGGCGTCAGGGGAAAAGCTGGTTCATGCCGGGGGCAGTGGCTTCGCTGGCGCTGGCGGCGGCGATTTCGCCCTGGGTAATACGCAACGCGATGGTGTTTCACCGCTTCATTCCGATGCGCGACAACATGGGCCTCGAATTGTGGATGGGAAACAATGGCTACGACCTGCGCTGGACAAGCGACGACCTGCATCCGCTGCACGATGCGCAAGAGATGGCCGATTACGAGAGGATGGGAGAGCTGGCGTACCTGGAATACAAATCGCAACAGGCGGATGAGTATATCCACGACCATCCGGAATGGTACACGTGGATGAGCATGCGCCGCGCGGTTTACATCTGGACCGGCTACTGGAGCTTCGATCGAGACTACCTGAAACTGGAGCCGATGGATCCGGCCAACGTTCCGTTTGCAACGTGCCTTACACTGCTTGGCCTGATGGGACTGATTGCGGCGTGGAAGGAGAGACCCTTTGAAGCAGTTCGGTATGGCGGCGTGCTGTTTCTGTTTCCCATCATGTACTACTTCAGCCATCCCGAGCCGTACCATCTGCGCCCGTTGGATCCGCTGCTGTTGATGCTCGGGTGTCACGCGATTCTTACGGTGCGCGCGCGTGTGAAGGCAAGCCGAGTGTGGCACGCAAAACCCCAAGCGGCTCAAGCCGCGATGGGAGACTAGCCTCGAGCCGGTTCTAAATGTCGTAGCCTTCTCAGACGTCCCGGAGTTAGTTGGGCGCGGTTTCACCCAGCATAGGTGATGAGCGGCCGGTGACAGTGCGACCGGGCGCGCCTTCCAGATTAAAGACAATCACATCGTTCGCGCCCGGGTGCAGCCATGGGCCGGGGAGATAAAGGGCTTTCTGTGGTCCGATGTTCCAGATGCGCCCCAGTGGCCGCCCGTTAATCCAGACAAATCCCTTTATGAACTGGCTGGTATCGAGGAACGTGTCGCCGACGTGATCGATGTGCAATGTACCGTGATAGAAACAGGGGCCAGCGCAGCCGCCAGCGCCGAAAGGGAGTTTTGCGGGCTGCTCCATAGGTAGGGAATAGATTTGCCAACCGGTGAGTGTTTTGCCCGCCAAGGTGACTTGCTTCGTGATTCCCTTGCGTTCACCGCGGATGGCGGTGGTGAAGTTCACGCGGCCGGTATTCTCGACAAGGATATCGAGACGTGTGCCGGGTTCTGCTGAATCGATATGCAGTTTACTTTGTTCGAGGCGGCGATCAAGCGAGCCCGCGACCTTGCCATTGAGATAGACACGCGCGTAGTCATGCAGTTCGTCGAGGACGAGGTCGCCGGAAACGGGTGAGGGAAGCGTCGTGCGATACAGAATGTAGCCGTAGGCCTGATCGAGATCTTCCATAGTGAGCGGGTTTTGAGATTCAACTGCTTTGGGAAGGACGGACCAGAGCGAGACGGATTGCTTGAATTCGACCGGCGGCGTCGTAATCGGCGGAGTGACGTCGGGCAATGCCGGCGGCGCTTTGCCCGTGGCTTTCGCAATCGCATTGCGGAAAAGGAAGTATTTTGGGGTGGGGCGGCCGCCTTCATCGAGCGCAGCGTCGTAGTCGTAACTGGTGACGTCGGGCCGATAGGGGGTCTTGTCCATGTTCGCGCCGTTCATCCAGCCAAAGTTCGTTCCTCCGTGAAACATATAAATGCTGATGGAGTCGCCCTGCGCGAGGATCCAGGAGAGCTCGCCGGCTTCGGCTTTGGCGTCGGTGGTGTGGTGCGGGCCGCCCCAGAAATCGAACCAGCCGTCCCACCACTCGCCGGCCATGATGGGCTGGTTGGGACGCAGCTTGTGGAGAGTCGCGAAAGCTTGCCTGGCGCCGCCTGGAGCGAAGTTGACGACGGCGGGCAGTTCAGGCAGCGAGCCATTGGGGACCAGATCGGGGCCGTCGGCGGTATAGAGCATGGCCTTGGTGAATCCGGCATCCACCAGGTCCTGATGAATCCGTTCCATGTACTTGTGGTCGCTGCCAAAAGAGCCGTACTCGTTTTCGACCTGGACGGCGATGATGGGGCCACCGTTGCCGATCTGGAGGGGCGCCAGTTCCTTACCGAGGCGCAGCAGCCAGCGGCGCGCCGGTTCCATGAATTTGGGATCGGTGCTCCGGACCACGATGCCGCGATTCTTGAGCAGCCACGCGGGATAGCCACCCCACTCCCACTCCGCGCACACGTAAGGGCCAGGGCGGAGAATCACATAGAGACCCTCCTGTTGCGCTTCGCGGATATATTCAGCAATGTCGCGCTGACCGGTGAAATCGAAGACGCCTGGCTGCGGTTCGTGCTCGTTCCAGAAGACATAAGTGGTGATGGTATTCAGGCCCATCGCTTTGGCCATGCGAAAACGCGCGCGCCAATAAGCACGAGGAACACGCGGATAATGCATCTCGCCGGAGATGATCTGAAACGGCTTGCCATCGAGCAGAAAGTTGCCGCCTTCAGCGCGGAAGGAGTGCGGCGAGGCTCCCGCGCCAGGCGGGTTCAGCGCTTGAGCAACGGGATTTCCAGCAAAAGCAAAGATGATGGCGATAAAAGCGAAAGAGGCGAAGAGCGTGCGATTGGCTTTCATAGAAGAACTTTCCGGAGCGCAAACCGAGCCACCGGCACGAGCTGCTCGACTGCTTTTTGACAGCGATTGAGTGACCGCCGGGTGCGCCCAAAACATCATATGACATTGGGGGACGGTTCGCAGGAGGTCCGCGTCCTCGCGAACGCGTAGTAGACTGGGCCTTTGCAACACCAACGCGAGAGGACAGCAATGCGGGTTGTATTTGCGGCTTCAGAGTGCACGCCATTCGCCAAGACTGGCGGGTTGGCCGACGTGGTGGGGGCGCTGCCGCGGGAATTGGCGAAGCTAGGGCACGAGGTGTCGGTCTACATACCGTTTTATTCACGGGTCCGCAAGCAAATTGAAGGCGAGCCAAAGTATGTGATCCGCTCGCTGACCATCCCTTTTCGCTACTACAACCGGTTCGTTGGCGTGGTGGACGGCGGAAGGCACGACAACGTGCAGTACTACTTCATCGATGCGCCGGAGCTGTTTGACCGGAGGGAACTCTACGGCCCGAGCGGGGGCGAGTACACCGACAATGCCGAGCGCTTTGCTTTGTTTTGCCGCGCGGTGATTGAGAGCGCAAAACTGATTGGTGTTCCGCAGGTTTTTCATGTGCATGACTGGCAGGCCGCGCTGATTCCGGTCTACCTGAAGACGGTGTACGCCGCTGATCCGCTATTGCGTGGAGCGGCGACCGTGATGACGATTCACAACGCCGGATACCAGGGTAAATTTCCGCCGAACACGACCGAGCAGCTCCTGTTGCCCTGGGACGTTTTCACCATGGACAAGCTGGAGATGTACGACCGCTTCAATTTTCTGAAGGGCGGCCTGGTCTTCTCAGACATGCTGACTACTGTAAGCCGCAAGTACGCGGAGGAGATTCAAACCCCGGAGTTCGGCGAGCACCTGGATGGTGTACTGAAGCGGCGCGCGGCCGATCTGCGTGGCATATTGAACGGCGTGGACTATTCGCTGTGGAACCCGGCCACCGACGGCAACCTTGCAGCGCACTATTCGCCGGAGAGTCTGGCCGGGAAAAAGGACTGCCGCGCCGATTTGCTGCACGCATTCGGACTTGAGGAAATTGCGGACGCGACGCCGGTAATCGGCATCATTTCGCGGCTGGCGACGCAGAAGGGATTCGACATCGTTGCAAAAATCACCGAAGAACTGGCGCGGCGCGATGTTGCGATTGTGGCGCTAGGCGCAGGCGATCCCTCGTACGAGAACGTCTTCCGAAATTGGGCAATCCGGCATGCGTCGAGCGTTGCCGTACGCATCGGCTATGATGAAGCGCTTTCACACAAGATTGAAGCCGGCGCCGACATGTTTCTAATGCCATCGCGTTATGAGCCCTCAGGTTTGAACCAGATGTATTCACTCAAATATGGAACCGTGCCGATTGTGCGCGCGACCGGGGGCCTGGACGACACAATCGAAGAATGGGACGCGGTGGCCGGGAAGGGAACCGGGTTCAAATTTGCCGGATTCGATCCCAACGATCTGCTGGCAGAGATTGATCGCGCCATCAAGGCGTTTGGCGACAAGGCGGGGTGGACCCGGCTGATGTTGAACGGTATGGCCCGTGATTACAGTTGGACGCTCCCTGCGCAACAATACGTGAAGGTCTACGAAGAAGCGGCGCAGCGGCGGGCGTGACAACGCGCGACCACCTTTTATGACGCTCGCAGGAGCAATTTCATCGGCGGTTTGCACTCGCTCGGCTGTGTCTGCTCCTTCGATCTTTGTGGCAGAAAGACAGAAAAGGCCGTTCCACTTCGATCTGACGCGATGGAACTAAAACCGCGGATGCTCCCCTTATGAGTCTCAACAATGTTTTTGCAGATCCATAGTCCCAGGCCGGTGCCGACGTCGCGTTTGGTTGTGAAAAACGGTTCAAACACGCGCGTTAGTGTTTCTGGCGGAATGCCCGAACCGGAGTCGGCCACGGTGATGCGAACCCCAGGCACGGCATCGCCGGTGCGGCGATGGGACGCGGAGACGCGAACGCGAATCTTTCCGGATCTCTGAATCGCATCGATGCTGTTGCTCACCAGATTCGCCACAACCTGCCGAATTTCTCCCGGCACGGCATAGATCGGCATCTCGCTGTGAATCTCCTGAATCAGCTCAACCCCCTTGTTTCGCGCGCGGGTTGAGAAGGCAGAAATCACCGAAGCGACGATCTCGCCTGGCAGGACGCTGCGCGCCCCGCTGGTTTCGCGGTAGAAGCCCAGAGTTTGCTTGGTGAGGTGGGAAACGCTGGCCAATTGCTCCTCGGCGGCGCTGAGGAACCCGCGAGTTTCGCTGGAATCAGACGAGGTTTTGGCGAGATAAACAAGGTTCGTGATCGCCTCGAGGGGGTTGTTGATTTCGTGAGCTACGGTAGCGGCAAGGCGGCCGACCGCTGCGAGCCGTTCCGAGACCAGCAGGGTTTGCTCCGCTTTCTTCCGCTGTGTGATATCGCGCGCAATCTTGGCCGCGCCAATGATTCTGCCGGCTTCGTCTTTGACGGGAGACACAGTGAGCGATACGTCAATGGTGTCGCCATTCTTCTTAAGGCGAACGGTTTCAAAGTGCTCGATGCGATCGCCGCGCGCAATGGTCGCAAGAATCCTGTTCTCGTCCACGCGCAACTCAGGCGGAATGATCGTCGTAATCGGCCGTCCGATCATCTCTTGCGCGGTGAATCCAAACATTCGTTCTGCACTGGGATTCCAGCTGGTGACAGTGCCGGTGAGATCCTTGCTGATGATGGCGTCGTCAGAAGATTCAACGAGCGCTGCGAAGCGTTGTGAGGCCTCTTCGGAGGCTTTGCGAGCCGTGACATCCTGCACGATGCCAAACATGCGAGACTCATTGCGAAAGCGGCAACCCTTGCAGTAAAGCCAGCGCAGGCCGTACTCCGGATGAAGGTAGCGATACTCGAACTCCATCGCTCCGGTCTGGCTGCCCTGCTTCATGAGGAGCTGCACCTTGGGCCAGTCTTCAGGCCAGACATGCGCCGCCCACTTTCGCGCGCGCTCGGGATCGGCGAAGTCGACCCCGAAGATGCGGCAAAGCTCCTGCGACAACATCTGAGTTTCCTGCTGCGGGTCCCATTCCCAGGAACCGATGTGGCCTGCCGCCTCCGCGAGACGGAGACGTTCTTCGTTTTCGAGGATTGACTTGTGCGAATCATCAGATGCGATGTTTCTCGGCGATTGGCTGTCAAAAGGCGGCGCAGCGATCAGGCGAGGGGATGGGCGCTCGCCAGCCTTGGTGAACATTCCGGTTACGGGGCCCCGCGCCAAAGTCGCCTCTCCTGAACGCCTTATTGAGCGCCAACGCCTCCGCAACTCCGGGAAAACGAAGACGTTCAGTTTGTTGGATGCCTACCAATGGAAAAGAGGTTGGGCATAGCTGTGCAAGGCGCGGCGGAGCTCAAGGGGGGTGGCAACAACGGTCGGTCTTTGAAACCAGCCGAAGTCGAAGCAGGCCCAGCGTTTTGGGGCGCAGATTCGCTCTTTCGCTGCAACCGTGCCGGCCGGCGGTTTATGCAGCGCCGATCAACTGTGCTTGCCCTTCCATTCCTCGTAGGGCCCATGGAAATCCTCAATGCCGCCGTCGTGAAAGATCCAGAGCCGTGTGGCGACCTCGTCGATCAGATCGTGGTCGTGCGTGACCAGGAGCACGGTGCCCTCATAGCGTTGCAGCGCGATATTGAGCGCATTGATGGCTTCGAGGTCGAGGTGGTTGGTCGGTTCATCGAAGATGAGGAGGTTCGGCTTGGTGAGGATGAGTTTGCAGAAGGCGAGGCGCGCCTGCTCACCGCCTGAGAGGGCCTTGGTGGGCTTGGCGCCTTCTTCGCCGGAAAAGAGCATCTGGCCAAGGATGCCGCGAATGTCTTCGACGTGCGCGTCGGGCTTCCACTGGTGCAGCCACTCGGAGACTGATGTGCCGTGCTCGATGGTTGAGCCGACGTCCTGCGGGAAATAGCCGACCTGTGCTTCGTGACCCCAGAAGACGGAACCCGAGTCGAGAGTGAAGTCCTTGTCGGCGAGACCGGGGTAATTCGAGAGCAGGCATTTGAGCAGCGTGGTTTTGCCGGCGCCGTTGCGGCCCATCAGGCAGATTTTTTCGCCGCGAAGGACGTTGGCTGTAAAGCTTTCGATGACTTCGCGCTCGTCATATAACTTCGTCAAATGCTTGAGCTCAAGAACGTGCTTGCCGCTGGGGCGGACCTGATCAAAGCGGATGTAGGGGCGCTGGATGTTGGAGCGGGCCAGCTCGTTGGTCTGCAGGCGCTCGACCTCTTTGCGGCGGCTTGTTACCTGCGAAGATCGCGTGCCTGCGGCAAAGCGCGCGATGAACTCGTTGAGCTGGGCGATCTTTTTCTCGCGCTGCGCATTTTCGGCTTCGAGCCGGGAGCGGATTTGCGTCTTGGCCATCACCATGTCGTCGTAGCCGCCGGTGTAAGTAATGATCGTCTGGTAATCGATGTCGGCAGTGTGGGTGGTGACGGAATTGAGAAAGTGCCTGTCATGTGAGATGGCGATGAGCGTGCCATCGTAGTTGGTAAGGAAGTCCTGGAGCCAGTGGATCGAGTCGAGGTCGAGGTAGTTAGTAGGCTCGTCGAGCATCAGGGCCTGCGGTTTGCCGAAGAGAGCCTGCGCCAGCAGTACGCGCACTTTTTGTCCGCCCTGCAGCTCGCCCATTTTGCGCTCGTGCAGCGACTCGGGAATATCGAGGCCGTCGAGAAGGACGGCGGCGTCGCTTTCGGCGGTATAGCCGTCTTCATCGCCAATAACGCCTTCAAGTTCGCCCAGGCGCATGCCGTCGTCATCGGTCATTTCGGCCTTGGCGTAGATGCGGTCGCGCTCTTCAAGGGCAGCCCATAGCGGCTTGTTGCCCATGATCACGGTGTCAATGACGCGGTAGGCGTCGAAGGCGAATTGATCCTGGCGCAGGACGCCGAGCTTGCGTGGGCGGACGACCGTGCCTTTCTGCGGCTCCAGCTCACCGGTAAGAATCTTCATGAACGTGGACTTTCCGGCGCCATTGGGGCCGGTGAGTCCGTAGCGGCGCCCGGGAGTAAAGGTTGTTGTGACGTCCTCGAAGAGGATTTTTGCGCCGTAGCGCATGGTGACGTTGCTGACGCTGATCATTCGATTTCTTGTTCCAGGGAGTTGTTTGCAGCAGACATTTCTACGCGACACGACGCCGGGTGTTTTGCGGCGGACGAGTCAAGATTACGTCTTGGGTACAGCGCGACGCAGCAGGCCGCGCCGGAGAATGTCTACTGTTTCATTTTCTCACATGGGCTGCGGCAGCGGGCGGTTCATAGAATGAATTCAGGCAGACGAGGAGGGGTGCAATGAACTGCGCGCGCAGGGTACGCTCTATAACACCCCGCCGCGGCAGGCGCCTCTTTGTGGGGCGCATCCGGTCGGGGACCGCGGTGATTCTGCATTGGCGCATCGGAGACTGACTTCTCGGCACAAATGCGGATCTACCTGTTAGAAGATTCGGCTCAGCTTTGTGAAAGCGTCCAACTCGATCAGGTGCTGGCCTTCGGGGGCGGCGTCGACAGCGGCGTGCTCAAGCACCCAGGTGTCTTTGTGGAAGAGGAATACGGCATGCAGTCCGGCGGCAAGTGCTGGGTTGATATCACTCTTCGGACTATTGCCGATCATCCAGCTCGTGTGCGGCTTAAGCTCGTGACGCGCGATCACCGCGCGGTAGGTTGGAGGATCTTTTTCGGCGGCGATTTCAACGGCGGCGAAGTAAGGGGCGAGACCGGAGCGAGCGAGCTTGTCGGCCTGTTCGGCATGGTTACCCTTGGTCATGAGGATGAGGTGGTGACGGCCGGAGAGATCGGCTAGCGTTTCTTTCACGCCGGGCAGCAGTTCGATTTCCTGCTCGGCGATGGCCTGGGCGAATCCTCGAATGCGATCGCGCTTGTCTTGGGTGACGGGGGCAGGGCTGAGACGCTCGAAGCAATCGACGAGCGAGCGAGTGAAACTGGAAAGCCCATAGCCATGGGCCAGGATGTTTTCGCGTTCAACAGCGTTGAGCGTGCGCCGCACTTCTGCGGGGGAGTACTGCTTGTGGTCAAGAAAGCTGATGAACGCGGCGATGGCGCGCTCAAAATAGATGTTGTTCTCCCACAACGTATCGTCGGCATCGATCAGCAGCGTTTGGCCGGCAGGGAAGCGGGGCATGGCTCGATGGTAAAGGTTCGCGTGCGGCCGCTTCCAGTTTGCCCGGCAGAATCGTTGTGGATTACGCGCCGAGTTCGGTCCGGATCGCGGCGGCGATGGCATCGGCGTGGCGGCGCATGGCCTCTTCGCTTTCGGCTTCGATCATGACGCGCGCCAACGCTTCGGTGCCGCTGTATCGGACGACCACGCGCCCGGTATCGTTCAGCTCATCCTGGGCAGCGCGAATCGATAGCATCACCGAAGGAAGAGTGTCGAGGGGCTTCTTCTCGTGCACCTTCACGTTGACAATTACCTGCGGGTAGACCTTGAGGTCGGCGGTGAGATCTTCAACGGATTTGCCGGTGCGGGCAAGCAGATCGAGGACGACGAGGGCGGTGAGCAGGCCGTCGCCGGTCGTGGCAAGATGAGGAAAGAGAATGTGGCCGGATTGTTCGCCGCCGAGGGCGGCATTCTGTTTCTGCATCTCTTCCAGAACATAACGATCGCCGACAGGTGCACGGTCCATGCGGATGCCGCTGCGCTTGAGCGCAGCTTCGAGGCCCATGTTCGACATGGTGGTCGCCACGACTACGTCGCCGGTGAGCAGGCCGCGTGCCTTCAGGTCGCGCGCCGCCATCAGTAAAATGGCGTCGCCGTTGATCACATTACCCTGCGCGCCGGCCAGCATGCAGCGGTCGGCGTCGCCGTCAAATGTCAATCCAATCGAAGCGCCGCGCGTTTTAACTTCCCGCGCGACGTATTCCGGGTGCAGCGCGCCGCAGCCCGCGTTAATGTTGCGGCCGTCGGGGTCTGTGTTAAGGAGCGTCACCTGGGCGCGGCCGTCGCGAATGATTCGGCGAAAGAGCTCGGGAGCGATAGCTGCGGCTGCGCCATTGGCGCAGTCGGCGATGATGTTGAGGCCGCTGAGTGAAAGTCCGGGAACGCAATCGAGAAGGAACTGGATGTAGTCTGCCTGAAGCGCGAGATTGTCTTCAACAGGCGCAAAGCAGTGCGGATCGGAGATTTGCACCTGGCCCGCGTGAAAGAGGATCTCCTCCTCCATGGCGAGTTCCAGCGCATCGGGCAGTTTGAATCCATCAGCGCCGAAGAGCTTGATGCCGTTATCCTGCCAGGGATTGTGAGAAGCAGAGATGACGACTCCAGCATCGAATCCGTGGGTGCGCGCGAGGAACGCGATAGCCGGCGTGGTGACGATGCCGGCGCTCTCGACCTGAGCGCCCGCCTGGCGAAGTCCTTCGGCGAGGGTAGCGGCGATCCATGGACCGGACTCGCGGGTGTCGCGGCCGAAAAGTACCTTGGGACGCGAGGTCGTTTTGCGAAGGGAGTGGGCAAGTGCAAGACCCACGCCATAGATCGTGGTGGGATCGAGCGGTGCCTCACCCGCGATGGAGCGAATGCCGTCGGTACCAAAGAGCTTGCGAGCGCCGGATGCAGTCATGACCTTGATTTCTTGCCTCGTTTTCCTGGATTCGGAGCGTTGGGCTTAGTTGACTCAATTTGGCTGGTGAATGAGCCATCGGCGAGGCGCGTTGTCACGCGGTCACCGGGTGCAATCTTCGCGGTGGAGCGAACGAGCGCTCCATCCGCGGAAAGGACCAGCGCATAGCCGCGATCGAGCACGGCTAGCGGTGAAAGCGAATGCAGGCGCGCATTCAGTGCGCCAAGGCTGGAAGCCGAGGCTTCGATCAGCCGCTCGACAGCCCGCTCAAGACGGGCGCGAAAGTCGGCGAGATGCTCGCGAGCATGGCCTAGTGCCGGGCGGGGATCGCGATGCAGAATGGCTGCGGCCAACTCCGCAACGCGATTCTGACGCTGGTGGAGTTGCGTGGTCAAAGCAGAGTCCAGGCAGAACACGGCTTCGTCGATGCGCTGGGCGAAGCGATGCAGAACGGCGGAGACGCGCGATTCGGCCTGGCGGATGTTCACCTGGGCGAATCGCTGGCGCGCCTGCAAAAGCTGGAAGTTGGCGGCACGATCGAGCCGGTGCGCCTGTGCGGCAAGGTGCTCGGCAATTTTGAATTGCGCTTCCGTTATAAGCTCGGCAGCGGCTGAAGGCGTAGCGGCGCGCAGGTCGGCGGCGAAGTCAGCGATGGTGAAGTCAGTTTCGTGGCCGACGGCCGAAACCACCGGCAGTTGCGAAGCGGCAATCGCCCGGGCCACGCGCTCGCTGTTGAAGGCGGCAAGGTCCTCAAGTGAACCGCCGCCACGTGCGACGACGATGAGGTCCGCGAGGCCGCTCGCATTGAGGTCGGCGATGGCCGTTTCGATTTCAGCAGGCGCGGAGTCTCCCTGAACAGAGACGGGATAGAGCAGCACGTTCAGGCCGGAGTGACGGCGGCTGACAATGTTGAGAAAATCGCGGATCACAGCGCCAGTGGGCGAAGTCACGATGCCCACGGCGCGAGGAAACATAGGCAGCGGTCGTTTGCGGGCAGCGTCGAAGAGGCCTTCGGCCTTCAGGCGCTCCTTGAGCTGCTCAAAGGCAAGCTGCAGCGAGCCTGCGCCGACGGGTTCGATGGTTTCGGCCACAAGCTGCATCTGTCCGCGCTGCTCATAAATGCTCAGGCGCCCGCGAACCAGGACGTGCAGTCCATCTTCAGGCCGGAAGCGAAGCAGCGTGGCACTGCGTCGGAAAAGAACAACCGGCAGCTGCGCGCCGGCGTCTTTGAGGGTGAAGTAGATATGGCCCGATGGCGCGGGACGGTAATTGGAGATCTCACCCTCGACCCAGATGTCGCCGAACTCCTGTTCGATGAGCTCGCAAACTTGCGAAACTAGCTCGCGGACGGGCCAGATGCGACGGCCCGGGCGTGGCTCGTCGAACTGCAGGTTGAGCTGGGGCGCAAGGTCAGGCTGAGGCGCGGATTGGCTTTGCCGGGTCACTCCAAATGAGTTTAATTGCTCCCGCTTCAACTGGCCGATGGGCGATTCTCTACCATGGTGCGGATTTCGGCGACGATGACGACCAGGCGGTCACCGTCTGCTGCGCTGGGGGAGCTTTCGCGGGAGAACGTCATTTCCAGTTCGCGTGCCAGAACCGTGCCGCGCGTCAGATTGAATGTGCCCAGGATACCGGCGAGCTTGTGCGCGACCGATTCCGCTTCCGCGCGAGCCGAGTCGGTCAATTTTCTGGCCGCAACGTCAGAAGCAGCGGCTTCGAGAACGGCCACGCGGTCGCGGATCTCCGGAAGAAATCGGGCCCAAAGTCCGTCAATGACCCGCGAAAGTGCCTCGTCCGCTGGCTTACCGGATTGGGCAGATGATTTCATAATTCGCTGCGGTCAGCTCCAACCAAGCGCGCCTGAAATCTGCTGGGAGAGAGTGAGCGGATCGAAGGGCTTGAACAGGATGGCATTGACTCCGAGGTCTGCGAATCGCCGCTGGTCGGTGCCTTGCACTTTCGCCGTGAGCAACAGCACGGGAATGCGAGCAGTCGCAGGGTTTTTTCGCAACTCGCGGAATGTTGTAGGACCGTCCATACCGGGCATCATCACGTCGAGCAGGATGGCGTCAGGATGCTGCTCCGCAGCTCGGGCCAAACCCTGGGCCCCGGAGTTCGCTACAATCACATCCCATCCCGCCACAGTTTGCAGGCTCAGCGAAGCTACTTCGCGGATGTCGTCTTCGTCGTCAATAATTAAAATTCTGCGGGCCACTACGCGAGACCCTCCATGAACATTGTGAGTCGCCGGGGCGGCGTTGTCGATGGGGTCGACATTCACTTCATAAGACTGGTGGCAAATTGAGCAACAGCCCCGAATCGGGAAACGGCCGGGTTCGGACAGCTCCCGTTCGTGGCACCTATCAGAAACGCATGCAGTACTGGGTGCCGAAGCGGCGCACGAGGAACTCGTAATCAGGGTGATCGGTGCGCAGCGAGGCGTGGAAGCTGATGGCGCCGGCCGCAAAAATGCGGCCGCCAGTGCCTTCTCCTGTATCGCCGGGCCAAGTGATTGGAATCACAAGTGTGTGCGTGCCGCGTACAACAGAAACCTCTTTTTCGGCCGCCATCTGGAACGCGGGCGCTCTTTTTCCATCGGATGAAATGACGCAGCTTTCGCGATTTGAGAACTGATCGAGGCTCAGCTTCAGGAAGGCCTGGTCGCGCGCGGCAAGCGTGTATTGGAGAGTGACGATCAATTCGGCGGCGCGCCCGCGCTGAAGAGAGTCACTGTGCGCCACTCTGACGTTCACCAGCGCAATCGAATCGGCATTCTGATCTTGAACGGCTGCACTGGCAAGACTGCCGGGCGGAACGGAAATCGTTTCACGCGGGTGATGGCATCCGGCTGCAAAGGCCAGACACGCGATCAGAATGCCAGGCCTGACGGTTCGTTTGAGAAACCTCATTGCGAATGAAGCTTTCCGAAAGATGCGAAATCAAGAATTCTGCACCGCTGATTCCGGCGATGCATCTTCTTCCATCTGACGCGATGAGCGCAGCATCGTCAGCACCAGCGCTTCAAGTTGTTGGGGCTGCACGCGTGCTTTGGCGAGGAAGTAAGTGGGGCCAAGTGTAAGCTGGTCGCGCTCGGAAGGCATCAGGTCGCGACCGGAATAAACGACCATGGGCAATTGCGCGAGCGTTTCATGCTGGCGCAACCAATCGACGACATTGAATCCATCGCCGTCGGGCAGACCAATGTCCAGAACCATGAGGTGCGGTTTGAAACTCGAACAGGCATCGATGGTCTCCTCGAGCGAGTGAGCCGATTGCACCTGAATGTTGTCGCGAGTAAAGACCTCGCTAATGACGCGCGCCAGGTCACGATCGTCTTCGACAATGAGGATGCGGGCCTTCTCGCCCGTTCCGCAAAGCACGCGCGCCAACTCGGCAAGGAGGGCATTGTCCCGCAGCGGTTCGGTCACCCAGCCTTCAGCTCCGGCGGGGATGTGGTCAGGAGACTGCGGGTCCTCAACGCTGAGCAGGACAACAGGGGTTCGCGATGCGGCATCGAGCCGGCGAAGCTGAGGCAGAATCGCCAGGCCGTTCATGCCATCGAGCGCCGCATCGAGCAGAATGGCCTGCACATCCTGGCGAGCGGCGAGCATCGTTTGTTCCACGGTTGCCGCCTGCACAACGGAATAGCCGTGGCGAGCCAACTGGGCTGCGATACGCGGGCGCGATTCGTCGTTGGCGTGGGCCAGCACCACCGTGCCATGCCCTGATTCCGCCTCTGGAGTGAGGCCTGAAGGGACCATGGGAGACGGCTGATAGGGCAGGAAGATGCGGAAAGTGGAGCCGCGAACGGGATTTCGTTCAGCCCAGATGCGGCCCGAGTGCTGCATGACGATGGTGCGGCAGATGGCGAGCCCCAGGCCGGTGCCGCCTTTCTGCCGCGAATCGGAGGCGTCGACCTGCTGAAAGCGGCCAAAGATAGTTTCCAGCTTGTCTGCGGGAATGCCGCGTCCATGATCGATCACGGAGAGAATCACGCCGGTCACGCCGGGGCGGAGCATGACGCTCACGGGCGAGTTCGGCGGAGAGAATTTGACTGCATTGGAAAGCAGGTTGGTGATGACCTGGAGCAGCCGGTCCGGGTCGCCTGTGATCTCTGCAGTCGTGGCATCGTGAATCAGCTTCACCCCGGCAGCGTCGGCCATGGGCTGCATATCTTCGATTGCCTGCCTGACCACATCGGCCAATTGCATGGAACGGAAGGCGAGCGGCTCGCGGCCGCTTTGAATGCGTTCCAGATCGAGGATGTCGTTGATGAGGCGAACCAGACGGTCAGAGTTGGTAAGCGCGATGCGCAGCAGGTTTGCTGCTTTTTCATTCACGTCGCCGAGGATGCCGGAAGTGAGCAGGCCGAGAGCTCCCCGGATCGATGTGAGCGGGGTGCGCAATTCGTGGCTCACCGTGGAGATGAATTCGTCTTTCATGCGATCCAGTGCAAAGCGCTGACTGATGTCGCGGAAGGTGAGCACAGAACCGGAATGACGGCCTCTGCCGCGAAACGGCGTGATGGCAAACTCGGCCGGGAAAGAGCGGCCGTCGGCCCGGAAGAGATTCTCCTCGCCGCTGGCGCCGGTGGATTGCTTAACGCTGATACGCAACGGACAATCAGGTCCGCACTGTTGGTCGGCCGGCGCAAAGCCGTGCAGAAGCTCATGCATAGCCCTGCCGGCCAGCGTGCCCGGTTGCGCGCCAAGCAGGCGCGCAGCCGCCGGATTGGCAAACGTTATTCGACCTTGGCGATCGAGGCCGCAGATGCCTTCGTCCACCGCATCGAGCAGGATCTCCTGCTGGCGCTTCAAATCGTCGGCCTGGCCGCGTTCCTGGCTCCGCGCCAGCATCTGTCCCAGTGATGCGGCAGCGGTTTCCAGGGCGGCCATCGCTTCACGGTCCTCGCGGAGCGAGAATTGGCAGTAGAACTCCATCACCGCGAGAACTTTGCTGCCCGCACGCACCGGAACGGCCCAACCCGAAACCATCTCCTCTTTGAGGGCCGCTTCAATGCGTTTGGTTCTTTGCGCTGCAGCCAGGTCGGTGACCCACACGGTGCGCCCATCTTTCCAGGCGCGTTCGGGCAATTCGTCGTTCCCACTCAGCGTCACACCCATGCTGCCTTGGATGAGCGCTTCGGCGCGTCGGCCTGGAATTCCCCATGCCGTTCCAAATTCAAGGTGCTTCTGGTCGACGTCCACCACCCATTCAATGGCCAAATCCCATCCTTGCGAGAGGCAGAGGGCTTCAAGGATGCGCATTCCGACGGAGTCGCCCCATGCATTTTCGCCCACAATCTGACTTACGGCGAGCTGCAGCGCCAGACGATTCTCACGCTGTTTCTGCTGCGTTACATCGCTCAGAAGGCAGCGCACTGCCATGGGGATTCCTGCCTTCTGACGACGGCTTAAACTCAGTTCCAGATCAAGGAAGCGGCCGTCGGATGTGTGATGACGCAACGGCGCCCTCTCCACGTTCTCGCCGTCGAGCGCACGGCGAAAGAGCGCGGCAACTTCGTTGCGCGTATTGTCTGAGAAAAGATCCTCGAACGAGTTGAGGCTCATCAGCGCCGCGAAGTCCATTCCGAAGCTTCGTTTCCACGCGGGGTTCGCATAGAGAAAGTGGCCGGCAGGGCTGAGCGTTGCGATCATCTCAGTGGAGTGCTCGAATAGATCGCGGTAGCGTTCCTGCGACTCGCGCTGCGCCTGTTCGCGGTGCAGCATCGAGCTCTGATCCACGCCCACCGCCACCGTACCGGACACCTGGCCAGAGGCATCACGCAAAGCCGAAATGTGCAGGGTAACCGGGAAGACGGCGCCGTCTTTGCGCCGCACCTGCACATCGAAGCTTGGCACCAGACTGGGCGGCAGCGAACGGACGCAGTTGAGATAGACGTTCAAGCGTCCGGCCGCCGAAGCCGGCAGATCCCGGTCAACATGGCAGAGCTTCATCATCTCGGCCACGAGACGTTCGCTTTCGCCGTGCACAAGCAGTTCGGCCTTGCCCCATAGATCGGCGAGCTCAGCAAAGCGGTAGCCCAGCAGCCGCTCGGCGGCAGGATTGCAGTAGATGAGTTCGCCATTCAAGTCAGTGGCGATCACTCCCGGGCCGGCGGAGTCAAGCAATTCACGCAGACCCTCCGCGATCGGCGCCTGTATGGGTGTTGCTTCGGGGCGAAGTGCCAGGCGGTTAAGCGCCAGGGCGAAGACGGCTGTCGCAATTCCAGCCGCCAGGATCGGCAAAGATTCCCATTGAAAAGATGGCGCAAATCGAGCGATGGCGGCTCCCGCCCAGAGCGCGAGGATGAAGCACGGCAGAAGAAGCCAGTAAGGAGAGATGCCGCGGCGCGCCACTGGCGCGGTTCGCACACCGTCCCTCATTCCCGCCTCCACCGGCTGCTCGCTCATCCGGACCTTTCCCCCAAATGAATGTCTACCGCCGGACCGCCATGGTGGCCGGAGGCTGCAGACATTGCTCTACCCGGATCCCTTTGCCCGGTGCCAGGCAAATTTGCCACAGTACATATTCAAAACGGCCGACGCACAAAGACATTACCGTGCCGCCTGGTTGGGCTCGTTCAATTGCAGGTAGTATAAGCGCTTCATTTCGCGAGTCTCCAGACAAATCGGTGCGGCGCACATGCAAATGAAGCACGCAAGTCACTGGCGAATGGGCTGACCGAAGTCGAGCGGAAACGAGCGTAAACGACGGGACCCAGACGTATACTGTCTCAATGTTCCGACAATATTTAAGATCCGGAGTTCTAACGGTATTTCCGCCTGCGGCAGCTTTGTTGTGCCTGGTTGTTCCTTCTCAGCCTGCTCACGCCTGGGGCAACGAGGGCCACCGCATGATCAACCGGCTGGCTGTTTCGACGCTCCCCGCCGAAGTCCCCGATTTCCTGCGATCGCCCGCAGCGATCGATGAGATTGAATATCTGGGCCCAGAGCCGGATCGGTGGCGCTCGAAGGCTGAACCTGAATTGGTGGCTGCGCAAGCGCCGGAGCATTTCATCGATCTTGAACTGGCCGATGCGCTGGGGCCGCTTCCGCACAAACGGCTCGACTTTGAAGCGAAGGCATTCGCCGCCGGCCAGCGGCCGGAGACGATCGGCCTGCAGCCGTGGCAGGCCGACGAAGTTTGGGAGCGGCTGAAGGCAACCATGCGGCAGTACCGGACAATGAAGGCCGCGGGCCAGGAAACGAAAGAGGTTGAAGCGCTGATCGTCTTCTACGCCGGCTGGCTCGGACATTACGTCGGGGACGGTGCGCAGCCGTTGCACGTCACCGTGAAATACAACGGCTGGGTGGGGCCAAATCCCAACGGCTACACGACCGAACATCAGATCCACTACGAGTTTGAGAGCCCGTTTGTGGCGGCAAATATTCATGCGCCTGATGTGCAGGCAAAGATGACGCCTGCGAAAGCCATCGAGGGCGACATGTTTGATGCCTATGTGACGTATCTACGGCAGACGGCGACGCATGTGGAGCAGGTGTACCAGTTCGATAAAGCGGGCGGCTTTGCGGGCGCGGGCACCCCGGCGTCGCGTGATTTCACCGCGGATCGGCTCGCCGCCGGGGCCAGCATGTTGCGCGACATGATTTATTCGGCGTGGCTAGACAGCGCGCAGCCGGTGCCGGATCCGTATGCCGGCAAGTAATGCAGAACATCAGTCGCCGGCCTGGGCCGAATACAAAGCGGGAACGCGGCGCAACATAACGGTAAGCGGCAGCGTCATGAGCAGAACAGCGGGAATGGCGGCCACCAGCCACGCCAGCAAGGCCTGCCCGGCGTAGCCGCCGATCTGCTGCGCAAGCGAAAGTGCTGGAAGATGCAAGAGGGCACGCGCGGCTTTTATATTGGCCGGCCCTGCGGCCACCAGCCATCCGCCCATCCGAACAAAAGGAACGATCAGGGCCAGTTGCAGGGGCATGGCTGCGTAATTTGCCGCCTGGATGGCAGGCTGATTGAGGCGCAATGCAAGGGCGAGCCCCGCGCACAAGAGGGTGGGTACGCCGAATACCGGGATACAACCGATGGCGAATCCAAGAGCAAGTGTCAGGGCAAGGCGGCGCGGCGACACGCCCTGCTTGAGCCAGAGCCTCGCATTGCGTTTCATGGCCGCCGGGATTCTGCCCACGGTTTTCTCCTGCAGGATTGTGATGCTTTCCTATCAAACGTATCGGCACATGCGAAACTATTTTGTTTTGCTGCGATGAAACTTCGATGACTGAACCAAATTGGTAAGTAGTTTTGTGAGAATTCAGTTTTGGAACACGAGCCCAGGCTGTCCATCCGAGCGTGCGATGATTCGCGCTGCAGGGTGAGGGACGTGGCATGCGCAGATAAGACCATACGAATTGCGATAAACTTGGACGCGATGAGGGTGTTCGGCATCGATTGCGGAACCGAGGTCACTGGGTTTGGAGTCGTGGAGTCCTGCGACGAGGTCCATGGGCCTCAACTCAGGTTCCGGGCAATGGGAGCCATTCGTCTCGCAAAAGCTAGCGCGTTGCCGAAACGGCTGGAGCAGGTGTTCAACGAGCTCACGGCCGAACTCGAGCGTTGGCGTCCCGATGCTGTCGCCATCGAAGAGGTGTTTTACTCGGTAAATGCCAAATCGGCTTTGAAGCTGGGACAAGTGCGTGGCGTCGCCATGCTGGCGGCGGCTCGCCAGGAGATTCCCATCGCGGAGTATGCACCCCTGAAGATCAAATCGAGCGTAGTCGGCTACGGTTTAGCAAAAAAAGAGCAGGTGCAGTTTATGGTGGCGCGGTTGCTGGGGCTATCGATGCTGCCGGAACCGGCAGACGCGGCGGATGCTCTGGCAATTGCCATCTGCCACATTCACACAGCTCAGACGCTGGCGTTGCAAGAGGCTGCGCGATGAAGGCAATGTGGCTGGCAATTGCGGGAATCGCACTTGCGGCGCACGCACAGAACCAGTCCGGTGCGGACCCGGTGATTCAAATCGATTTTTCGAACCCGGGATTATCACCGCCACAATGGTCGATGACGCTGCATGCGGACGGAAGCGGCCACTTTCGCTCGCAGATGGGAAAGATACCGGACGGTGGCTTGAAAGAGATCGAAGTGCCCAGCCAGGACCGGGACATTCGGGTAAGCCCGCAGTTTGCCGGCCGGGTCTTCGAAGCCGCGGAACGCCATCACTGGTTTGAAGAGCGCTGCGAAAGCGGTTTGAAGGTGGCCTTCCAGGGATGGAAGACCCTGACCTATGCGGGGCCGCAAGGGAAGGGCTCCTGTACCTTCAACTATTCGAAAGACAAGGAGATCCAGGACCTGGGGGATTCTCTGGATGCGGTCGCCGAGACCATCCTCGAGGGAGCGCGGCTGCAGATTCTGTGGCAACACGACCCTTTGGGGCTGGACCAGGAGATGCAATTCTTGACTGAGGCAGTTGGGGATGGGCGCGCACAGCAGGTTTGCGCTATTCGCGATATATTGGAACGTCTCGCCCAGGACGATGGGGTGCTGGATCGAGTGAGGAAACGCGCCAAGGCGCTACTGGCTCGAGGAACCACATAAATTCAAGAGCCGCAGCGACTTTCTGGCGTAAGTGGGTGTCTAATCGATGTAGGGTTTCTGAGGTAGGGCTGGGTCGCCGCAAGGCGATGGAAAGGCGGGGCGCCATGAAACTCACAGCGAATCACAGATGGATGAGTGGACTGGCGGCGCTGACCCTTGGAACATTAGCCTGGGGCCTGGCGCTGCATGCACAGGACGCGGAAGAGGGATCGGGAACTCCGCAGAGGGCCGTCAGGCTGAGCTATGTAGACGGCCAGGTGAGGCTGGCACAAGGCAACCAGGTGCTGGCCGATCAGGCGGTGGCGAATACACCCCTCTTTGAAGGATCGCAACTCACAACGAACGATAGCGGGAAGGCTGAAATCCAGTTTGAGGATGGCAGCGTTGCCCGTCTGTCTCCTGACAGCGCGATGACGCTGACCGAACTGCGCGGAGCAGGCGCAAGTGCTGAGGCGCAACTCGCCGTGACGAGCGGACTCGCGTACTTTGAGTTTCAGGGCGGCGGACAGGGCGGCCAGATGAGCGTTCTATTTGGCGATTGCCTGGTGACAACCAGCGGATTCACTGTGCTGCGCGTCGACATGGATAGTCCGCCGGGGCAGCTCGCGGTCTTTTCGGGCAACGCCCATGTGCAGAGCGCGAACGGCGCTGTCTCAGTAGATCTGCATGGCGGCGAGAGCATCGCTCTGAATGGCAACGATCCCAGCCAGTACAATCTGGCTGAATCCATCGAGCCGGATTCGTGGGACGCCTGGAACTCGGATCGCGACGAGGCATTGACGGCCGAGGAAGCGAATCAAACCGAAGCGCCCGCCGATATGGGGCAGAGCCAGAATCCCGCGTGGAGCGATCTTGATGCCAACGGGAACTGGTATGACGTGCCGGGGCAGGGCTACGTATGGTCGCCCTATGACGCCGGAAACGCAGATTTCGATCCGTACTCCAACGGATCGTGGATGTGGTACCCCGGCTATGGATACATCTGGGCTTCGGCCTACCCATGGGGCTACCTCCCATATCAATGCGGAGCGTGGAACTTCTATAACGGCTTCGGCTGGGGATGGGCGCCAGGCATGGGCGGCTGTATGCCATGGTGGGGCGTAGGATTCTATGGCGGTCCGAATATCGGCTATGCGCCGCCGGGATATCGCACAGTAGTTCGTCCTCTCACACCGCGCCGGCCTTTGAACGGCAGGCCCGTTGCAATCATCCCTGTGCATCGCGGACCGGGAATCCTGAACCCTGGGCTTCCGCCTAGGGATCGGACGCGAGTTGTGACGATTGCGGGCAAACCCGTGATTCCGCTTTCCGCGCAGCCGAATCGGCCCGTGTTTGACCGTGGCCCGTCGACATTTGGAGGGAACGGCATGAGGAATGCCAACTCCGGCGCAAGGACGACGGTGGGACAGCCGTATTCACCGAGACCGGGGTACAGCAGCAATCGCCCGGTAGGCGCGAATCCGGCGCCCGGCTCAGGCGGTGATCGCTCGTCCAGGGGCAACCAGGGTGGCGAACCGGCAAGGCCGATCTTTACTGGCGGTTCTCCGGGAAATCGCCCATCAGGCGGAGGGAATCCGAGTGCAGGTGGCCCACCGAGCCGTACCGGTGGAGGCGGCTATTCGGGTGGCGGCGCGCCGCGTCCGAGCCCGGCTCCATCTGGCGGCGGTGGTGGAAATCCGCACCCTAGCGGCGGCGGCTTCTCTGGCGGCGGTGGCGGTGGCGGCTCACATCCCAGCGGTGGTGGCAGCCCGAGCGGCGGCGGTGGAGGCGGCTTCCACGGTGGTGGAGGGAGTCCAGCTCCATCCGGCGGTGGAGGCGGCGGCTTCCATGGCGGGGGTGGTGGAGGGAACTCCGGCGGTGGCGGTGGAGGCGGCTCCCATGGTGGTGGTGGCAGCAGTGGCGGCGGAGGGGGCCATCACTGAGATCAGTGCAACTTGCCCATGATTCTGCGCGGTCCGCGGTGCATACTGCTCGCGGGCCGCGTTGTTTTTTATGCAAATCCGACCCGGTACGTGCCGACTGCCAGCTGCAATTCTGCGGTCTGCTCATCGATCTGCTTGATCGGTACATTTTTACCGCCATCGGAGACGCTTACGATTTTCTGACCCCGCGGCGCAGCCAGTTTCATATCACCGGCGACCATTACGCGCATGGTTGCTGAGGCCGCCTTTCCATTACGCCAGGCGCAATCCACTTCGATGCCGCCCCGTGCGCGCAATCCGCTGAAGCTGCCGGCTGGCCATGCAGAGGGGAGCGCCGGCAAAAAGCGTACGACGCCACCGTGGCTTTGCAGCAGCATTTCAATCAGGCCCGCTGTTCCGCCCAGGTTGCCGTCGATCTGAAATGGCGAGTTGGCTTTCATGCCGCAAACATCGAAGAGATTCGGCCGGGTCGAGTTTCGCAAAAGTGCCAAAAGACTTTGATAAGCGGCTTCTCCATCTTCCAGGCGCGCCCAGCAGTTGATGATCCATGCACGGCTCCAGCCCGTGCTGCCGCCGCCATGCGAAAGACGGCGCTCGAGTGATGCGCGCGCGGCTTTGGCGAGCTCCGGCGTTTCGCGCAGCGTGATCTGGTGGTCGGGATAGAGCGCGAAGAGATGCGAGATGTGGCGATGGCCTGGCTCCGTCTCGTCGTAGTCTTCGTTCCATTCCTGCAGCGTGCCGGTCCTGCTGCTGATTTTGAACGGCGGTAGGCGCTTTGACGCTGATTCGACTTGTGCCCGCAAGGCCTCATCGACACCGAGAATCCTGCTCGATCGTGCGACGCGGTCGAAGATGGCGCGGATGATCTCCGTGTCCATGGCAGGAGACATGCAGAGGCTGGCGGCGCTGCCATCGGGGAGCCGGTACCTGTTCTCCGGCGACTGACTTGGGCCGCTGAGCAAGGTTCCATTGGGTCCGGAGACGAGATAGTCGAGGAAGAATTCGGAGATTTCTTTCAGGCGCGGATAGGCGCGATCGCGCAAGAAGGTTTTGTCGAGCGTGTACGCGTAATGCGAAAAAAGATGCAGCGAGATCCATGCGGCGCCCATGGGCCATACGCCGGCTTGTACGTGATCGACGGGAATGGAGTCTCCCCAGATGTCGGTATTGTGGTTGACGAGAAATCCGCGGGCCTTGAAATACTTTTTCGCTGTCTCTGCGCCATTGGGGCGGGTGGAATTGAGGAGGTCAAAGAGCTGCGTGTGCAATTCCCGCAGATTCGCTGACTCGGCTATCCAGTAATTCATCTCTGCGTTGATGTTGACTGTGTACTTCGATCCCCATGGCGGATCGAGGCTCTCGTTCCAGATGCCCTGCAGATTGGCGGGCAGTGTTCCGGGGCGGCTGCTGCTGATGAGCATGTAGCGGCCGAATTGAAAATATGTCGAGATCAAGCCCGCATCTTCGCTACCATTCTTGATGCGCGCCATGCGCTTGTCGGTGGCAAGACCACGCAGCGGATCGGGTCCCTCAAGAAGGCGCAGATTGGCGCGACCGGCATAGCCGCGATAATCGGCCACGTGCTCGGCGCGGAGTTCCTTGAAGGAACGGCTTGAGGCAGATCGCAGATTGCGTGCGCAGGCCGCGGCCATTCCTGCGGCGTTGCGCTCACGAAACTCGGTTGCCGCCGTGATGAGCAGTGTAGCGGCACGTGCATTTTCAATGCGCAGGGAATTGTTAACCGCGTGAACGTTGACGCCCTCCACGATGGCCTTCACTTCGGCGCGGAAGGCGATGCCGACCTGGCGCTCCTGCGTAGCGGGATCGGTCGTTGGTTTCACCGGCCGAGCAGCGCCGGTCATTACGAGGCGATCATTGGCAACCGCGCTGGTCTCGCTGTGCGCAGGGCGGTCGAGGCGAATCGTGACAGAGAAGGGGCGGCCGCATTCGAGCCGGACCGCGATCACATTGCGTGGAGCAGAGCTGAAGATTTCGCGGTTCCACGTCGCATCATCCGTCGTGAAGCTGGTCTTTACAATTGCCTGATCGAGATCGAGCTCAAGGCGGTAGTTCTCAACCGGCGAAGGCACATTGTCAAAATCGAGCCAGAGATCGCCGAGAGTCTGGTAGCAGGGAAGGCGATCGGGAAGGCCCATCATCACCTGCGCAGCGAGAGCTTCAGCTTCGTGCACCTTGCCCGCCATCAACAGAGCTCGCACTTCCGGCGTGCGGTAGGCTTGTGGATTGTTGCGGTCGCGGCGCTCGCCGATCCAGACCGTCTCTTCATTCAGCTGCAGCCGCTCGCGCGCCGTGTTGCCAAAGACCATGGCGCCGAGACGGCCGTTACCGACGGGCAATGCATCGGGCCAGGTGGCGGCGGGCTGATCGAAGAAGAGGACGTGCTCGCTGGCAGATTCTGCGGCCGCGGTTTCGGCAGCGAAAACGGAGATTGAGCCGCGCTTTGCGAGGGCAGCACTTGCGATGGATGCGTCGCGCAAAAACCTGCGACGGCTCCAGCTTTTGTTTCTCATTGACTCTCCTGAATTTCGGGAATCAGAACTGCGCTGTAGGGATTCATTTCGAGCACATTCCGATAGCGGGGCGCTTCCTGGATTTTCGAAACCTTCACGCCAGCAGTTGCATCAATCGCAGGCCCATCAAGCCGCCGGCGCTCGTGCCAGTGATCGAAGGGCATCTTGATACCCACAGGCGAAGACGTTTTGTTGATGGCGAGGACGAGCAGATGCTGCTGATTGCGCCCGGCATAGACATGTACTCGATCGCTGGCGCAATCAAGCTTGCACCCGAGGAGCGTGGCGCCGGCGAAGGGCTTTACGAGTTGCATGCCGAAATACTCGGGCCGCCGCGTGAAGCCTGCCGCGATGCTGCCGGCGATGGGCGTGTAGGACCCATTGCCCCCACCATGAAGGTTGACCCCCGCGCAGCCGGCAGATGCAAACTCAAGCATCATGTCCGCCACCCAGAGCGCGCTGGCCAGAGTGTCGCTTACGCCCGGCTGGCCGCCGTTCCAGCAGGAGTTGCCTTCCGTCATACGATATGGAATCCCTGCGTTGCGCGCCGCGGTCATGGCGGTTTGCAAATCACGCTCGACCTTGGGATCTGGTGAGAGCAGGCGGCCGGTCGTGATGCCCGGCGCGCCAGCCGGGCCCATGGCGTAGTAATGCGAAGTGAGCATCACAACGTCAGCCACGCTCTGCTTCTTCACATCCTCGGCAAAGCCGGTAACGTACGCCATCTTGTTGGAGACGTCGGGGCCTGCAAATTTCGCTTCCGGAACGCGGGCAACCACCGCTTCATGCGCAGTGACCCATTCCTTCCAGTAATCCGGGTAGCTCCAGGTCGAGGGCCGATAACGATTGCGCCAGGCGTCGGGCTCATTGCCGAGTTGAAAAGCAATGAAGCGCGGGCCAAGAATTCTCTGTACATATGAGGCTTCTTCGGCCGCGCGCTCGATTGGACCGCGACCGAGATTGAGTCCGTAGAGGCAGCGCCAATTGGTTGCGTCGAGGAACGCGCGAAGATTGCGCAGACTCTTGGGCGTGATCGGCATGTCGGACTTGACGTTCTTGCTGGTGTCGGGCCCGACGGCATCAATAGATGGCGGCCCGGTCGGCTCTGTCGTTGTGAAGGCCGTGAATTCGCTGGTGCCCCCGCCAAGTCGCAGCACGCCATGATTCGTGAGTTCGCGGAAGAGCGCAATCAGCGCAGCGTTTTTCGCAGAGAAGAACGCCGGATTGGCAAGCTGCGCCGACTCGTAGCTGAGGCCGATAAAATCCGGCGGGATGGTGGCGAGTTTTGTCGACTCATCGACCGTGAGCGTGGCGGAGATGGGCTCGGCATCGGGGGCGAGACTTTGCGCATGAAGTATGCGCGGCGCAAGGCTGGAGACAGTGACTGCGCTCGCGGTCGAAAGGAAGTCGCGGCGGTTCATTTGAGCTCGGCCTCGATGACGATGACTTTATTCGTGGTTACGGCGGCAACGCGACCGAGGAAAGCCGTGTTGCCGTTGACGCGCACCTCTCGAAGAGAAGATGCGTTATCAATCGGCAGATCGACAAGCATGAAGCGAGTTACTCCGTGCGGATCGACCGTGATGCGCCAGAGTTTTTCATTAACATGCTCCACACGCAGGCTCACCGTGCCGCCGGTCGTCACTGGAGCATCGTCGAGCGCGAGGGTTTTGCCTTCGGGTACCCAATCCGCGAGCAGGCCAGGCAACAGATGCAGCTTGCCGTCGCGTTCATTCAGAAGCATGTCGCGCAGCAGAAGAACCAGGTTGGCATTGGCCCACGATTCAGGCATGTCGCCCGTTCCCTGCATGTTCGCGCGCTTGCTGTGCGGCGTTTCACAGGCGCGCGGCGCATCCACATCGACGAGGATCTCTTCCTTCCAGACGTTTGTGGTGTAGCTGTGGTTGAGCGCCGCCTGCAGCATGTCGGCGGCCTTTTGTTTTTCGCCGCGCAGCAGGTACGTCTCGGCCATGTTCATCGATTCACCCGCCCATACCCCGGCATATCCGGCCCAGGCAACATTCGTGGGCAGGCCTTGTTTTTCCTCATGTTCCATGCGCGTGATCAGGCCGGAGACAAGCGGATCGTCGGGTGCATAGAGACCCGTGGGATAGACGGCGAGGAAAGTCTGCGAATAGGCGCCCTCGGGATACGCCGGCATGGCAGGCAGATACGGCGGGCTGATGGTCTCAAGCGTTACGGCGCGGCGCACATCGTCGCGGATCGCCGCTGAGTAATCGGCATACTCACGATCGAGCCATGCGACATCGTTGGGATGGTCGAGCGTCTTCGCTGCTTCGCTTGTCACTTTCACCGCATAATCCGCCAGGAAATTATGCGAGAACGAATGGCCCTCCGGCAGGCCGGAGTCGCCATAGCTCCATGGGAGCAGGCCATACCAGTACGTCTTTTCGCCGGGCTTGAGCGGTGGGTTGGGTTCGGCGCGGCAGTGGGACGGGATCATGCGGTGGATAGGTCGCGCGCCAGGCGGGATTCCTTCAACGCCTTCGAGCGTGGACTCTTCGCGGTGATCGCGAATCCATTCGGCACTGTGCAGCAGGTACGGATAAGCCTGTGCGAGCCACTGCTTGTCGCGCGAGAACAAGTAGTAGTCCCAAACCGCTGCCGCGTTGCCACCCGAGTTGTCCCACGCCGGCCAGCCGCTGGTTGGCGGAAAGTCCCACTCCCCGTCGTCGTTGATCTCGTGGAAGGCGTGCTCCACGCTTTCACGCGCCGGCTGCATGAAGCCGGCGACCTCCATAGCGCGTGCTTGAAAGTATTCTCCGCGGCCCCAGTATTGCCGGTAGACAGCGGGCCCATCGAGCGCCCACAGATCGCCTCGTGCGTCGTATTCAGTAAGAATCAGCACATAAGCAACCGATGAGTAGTAGAAGTCATTCAGCTCCTTCTGCGGGAACTCGATCTTGGCTCCACGCGCCCACAAACCATCCCACTGCGCCACGGCCTTGGCGAGCAGCACATCGCCCGATTCGTGCGAGAGCTCGCCGTTGCGCGCGACCTGCCACTCGTAAGGCAGCTCGATCCAAACGGTCTTCGCATGGTGGGGTTCAACGACAACCCACAGTTCAAGCGTCAGCCCGTTGTCCATTGGAGCCATATTCGCGCCGGCTGTGTCCGTCACCAGCGCGACATCTTCGCCGGCGCCGTTTTCGAGCATTGAGCCCACAACATGACCGGGCAGATTGCGTTCGCGGCCACTCAACTTCAGTACGGCGGTTTGCGTCGTCGCGCCGTCATTGCTAATGGTCAGCCTGACCACGTCAAATGCCTTTGCGCCGAAGTTTGCCGTCGGGATTTCGCCGGGTATTGTATCGGGATCGACCGCAAAAGCCAGTTCCTCAAGCGCAACGTCGCCCGCATGCGCCGTCGATACGATGAACGGATAGCGCCCGCGGTAGAGCTGTTGGCTGCTAACCTTCAGTGGATCAGCGCCTGCGAAAGCCTGAATTGCCAGTTCGCCGTCCATCTGCGCGCTGAAGCCGATAGGCGTGTCGAGCGGCTTGCGCTTCAGGCTCCACTGCGACCACTTTAGATCACCCTGCTTGTCGACGATAGTCTTGTGGCTGCCCATGGGCAGTCCAATCAGGCTCTGCGCATCGGTGTTCGAGTCGCGATGATCGATGACAACTTGCGCAGAGACGATTGACGCGCAGCAGAGAAAAGCAAAGCAAAGGAAAGATGAACGCAAGAGTGTCACAGAGATCCTCGATCCAGGGGCGACGGGCTCAACAAACTCAGTGTAGTTCGCGCGAATGCGCCGAGCAGGCGTGGGAGTGCTGCAACATTCCGCTCGTCGGACTCGACGCCGCACTAGCCGGCCTTGATGGTCGACAGCACGAGGATCTCGCCGGGCTGGATGACGACAGTGGGCGGCACCCCTGTTACGGCGTTTATCTCTTCCAGGCCGGTGCGCTCCATCTCGGCCCAAGGGTGCGAAGCCCCCTGCACGGTGAGCGTGCGCGCTGCGTCGGAGCGGTTGACCACGATCAGCGTCTCATTGCCGTCGCCGGAGAACGCAGTCGCCAGCAGATCAGGGTCGCCGGTGTCAGCGCCAATGCGCTTCATGCCCTTCACCACGTGGCGGCTGAAGGCGCCGAGCACGCGAAGCTGATAACTGGTGGGCACGGGGATCCAGCCGCGCGTGCGGTCGGGCGCCAGCAGCGAGCGCGATCCGGCAAACGTGGGCTGCTCCACGTCGAGCAGCGTCCAGCAGTACATCAGCGCCACGGCATCCAGCTCGGTGAGATTCTTGTGGTAGAGCTGCGCCACGGCAAAGGCGATGCGGTACGACGGCTCCTGGTAGTGCGGGTCGTTGATGCAGATCTCCGTGGCCAGGAACGGCTTGTCGCCGGCGGCCTCGTGCATGGCCTTCAGGCGCGCGTCGTAGAGATCGGGATTGGTGATGAACTCCTGGAAGTCATACTCGTGCGTGGCAGAGTAGTCGATGGCCTTCCACGCCGCTGCGTCCTTCTGCCATGCCTTCGCGCGCTGGATGCCGAGGAACATGTAGCTGGCGTCGGCCATGTGGATCTTGGTCCCGGTGAATCCGGCCTTGTCGAGGGCGCTGCGCAGTGCGACGGCCATGGCGTCAAAGACCTCAGGCGGCTGATCGACCTCGTTCTCGATGCCTACAATCGCGGGCGCCTCGCCCGTGGCGGCTTTGGCCTTCTGGCAATACGTGACCACGATGCGCGCGTACTCTTCAGGATTCGCTACCTGCTTGATCGGCTTGTTCCACGTGTCGGTGGACCTGGGCCCGTTGTACGCCACCGTGGCCCACGAAGGCAGCGCCCACAGCTCGTAGATCACGCTGCCGCCCAGATCGACGATGTGCTTGCTGTAGTCGAAGCTCGACAGCTCGCTGTTGGGGAAGTTGTCGCCGTAGTAATGCGGCGTTGCGTCAGCCAGGTCCGTCAGGTTGCTCATATCCTGCTTGAGCTGTGTGCCCATCGGATACTCGCGGAAGAGCAGCAGGTTGTAGCGCTTGATCATTTGCCAGTATTCGCGCTTGCCCGCTTCGCTCAGTTCGTCGTAGGCCGCGATGCTGGGGCTTCCGCCGAAGCCGAGCATGGCCTGGTGGACCTCAGACGGTTTGATCACGATGCTGGCGGGCTTCATGATCGGCATCAGCAGCGATCCGTCGACTACATCGTGCGCGGTGCGCGGCGCGGCCAGCACGAGCTGGTGGCGCGTCACGTCGAAGAGCAGCGGCGCTTCAATCAGCGCCTGGCCGTTCAGCTCCACGCTCAGGCCAAGGTGCGAGTCGGCAATCACGGTGAGCGTGCGCGCGCCGCCTGTGTACTGGCGCTCGAGCGTCAGCACGGGCTTCTCAGGATAGTTGCCCTGGCCTTCGTAGAGCGCCATCGAATCGTAGTAGCACTCGATCAGGCGCAGTTTGCTCGAGGTCAGCTCAACTGTGAACCCGGCGCGCGGGCCGGTGAAGATCCAGCGCAGCGTGGCGCGCTGCGGAATATCGGCGTCGAAGGTGAGCGTGCGATGGAAGAGCGCAGGCAGATCGTCACGAAAATATTTTCGGGGAATCTCGTCGCCGCGGCTCCAGCCTGCCGCCGGGGGACCGTCAGAGACGAAGTGGAAGCTGTCGGCGGCCGGCTCGGGGGTTGACGATGCGGGTTTGAGCTGGATGGCTTGCTGGGCAAAGACGCCAGCAGAAAAACACAGGGAGGCAAAAAGCGCGGCGAATCGCATGGCCTCGATTATCGGAGGCAGCGGGCGGCAGGTGTCAAGAATTCACGAATCAAGGCCACTCGTTACGAACGGGTTTACCTTTGCGAATTTCACCGCGAATCCCGGTTGACAGATTGCTAGTCTAATCAGTGTGAGCTCGAAGCAAGACACACGCCTGCGCATCGCGGCCATCGGATTTTTAAATCCCGCGCCGCTGATGTGGGATTTCGAGCACCCACCACTCGACGCCGAACTGGCCAAACGGTACCGCATCGACCGAATGACTCCGTCGGAGTGCGCGGCGCGGCTGGCCGACGGCCGCGCCGATATCGGGCTGATTCCCATTGCCGCGCTGGCTACCACCCCCGGCCTGCAGATTCTGCCGGGCTGCACCATCGCCTCGAAGGGCAGGGTGCGCTCGCTCATCCTGGTGCATCGTGCCAATCAGCCGTTGACGGCAGCGCGCTCGGTGGCGGCCGATACCGCCAGCCGGACGACGATTGTCTACGCGCAGATCCTGTTCCACAAGTGGGGCAATGGCGGCGTTCCGTTTGTGCCGCTGGCCACCGATCTCGACACCATGCTGGCGCGGGCCGACGCGGCCATCCTCATCGGCGATCCGGCGCTGCTGGCGCTCGAGGAGCGCTCCAACCGCTTTGAGCGCACCGGCGAAGAACTGGTCTACCTGGATATGGCCCACGAATGGCGCGCGGAGACGGGACTGGCGTACGTCTCGGCCGTTTGGGCTGCTGCGCAGGGCAGCCTTTTGGACGACCGGATCGTCAACGACTTCATTCGTTCCCGCGACCACGGCCTGGCCAACATCGACGCGCTGGTGGCCGAGTGGTCCTTGAGGTTCCCGATCCCCGAAGAGACCATCCGCAGCTACCTGAGCGGCAACATCCACTACGTGCTCGACGAGGAGTGCGTGGAAGGAATGCAGGGCTTCTTCCGCATGGCCGCCGAACACGGCGTGCTACCGGAATACACGGTGGCGGTGGAGAAGCTGCTTCTGGCTGCGAAGTCCTAACCACTAGCTCCTAGCTTCTAGCTTCTAGCTGCTAGCCGGCGACGATCAGCCGGCTACGGGCTGTCGGCTGAATCGGCTGTTGACTGATCGGTATACCCCCACCCCCCCCTGGCATTTTTCGACAAATGTCTCATGGCATTGGGGTTAGAGTTCGGCAAAATCGCTAAATATTTCATTCTGCAAGGCTTAACCCCTAAATATTTCTTTTCATTGAAGTTAGTGGGCGGTTTTTCGTGATTTCGCCACAAATATTTCCATTCATCGGAGTTAGCATCCTAACGTGCCCGGTCCTTTCTGATCCCTGAAGCCTGACCCCTGATCCCTGTATTGAGTGTAGCGATTTCGCGCAATTAATCGGCAAAGTGGTCGGAAGAAGATTGCGTTTGGAATGAGGTGGATGCGGGCGGATGCTTGAAGTTAGGGGTTGACGAAAACCGGGGAGCGGGGAGATGGGCGGGATGGTTCTTTTGATTCCCGGCCCCGAAAGGCGAGAGAACGGGGGCACCCGCCTTTGCGGTGAAATTGCGCGAGAGGTCCCCAGGCTGACGCCTGGGGCTAACGTATGTCGCCCGCTGCGCGGGCTGTGCGGTGAAATTGCGCGAGAGGTCCCCAGGCTGACGCCTGGGGCTAACGTATGTCGCCTGCGCGCGGGCTGTGCGATCAAATTGTGCGAGAGGTCCCCAGGCTTACGCCTGGGGCTAACGTATGTCGCCTGCTGCGCGGGCTGTGCGATCAAATTGTGCGAGCGATCTCCAGGCTTGCGCCGGGGGCTAACGTATGTCGCCCGCGTTGCGGGCTTGAGCGTGGAGGAACCGGGATCGCGAATTTGTTTACGAGGCGATGGCGGTGGGGATGCCGTGGCGGATGGGGCTCCAGCCGTTGGCGGTTTCGGCGGCGAGCGCGGGCTGATCGGCGGCGATGCCAACCAGAGGCAGGAACTCGTGCGCGGGAACGGGGCGGCCATAGAGGAAGCCCTGGCCATACATTCTGAGCTTGTCGGTGGGGAAGTAGCTGGCCTGCGATTCAGACTCGATGCCCTCGACGACCACGCCGAGATTGAGCGAGCGCGCCATGCCGATGATCTGCGGCAGGATGGCGACAGACGGCGAATCGGTGCCGATGGCTTTCACGAATGCCTTGTCGATCTTGATGCAGTCGACGGAGAGGTAGAGCAGATACGAGAGGTTGGAGTAACCGGTGCCGAAGTCGTCGATGTAGATGGCGAAGCCCATGCGGCGGAGGGCGCGAATGGATTCGAGCGCCTCCTGCTGATTGGCGGCGGAGGTTTCAGTGACTTCGATGGCAATGTTGCTGGGCGAGACGCCGGCCTGACGGACGGCCTCGTCGAGCATCGGCAGGAACTGGGGATCGATAAGATCGGCTGCGGCGACATTGACGTTCAGGCGAAAATCCGGAGTCTTGTTTAGTACATCGCGGAATTCGTTCAATGCGCGCCGCAGCACGAGAGTCGTAATGGAACCGACGAAGCCATGCTCCTCTGCGGTTCTTACGAAGACATCAGGACTAACAGAAACACCGTCTGGGTTTGTCCAGCGCGCCAATGCCTCCGCGCCGACAATTTTTCCGTCGGCGAGATTGACGATGGGTTGATACACGAGGTCCAACTTGTCATTGGCGAGCGCTTTTTTAAGCTGCTGATCAAGGGAAAGGCTACGACGACGAAGGAAGCAGAGAGTGAATCCGAAAAAGGCGCCGGTGACCAGGCCCAGGGCGGCAGTGCCGTAGAGGGCGACGGGTTCGCCGCGCCGGGCTTCGCCCATAGTGAGCGAAGCTGTGACGCAGTTGGAGAGAGTGGTGGAACAGTGCCGGGCAACGAGCGCGTCTCCCTGGAGAGACACGCCATCGGCAAGTTGATTAAGCGATGTTGCGGGTGCTGTTTTAGCAGACGTAGGGAGAACTTTTGCGGGATCGGCAACGATGGCCGTGTGAATGGGCAGGTCGCCCTGCACTACCGGGATATGCGAGCCAAAAAGGACGAAGGCGCCACCGCGTTCAAGCCCCGAGCGATTGAGGCTTGAATCGTGAATGGGGATCAGGGAGGTGAGCGCTGCCCGGCGGTTGGCAGGGACGGTCGCGGCGGTAAAGTGTCCGACGGGCTGCACGGGCCGGCCGACGGTCGCCGAGCACTGGATTTTGCCGGAGCGAATGAGACCGGCGTCTTTCAGATAGTCGGAGTGGAACACGAGCTCGCGGAAGTAGCCAAGCTCGGCTTCGGAACAGGGAGCATAGGCGGAATGGCTGACGGCATCAAGAAGGTTGCTTGCTTCACTGATGGATGCGGTTTCCTGGATGGAGACGCGCTGCATGTAAATTTTGAGCTGGTTTTCGGCGAGCGGGAGGGCCAGGACACAGCCGAGTAAGAAGCCCACGATGGCTCCCAGGGTTGCTGTGGCTACGATGAACGCGCGTGCGGCCAATCGGTTGTCCTGCTGATCTTGCATCTGTAACCTGCCAACTCAAACGCGATCGGAAGAAAGGAGTACAGGGGCCCTGCTATGTAAGTACCGCCGCTGAGTTTTTGCAGCAATGGCGGATTGATGGCATGGGGGTGGGCTGTTGGTACCCGGCCGGATGGATTACCTGCTTAAGTAACCGCGCGGCGGGTTACTGAAGGGGGAGGAAAAGGCTGGGAAAGCGGGGAAGAAGGGCCTGGGGGACTGAGGGACAGAGGGACGTGGGAGCGGTAGTCAGGTGGTTTGCCAGTGTTCGGGGGAGAGGGTGACGGTGGCGCAGCCGAAGGAGTAGTTGTACCAGGCGTGCTCGGTATTGGGCGTGGCGAAGAAGCCTTCGAGGTTGAGCGCGGAGGCGACGCTGGTCATGAAGGAGCGGCGGCCGTAGAAGAGAGTGAAGAAGCTGTCCCAGTCGACGGTGAAGAGGAAGGACTGGTCGGGGGCGAGGAGAGTGCCGCGGGAGGGAAAGGCGGCGCTGCGGGTGGCGAGATCGGAGATGGAGAGGGTGGTGACAGGATCGGTGTCAGGGAATTCGGGGACGCAGGTGATCTGGTTGGCGCCGGCGGCGGCGAAAACCTGGAGGAGGTCGGAATGGAGGAGAGGCTCGAAGCGGCCTTCGACGGGCATCCAGATGGGCTGGGATTGGAGGAAGGTCTGGAGCTTTTCGCGCGCGGCGGGGTCGGCGAGATGGTCAGAGAGGGAGCCGATGGAGGTGAGCAGCGCCTGGTTGAGGCGCGCGCAGGTGATGAGGCCGGTTTGCGCGGCGACGTCGGACCAGGGGCATTTTTGGCCGCGAGTGAGGATCTGGGCGTCGGAGGGGTAGGTCTGAGTGGCGCTCCAGGCGAGGGAATCAGGCACGCGGACGAAGGGATGCAGAAGGATGAAGACAGCTTCGAATTGCCCGTCCCACGCTTCGACGAGCGGGATGTCGTAGGGCGGGTAGGTGAATTGCTCGGGCTGCACGGAAGAGGAATAGCAGGGAAAACGAGGGAATGCGGTGCCGGCAGTCACGAAAGGCAGGGGCCAAGGAAACAAGGGAACGAGAAGACAGGAATGCGGTGGGATTACGAAGGTTGGAGAGTGCACAGGCAGGTGCTTGCCAGCAAATGCCCGGCCATGACAACCTTGAAAGAGGTGCGGAATCTGCGCACTTCAAGGAGCACCTGAATCCCCATGCCCATTCAAACAACTGAAAAAATCTGGCATAACGGCACGTTAATTCCCTGGGAGAAGGCCACGATCCACGTGATGAGCCACGTGGTGCATTACGGTTCGGCTGTGTTTGAAGGAATCCGCTGCTACGGCCAGCCGCACGGATCGGCGGTGTTCCGGCTGCCGGAGCACATGCAGCGGCTGCTGGATTCGGCCAAGATTTACCGGATGGAGATTCCCTACAGCCTTGAGGAACTGTGCCAGGGCGTGGTGGATACGATCGAGGCGAATGGTGTGGCGCCGTGCTACATCCGGCCGATCGTGCTGCGCGGTTACGGCGAGATTGGCGTGAATCCGAAGGGATGCCCGATCGAGGTGTACATCGCGAATTTTCCGTGGGGCAAGTACATCGCCGGACACGGGGGCGCGGACGTGTGCATCTCAAGCTGGAACCGGCTGGCTCCCAACACGATGCCGGCGCTGGCCAAGGCGGGAGCGAACTACATGAGCTCGCAGCTGATCCGCATGGAGGCCGAGGCGAACGGTTACCTGGAGGGGATCGCACTGGACGTGAACGGCCTGGTGAGCGAGGGCTCGGGCGAGAATGTGTTCCTGGTGCGCAGCGGGGTGCTGTATACGCCGCCGCTGGCAAACGCGGCGCTATCGGGGATCACGCGCGACAGCGTGCTGACGATTGCGCGTCACCTGGGGCTGACGGTGACTGAGCAGTCGATACCGCGCGAGATGCTGTATATCGCTGACGAGGTGTTCTTTACCGGGACGGCCGCGGAGGTGTCGCCGATCCGCTCGATCGACCGCATCCAGATTGCCGATGGCAAGCCGGGCGAGATCACGAAGAAGATTGCGGACGAGTTTTTCGGGATCGCAAACGGATTGAAGCCGGACCGCTTTGGCTGGCTGACGCCGGTGAAGGTGAACGCCAGCGAAACGGTAACGGCGTGAAAAGCAGGGACCAGGGAACAGGAAACAGGGACCAGGGACCAGGAAAAACAAAAGCAGAGCAACAACAAAAGCAAAGGATGAAGGCCCTTCGGCGAATGCTGAAGGGCCTTTGCTCGTTGGGGCGGAACGGCTTTCCCATCCTTCGGCAGAAGCGGCCGCAAGGATGGCGCAACCCCAAGGCCGTGGGGTGAGGGCGCAGCAGTATACTGGCCGTGCCTGAGCAAGGGCGAAATCGCAGCAAGAAAGAAAGTGCGATGACGGCGAAAGAGGCCGAAGTACGGAAGCGGCTGAGCGTTGTGGTTGTGCTGGTGGAGCTGGCGTCGCTGGTATTACTGTTTTTTCTGCTCAGGATCAGGGTTGTTCAAGACACGCTGGGGATCAAGCTGCTCCTGCTGCTACCGATCATCTTTGGGCTGCACGTGACCGAGGAATTCATCGTCCCGGGCGGGTTTATTGCGTGGGATAATCTCTACCGGCCGCAGTTCCGGGATACGCCTGGATCGTTTTATGTGAACGTGAACAGGCTGCCGCTGATTGCCGCAGTGCTGGTGGTGCTGGGCGCGTTTAACTACGAAGGGAAATATGCCGCGACGGGATTGCCCAGCTGGTTGGGCTTTCTAACGTTCATGGCATGGAACGCGATCTTTCACCTGCGCGGCGCGATTGCGACAAAACAATATTCACCGGGGATGCTGACCGGATTGCTGCTGTTTGTGCCGTGCACGGTGGCGAGCTACGCACACTTCATTCGCGTTGGCGCAGTGCATTGGTATATCGCGGCGGTATGCGTGGCTGCCGCGCTGGCGGTTCAGCCGATGCTGGATTGGTTCAAGCGGAGGAAGCGGGAAGACGGGGATTAGGGATTAGGGATTAGGGATTAGGGATTAGGGATTAGGGAAAACACGGGCAATTGCAAAAACTACAACAAAAGCAAGAGCGATAAAGCGAGTCAATGCAGCCGGCGCGCACGGACAGTGCGAGCGTCCGATGGAACGGGGATGAGCCAACGGCAGTGTTCCCACCCTGCGGCCAAAAGCGCCGCAAGGATCGGGCAACCGCCAATTATGATGAAGCGAAGGGCTGCGCCGAGTGTGCGCGAGTTCGCGGCAGTTGAGAAGCTGTTGCGTGTGTGAGGAGATAAGTCCGCGTGAAACCGGATATGCGAGTGTCGTTGGCCGGGATGGAGCTGGTGAACCCGGTGATTGCGGCCAGCGGAACGTTCGGGTACGGCATCGAGTTTGAAGAGATTGTCTCGCTCGAGAAGCTGGGCGGACTCGTCACCAAGGGGATCTCGCTGCATCCCATGGCGGGGCATGCGCCGACGCGCATTGTGCAGACGGCTGCGGGGATGCTGAATGCGATCGGACTGCAGAACGTGGGGGTAGAGGAGTTTATTGCCAAGAAGTTGCCGCCCATGCAGCGATATCCGAGCTGCAAGGTGATTGTGAATGTTTTCGGCAGCACGGCGAGCGATTATGTGGCCGTGATCGACCGGCTGAACGATGCGGAGGGAATTGCGGCATACGAGCTGAATGTGTCGTGCCCGAACGTTCATGCCGGGGGGATGTCGTTCGGGGCCGACCCATATTCGCTGGAAGAACTGGTGGAGCGGGCGAAGAAGGTAGCGATTCAGCCGCTGATTGTGAAGCTTTCGCCGAATGTGACGTCAATCAGCATGATGGCGCGGATTTGCGCAGACGCGGGCGCCGATGCAGTAAGCCTGGTGAACACGTTCCTGGCGATGTCAATTGACGCGAAGGAGCGCGAGCCGCGGCTCAGCAATGTGACGGGAGGATTGTCAGGGCCAGCGATTAAGCCGATTGCGCTGCGCATGGTGTATGAGGCTGCACAGGCGGTGAAGATTCCCGTGATCGGGATGGGCGGAATCATGACGCCGGAGGATGCGGTGGAATTCCTGCTGGCCGGCGCAACTGCGGTGCAGGTGGGCACTGCGAGCTACGCCGATCCGCGGGCGACGGAGCGCCTGGCGAAAGGACTGGAGTCGTGGTGCAAGAGCCACGATGTGGAGAAGGTGGCGAGTTTGACGGGCGGGATGAAAGCAGGGAATAGCCAATAGGGAGTAGCCAACAGGTAAAGCACGACGGGGACAGAGATAGAGATCAGAGATAAGAGATAAGGGATCAGGAAGAGCCGCGTTGAGGCAGGGTGATCCGAAACAAAAGCGCATAGTCGTAATCAATCATCCATGCGTTAATGACGCGAGGGGCCGCGCTCCGAACTTCAATACGAATCAGAACGAAAAACTGGATTGGAAGACGATTGTGCGGTTGCCGGGAGTGGGGCTGCCGAACTGGCCGCCGGCGAGCGACTGTGTCTGGTTGAAAAGTGGAGAAAGCAGGACTCCGTTGGGTGGGCCGAGGTTGACCATATTCAGCAGATTGTTGGCGCCGGCCACGAATGTGAGGTTGTAGCGGCGCGGAGCGGATGCGTCGAGACGGATGGATGCGCCGCCGCCGCTGAGGCCGCGGCCGCTGACGCTGCCACCTTCGCCCGGCGTGAAGCTGTTGCCTTCGCCGGCCTGCTTGATGCGGGGGCCGATGCCGATGACTTTGCTGATGCGCACGTGAAGGATGGCATTGGCGGGCCCGGTGCCGATGCCATAAGGAACAATCGCTTCATGTTTGCCGTCAGGGTCGGTGTCGAGACAGCCGTATCGCGTGGAGACAACTCCGGTGGCGCCGCAGACTCCGTAAGTAGGGCGCGCGTTGAATTGGTTGTTGCCGGTCGGGTCGGTGCCGATGGTGAGGTTGTACGGAGTGCCCGACTGCGCGGCGAGCAACGCGGCAATGACGATGCCGTGCGGCGCGGTGTAGCTCTGAATGAGCGTGAAGCGATGGCGGACATCGAAGCTGGCGCGGCCGTAATCGAAGCCGGGATCCTGCGCGATGGAGGGGAAGCTGTTGACCCCCTGCGTATCGCTTTTGGCCTGATTGAGCGTGTAGTTGCCGTTGAGCGTGAGGTGCTTGAGGGCGATGCTTGACGAGAAGATGAGTTGATTCTGCCGGTAGAATCCGCCGGACTGGTACTGGTAGTTGTAGAGCGAGGGCGCGGGACCGAGGGTGGTGTAGTCGGCGACGTCGAAGCCGGGCGCAGTGACGTTGTTAGTGAGGTACTGGTGTACTCCCTGGGTGTAGAGGTAAGTGATGTTGCCCATGATCTTTTTGGCGAGCTGACGGTCTACTCCAATGCCGGCCTGCATGTCGAGCGCGGCATGGAAGTGGGGGTCGACGGTGTGCTCGGTGGGAATGGAGGAAGGGGCGGAGGCGAGCGCGGAGACCGGAATCGGTTGAGGATTGGCGGGATCGAACGGGTACGCGGGGAAGGCCGCGTTGGGGTCGCTGACGGTGTAGGTGCGCTGGTTGATGAGATTGTCGTGGATGACCTGGATGATGTAAGGCACTGCGCCGCCGCCGTTGTAGGCGGTGGGCCCGGTGAAGCGGTTGTAGAACCAGCCGTAGCCGGCGCGAATGACTGTTTTTGCGGGAACCTTGCCGGTGCGGCCGGGGCTCCAGGCGATGGCGACGCGCGGCGCGAAGTCGGCGTGGTCGTTGATCCAGTTCTGGGTTTCGTAGCGCAAGCCAAACCCCATCATGAGATTCGGTTTCCAGCGCCAGTCGTCCTGGAAGAAGAGCGATGCGTCAAGTACGGTGGCGCGCGCCAGCGGATTGGCAATGACGGTGGCAGTGTATTGCTCAGGATTTCCCGATTGATATGAGTTGGCGCACTTGCTGGTGAGGGCGCACCCGAAAAAGTAACTGCCGTTGATGCCGCCCTGGGAATAATTGGCATCGCGTTGCGCGCGGAGGCGCGCGCCGAAGCGGAAGGCGTGAGCGCCGGCAGTTGCAGTAAAGTGGTCCTGCACAACGAACTGATCGGAGTGGTTCTGCGAGTTGCCGACGCCGCTGCCGCCGGTGGTGAATGCGCCCTGTACGGTGACGGTGGGTCTGAACGAAGCCGGAGTCTGGCTGGTGCGCGTGCGGTCCCAGACGAAGCGGACTTCGCTGAGCAGGCGCGGGCTGAGGATGATGGTATCGCCCATCTGGAGCTCGTTGAAGATGGTTGAGCCGTTGGTGGCCTGCGAGGGAAGGCTTAGCGTTCCAACGCCGCTGCCCGACTGAGCCAAACGGTAAAAAGCCTCGCGCAACGTGAACATGTTTTTCTTGCCGAGCTGGAAATCGATGCGTGGACCGATGGAGAGATAGCTGTTGGGCGTGGGGAAGGCTTCAACGAGGTGCGCGCTGAGATCCTGCGGATCGGTGGCGTTGACGATGGTTTGATTCTGGCTGCTGAAGCGATTGGCGTGAAAGAAGTAAGCCGAGGTTTTTGTGAGCGGACCGCTGAGATCGCCGAAGACGCCGTAGCGGTAGTAGCTGAGCTGCTGCGCGAGGAAAGGATTGGCGGTATTGAGGGCCGAGTCGATGCCGTAGGCGTTGATGCTGCCTTTGAGTTTTTGCGATCCGGGCTTGGTAATGATCTCAATGCGGCCGTAGCCGATGCGGTCGAACTCGGCCGAGAAAGGGTTCTGGTTGACGCGCACTTCAAGGATGGAGGACTTGGGAGGAATCTGTCCGCCTTCGAATCCATCGATGTAAATCTGACCGCCGTTGGGCCCGGCGGCGGGGCCGGCGAGCGCCTGCAATTCGTTCTGCAGTTCGTCGGGATCATCGGAGAGCGCGTCGAGATCGCTGCCTTTGAGGACGATGGCGCCGGCATTCTGGTCGGGACTCAGGCTGACGGACTGATTCTGGCCTTCGACCGTGACCTCCTGATTTTCAACGTGGATGGCGAGGGGAAGATTGAGTTCTTTTGATTGGCCCGCGACGAGAGAGATACCCGGCATGGTGAGCGGCGAAAAACCTTTGGCAGTGACGGTAATGGTGTAGGAGCCGGGCGTGAGAGATCGAAAGGCATATTGGCCATTTGCGCTTGATTTCGACTGCAGAGTCTGCGTGCTGCCGGTGAGCGTAATGGCAGCGCCGGGAATGACTGCGCCGCTGGGGTCCTGAACCTGGCCGTGCAGTGCGGCGGTCTGTGCGTTGATGTTCGCGGGCCATGCCAAGGTAGTGAAAAACAACAGAAGAGCAGAAAAAAAGTGCTTCAAGGTCGAGATCTCCTGAGCAAGAGGGGAAGGTGGAGGTGGACCTATCGTTTGTTAGTGCCGCCCGGTTAGACCCTGGCCAATTGCAAACGAAAGCAGATGCACTGGTTCTGATAGAAGGACGAAACAAACCCTGGGCCGGTTAACAACAGGCTGCGGACAAAACATCAGACGTGGGACCGAGTGTGAGCGTTCAAAGAATTAGACACCGCGGAGGGGCGGAGTGTTCCCAAATGGAGGTTCTGAGCGGAGTGGCTAGAGGCGCTTGATGAAGGCGAGAGCCTCGGCGAGTTCCGGGAAGCGCGATTCTTCAGCCTTGAATTCGCGCGAGTGGACGCAGCGGCGCAGGCCGCGCGTTTTCACGGGATGTTTGAGGTGGAGCATCTCGTGGTAAAGAAGATATTCAATTGCATAGCGCGGGCTCGAAGGACGATCGAAGACGCGGCTGACGACGATGGTGTTGTGCGCGGCATCGTAGTGGCCGAGCGAGCGCTTGGCGTGATGCTCGCTCCAGGTGAGGTCGGGACGGCCGAGAAGCCCGCCGAAGAAACGCGCGTTGAGCGATTCGAAGACTTCTTCTAGATTGAAGAAGCGGCCTTCGGGGCCGGAGTAGCGCTTGCTGCCGCGCGCGTAGCGGATGAGCTCGGTTTGGCGCGCAACGGCGGAGCTGGAGGCGAAGCGCTTGTAGCGCAGGTTCTGCGCGCGATCTACCGGTTTGCGATAGAGCTTGGCAAGAAGGATGTGCGCGATGGCGTGGAGAACGGATTCGGGCGCGCCCTCGAGCAGATCGGAGAGGCTGGCGTAGATGCCGCCTTCGCGGAGGCGGATGGTGGTGTTCAAAGAAGTGAAGCGGCGAAAGCGCACATGAATTGGAGGCATGGGCGCGCGCGGGCGAAGAGATCGGTACTGGAACTGGAAGATGGAGACGACGTCGGAAGGCACCTAAAACAGCTTACAGCTTCCAGCTTCCAGCTACTAACTGCGAGCTTCCTTGCTCCGGGGTGACTGCGCACGTTCTGAGATTTGGGTTTTGGATGGGCCGAACCGCCTACGGATTGCGCGAGGGCCTTGCGAATGACTAAGAGCTAAAAGCTAAAAGCGAGAGGCTGTATCACTTCGGTTCGGCGCGATCCTGATTTTTTTCGTCGGGATGTTCTTTGAAGTAGGCTTCCTGGTTCGAGGTGAGTTGCTTGGCCTGGGCGGCGAGTTCGTTCATGCTGGCCTGAGCATCTTTGAGCGCGAGGTCGAAGCCGGGTTCGCTGGGCAGATCGTGCAGTACCGACTGCCAGCGAGCGACACCTCCATTAAGAATCTTGAGCGATTTGCGAACGTCGGCTTCGCGTTCGGAAAAGACGTCGAGGTTGTCGCCGAATTCGTCGAGAAGAGTGGTGAAGTCCTCGAGTTCGTAGTTCAGGCGCTGGGCGCGGGCGGGAGTTTTGGCGCGCTTGATTAATCCGCGAATGGTTTCGGCGTGCTCATCGATGAATTTGACGTAAAGATCGACGCGCGCAACGGGATCGATGCCGGCCTCAGCGATCTGGTCCTGTTGATCGGGAGTAAGGGGGTCGTGCTTTTGTTTTTGCGCAGCAAGCGGGATGGAAAGCAGGAGGAACAAGCAGAAAGCAATGAAAGCGCGCATGAGAAGTCCTAAAGACAGGGAAGAGGGATCAGGGATTAGAGAACAGGGAACAGAAGAACGTGGAAGAACAGAGGGAAGCGAATTGAAAGACGCAGTTCACGAATCGAGATGGAGATTGCGGTCGAGCCAGGTGCTGCCTATTTCTGGAAGACTTCCATCATGGTGGCGTTTTGGATCTGGGTGACCTGGGCAAGCGTCTGCTCGACAATGGGGCGATCCTCATAGCTGCTGGCATGAAGCATTTCATTAAGGCGGAAAGCGGTGCGGCTGAGCAGGAGCTGTGCGTTCTTGAGGCGCTTGTCGTTGCCAGAGATGGTGAAGTGGATTTTCTGGGCAATCCTCTGAATCTGCTTGAGCATACCGGTGGCCTTGCCGACATCGCCGGCTGAATATTGATGGATGCTGAGCTCGGTCATCTGGTGGACGAGCTCGGCGTAGAGGAAACACTGGTCGCGTGGCTGGGCCTGATTGGCGCGTGCCTCAAGGGCATCAAGGGCTTCTTGGGTGGGCAGTGAGTTGTCGTGAGAAGAAGCGCACACGGGGACACTAGCAATACTCAACGCGAGGAGCGCGGCGAATCTGACTACAGTCCGCATAAGGACCCTCCATCCCTGCGGTGCTGCCCGTGTTGCCATAATAGTAGGCACATTTTGCAACGATCGGCAAGAACAACCGCTAAAAAAATTGGATGCAGGAATTACCTGCGCGCGAAAGCGGGCCATAGGCCGGAATGGAACGGGG